>Ga0157372_10001189_pt1 | contig 28157 bp, 24 predicted proteins | sample C55metaG_FD_115307 | JGI IMG/M metagenome (GOLD analysis project Ga0157372, IMG submission 115307) | Corn rhizosphere microbial communities from Kellogg Biological Station, Michigan, USA - C5-5 metaG | ecosystem: Host-associated > Plants > Roots > Rhizosphere > Soil | place: USA: Michigan...
GGCCGTCAGCGAGCCGCCGCCTTTCACCAGGTGACGGATGGACTCGGGAAGATCGTTCATGTTCTTTGCTACGCTATCATCGGAGATGATCTTTGCGGCGCGTTCGAGCAGACGGCTGTGGAGATAGAATACGTCTCCGGGGTAGGCTTCGCGGCCGGGCGGGCGGCGGAGCAGGAGGGAGACCTCACGGTAAGCAACAGCCTGTTTGGAAAGGTCATCATAGATGATCAGCGCAGGCTTACCGCAGTCGCGGAAATATTCCCCGATGGCGGCGCCGGCGAAGGGCGCATAGAACTGGATCGGCGCCGGATCAGAGGCCGACGCAGCCACGATGACGGTATAGTCCAGGGCTCCGTTGTCGGCCAGGGTCTTCATCACCCCGGCAACGGTGGAGGCTTTCTGCCCGATGGCTACGTAGATGCAGTAGACGGGCTTGCCGGCCTTATAGAATTCTTTCTGATTGATGATCGTATCGACGGCAATGGCAGTCTTGCCGGTCTGACGGTCGACAATGATCAGCTCACGCTGGCCGCGGCCGATGGGGATCATGGCGTCGATGGCCTTGATACCGGTCTGGAGGGGCTCCTTTACCGGTTCGCGGAAGATGACACCCGGAGCCTTGCGCTCGAGGGGCATCTCATATCTTTCGCCGGCGATAGGACCTTTTCCGTCGATGGGTTCGCCGAGCGTGTTGACGACCCGGCCCAGCATCCCGTCACCTACGCGGATAGAGGCGATCTTCCCGGTACGGCGAACGGTTGCACCTTCCTTGATGTCCCCGCTCTCCCCCATCAATACCACCCCGACATTATCTTCTTCCAGGTTGAGGGCGATGGCTCGGACGCCATTCTCGAATTCCACCAGTTCACCGGCGCCGACATTGCTAAGCCCATATACACGGGCAATACCATCCCCTACCTGCAGGACGGTGCCGACCTCTTCCAGCTGGGCGGATACATTGGAATTGCTCAATTGCTCGCGCAATATCGCTGAAATTTCATCCGGTTTGATCTCTGCCATAATTGTATTCAGTTTGAAGTTTGTTGTTAGCCTTTTTTGTGTCTACCTTATCTTATATACGAAGTCGTTGTTCTGGAATTGCTTTCTGACGTTGTTCAATTCAAAAGCAACGCTGCTGTCCATGCGCAGGTCGCCGATCTCGAGGATGAACCCGCCGATCAGTTCCTTCCTCACTTCCGTGTCGAGCTCGATCTGCTGAAGGTTTCGTTCGGTCTTCAGCTTTTGCAGGATCGCCTGTTTGAGGTCGTCGCTCACCGCGACGGCCGTGGTCAGCTTGGCGGTGGAAATGCCTTTATAGATCTTGTATTGATCCACGAATGCGGTGGAGATCTCGGGGAGATAGCCTTCGCGTTCTTTATGAAGCAACAGGGTGATAAAAGCGCTGGTCATCGGACTGATCTTGCCGGCGAAGATCGCGGTGAGGATCTTGCCCTTCTTGTCCGACTTTATGATGGGGCTGCGCAGCAGGTTTACAAGATCACTGCTGTTACGACAGGTCTCCTTCAGCAGTAACATATCGTTATGAACTGCCTCCAGCTGGTTCTTTTCGAGAGAAAGATCCAGGATCGATTTCGCGTAACGGGCCGCTAAACGGGGATTGGGCGTCATGGATTAGTTGAGTTTCGCTTCGTTCGTCAATTGACGGATATAATTCTCCTGTTCGGTTTTGTTCTCCAGCTGACGGCGCAAGATCTTTTCCGCCACTTCCACTACCAGTGTTCCCACCTGGTTCTTTACTTCGGTGATAGCGGCCATTTTTTGCGTTTCGATCGCAGCCTGTGCGTCGGCGATGATCTTGCCGGCTTCCTGCTTGGCCAGGTCCTTTGCTTCATTGATCATCTTGTCCTTTGTTTCGCGGGCTTCTTTCAGCATCTGGGCTCTTTCTTCGCGAGCCTTGGCCAGCAGAGCTTCGTTCTCATTCTTCATCTGGGCCATTTCGACCTTGATGCGCTCGGCGGAGGCCAGCGAGTCGGAGATACCTTTTTCCCTTTCATTCAGGGACTTCAGGATGGGCTTCCAGGCGAGCTTCCGGAGGACGAGCAGCAACAGCAGGAAAATGATAACGTTCCAAACAAATAAGCCTAAGTCGGGAGTTAAGAGTTCCATATATATTTTTATCGAGTGATTTTAGCGACAAATACTGCATCCTCGGCCCTGTGCGTCGGATGCAGTACATTTTTTACGTGCCTTACTTCTGGAAAACAGCGAGCAGACCGGCAACGGCAGCCAGAAGGGCAACCCCTTCTACCAGCGCCGCGGCCAGGATCATGTTTGCACGAATGTCGTTCGAAGCTTCCGGCTGACGGGCAATGGAGTCAACTGCTCCTTTACCGATCTGGCCGATACCGATACCAGCACCAATAGCAGCGAGGCCTGCGCCGAGAGCGCCATAACCGGGCTGAACCACATCAGCCAGTAAAGTTGTCATCAACGTCATCTTATTTTGGTTTTATAATTAAAAAAAAATTGAGTTTGTGTTTTTTATGCGACTACGGTTTCTGCACTGTGCCCATGTCCATCTCCTTCTTCATGACCGCCTTCGAAGGCCTGTGCGATGAACACGGCCGTCAGGTTGGCAAAAATGAAGGCTTGTATAAAGGCCACCAATACTTCGATCAGGTAAATGAACAGCGAAAGCGCGACAAAGAAGGGGGAAGTGCCCCAGCCCAGCCCGGTATTCATGGCGCCGAAGATAAAGATCAGGCAGATAAAGCTCAGGATGATGATGTGTCCCGAGATCATATTGGCAAAAAGACGGATGATCAGGGCGAAGGGCTTCGTAAAGATACCCATCAGTTCCACCGGCCACATGATCACTTTGATGGGACCGGGGACGGGCGGGTTGACGATATGCGCCCAATAATGTTTGCCCGTGCTGAACATGATCGCGATAAAGGCCAGGATCCCAAGGGCGCCGGTGAACGCGATATTCCCGGTGACGTTGGCGGTGCCGGGGATCAGACCGATCAGGGCATTGATGAGGATAAAGAAGAAGATGGTCAGCAGGAAGGGCATGTATTTTTCATACTTGTTGCCCAGGTTGCTCTTTCCTACTTCGTCGCGGACGAAGGTGACGATGGGTTCGATGAGATTCTGAAACCCGGTCGGAGCCGTCTTTACCCCCTGCCCTTTCTTGTACTTGGCGGCGATACCCGGCATGAGCCAGATGAGGATCAGGGCGGAGATGATAGCCTGGACAGCATTGCGGCCTAACGAAAGATCGTATACTTTAACGGAAGGATCAACATCGCCGGCTTCGTTGACAGCCCAGATCTTTCCAACCTTATAAATCTTCTCATCCAGCCTTTTGTCCTGGATATATTCTTCGGTCAGCAGGCGGTAGCCGTTGTAAGTAGCCTCGCCGTGCTCGAACTTGGAGGACATGAAGACTGACCAGCCTTTTACGGGAGAGTAAAGGATCACCGGCAGCGGGATGGAAACAGGCTTTTTATTAAACGTGTAGAAGTGGAATTCGTGGGCATCTGCAACGTGTTCCAGGATGATCTTTGAAGGGTTCATCCTGGGTGCTTCCTCCTTTTCGGTCTTTCCTACCTCGGGACCGGAGTCCTGGGCCATAGACACATTAAAAAAAAACAACAAAACCACGCTGAAAACCGCCACCAATATAGATTTGAAGCATTTTAATGCCATACCGTCCTGAAATTTGCCGCAAAGATACGGGGGGAGGGTCAGAATATGAAAATAAGATTAAAGAAAAAGGGCTTCGGGGACCCAAATAGGAGCACGGGCAGGCCTTCGGTCCGCAACACTGTTGCGGACACTCGCCCGCAACCTTCGCTGCGCTCGGTTGTACCCGAAGGGCAATTTATTAGCGGGTGCGGCGGAGCGGCTATATTTGGCAAAGGGCCGCGATCGCCGCACTAGCCGACAGAGGGCTGATAATCAGGACTATTTCTACGAAGCCTTTCGTTCAGTCGTGCTGTGTTTGCTGAACTGCATCTCATGCAATTTGGCATAGAATCCGCCCCTCGCCAGCAGCTGTTCGTGGGTGCCGATCTCGCGGATCTCGCCCTTGTCGAGGACGATGATCTGGCTGGCCTTGCGGATGGTCGAAAGGCGGTGGGCGATGATGATCGAGCTGCGGCCGGCGATGAGCTTGTCGATGGCTTCCTGGATCAGCTGTTCGGATTCGGTATCGACGGAGGAGGTGGCTTCGTCGAGGATGAGGATGGAGGGGTCGTACAGCAGTGCGCGGATAAAAGAGAGCAGCTGGCGCTGGCCCAGCGAGAGGGAGCCGCCGCGTTCCATGACATTGTAGTGATACCCACCGGGCAGGCGCATGATGAAGTCGTGCATCCCGATGAGCTTTGCGGCCGCGACGACCCGCTCCATGGGGATATCTTCGTTCCGCAGGGTAATGTTGTCGACCACGGAGCCGGAAAAAAGAAAGACGTCCTGTAACACGACCCCGATGCTTTTACGCAAGGCGTCGAGCTGGAAGTCTTCGATGCGGACATCGTCGATGCGGATCTCGCCCTGCTGGATATGGTAGAGCCGGTTCATCAGGCTGATGATCGAAGTCTTCCCGCTGCCGGTGTGGCCGACGATGGCGACGGTCTGGCCGGGCTGCATGGTAAAGGAGATGTTTTTCAGCACATACCGGTGATCCGTATAGGCAAAAGACACTTTGTCAAATTCCACCTTGCCTTTGAGACGCGCCGGGGCGAAATCGCCCTGGGTCTTGATATAGTCGTCGTTGTCCAGCACGCGGAAGACCCGCTCGCTGGCCACCATCCCCATCTGCAATACGTTGAATTTGTCGGCGATGACCCGCAGGGGGCGGAAAAGCAGGTTGAGATAGAGATAGAAGGCGATGATCTTGCCGCCCAGCTGCAGGGCTTCCGGCCCAGGCAGGTGCATGACCCTCGTGGCTCCCCACCATACCAGCAAACCGGTGGACACGGCCAGGATGACCTCGACGACGGGGAAGAATACGGAATACGCAAAGATGGCGTTGATATTGGCGTTGCGGTGTTCGCGGTTGATCTTCCGGAACTTCACCTCTTCGCGTTTCTCGGCGGCGAAGGCCTGGACGATCGCCATCCCGGTAATATGTTCCTGCACAAAGGCGTTCAGGGCGGCTACGGCATTGCGTACGCGGATGAAGCTTTTGTTGACCGACTCCTTAAAGAAATACGTGGCCAGGATGAGAAAAGGAAAAGGCGCAAGGCAGACGAGGGTGAGCCGCCAGTCCGACCCAAACATGAACACCAATACCGAGAGAATGGAGAGCAGGTCGGCGATGATAGGGATCAGGCCGTCGGAGAAGATATCGTTGATGGACTCGATGTCATTGATCGTGCGGGTCGTCAGGACACCGATCGGCGTCTTGTCAAACTGTGCGAGGTTGAGTCCCAGTACTTTTTTATAAACATCCACCCGAAGATCGCGGACGACCGTCTGCCCCAGCCAGGCGGTAATGAAGGCAAAATAGAACCGGGCCACGGTCTCGCCCATGAGCAGGACGATCTGGAGGACGGTCATCCAGATCACGTCATCGGCAAGACCCTTCCGGATCAATACATTGACAGTGTACTGGATCAGCCAGGGACGCAACGGGGAAAGGACCGCCAGCAGGATCGCCAGCGCTATCGACCAGTAGAGTCTTTTTTTGTAGGGGGCTGCATAGCTGAAGACCCGCCGCAATATGCCGAACTCGAAAATTTTCTTCTTTTTCTTTATCTCCTCACTCATTTGATTGTGCGGGCCAGTGGCCCGCGGGTGGCAAAGATACGGCGTTTGCGGGCAACAGGGTATTCCGCTCATCACGGGCCCGGCCTATTCGTCCGCTTCCATGGCCTTGCGGTAGGCCTTTATGAAGATGGCGCCGAGGTTCTTATACGGCGGGATATAGTCATCGAATCGTTCCCGGGCGACCGGGTCCTTACGGAAGCCGGCCTCGAGGTCCCGCCACATCGGCAGCCATTCGATGTTCTTCCCGGCGACGAGGGTATTGTTCATGGCCTGGAGGATCGGTTCGTTCACGGTCTTCGTCCCCACCTGCTTGGAGGAGATGATATGCGCGTCCTCGCTGATCTTCAACACTTCGCTGAGATTGTTGTAGCCGCCGCAGGAACCCAGTACGACGATGCGGGCCGTGGCGGGCATCCTTTCGATGGTATACTTAACGTGGTAGCTGTGGCCCCGGTGGATGACGATCGTCGGTTTCAGGTGATGGTCATAAAGATAATCGCTAAGCGCTTTTTGCGCCTTGTCATCGGGGTCGTCTTCGCCGAACAGCGGTTTATTGGCGTAGATGATAACCGGTTTCCCGCGGATCGAGCTGATGGTGGTCCATTGGGGGTTGTCGTGGATGCGCCATTCGGGCTTTGTTCCCGGCCGGGTCTGGAAGATGCGCATGAAGTCGGCATAGGAGAGCTGGCCGTCCTTATCCTTGTCGCCATAGAAGAACACCTGTTGGATCACCCGGCCGCTGTCATCCGTCAGCGACTGACGATCAACGGTATAGATGGGCGGTATCCCCAGTTTTGCGGAGACGTCCACCTTGTTTGCGGTATCGGCGGATTCGAACAGCGTCTGTAAGAGGCGGTAAATGACGATGCCTTTCTTGTCCCCTGCGGCAACGTTCTTATCGTAGTTCCATTTTACCTCGTTGAGAATAAACCGGGCGAGGGCGGGGCTCTTCTCCACGATGCTGCTGTAGGAGTCGGCAACGTCGACGGCCTCTTCTTCGCCGGCGTTCTCGAGGTGAATGACAAAGGACTTCATGACGGTCCCGGCGTTGTGCTTGTCCATGGTGCCGAGGAAATGCTCCAGCTTGTTATAAGCGGCGGCCATTTTGATGAACTTCCGGAAATAGTCGCCATGCACCTGCATCAGGAGGCTGTCCCCATAGGGCGCTTTCATGCGCTGAAAAATGCGGTCATAGACGCCCAGGTAGCTGGAGGTGTAGATCTCGTCTTCGCTTAGTACGATGAGGTAGTAGAGCTCCTCGGGCGTCAGGGGATCGAGTATCCTGAAGCGGACGGCGGGATTTTCAGCGGTGTGGAGGGCGTTGATCTCGCTGACGAACACCTGCTTTCCTTTCTTTTCGAGCATCTGGGTCAGTGCGTTCATTTCCAGCGGGGTATCCTGAAGTGGCGGGAGCAGCCGTTCGGCATAGTCGAGGCGGGTCTTTACCAACAGCTTATAGTAGGCGAGATCGTCATCCTTTACCTTGTCGATGTCTTCTTTGGCGATGCTGCCCTTGACCAGGTTGTCCAGGAACGGGAAGTAAAGCCGGCCGCTTCTGCTGGTCGCCAGTGAGGCTACGGTACGCAGCAGGGAGTCCTTGCTGTTACGGATATGATAGCCGAGGTCGTTCCCCGCCGCGGCGAAGTCATACAGCTGGCCGATATCGTGGTGACCGGCGATGATGATCAGGCTGTCTTCGAACGGCGCGCCGGGATGTGTTGATAAATAGTTGAAGATGAGTGATGGATGTGCCTCGTAAAAGCGCCGCGTCAGCAGGATCCGGGCGGGCTTTGCACCCTTGTTCTCCGAGGGATAATTAAAGCATTCGACGACGATCTTTCCCGTTTCATAGGGGCTGGCGGCGATGACCGGTTCGATACTTTCCCCTTTTCGGTCCAGCTCCATCGCCTGCACGAAGGCATCGATGAGGCCCGGCGCCAGGGCGGGCGACAGTTCTTTCGACTGAACGGCCCGGTCGAATTTTTGCAGAACATCGGAGAGCCCGCGCAGGTAACGCTTCTTATTGTTGGTATTGAGGGTGGAGTCCAGCTCGATCTGCTCTTGCAGTCCGTCCACCTTGCGGATCAGCGCATCGGTGACCTGGAGGTTGACGGCCTCGTCCTTTGACAGCCGGACCACGCTATCGTTCTTGCCGCCGCCCAGCTGGAGCAGCCGTTGCTGCTCTTTATCGACGTAATCATGCCAGAGCATGCGATCCTGGGCCACCTTGAACGGGTAGGAATTGGGCTGCGCCACGGCCCTGTTTGGGCCGGTAATGAGCAAAACGCAGACAAAAGCAAAAAAGGAAAAGGGTCGTACCCGTCGAGTCATAGGCAACCTTTTGGTAGTATTCTGTGTTGGCAAAAATACTACCAAAAAGGCTTGGGTGCTAATGCGGTTTGACGACGGTCTGCAGATAAATGGTGGTATCGCCCTTAGCGGATACGGAACCGATGACGACGGTGAGGTCTTCCTCGGCCGGGGCCGGGGGGGTGACTTTCTTGGTGCAGGAGCCGGATGCCAGCAGGATGACCGCCAGTGCGGAGGCGAAGGTGAAAAAAGGGAATATCTTTCTCATTATCAATAAATTTGGATGGTTTCGGTAACGGTTTGGCTGGTTTTGGTCTTGTCAGGGATCACAACGCGGACGGATTTTGTATTGCCGGCCTTATCCTTCACCCAGATAAAGAATTCTTTCTCCGTGTTGCCATCGAGGATGGTAAAGGTGACGGTGATATGGGTGTCGTCGATGCGTTTTACGTGGAGGCTTCCAACCTTCAGTGGCAGGGAGCCGATCGGGAGGATGTTCTTTGCCAATACCTGATTGAACAGCAGCAAGTGCCCGTCCTCATTGAGGTGGGTGCCGCTAAGACTTGTCGTTCCATCGCCGTTGTCCTCGACTTGAGCGTATTCGGCTTTGATGCCCAAGTAGTTAGACGAACCGCTTGGAGCGGCGGCATCCAGAGCGGGGGTGTAGAAATCGATATAATTATTGGGAAATTCCGCGATGATACTATCCTTGATGGTTTTTAGTCTCAGGCGGTTTGCGAGCCAGTCCTGGCCCTCGTTCTGCACGGGGTCGTCGCTCCAGTGGTCGCTGGTTCGCGGCTGGGTCGTGCAAATGTAGCAAGTGGTAGTGCCGTTAGCCGTCGCCGTGGCGTAAATCGTGCGAAAGTAGTACATCGCGCTGGCTACCGACATCGTATCATAGCCATTGGAGGGGAAATTGACGATGACAACGTCGGGGTTGGCGAACATGGCCACTGTGATATTAAGGGCCTGGTCACCGTCAGGCATGGCTACATTGACTGCCTTTCCGCCGACCGCGTAATTGTGCAAGGCATCGAGAATATGGAGATTTTGGTAGTAGGTACGCAGCCGGTTGGCCCAGGAATTCGGGGGGTCATCGTCATTTTGATAGTCCCAGGTGTTCTGCATGGTACCGTAGGAAGTGGGGAGGCCGAAACCTGCTGCGGTTGAGCTGCCGAGCACTGCGATCACCTTATCGTTGTTCTGGGTGTATCCTGGCATGCTCAGACCGGCCAATAGCAATAGAAGTAAGCACACTTTTGCCATAAAAGTCTGATTTTTAAAATTTTAGAAACCTTAAAGTTTGTGATTTTTGCCAGGAAAAGGATCAGTCAGGAATTGGAGCTGATCCGGCGGGTGAACGGGTAGCGGATCAGTAAATACGCAACTTGGAGCGGGGTAAAAGTAATCAACCCGATCGATAACTGCAAGGTATTTGGATTAAAATCGGTAAGATTGTGCCGGGGAGCTACCGGTATCAATACAAGGGCTGCTCTTGTGTTATTTATGTATTAAGAAATTGTAAACTGATTTAAGGAAATCCACCCTGACATTTATTTCGAGTAGGTTTGCGTAAATTTTCTGATTAAATGGAATCCAAAGGCAAGAAGATCCTGATAGCCGACGATGAGCCCGATATCCTTGAAATCATTCAATACAATCTCACCAAAGAGGGATATGAGGTGATCACGGCCAAGGATGGAGATGAAGCTATCGGGAAGGCCAAGATCGTCCGCCCGGACCTCATCATCCTGGACATCATGATGCCAAAGAAGAATGGAGTGGAGGTATGTGAGATCCTGCGTTCGCAGCCGTCTTTTAAGGAGACCCTTATCCTTTTCCTCACTGCGCTCAGCGATGAAGGTTCCCATGTCCGGGGGTTGGAGACGGGCGCCGACGACTATGTGACGAAGCCGATAAGTCCCAAGGTGTTGATCAGCCGGGTGAATGCGTTGTTCCGCCGGGTCAATAAAGAACCGGAGGACAAAGTCCTGAAGATAGAGAACCTGTCCATCGATCCTGCCAAATTTGAAGTGATGGTGGAAGGCAAGGATGTGACGCTGGCCAAGAAAGAATTCGAATTGCTTTATTTACTCGCTTCCCGCCCCGGACGGGTCTTTCTCCGCAACGAGATCCTGAACCAGGTGTGGGGTAACGAGGTGATCGTAGGAGACAGGACGATCGACGTACATATCCGGAAGATCCGGCAGAAACTGGGGCTGGACTGTATAACCACGGTAAAAGGCGTTGGGTATAAGTTCAATTTGTAGTGGATTCATTAAATTCGTGGACCCATGCCTTCCACTAAGAACCTATCTCCGCGGCAGCTTTCTGCGCTGACGGCCGGTCTTCTCGCTTTTCCCATTTCGGTCGGCATCTACATTCTCACCGGTAATGGTATTGTGGGCGCGGCTTCGCTGCTGCTCATCTTTGGGGGCAGCTACGGGTTGATCCTGTTCACTCTGGAAAAGTTCATCTATCGTAAGATCAAGCTGATCTATAAGCTTATTCACCAGACCAAGGCCACGAAGAAGGAGGAGGTGTACTTTAAGTATATCCTTCCCCAGAAGAGTATCGACGAGGTCCGTGAGGATGTCGAAAAATGGGGGGAAAAGCGGAACGAGGAGATCGAGCTGTTGAAAAAGAACGAGGCCTACCGGAAAGAATTCCTGCAAAACCTCGCACACGAGTTCAAAACGCCCATTTTTGCGATCCAGGGGTATGTGGATACCCTGCTGAACGGGGCCATGGAAGACATGGCGATCCGCAAGAAGTTCCTGGAGAACGCCGCCAAGAATGTCGAGCGGCTGGTCAACCTGATGAATGACCTGGACGAGATCTCGACGCTGGAGCGCGGCGAACAGCTGTTGTACAAGCAGAATTTCATCATCCAGGACTTGATCCGCGAGATCTTCGAATCCCTGTCGATCAAGACGCACAATAAGAACATCCGTACCAGCATCAAGAAGGGCTGCGAGTCGCCGATCACGGTCTTTGCCGACAAGGAGAAGATCCGGATGGTGCTGATCAACCTGGTCGAGAATGCGACGAAGTATGGGAAGCCGAACGGCAGTATTGTGGCGAGTGTCTATAAGATAGACGAGAAGAATGTGCTTATCGAGATCAGCGACGATGGGATCGGGATCGAGGAGGAACATCTGGGCCGCATCTTCGAGCGGTTCTACCGAACGGATGCGGCGCGGAGCCGGGATAAGGGGGGGACGGGTCTGGGGCTGGCTATTTGCAAGCATATTGTCGAGGCGCATGGACAGTCTATTCATGTGCGGAGCACGCCGGATGTGGGGACGACGATTGGCTTTACGCTCGAGTCAAGACGGGATTAGTGGTGACTGGTGGTCTTAACGAACCGTTTTGTCCAAAAATGTTACCTTTGCCGCTTAAAACGCAAAATCCAGACAGTGAATACCACCACGGCACCAATATTCGACTACGAAAAGTGGACCGCCCAGCTGCCCGAGCTGAGCAAAAAATACCAGGGCGCGAAGCCTTATCCTCATATCGTGCTGGAAAACTTCCTGAACCCGGCTGTCCTCGACGAATGCATAAAGGAATTCAACCGGCTCAATGAGACCGACGGTTGGATCAACTATAAACACTACAACGAAGATAAACGCGGGTTGAACAAGATCGATCTGCTCCCCGATACGATCCGGGGAACCATCAACGAGTTGAACTCGCCCGAGTTCCTGAAGTGGCTGAGCCAGATCACCGGCATCAATGATCTGCAGAAGGATGACGGCCTCGAAGGCGGTGGTATCCACCAGAGCACGCGCGGCGGTTTCCTGAACATCCACGCCGATTTTACGGTGCACCCGCATCACCGGAACTGGCAACGCCGGGTAAATGTGCTGGTCTATCTCAATAAGGATTGGAAGGAAGAATGGGGCGGCAAGCTGGAGCTTTGGGACAAGAAGATGAAGGCCTGCGAGGAAAGCGTGCTCCCCGTCTACAATCGTTGTGTCATCTTCAACACCGATGCCGACTCCTATCATGGTCACCCGCTGCCGATGGAATGCCCGGAGGGCAGTTTCCGCCGGAGCATCGCCCTGTATTATTATACGGTGGAAGAGAACCCCTATCGCAGGGCCACCTACTACCAGGCCAGGCCCGGTGATGGCAGCAACAAGTTGCTGGTGAAGATCGACAATGCCCTGGTTTCGGCATATACGGCCGTGAAGGGGAAGCTGGGCGCCAACGATAAGGTGGTGAGCAGCATTTTGCGGTTTTTTTCCGGCGGCAAGAAAAAATAGTTACATTCATACATGCGGTTCTTAACCCCTATCGCCGTCCTGCTGGGCTGCTGCGGCGTGTTGCCGGCGTCAGCCCAGGACCTGAAGCCTGCCGAATTGATCGCCATGAAGAGATACAAAATGGCGCAGCTGGATTCGCTTGTGCAGGCAAAAGGATTTAAGAAAGTCAAGACAACGGAGGAAACCGGTTTTTCGATCTACATGTACCTATACCAAGTCGTTGAAGGCTCGACCCCCGTGCAGCGGAACCTGCAGGTGGGGCTCAGAAAGGCGATCCATGTCCTCACACTCGAGTATGGAGTTTGGTCGGCCGCGGATTCCGCCAATTTTGTCGGACAGCTCAGCCGTGACGGGTTTAGACGGGTGGTCAAGACGCTGCCGGTGATCGGTACCAGCCACAAAACGCAGGCCGTGTCCTACAAAAAGGGAATGGAGGAGATCAGCTATAGCGAGCACCTCGAATCAGGTGAAAAATTATATCTTTTCTCCGTGAGCAATGAAGATTACCGGCCTTAGCGCGATACGGTCAACAATTTTTTCTTCCTGCTGTTACGTCATGCATGGACTTACAACTCAATGACAAGACCGCGTTTGTAAGCGGCTCGACTGCCGGCATCGGCTTTGCCATCGCCAAGCGACTCCTCGAGGAAGGGGCGACCGTCATCATCAATGGCCGTAACCAGCACGGCGTGGATAAAGCCATCAAGGAATTAAGATCCATCACAAGCAGATCGGCGGTAAGCGGTATTCCGGCTGACTTCTCGAATGCCGATGAAGTCAACCGGCTGATCGCGGAACTGCCGGCGATCGACATCCTGATCAATAATGCCGGCATATTCGAACCCAAACCTTTTTCGGCGATCCCGGACGAGGACTGGTTCCGGCTTTTCGAGGTCAACGTCATGAGCGGGGTCCGGCTTTCGCGGCATGTCCTGCCGCGGATGCTGGCCGAGAACTGGGGCCGCATCCTTTTTATTTCCAGCGAATCTGCGGTGTATATCCCTACGGAAATGATCCATTATGGGATGACCAAGACCGCACAGTTGTCGATCAGCCGGGGTCTTGCGCAGCTTACCAGGGGCACCAACGTTACCGTCAATACGATCATGCCCGGCCCAACGAAATCGAGGGGGGTGGGTGATTTCCTCGAGCAGCTGGCGAAGGGCGGTGGCGCTTCGGCGGAGGATGTGGAGAAGGGATTCTTCCGGGAGGGCCGGCCCAGCTCGCTGCTGCAGCGTTTTGCCACTGTGGATGAGATCGCCACTACGGTGGCCTACTTCGCGAGCCCGCTGTCTTCTGCGACCAATGGAGCGGCCATCCGCGCGGATGGCGGTATCGTCAATTCGATCCTTTAGCGGTTCTATTGTTTCGCACCAGGGTCGGTTCCAGGCGGCGGAGGTGGCGGGGGAGCAGGCGCCGGCGCGGGAACGTCCCGCTTCAGGAAGACGAACCCATTTTTCCGATACAACTCTTTCAGATCGGGAAACTGGCCGTTCTCCCAGTGCTGGACCCGGTCGACCTTTGTGACGAAGTAGACGGGTTTATCGATCGGCCCGGTGAGCAGCCAATTCTGATCGTAGGAGTTCAGATTGGTGGGCTTTTCCTTCATCGTATAAAAGAGATCGCCGTAGCTTTTGAAGCCGAGGGTATGCACATAGCAGTCCTCGCCCTGCCGGGCGATGAAGAAGTCGATATCGGCGCCCTGGCTGTAGCGTTCGACCTTGGGGACGATGATCGCGGAGGCGAAGAAGATGACGATGGCGGTTCCTGCGAAGAGCGTGACCGCGGCACGCTTGTAGCGCCGCTGTGACAGGTAGCGGATGCCGGCGATCAGCGCCGCAACCATCAGCAAACCAATGGCGCCTTCGAATCCCGACCAATGGACATCGGCTTCCATATTTCCCCGGGCGAAGGTATCGTCCACATAGGGGGCCAACCGGTGTACATTGAGCCCGATGACAGCCACACCAAGGATGGCGAGGGAGATGAGCCCGCCCAGTACACCCAATAAAATATTTACATATTTCTTAAACACGAGTTCTTTCCGGTCCCATTTATATAAGGAGTAGGCGGCCAGGAAGGTCACGGGGAACCAGGCCAGCGAAGAGTAGTGGATGATCCGGGACTGGACGATGGTAAACAGGACGGTGACTACCCAGAAGAGTATCTGCATCCATTTTTTGAAATCGCGGTCCCAGCGGCCGTTGTATTTTGACCGGAAGAAGGATGGGATGGCCAGGATGGAGGCGGGGAAGCAGCCGATCAGCAGCACGATATAGTGATAGCCGAAGAAGCCGGCCTGATCGGCGTCATGGGTGGTAAACAACCGCCATTGATACTTGAGGAACTCGTTGATAAACCAGGGACCGCGGGTGTAGGTCTCGTAGCCATACCAGGTAGCCGTCACCAGCGTGGCGACGACGAGGAAGAGCAGGGCATGCCACCAACTGAAGAAAAAGCGGAAACGGTTGTAGAGGAAATATACGCCCAGGGCCAGCATGAACACCATCAAGGCTACCTGTCCCTTGGTCAACACGGCCAGGCCCATGAAGATGCCGGACCAGACAACATAATACAGTTGGCTTTTTTGTACGCCCGGCTTATCGAAGCCGTTACGCCGCCAGTGGTAGAGAATGAAATTGTACAGGGAGAGAAAGGTGAAGAGATTGAACCAGGGGTCGATGATGCCCGACTTGAAATACATGTTCGGGAACAGGGAGCCGCCATAGGCCAGGGCCCAGAGGGCGCCGAACTTTGTGTCATAGATGCGGCTGCCGCAGAGAAAGACGACGAGAAGGGTCACGATGCCGCAGATGGCATTGGGAAAGCGGGCGGCAAACTCGGTGACGCCGAACAGGTGCATGGCCGAGCTTTGCATCCAGAAGAACATCGGGGGCTTCTCCCAGAAGGGTTTGTAGTCGACGTAGACCCGGGTATAGTCGTGCAGCTTCATCATCTCCCGGGAACATTCGGCAAAATTGATCTCATCCCAGTCGAAGAGATGGACGCGGCCCAGGAACGGCAGGAAGAGCAGGGCGGCGAATACGGCGATCAACAGGATGATGGTGGGTTTGCTGAGACGCATTCGAAGACGATTTTAATTCCGTGGTTTGTACATTTCTTTTTTCATCAATCCCCACTTACAGAAGCGGTGTACGAGGGATACGCGTAATACGCCGAGTCCATAGGTCACGCTGCGGCTGAAGTTGATGCTCGATGCCTCCTCGAAGTATTTGGTCGGGCAGGTGATCTCGGCGATCTCGTACCCGAGATAGATGATCTGGGAAAGCATCTCGTTGTCGAAGACAAAGTCCTCCGAATCGATCTCGTAGTTGACGCGCTGGAGGATCTCCCGGGAGAAGGCGCGGTAGCCGGTATGATATTCGGCCAGCTTCTGGCGAAGCATGACATTCTCGAAGAAGGTCAGGCCGCGGTTGAAGATATATTTGTACAGGGGCATGCCGCCGCGAAGCGCGCCCTTGCCGAGGGTACGGGCGCCCAGGACCACCTGGTAGACGTCGTTGGCAATGAGCCAGGCCATCGAGGGGATGAGTTTGGGGGTATACTGGTAGTCGGGGTGGAGCATGATCACGATATCGGCGCCCAGCTCCAGGGCCTTGTTGTAGCAGGTCTTCTGGTTGCCGCCATAGCCCCGGTTCTTGTCGTGTTTGATGATGTGGCGGATACCCAGCTCATTGCCTACGGCCACGGTCCGGTCGCTGCTGTTGTCGTCCACGAGCACTACTTCGTCCACGATGTCAAAGGGAATTTCCGCATAGGTCTTGCGAAGGGTTAGTTCCGCGTTGTAGGCGGGGAGGACAATCACCAGTTTTTTGCCTAGGATCATGAATTCTAAACTACTTTTTGAAAAATTAGGGGCAAACCTACGTGTTTTTGGGTGAATTCCGGCCGGAAGGCCGTTTTAAAGCCTTACCCTTTGGCAAAAACAGGCAGGGATTGAAGTTTTTCGACGAAGAGCCAATGGACGAGCACCGCTATGATCATCCCGATACAGGACCCCATGAGGACGTCGTTGAGAAAATGCTGGCCGAGATAGATGCGGGAGTAGCCGACCAGCACCCCTGCGAACAGGTAAGCGACTTTGACCCGTTGGTCGCGTGTGAAGAGGGCCAGCATCGTGACAAGGGCAAATATCGAGGTCGTATGGCCGGAAGGAAAGCTGGCAAAGCCGAGATGGGTCACATCCTTTATGAAATAGGGATAGGCCCCCGGGGGAAAGAATTGCATGGGCCGGGGCATCGAGAAGGCGTTCTTGAGTATCTGCGCCACCAGCGCCGATAGCAGGAAGGCGGCTGTGACCTGGGTGGCCGCCGACCAGCGGCGCTTCACCAGGAACAGCACGATGACGGTGACGGAGAAGAGACCGTCACCCATAAAGGTGACCCATATAAAAACGGTGTCGAGGGTCGTCCGATGATAGGGATTGAGGTCGAGAAAGGAATCAGCCTTTCCCAGGTAGAAGAGGAGGAACAACCCGATGATAAAAAACAACCCCCAGCATGCGAAAAAGAGGCGATTGCCGGTGATGATCGCCTTGAACGTCTTCATCCGGCGAAATTACATATTTCTGGCTTTACAATCCCGCTACGAGCTCTTCGGCCAGGCCGAAGGACAGGGTCATCCCCGCCCCGCCGACGCCATTGATGACATAGACATAGGGTTCGGGTGAGAAGAAGAGGTCGGCCTCGCCGTCGGTGAGTTTTGCGTAGACGCCGTTCCAGGTCTCGGCGACGGACCAGTCGCGGAAGCAGGCGAATCGCCGGAGATAGTCAAGGATCATCCGGTTGATGAAGTCCTTGTCGAAGGGATCGTGGGTGAGCCCATATTCGTGGCTGTCGCCGACAGTCAGCTCGCCGCGGCCATTTTGCGAGACCATGACATGGATGCCCCATTGGAGGTAGTCGCCCATTTCGGCGGCATAGCGGGTGCGGAGCGCGGCGAGGGAGGGCGCGGCCTTGAAGCTGTTGTAATGGATGAGAGAGAGGCCGCCGCAGAGGGCGGGGCCGATGCGCCATTCGTCGGGTTGGGCCACGAGGCGCATCATCTGCAGCTTGCATTTGGTGACCGGCTGTTCGGCGAACTGTTCGGGATAGAGGGTCTCGAAGTCCGCGCCGCTGCAGATGAAGACGAGGTCGGCTTCATATTCTTCGTCGTTGCCGATATAGACGATCTGATCGGAAATATAAGAGACGCATTTGCCCCAAAAGAATTCCACCTTGTATTGTTCGGTGAGCCAGCCGGGGAGGCTGCCGATGGCTTCCCGCGGATCGACGATGACTTCGTCGGAACTATGCAGGCCGCCGAGCAGGCCCTCCGTTTTGACCGCGCCGGAGGATGCCGCGACGGCGGCTTTATCCAGGAGACGAACGGGGCGTCCCTCTTTTTGGAATACTTCGTATAGCTCCTGCAGCACCTGCCATTCATCCGGATGATAGGCGAGGTGGAGGCTGCCGGCGGGTTCATGCCAGAAGCCGGCGCGTGTGGCGATCTCCTTCCAGATGTTACGGCTGCGAACCGCGCGGTCGTACATTTTGCCTGCGGGCTGGCCGATGGGCCAGATCATCCCGAAATTGCGGATCGATGCGCCCACGGCCCGATCCGTGCGTTCGAAGACCTTTACCGAAAATCCCTGAACGGCCAGTGCTCTTGCCGTAGCCAGTCCTACAATGCCGGCGCCAATTACGATAGCTGATCGCGATGCCATAACGTTCAATATAAGTTGTTTTCGCCCGGAGAAAATGTCTTTTCAATGGTCGGGCGGAACCTCGCGCTTCGCACTCGGTTCCCTGTAAATTTTTGCAAAAAGGACAGAGCCCCATACCACCACGAGAATTCCGGCAAACGCCGAGATATAGAACATTCCTGTGAAGAAATCGACCCAGTTGTAACGGACGTGGACGAATTCCTTTACCAGCAGCACGACTACCGTGCCGAGGTAGCCGAAGGCGTCGGCGATATAGATCAGGAACCCGACATTGCCGGGGACGCGGTAGGCGGCCAGCATCCGTTCGAAGTAAAAGCAGTTATAGGGGACATAGCCCAGGTAGAGGCCGGCCGAGGCGGTGATGATCCAGATGACCGGCGAGATAAGATGTACATGATAGGCCACCGTGGAACCTGCCGCCAGCAGGAAGCCGCCGATAATGACGACGTTGTTGAGCTGGAAGGCGCGGTAGTTGTTGCGGATCAGGAAGAATCCGCCAATTACGGCCAGTACGATCAGCGACACGATGGTGCTGGTGCCTGCGAAGACGTCGGCATTGTTCTTAAAGCCGGTCTCCGTCCAAAGCTCGTTGGCAAAGTCTTCGGTAAAATCCCGCAGGATGGTCAGCATGACGTAGGCGCCGACCACGGGGATGAGGGCCGCGCCGAATTTTCGCAGGAAGGCGCGACGTTGGTCCTTTCCCATGGGTAGGCGGATGGTGCGTTTGGCGATGTCTTCCGGTGTGGGGGGCGGCGTCTGGTTCAGCAGCCAGGCGCTGATGAGGGCGGGGCCGACAAATACTGCGCCCGCGATAAAAGGCATCCAGAATTCGCTGATCCCATGGAGAAGCAAACTCTTGCCGACGGTTTTGGCGAGCCCCGAGGCGAAGACGAAGCTGGTCGCCAGTACAGCGCCCATCAGTTCGGTCACGCGGCGGCCTTCGACATAGCTGAACACAAGGCCCCAGACCATCCCCAGGGGGAGGCCATTGACGAACATGAAGATGAAATTATACGGGACGGGGATGAGGGCAAACAAAAGCAGGGAGAGCCAACCCGTACCGATGAGCGCCACGATAAAGCCGGCGCGTCGTTCGGGCCGCATGCCGGCGATGAACCGGATGCCGTAGAATTTGCTCAGACAATAACCCAGCACCTGGGCGATCACCAGCACCACCTTATAAGAGATCCCCAGGAAGCTTACCCCCTCAAAGGATGCCGCGGTAAAGGGCTTGCGGAAGCCATACATGGAGGCGTAAACGGTAAAGGAAGTGAGCGAGACGAAGAGGACGAATACCCAGGCGGGGCTGCGTTGCAGCCGGGCCTTGAGGGTCAGCCGGCCAGGAAGGGCTGCCGCAGATATCGGTGTGGGTGTGGCCGGTGAGGATGACATAAAGCGGGTTTAAGCCTTTTCGATGATGGGAAGCAGTTCCTGCAGGTCATCGATGATATAGTCGGGATGATAGGGCTCCAGCTGTTCGCGGGTATAGGCGCCGGTTGTGACGCTGACCACTTTCCCACAGGCGGCGTTCCGGCCTTCCTCGACGTCCACCTCGGTGTCGCCGACCTTGAGGACGCTGGCGGAGGTGGCGATGCCGAGATCGCTGATGAGGGTTTCGATCATATCCGAGTGCGGCCGGCCATGGGGCACCTCGTCGCTGCAGATGACCTTGTCGATAAGAGGGCTGCGATGGTCCCAGCGCAGGCGGTGGAGGATCGTGTCGGTGATGCTGCGGGTGAAGCCGGTATTGAGGGCGATCTTGATCCCCTGCTCCTTGAGCGCCGAGAACACCTGCTCCGCGTGGGGGAAGGGTGCAAGTTCCTCGTCGTCGCGGTAGAAGGCGATCATCTTGTCGATGAACCGGGTGTGAATGCGATCGATGAGCTGTTCATCGTCCTTGCGCGCGGGGGCGAACTTTTCGAGCAGCAGGGCGATGGCGTCCATTTTGCGAAAACCCATGACCTTTTTTACCTGCGCGACGGGCATTTCGAACCCGAAGTCCCGAAAGGCGGCAATAAAGGCTGCTGCGACGCTGCCGTTGTCCTTTACGGTAGTGCCGGCAATGTCAAAAACAACCAGTTGGATCGAGCTCATATAAAAAATGTTTACGAATTGTTGGAAAGGTGGCGAAAGATCATCTGACGGTAATGGTCAAGGTCCGGCAGCGGTTTCTGTTGGATCTTGGCCTGCTCGTCCCATTTCCGCATCTGGATAATCAGGCTGAAGAGGGGATATTGCTCGAATGCCCCGGCCTCTTCGACCGTCATCGGGCCGCCCTGGTATTCGAGGGTCTTTTTGCTGGCTTCCGACAGCTGGTCGTAGTAGGCGGGGTCTTTTACCGTGAGGTATCTTTTTGCTTCGACGTGGGATTCGACGAGACGGGCAATCTTTTTGGAGAAGCCTTTCTCCCGGAGGAACTCGGCGCCCAGGGATTCGTGGTCTTTAATCCCGAATCCATCCATCTCATTGTCGCCTTTTGCGGCTTCGCTGATGTGACCAATATCATGCAGGAAGGCGGCGAGGATCACCTCTTCGTCATAGCCCTGTTCTTCGGCCAGCTGAGCTGCCTGGACCATGTGTTCCAGCTGGGATACTTTTTCTCCCGCATATTCGGCTCCGCCGTATCCTGCATAAAGGTCCATTATCTCGTTTGTGATCTTTTCGGCTTGCGCAGTGGTCATAAGGATGATTTTCCGCTGAAATTAAGAAAAAGGAAGCTCCGGGCGGAGCTTCCTTTTTAATAATTGATTAAATTATTTCACCAGCCACACATTCTGATTGATGTCATCCGACCCACCGTACTGGCTTTGCACTGCTGCCTGGTAGTTAGCGCCGTTGGCGGTTGCCTCATTGACCGGATATTGCCATCTTTTCGGGATCACCCCGCCATTGCCTGTACCGGGGCCGGCGTCGAAGGCCGGAACGCCGGTCCGCCGCCACTGATAGTAGGCCTGGTAGCCCGAGTTGCGTGCATAGGCGAGATATTTCTGCAAAAGGATCTGGTTAAGCCCGGTTTGATTGTTCCCGGCATAGGCAATCGCCGGCTGGTTGAAGTAGTCGTCCCAGGCAAAGTGAACGGTATAGCCGATCTCCGCGCCGGAAGCCGCCATGAGCGTAACGGTGTTGGCGCCGTCCGTGATGCCGTGGAAGGCAAAATCGGCCTTCACTCCATTCTTGTACCAGGTAGCCGCATCACCGGTAACCCAGCCGCGGTTGATCGCTTCTGCGACGCAGAAACAAACTTCGGGGTAGCTGAGGAGATAGGTGGGCTGACCGGTAAAGCCGGAATAGAAAAGATGCCGGTTGTAGAGCGAGAGCTTGGAGTCGGCGAGACCCGAGCCGATGAGCTGGGACATGGTGCTAAGATCCATACCGGAGGGGGCTCCGACAAAGGACTCGTAGGCGGTGTCGGCGTGGCCGAGGCCTCTTGCCGGTTCGCCGAACACCATGCAACGGAGATCGTGCAACTGGCCGAGGGTGGTCTCGAGCGTAGCCGCCAGGTTCAGACGGATCTGGTTGTTCCCGTAATTGCTGACATTGTCGGGATAGTAGTTGTAGGTGCTGTTATAGACATACTGCAGGTTGTCCGCATTGCTGGTGAAAATGGGATATTGACCGGGGGTGTTGACGATGGTCGCGAATTGCTGAGCGATGTTCAGATCGGCGTCCGAGGTCACTTTCTTGCTCAATTCGATCAGCACCCGCAATTTGTAGCTGTTGACCACTTTCTGCCATTCGATGAGGGCATCGCGGGGAGACAGCGGGGAATTGATCCTTTCGGCATAGTAGAAATCTCCGGAGAATTCGAGGAACCCGTTTTGGATCAGCCCGGCCAGCAGGGTGTTGGCCGAGTCAAGCCAGAGCAGCGATTGCTTGAAGATGTCCTTTTGGGTATTGTATTTGGGCGTCGTATTCTTGATGCCCTGCAAGGCATCCGTCATGGGCAGGTCGCCGACCTTCTCGCTCATGTCCACGAAGAAGAAGGCGCGGAAGAACAGGCCCAGGGCATGATAAGGGTTATTATTCGAGCCGGCTGCCTTCTTTGCTTCGGCTTCCATCGCCAGTACGTTGTTCAAAGGAGTGTAATCGAGGGTTGCGCTCCCCGTCCAGTATTGGTTTGTTCCATAGTAGACGTAGTTGGAGCAGATGTTCTGGCATTGCTTGTCGGCATCCCCGCCCGGTTGAACGACCATTTCATTCAAAATGGATTTCAGAACGATGCCGGGGGGCACCGTGAGGGGCTGGTTTGAGTTTTGCGAGTATTGCTCGAATTTTTTCGAACAACCGGCGGCAAAGATCCCTGCGAGAGCGATGATCACCGGTATTTTCAGAGACTTCATATGAATATTTTTATTGTTTTCAATTTTCAGTTGTCCTTAAAAGAGCACATTTACGTTAACCCCAAAGCTGCGGGTGGTAGGCGTCTGAAGGGTGCTGCCGCTACCTGTTATGTTGCCGAACCGATCCCGGCCGGGGAACTGGTCCACGTCGATGTCATGATATTGGCTGGGGAAGAAATACAGGAGGTTCCTGCCCACCAAGCTGACGTCGATCTTGCTGATGCCGCCCTTCTGGAACCATTTGGCAGGCAGCGAATAGGAGAGAACCACTTCGCGGAGCTTTGCATAGGTCTTGTTGATCCAGGTATGTTCGGCGTCGTTATAGAAGCTGCTGACGTAGTCCTGGATCCAGGGGGTAGCGACCGTGTTGGGAGTAAACTGCAGGTCCTTTCCGTTGGTGATCACGCCCGTCGTGGGATCGTAGGCGATCTTGCCGGTGCCGCCGGCAACCTGTACCTGGTTACCGCTCATGATCGGTTTGCCATTCTCGACCGCACCCTTGTACCCTGCATCGCCCCAGTGCTGGGATTCGTAGAGGCGAGCCTTCCCGATGACCCCGGTAGCCGTGTTCTCGCCACGACCACCTTCGGTCAGCTTCTGTAATACATAGTCATGGATCTTTCCGCCGACCATCCCGTCAAACTGGAAGCCCAGGGACCAGGATTTGTAGTTAAAGCTGTTGTGGATACCCCAGGACCAGTCGGGATCGCTATGACCGAATTTCTGCGCTTTCGGCAGGTAGACCACGAATCCCGATTCATCGACGATGACCCTTCCATCCGGAGTCTTTGCTTCGATGCCCGTATACATTTGATCGACGCGATCGCCGATCCTGTAGGGATAGCCGGTACCATTGGACACTTCTTTTGCCCCGCCGGCGAATGCCGTATAGACTTCCTTATAAGTACCCCAGTTGGCGAGGATATTCCAGCTGAAGTCCTTTGTGCGGATCGGCGTGCCCGTCACGGACAGCTCACCACCGGTTCTCTTCGTGGTCAGACCATTGGTGGTAAAATAGCTCAGGCCACTGGTCTCGGACACCGCCTGGTTACCGATCTGGGGACCGTCCTTGTATTGGAAGTAGGTGGCGGACAGGCCCAACCGGTTGCTCAGGAACCGGACATCCATCCCAAACTCATAGTTGCTACGGGAGCTGGGCTTGATATTCTTGTCCACTGCGTAGTTGGGGGCGATGGCGCCCGTCTGGTTGTTATAGGCCTGGAGGGTCGTGTAGAAGGGCGTTGCAAGACCGTAGGTAGGTCCGTCATAGGGTGTATAATAGCTGTTGCCGTATCCCAGCGGGCTGGTGGCGCCCAGGGCCTGGAAAGAGGCTCCGATGTAAGGGGTCGTGCCGCCGTCTTTTACATTGGCATAGCTTCCCCGTACTTTCAGGTAGGTAATAGCCGACGGCATGGTGATATAGTCGGAAATCACCGAGCTCAGCGATACGGAGGGATAGAAGTAGGCATTATGACCGTCGGGTAACGCGGAGGTCTTGTCGACACGGCCGGTAGTGGAAAGCGTCACATATTTTCCGTAGGTGAGGTCCGCCGAGTAATAGGCGCTCAACAGTAAGAGATTGGAACCATAAGAGAAGGTGCGCGAAGGCAGATAGGAGTTTGCGAAGGTATACACGCCCGGTACGATCAGCTGGTTCGTGCTGACATAGCTCGAACCATATTTCATGTTCCGGCCGGAGATGCCGGCGTTGGCGCTGAGCGAAAACCCGGAGTTGCCGATATTCTCCTTATTATAGCCGGCCAGGAGCTCGGTATTGTTCTCCCACAGATCGCGCCGGTCTTCGCGGTAGTTACCGTGGTTATGTTCATCCCCGTAAGGGTGAGCGGACCAGGGTTCCTTCTCGGTGCGCAGCACGTTATAGGACGTCACGTTCGACCGCAGCATCACGTTGAAATTCTTTGCGAACTTGTAATTGAAGGCCAGCCAGCCATAGAGATCGTTCTTGTAATGGCCTCTGAGCCATTCGTAGCTCATGAACCAGGGGTTCTGATAGCGCTTGTATTCCACGAACATGGACTGTACGTTCTCTTTGCCGGGCTGCCAGATGTTGCGGATCTCCGGCTGGAGGACGTCCCAATCGGCACCGGTCCAGATGTCGACGTCATAGATGATACTGTTGGGACCGTACTGGACGTCGGGGATATTATCGGTAAACTGGCGATTGTAGTTGATATTACCCTCGATCTTGAATTTGTCATTCACCTGATAGCTCTCGATCAGGTTCATGTTGATCGTGTTCAACTGGGTATTGGGAACGATGCCCTGCTGATAGGAATTCGAAACGGACATCCGGAGATTGGACTTATCCGTGACCGAAGAGAAGCTGATGTTATTCTTGGTGAGGAAGCCGGTGTTCAAAAAGTGGTTGAGGTTGTTCTTTCCGCGGGAAACCCAGGGTGTCGGTTGGATATGGCTCTGATGCACGGAGCCGTCCCCGAATTTGTAGGAATAATATTGAGTGGGGTCATATTTGCCGTCGAACTGGGGCAATAACAGACCGATATCCATGCGGGGTCCCCAAACGTCATAGTCCTCGTCGTTTGTCCCGTCCACGGAGTTACCGTTGCTGTTGTAGTCACCGAAAGCATATTGTTGTCTTTCGCCACCGCCATATTCGTTCTGGACCTTGGGGTTGGCGATGAAGCCCTTGTTCCACTGGTTGCTGGTATTGAACTCTACCGTAAAACCCTTTTTGTTCCTGGCGCCTCTTTTCGTGGTGATGAGGATCGCGCCGTTGATCCCGCGGCTGCCATAGAGAGCGGCAGCGGTGGGGCCTTTCAGGACCGTATAGGTCTCGATATCGTCGGGGCTGATGTTCCAGGTATCGGAGTTGATGGGGATACCATCGACGACATAGAAGTTGAGCGGAGAGCCGCGCAGCAGCACTGCCGGCGAAGAAAGCAGCTCCTGGTTGATACCGACGTTGAGGCCCGCGACCTTGCCGACGAGTCCGTTGATGGGGTTGGGCTCGCGGGCTTTCAGCAGGTCGGATCCTTTTACTTCCTGAACGGAGTAACCCAGGCGTTTGACCTCTTTTTTGATCCCCAGGGCCGTGACGACCACTTCGTTCAGATTCCGCTGGTCGGCCGCGACGGAGATGGTGATATCCCCGCCACTGACGGCCTGTTCCTGTGGGACGATCCCGATGCCGGTAACAACCAGTACATCGCCGTCCTTTGCCTTGATCGTGAAGCTCCCGTCGACGAGCGTCGCGGTGCCGTTCTTTGTCCCTTTGATAGTGACTGAAACGCCGGGGATCGGGGTTTGGTCTGCTTTCGAAAGCACCCGGCCGGTGATGGCCTTTTGCGCAATGGAAGCCAGCGGTAACAGGAAGACCGCCAGTAAGAACCCTATTGTAAGGGTAGATCTCTTACTCATAAACAGTATGATTTTAGATGAAGATGAAGCGTTGCGAATATCCCGGCGAAGGTATCCGGCCTATATGACGGAAGTGTTAGGCGCGCTTTAAGTAAATGTTAACAGTTTAGAAATACTAAACCAATGTTAAGTATTTGTAAATAATGAAAAACACCCATTTAGTTGATCCTTTTCGTGGACTAAGGGGTCTGCTAGAAGAGATAAAATATAAGGATGAGGGCCTCGGTATTGCCGATGTTCTTCAGCCGGTGTTTTGCCCGGCCGTCGAAGAAGAGGGTATCGCCTTCGTGCAGCTCGAAGACCTCGTTGTCCACCTGGTACTCGACATCGCCTTTGAGCAGGTATTTGCATTCGTAGGCGTCGGTGCGGATGAACTGTTTGCGGCCGGCGTTCTTCTTCAGCTCGAGCAGCACGACGTCGGTGGCTTGAGAGCCGATGCTGCGGGTGAGGATGCGTTTATAGGAGAACCCCTTTACGGGTTCCTTGGTGAAACCTTTCTCCTCGCCCTTACGGACGATGAGGACATGGTTGCCGTTGATGCTATCGTGCATGTCTTCGAAGAAAGTGCGGAGATTGTCCTCGAGCGAGTGGATAATATTGAATAATACGGGGAGGGAGGGTACGGTACGGTTGTTCTCGATCTGCGAGATCAGACCTTTGCTGACCCCGGCTTTGGTGGCCAGCTGTTCGAGTGTGATATTCTTTTGAGTTCTCTTTGTTTTGATCTTGTCGCCGATGAGGAGAAGGAGTTCTTCGTGCATGGTACCGCGCGTGGTTTGACGGGAAGGTACAACAAATTAGAGCGAGTTCAGGTAGGCGGCGAGATCGGCGATGTGATCGGTGTTGAGGTAATCCACCTTGAGCTCCATCAGCTGGCGCCAGGCTGCGGGGAAGTCCGGGGCGTCCCAGAGGCGGACGGGGAGGTGGAGGGCGTGACTCCTTTGGATGGCCAGTCGGAGGCTATCGAGGCCGGTGGCTATGCGGAGGCCATCGAGGCTGTCGCTGGGGATACCGGTGCGGGAGTCCCACCGGGTATAATGCCGGAGATCGTCACTCATCATGGCGATGCGGGAGAGCTCCGCAGGCGTGTATTGCCGGTGGAGGATGCCGTCAAAGGCGATGAAGGGAGGATAGGAGTTGTATTGGGAAGGATCGGGGCGGTTGCCGCTGATCACCCATGTCAGTGCGGGGCAGTGTTCGAGGGCCGGGTATTTATCGAGCAGCGCGATCATCGCGGCGAGGGTGGCTACGGAGTCGGCCTTGACATCGATGAGTATCTGGAGGCGCCTGGTGGTGTCTGCATAGGGATAGCCGTGGTTCTTGCCGATGCAGGCCAGCAGCGGTTTTACGTAGTAGTCTTCCAGTGTCCGGCCCGTTTTGATCTCCGTGGTATCATGCCCGATAAGAACCTTACCGCCGACGAGCCAGATATCCGCTTCGATGGAGCCGAACCGCTGTTGCCAGGCGGCCCAGAAGGGGGCGGCCTGTTCGTAGTCGTTATGGGAATGGGTGTTGGCTACGGTATAATGCAGGGGCTGTGCGGTGGAGGAGATAGGCTTTACAGTTAGAAACATGGATGCTGCCGTTATAGCAAGGAAGGGCCATTTTTTCATGGGCGCAAAGGTAATTTATTGGTGAATGGTAACGCTGCATTAACACAAGGCTTACAATTTGTTAACGCTGGCTTAAAATAGCAATAATATCTTATTTGGAACTTTGGGAAACCACAATAATGGAAAAACGTCCCGTAGATGTAGTTGTTCTTTCCGATGTTCACCTCGGAACATACGGATGCCGGGCAAAGGAGCTTGTCAACTACTTAAGAAGCGTTACACCTAACATTCTGATCCTCAATGGAGACATTATTGATGGATGGCAGTTTACCAAGCGCTATTTCCCCGTTTCGCACATGATGGTGATCAAGGAGATCATCCAGTTGATCACTAACGGGACCCGGGTGTTCTATATTACCGGCAACCACGACGAGATGATGCGCCGTTACACGGATATCCAGATGGGCAATTTCACGTTGACCGACAAGCTGGTGCTGGAGATAGACAACAAGATGACCTGGATCTTTCACGGCGACGTTTTCGACAATACTACCAAAGGAGGCGCCAAAGTTCTCGCGAAGTTGGGCAGCAGCGGGTACAATCTGCTGATCCGCTTCAACCGGTTCATCAATTTCATCTTAAAGTCGATGGGCCGGGAGCGGGTTTCGATCTCGAAGCGGGTCATGGCGGAGGTGAACAAGGCCGTCAGCAAGATCAACGACTTCGAGCTGATCGCCGCCGAGCTGGCGATCGAGAAGAAATACGACTACGTCATTTGCGGACATATCCACCAGCCCCAGAAGAAGATCGTGGAGACCAAGGA
>Ga0157372_10001190_pt1 | contig 28156 bp, 22 predicted proteins | sample C55metaG_FD_115307 | JGI IMG/M metagenome (GOLD analysis project Ga0157372, IMG submission 115307) | Corn rhizosphere microbial communities from Kellogg Biological Station, Michigan, USA - C5-5 metaG | ecosystem: Host-associated > Plants > Roots > Rhizosphere > Soil | place: USA: Michigan...
CGCGAATTGCGAGAAGAAGAGGCGGTCACGCGCGGCGGCGAAAGGGATGCGCGCACCGGACATGATGGTTCCATTAAGGGTGACGAAGATGCTAAGGGCCATGGCCGCGGCCACAAATCCCGCACCACGCGGACCGGTGACTACCGAGAGCGCTGCGACGGCCGGGCGCTCGGAGGCGGCGATCTGCGCGGCAGGCAGGATGTATTGAATGGCGGCATTGGTGGCCATGAAGAGGATGCCAACGATGAAGAGCCCACCGATGAGTGCGAGCGGAAGGGAGCGCTCTGGGCGGCGGACTTCGCCGGCGACCATGGTGAGGTCGTTCCAGCCATCGTAGGCCCAGAGCGTGGCGATGAGGGCGAGCATGAATCCGCCGAAGCCGCCGCGAGCGCCGGGAAGGGAAGTTGTGAAATTCGCGAACGATCCCGATGCTGAAGCGAAGCAGAGCGCGGCGACGATCAGGATGAGGATGGCCTTGAGGATCGTGAAGACGAGTTGGAAGTCGCCGGCCTTCTTGATTCCGAGGTAGTTCAGTCCAGTAATGAGCCAGGTTACGCAAATGGCGAAGATCTGCGACCAGAGCAGCGACGTGCCAGCGATGTGTTCTGTTAGGAAATGAAAGGCGGGGAAGACTCCGAGAGTACGGGCGAGGCCGCTGGTGACGGCGGCGATTGAGGCTGGCTTGGCGACCGCGAACCAGGTCCACATGTAGAGAAAGGCGGGGGTATCTCCGTACGCTCCGCGAAGGTAGACGTATTCGCCGCCGGCATAGGGGAGCATGGCGCCGAGTTCGGCGTAGGTCATAGCGCCGAAAAGCGAGAGCAGACCTCCGGTGATCCATGCGAGGTAAACAAGGGCGGAGGAACCGGTGTCGCGCATCATCTCGGTTGGAACAAGAAAGATGCCGCTGCCGATGATGGTGCCAACGACGATGGCTGTGGCTTGGGAGGCGCCGAGTACACGGGGCAGATCGGGATGTACGGTTCGCGTCGCGGCGGAGGCGGTTTGGCTCATGCGGTGATGTGAGGGTAGCATGCCGGTTACTGTGGGGCACCCGGAACACATTGGCGAAGGAGGATTTGCGTGGGCGTGACAGAAATCACCGGCAGCGAGGTTTCGAGGAGCGTACTGTTTCGGGCTGCAGACGAGGGTGCGCGCGCCTTGATTTCGACCCATATGGAGGCGCGACCGGAAAGGGGAGCTTATGAACGCTCATTGCGTGACGTGCGGGATGGTGTTGGCTTCGGGGTGGAGTTTCTGTCCGCAATGCGGATCATCGATCGAACACGAGATGCACGTGTCGCGAGTTCATCTGCCTGTGCCGTCGAAGGGAGCATTCAGCGGGATGTACATTGGACTGATTGCGGCGCCGATCCTGATCATCTCGGGTGTAATGCTGTGCCTGACTGGATGGGGAATCTTTTTCGGCGTGCCATTTATCCTCCTTGGGATTATGGCGCCTCTTTTTGGGCCCCTTGTAGGGATGAGCGAGCACCGGGGCAAGTGCCCGTCGTGCGGCACACGGATGATCAGCATTGCCGATTCGAAGGAGCACGAATGCCCGGTGTGCAATAAGAAATTCGCGATCGAAGACCATGCGCCGGCGCCAGTGCATTAGTCAGGCTGGATCGGATTTGATTCCGATTTACTGCTTTCCCCACCAGCGAGGGTTTGGGTAGAGACTGGATTCGCTGGGAAGATGGAACTGCCACGTACTCGGATTGTTGTGCGTGCGCGCAAACTGGAAGTTCAAAATTCCGCACTGGATGTGCACGATGCCGCGAGTGAAGTTGATGCCTGGAGCGATCCTGCGGATCATGCCTCTGTGTTTTTCAAGGTAGCGTGCAACGAGCAACTGCCCGACGTCATCCGCCACATTCCAGGCGAGGACTCCTGCAACGTTTCGGTTGCCGGTAAGGTGGAGCTTTGTTACCCAGCCATCCTCGGTGAATGCGCCAGTTCGGGTCACGTCGTACGCGTAGTTGGCGAGCTGGCCTGAGGGTCCCGTGCCGCATAGTTCGAATTGAATTGTGTGTGGATCATAGCGCTTGCCGTCGTCGGAGATATAGGTAACCGCGTTGCCGAGCGCCGGGCTGTAGCCGCAGATCCATCTGGGATGCGTGAGATTTTTGTAGGTGGTCCACGAGTCCAGCGCTTCTCCGCCGGCGAGAACAGCAATTGAGATGGTGTTCAGATTGATTCTGCTTTTACGAGCCGGCTGGCTCGGGGCGGAGAAGACTGCCATTTCCGCGCGTTCGACGTATATGGGTCGAGCTGGAGAATCGGGAACGATGTTGCTGGCGATCTGTTGTGCACTGATCTCGGATGCGGCGAGGAGGATCAGCAGGAATGCGGTCCAGAATCCGGCTGGAACTGATTTGAGAGGACAGCGGACGGTCCCTTGCATGGCGGGCTATTCACTTTCCATAAGCGCCGAAGACGTTTCGAACAGCCGATTTGCTCGACTTCGGCACCGCAGTCAGATAAAACACGCCCACTCGGCGTGACTATGGATATATCGGCGGAATCGCGCCTTTGATTAGGGATTCTGGCGCGCCAGTTGACACTCGTCAGTGTTTTACGTCACGAATTTGCGGGAGAAGGTTTGCCGGCTTTCACCTGGATTTCGTTAATCACGTGCTGCACTTGCGGAATCTTCTTGGCGAGATCTTCGGCCTGGCTGCGCTCTTTGGTGCTTCTGACGGTGCCCCTCAGCGTGAGGGTGCCCTTGTAGGCGCTGTACTGGATCTTCTCCGATTTCAGCGACGGCTCGTCCGCGATGCGGGCCTTGAAATTGTCTTCAATGGCGCTGTCGAGGTGAGATGTTTGTGTTGCGGCTTTGATTTCGCCTTGCAATCCTGCGCTCTCGATCTGAATTCGATCGACGATGTGGTATGCGGGCGCGGCTTGTTTGGCAACTTGTTCAGCCTGCTTGCGCCGATCCATGCTGCCGACAATTCCGCTGAGCGTAATGGTGCCGGCGCCTCGATCCTGCGATACGGTTACGCTGCGCAGGTTGCTCTGATCGAGCGCGTTGTAGACGGCCATTCTCTGGTCTGGGTGCTGGCCGTGACATCCGGAGAAGCCTAAGGTGGCGGCAACAATTGAAGTGGAGCTGAGAAGCAATGCAGAGCGCAAACCAGGGAGTAACACGGTGCGTCACCTCCGCAAACATCGGAATGAGATGCGACGGAAGCAACCACGGTTGGCCAATTTCAGGGCATTCGAGCCTGGGCTGACGCTTCGGACGTCTGCGGCTCGTGGAAGTGGCGCCAGATCGATTCCGCGGTCTTGCGGTTTACGACGGCGGCGAGGGAGTCGGCGGTAGCTTGCTGCACATCGCGCAGGCTGCCGAAGTGGGTGAGGAGACGCTGGCGCGTGAACTGGCCAACTCCGGGGATGTTGAGCAGCTCGGAGTCGCGATCGCGCATGGCGCGGCGCTGACGGTGGTAGCCGACCGCGAACCGGTGGCTCTCGTCGCGGATCATTTGCACGAGATGGAGGACGGGCGAGCGGCGATCGAGGACGACCGGTTCATCTTCGTTGCCGTAGAGGAAGATGACCTCTTCCTTTTTGGCAATGGAGGCGAGCGGCTGCGAAGTGAAGCCGAGGGCCTCGAGGGCTTCGGCTGCGGCGTGCAGCTGGCCGAGACCGCCGTCGATGAGAATCAGCGAGGGCATCGGCTTGTCTTCTTCCTTGAGACGGCGGTAGCGGCGAGTTACCACTTCGCGCATCGAGGCGAAGTCGTCCACTCCGACGACCGTCATCACCTTGAATTTGCGATATTGCGATTTGTTCATCTTGCCGTCTTCCCACACGACCATGGAGGCGACCGTTTCGGCACCCTGGATGTGCGAGATGTCGAAGCACTCGATACGGCTGGGGAGTTCGGAAAGCATGAGGGCATCGGCCAGAGCTTCCTGAATAGCCTTGCGGGAGGGCTCGAGAACGCGGAAGCGCTGGATGTAGGACTGCTTCGCGTTCTGCCCTGCGAGGTCAACGAGGGAACGCTTCTCGCCACGTTGAGGAACTGCGATTTCGACGCGATGGTTGACTCGTTCGCTGAGCAGTTCAGACAGCGATTCACGGTCTGGAAACTCGACTGGGGCGAGAATGGAACGCGGGACATAGTGCTGGTCGATATAGAGCTGCTTGAGCAGGGCAGAGAAGACGATGGCGGCGTCGAACGAGGGTTCGTTATCTCTCACCTCTGACTTTTTCGTGGAGGGGACACCCATGGTCCCGGAGTCCGAGGGGGACTCTTCACCCGTCTCAGACTCGAGAGCTGGGTCGCCCGATTCTTCAGGGTGCGCCGAGGCTATCGCGCCAATAGCTTCCATCAGCTCGGGCAGGTCTTCCCAGAAGAACTCGCGACGGTCCACGATTTTGCCGCCTCGCATGTGAAAGAGGTTGACCGCGAGAGCGCCATCTTCGAAGTGATAGCCGAAGACGTCGGCGTCGTCGCTCTGCTCGGCGGTGGCGATGCGCTGTTTCTCCTGGAGCTGGTGCACGGTGGAGAGCTGATCGCGCAGGCGTGCGGCGGCCTCGAACTGCTGGGCTTCGGCGGCAGCGATCATTCGAGCAGTGAGCGCTCTCTCGAGTTCAGCCTGACGACCCTCGAGGAAGAGCTGCGCGTCTTTGACAGCTTGCGCGTAGAGCTCCGGAGTGGTGAGTTCTTGTACGCAGGGGCCGAGACAGCGGTGGATGTAGTACTGAAGACAGGCGCGCTGGTGGTAGCGGGTGAGATCGACCTTGCAACTGGGGAGCAGAAAGCTGCGATGGATCAGCTCGACGACGCGGTAGGCGAGATTGCCGGGAAAGTAAGGTCCGTAGTATGCGGCCCCGTCCTTCCTTAGACGGCGGGTGACGAAGACCTTGGGATAGCGGTCGCCGAGGGTGAGTTTTACGTATGGGTAGGTCTTGTCATCGCGCAGGAGGATGTTGAAGCGAGGCTTGCGCTGCTTGATCAGGTTGTTTTCGAGCGCGAGAGCCTCGTGCTCATTGGCGACGAGGATGTAGTCGACATCGACTGCCTCGCGCATAAGCGAGCCGGTCTTGGCATTTGACTGCGAGGCCTCCAGCAGATACGAACGCACTCTCGAGCGAAGGTTTTTGGCCTTGCCGACATAGATGATCTCCCCTTCGGCGTTCTTGTATAGATACACGCCGGGCTGGGTGGGGAGGGTTCGGATTTTTTGGATTAAGTCCATGAAACTGCGGCGGCAGGAGGCCAGTTCATAGGATAGCTGGCGGAGGAAAAGGAAGCACATTGCCCGCCGGGAAGCGCAAAGTTACCGCAGTGGGTAAAAAGTACATTGTTGCGGAGTTGTGAAGATCTTGCTCTAAATCGCAGTAAGCTATTTATTACAAACTGTTTACTGGTTCGATCTGGTTTGGCTCGACGCATGCAATATGAGTGAGCGACACGAAAGTCGCCGCCCGCCTGAGGTGGTTGAAAAAGGGTACAGGCAAATCAGAGGCGGCAGAGGAATGGGGAACCGATGAAAACTTCCAATGGATTGTTGATTGCAGCTGCCGTAGCCCTTGTGGGCGTCACAGGGTGCGCAACCAAGAACTACGTCAAATCCCAGACGGCGCCAGTTGTCGAACACACCAACCAGCTTGATCAGAAAACGGCCGAGAACAACCGCAACCTGCATGACGTAGACGATCGCGCAACTGCTGGTATCAAGCAGGCGCAGGGCGCAGCTGATTCCGCGGCGCAGAACGCACAGAGTGCCGGCAAGGCCGCGGGCGATGCTACGACTGCCGCTGCTGATGCAGTGCATCGTGCCGATTCGCTGGATTCGGTTGTGAAGGGTTTGGATAACTACAAGTCGATGGCAAACGTCACCGTGACGTTTGGATTCGACAAGGCAACGTTGACGAAGGACGACAAGGAACAGTTGGATCAGTTTGCCCAGCAACTGGGAAGCGCGAAGAGCTACATTCTCGAAGTGACCGGCGGAACGGATTCGACCGGATCGGCTGCTTACAACTATGACCTCAGCAATCGCCGCGCAGATGCAGTGGTGCAGTACCTGGCATCGCAGTACGGAGTGGCAGCACACCGCTTCTATCTCATCGGCATTGGCAAGGACAAAGAAGTTGCCCCGAACACAACTGCAGAAGGACGGAAACAGAATCGGCGCGTGGAAGTACAACTGCTGAGCAATATGAGCAGCGGGCAGGGAACTACCGCAACTGCGCCGGCAACGCCGGGACCGGGTAGCAACTGAACATCAACCGAAGGATGGAACAACTAAAGTTCGCAATCGCAGTTAATAGATTAGAAAGATTAAGGGCGCAAGCCGAAGGGACAACGTAAAGGCGTAAGCCGAATTAGACAGTAGTAAAGGTGAGAGCCGATATTTCTAGATTAGATTTACTTAGATTCAATTAGATAGAAACTACAGGACGAAGAATTGCAGGCCATTCAGGTTAACGCCGAATGGCCTGATTTCTTTTTGGGGCTTCCGTTTTCGAAACTATCCCGGTGCCGGTTTGTGTTGTTAGTTCGTGATGAGTTCCAACTGGCGGACGTGTTCGGTGCGCACTTGGGTGGCTGTGAACAAGCGCAGGAACGGAGCTCCCTGAGCAGCCGTTTCCACTGCGGGACGGCCGTGCGCTTCTTCGCGCTCGACGATGCAGACCACAGCAGCGACGGTCATGTTTGCTTCGCGGGCGGCCTCGATGGCCGCGATGGTGGAAGCTCCCGTGGTGCAGACGTCGTCGACGATAACAACGCGGGCGCCTTCGCGGCAGAAGCCTTCAATGCGGCGGCCGGTGCCGTGCGCTTTCTCGGCTTTGCGAACGAGGAAGCCGTGCAGCAGCGGCGCGTCGGGGCGTTGCTGAGCGCGCCATGCACTTGCGGTGGCGACGTTGGAGACGATGGGATCGGCGCCCATCGTGAGGCCGCCCACCGCTTCAGCCTGGATGCCGTGCTGCTCGAGAAGTTCGAGGATTGCATGCCCTGTGAGGCGGCCGCCTTCGGCGTGCAATGTTGTGGTGCGGCAATCGATGTAGTAGTCGCTGGTCCCGCCGGAAGAAAGCTTGAACTGGCCCAGCTTGAAGCTGGTGCGGGAGAGTAGCGAGAGAAGCTGCTGGGCGTAGGTAGGTTGGGTCATCGCCTCGATTCTATCGAACGGCGACGGGTTGGATTTGCTCTATACTTGCGACGAGCTTTCCGTCTATGAGATTGCGACTATTCTCCGCGCTTGCGCTTTCGGTGCTATCCCTGGTTGCCATCTCAGCAGGGGTCGCGCAAAAAGAGCAAAGGTATTCGTCTCTGCAGGTGGATGCGAAAGGTCAGCTGCACATCTTCACCGATTCGGGACGCGAGATTGTTCCCGCTCGGATCAAGTCGCAGGTCTCTTTTGGAAAACCAGCAATTTCGCCGGACCATTTGATGGTTGGCTGGACCGTGGAGTACGACGATTCCGATGCGATCGGGGTTCCGTATGATCCGATCGCCGGTGACTTGGTCTTGTTCCGCAATGGACAAATCGTGCATCGGTTCCATGCTGAACAATTGCTTTGGGATTGGAAGTTCGTCGAAGGTGGCAGACGTGTCGCATACACCGACGGACCTCTGCATGGAAATCCGACCCAATGCGTGCTGCGTGATGTTCAATCCGGACGCCTCATTAAGCGCTGGTTTTTCGACGAGAAAGCTGAACTTCCCGCGTGGGCTAGCGGAATTCGCTGCAACGGTGTCTAAGAGCACTGTTCATCACACCTTGTCGAAATGCTTGAACCCCCCGGTGCCGAGGAGCATGAACGAGAAGAGCATGAAGTTATAACAGGCGTGGACAATCGTGCTGGCGGCCAGCGAGCGCGCGGTGAGCCGCACCCAGCAAAGAACGAGGCTGACGAAAATCAGCAGGAGAAAAGGGCCGAGGGACCATGCGGTCTGGAAGCCGTGCATGAGGGCGAAAGGGAGGCTGGTGACGACAGAGCCGACGATCATCGCCGTGCGGGACCAGTTAGGACTTCCGTTCTCATCCAGCGGGCGGCGCGGTGCGCCCGTGAAGTGCTCTACCGTCCAGTCCCATGCCGTGCAGAGTGAGGGGAGCAGGAAGCCCCGAAATGCCATCTCTTCAAAGAAGGGCGCCAGCGTGACACCGAAGGCGAAAAGCACCCAGGCGGCTCCGGGAGCTTTAAAGAGTTGATCGATGGGCGCGTTGGTGGGGCCTGGCATCAACATCCCATTGATCATGGCGACAAAAAAGCAAAGCACAGCGGCGCTGGCGAGACGGCTGAAGCGGGCAAGGGCGAATTTGCCACGCCAGTGGATGCCCTCGAAAAAAGGCTTGTGCCAAATGAGAGGGAAAACGATAAGACATCCGGCAAAGGTGACTAAGTACTGGGCGGCCTGGCTGGCGAGCGTGTAGTGAAAGTCAGTTGCTGCCTGCGCGAGCGTTGTGATTCCCCAGAGATGAATCTTCAGCGCACCCATGACCGCCATCCCGGCGCCGAACCACCCGAAGAGGACGAGCAGGCAGAGAAGACCGAGATGGCCCAAGTGCGGAATTCGTTCATCGCGCGGAGCCGGCGGGCGCGTGTAGGAAAGAAAGAGCGGCGGGGCGATGACGACGCCATAGGCAGCGTCGGGTTGAGGCGTCGGTTCTTCGGGTTCGCCGGTCCATTCCGCAGGGGGAATTGGCGCGTTTTCAGGTCCGAGGGGATCGGATGCGGGAGACTCTGTCGGATCGCCTGAAGGCTGCTCTTCCGGGTTGCGTGGCACCTGCTCGGGGAAGGTGCTCATGCGCGCTCCGGCTTTTTGCCATTCTGGGAGCTTCGTGTTGCTTTGGGTTTGTCGGTGGTCCCGTTCAAAGCGGAAGCCTTCTTCCGGCCATTTTGTTTCGCCGCTATTTCAACCACTTTTGGGGATGGGGCAAGTTCGCGCTCATCCGACGAGCTGATTTCTTCGAGCTTGCCGCTGTGTGAGGTGTAATAGCGCGCGAGGAACTGGCCTGTGTAGGAGTCGGGAGTTGCTGCGATCTTCGCGGGGCGACCTTCGCCGACGATGCGGCCGCCGTCCTCGCCGCCTTCGGGTCCCAGGTCGAGAATCCAGTCGGCGTTGCGGATCACGTCGATGTTGTGCTCGATGATGATGACGGAGTTTCCAAGGTCGGTAAGTCGGTGAAGAACTTCGAGGAGCTTGCGCACGTCGTCAAAATGCAGACCAGTGGTTGGTTCGTCGAGCAGGTAGAGGGTGCGGCCAGTCTGGCGCTTGGAAAGCTCACGGGCGAGTTTCATCCGCTGCGCTTCTCCACCGGAGAGCGTGGTCGCACTTTGTCCGAGATGGACGTAGCCGAGTCCGACGTCGACGAGAGTCTGGAGCTTCTGACGGACCGTGGGCACCTCGGATAGAACGGTAAGCGCGTCCTCAATCGTCAGGTCGAGTATGTCAGCAATGGAGTAGCCGTGGAACTTCACGGCAAGCGTCTCCTGGTTGTAGCGGCGCCCGTTGCACACCTCGCATTGTACGTAGACGTCGGGCATGAAGTTCATTTCGATGCGGCGCTGGCCATCACCCTGGCAGGCTTCGCAGCGGCCTCCGGCGACGTTGAAGCTGAAGCGGCCGGGCTTGTAGCCTCGCTCCCTGGCTTCCGGCAGCATGGCGAACAGGTCGCGGATGGGAGAGAAGACCTGCGTGTAGGTCGCAGGATTCGATCGTGGCGTGCGGCCGATCGGATCCTGGTCGATGCGGATCACCTTGTCAATCTGCTCGGTTCCTTCAAGCGACTCGTGCACGCCCGGCTCTTCTCGCGATCCGTAGAGTGCCTTCGCGAGAGAGCGGTACAGAATGTCGTTGATCAGCGTGCTTTTTCCGCTGCCGCTGACGCCTGTGACGACGGTCATCACGCCCAGCGGTACGCGAATGGTGAGGTCCTGCAGATTGTGTTCGCGCGCGCCGGTCACGGTCAGCCACTTGCCGGTCAGTGGGCGTGGCTGGGGCCGGTGCAGGATGCCTTCCGCTCCGGAGAGGTATTTGCCGGTGAGCGATTGTGGGCAGGCCATGATGTCGGCGGGCGTACCCTGGGCGACCACGTGCCCTCCTAGACGGCCGGCGCCGGGCCCGAGGTCGACGACATAGTCGGCATGCCGGATGGTGTCTTCGTCGTGCTCGACGACCAGGACAGTGTTGCCAAGGTCGCGCAGGCGCACAAGCGCTTCGATGAGCCGATTGTTGTCGCGCTGGTGGAGTCCGATGGAGGGCTCGTCGAGAACATAGAGGACTCCGCGAAGACGCGAGCCGATCTGGGTGGCGAGACGAATCCGCTGGCCTTCTCCGCCGGAGAGGGTGGCGGCACTGCGGTTGAGCGAGAGGTAGTTGAGGCCGACGGCGCAGAGGAATTCCAGGCGCTCGATGATTTCTCGCCGTATGCGATCGGCAACGAGGGCTTCGCGGGGAGTGAAGTTTAGTTCGTAGGCGGCGGAGAGAGCGCGATTCAAGGGCAGCGACGTGAAGTCGGAGATGGACATGCCATTGATCTTGACGGCGAGGGACTCGGGACGCAGGCGTTTGCCGCGGCAGGCAGGGCATGGCGTCGCGGACATGAAGCTCATCATGTACTCGCGGTAGCCGTCGCTGCGGGCCTCGTCAATGGTGTCGCGCAGGTATCGAAGCACGCCGTGGAAGCCGGTGCGCGGAGCTTCGCCCTTGGGTGGTCCGTAGACAAGGATGTGTTGCTGTTTGGGTGGAAGATCTTCAAACGGCTTCTTGAGGTCAATGCCGTAACGCTGTGCAGCTAAATTGATTAGCCGGATCAAATACTGCGAAGCGGAGCCGGGGCCGAGGCCGCCGTCAAGCAGGGGCTTGGACCAATCGGTGATGACCTTTGCCGGGTCCAGGTCATAGAGCGAGCCGAGACCATGGCACTCGGGGCAGGCGCCGAAGGTGGAGTTGAAGCTGAAACTGCGCGGCTCGAGTTTCGGAACGTCCAGACCACAGTCCGGGCAGGCCATAGACGATGAGAATATCTGCTCTTCGCCGGTGGCCAGCGCGACAAGCACCAGCCCGTTCGCGAGTTGAAGTGCTTTCGAGACGGCAGCTTCCAAGCGCTTCTCAACTGAGGGCTTAGCCGGAGCCGTCTGAGTTCCGACATGCTGGGGTGCCGGATCCTCGGGCGTTACCTTCAACAGGATGCGATCGACGATGGCTTCGATGGTGTGGTTCTTGCGTTTATCGAGCGCAGGAGGTTCAGTGAGGTCGACAATCTCCCCTTCAACGCGGGCTCGAAACCCTTGCTGGTCAATTTGATCCAGCAGATCCTTGAACTCACCCTTTCGGCCGCGGACAATCGGCGCCATAATGGTGACGCGTTCGCCTGCTCCAAGCTGCAGAATGCGCTGCACGATCTGTTCGGCGGTCTGGCGGGTGATAGGGCGTCCGCAATTGGGGCAATGCGGCGTTCCGACCGAGGCGTACAGCAAGCGAAGATAATCGTAGATCTCGGTGATGGTTCCGACCGTGGATCGAGGGCTTCGGCTGGTTGTCTTTTGTTCGATGGAGATAGCCGGGGAGAGGCCCTCGATCGAGTCGACGTCAGGCCGCTCAATCTGGTCCAGGAACTGGCGCGCGTAGGCAGAGAGCGTCTCGACGTACCGGCGCTGTCCCTCGGCGTAGATGGTGTCGAACGCGAGCGAGCTCTTGCCGGAGCCGGAGAGCCCCGTGACGACCGTGAGCGTGTTGCGCGGGATCCGAACGTTGATATCGCGCAGGTTATGCTGGCGCGCCCCACGCACCGATATGTGAGTAATGGCCATGGAATCAGGCGAAGCGAGGACGGCGGAATCCGCGGACAGAATGCGATGTGAGCCGGCAGCAGCAGACGACGGGAAACGGCATCGAGCGCATCACAGGATTACGGACGTACTGGAGGTATTCTATTTGCCAACAGAAACGAGGGTCAACGCGGCCGAAATTCTGAGACAATCCCTCAAGACAAAGCTTGCGGCTGACCGTGGAAATTGCCGGGGCGAGAAGTAGAGAACAATGAGGAACTTTCCCCAGCAATCTTCAACGGGGGTCTTAAAAGAAAATGGCTGATGCTTTTAACTTAGTGATGTTAATCTGCGCCGCGATCGGTTCCATGGCATTTGGCGTTCTCACCGCCTACGGCATCTTCCGGGTCGGATTTGCCATGATGCGCCCAAGGCGTGAGGTCGTCCCCGTCAAGGTCAGCGCCCAGCTGGCGTCCGAATAGCTTCCTCCCTTTTGGGAATTCTCACGAGGTCCAAACGTCGAGCCCCGGCGGCGGATAGTTTTTGTCTGCGGCATCGATGACGAGAACCCAATCCGGGCCATAGGGCGGCGTGCGGAATTCGGTTTGAGCACTTCCATCGATTGAACCGATCAGTGTCCCGACACCCGTTCGCGGGTCGAACCACCACGCGCGGAGCTTGCGGGAATGCAGGCGGGTAAGGTCAAGACGCGCTGTCATGTCGTTCATCGGAAAATAAACGAAGACATAGGTGCCCTCTGTGTCGCGAGTGGCCTGGATGTGCTGGCCGCCGCTGCCGGGGTCTGAGGCAATGAGCTTCTGATCGGGGATCCGGCTGAAATAGGGGCGCGACTCGATGAGGCGCCGCATGAATTGCATCTGGCGTCCCGCGGGGCGTTGTAGAGCATCAATCCAGTCGCGATCGGCGTGGTTGATCACGTCGTTGCGATGGCCGACGAAACCCCAGATTGCGTGATGACCGTAGGTGACTCCGCAGGCCCCGGCAAAGACGGAGCGATACACCTGCTTGCGGACGTCGTGATCGCGGAAGTAGCCGGTGGCTGGGTCCCAGCGGGGCCAGGGATTGAAGGGGTGATCCTCGTAGTTCGGTTCGAGGTCGAGGGTGGGCTTGGCCGGAGACAGCTCGTAGTCGCGCGCCACCCACTCCCAGACGGGCACATCGTGACCGCTGCCATGGCCGCTTTGCATTCCGTTTAACGATAGCCACTGCTCATGATGCAGAGTAGTGGAGGATTGAGCACCGCCGTTTGGGTGGTATGCGATGACTGGCTGATAGCCGAGGCCATCGGCGAGACCCGCAGCGAGTTCGCGCCAGATCGGGGTCCAGTCCTGGTCTGGGCTGAAGCCCGTTGACTTCGCGATGCTCTGACGGTAGTCGTCACTGAGCGCGGAGAGGCGCGAAGGTCTATCGCCACCGCGTATCCAGATCACGTTTGTGCGGTCTTTCAGACGATTGGCAAGGTAACGCGCATAGGCTCGGGCATCGGGAAGATTGTCGTTGCGGAAAATTCTGGGACCATCGCCCCACGGAGCTGTGAGCTTATCTCCCCATGTGGGAAGAAGGCCGACGTAGAGGTGCCGAGCGGCAGCCTTGTCGACGATTTCAACGACGCGATCGAAGTATGCCGGATTGGGCTTGCGCGGGTCGTTGTCGATGAGAGGGCGCAGGCCGAGAGCGCTGGCCTCATTTACGCCTTGAAATTCAGAGAGCACAACGGTCTGTATCACGGTGAAGCCCTGGAGACTCCTCGTGTGGAGGTAATAGCTGGTCTCCTCGCGCGTGGTGTGGTGAATGAGTTCCCACGCGGTGTCGGCGAGCCAGAAGAATGGCCGGCCATCTTCGTATTGAAGGAAATGACCGCCGGAATGAACCTGGATGCGCGGGAGTTGCGCGGCCGAGGATTCGACTGGCTGAGAAGAGCGCACAGCGCTAAAGGGCTCGGCAGCCATTGCAGCCAGACCTGTTCCAAGAAACTCACGTCGATCCATGACGCAGAACTCTCCTATTGGGATGTCTCAAGGAGATTAGAGCATCAGGGGTGTACGGCGCAGGTGACGCGTTAGTCCGGCGGCTGTTGCTGCTGCGGAGCAGTGGGATTGCCTTGCTGCTGCTGTTGCTGTTGCATCTGCTGCTGTTGCAGAAGCTGGCGCTGCTGCATCTCCTGCATGATCTCCTGCGGAGTGCGCATCGGCCCATTGGGGCCGCCACCGGGCTGTATCTGGTTGTTGTTCGTGGGAGGGGGTTCCTGAGCGGCGGGCTGTTCTTCAGGCGGCTCGGGCTGGTCTGGGGTTTCGTCGTCCGAATCCTGCTGCGGTTGCATTTGTTGCTGCTGCGGGTTCCTTGCGGCGGGTGAGCTCGAACCGCCGGCGTGGCGAGGCGTGAGTACAATCTGGCTGGGGGCGCCGTGTCCCAGATCTCCAGCGAGCAGGACGTTGTAGCCGGAGCCCTGCAATAGCTGCAATAGCACATCGGCTGCCTGGCCGGGACCGTAGGTGCCAAAAACCCGTTGGTCGGGGACAGATCCTACGACCTTTGTTCCGGTGTCGGTGGAGACCTCGCTGAGGATCTGCTGCAGGCTGGAATTCGATGCATTGATCCGCAGCCCGCTTGCATCCCACACAACGGATGCCGGATTAGGGCTTTCGTTCACGGGCCAGCGTGGCGTGGGCGGCGGTGGTGGAGTTTGCTCGACGACCGGAAGCACTCCGGCTGGTTTTGCGCGATGATGCGCGTGGGGCGTGGCCACGTTGGTCTGTTGTGCTGCCGGCGCGGGTGCTGATTGGGCAAAGACAGGAGTGGCGGCCAGAAGGCCAGCGGCAGCAAGCATCAGAGTTTTCGGGACAAATATAGAAGTGGCTTGCGTCTGCGTCTTTGTGCTTCGATGCATGGCAATCGCCTCGACGGCCCTGGATGCGTGCGGCGGGTGACGGCTGCTACCACCCTACTGCATTAGACTATCAGTGGCCGTCGAACGCTCATAGAGTTTTTCGGAGAAGAGAGGAATCGCACGTTATGCGCCTCTGCTGGAAGGGTTTATTTTCCGCGCTGCTGATGGTCGTCCCGGCGACAGTATTCGCCGCAAGTTGTACGACACAGGCAGAGCTCTCGCCGCAGGATCGCGGCACGCTTGCCTCCATTGGCGAGCAATTGTCCGATGCGGTGATACGGCAGGACGTGAGTGCTCTGCAAACCGTGCTGCTTCCTTCTCTGGCGAATCAGTGGGAAGGGATTCGAGGAGCAGTGGAGCAGGCTGCGCCAATCGTCAAGGGCGGCAAGGTTCAACTGCGAAACGTGTATCTGCTGGACGCGAGTACCCTGACTGCTCCCACGGATACGCAGTTTTTCTGCTCGAATCCGAATGGGTCGATGACCGTGACGATCAGCATGCACGCGCTGCCGCCTGGGAAATACGCCGTGGTGCTCTCGGATGCAGCCGGTGCTGCTATGGCTGGACAGATGGGATTTGTGCTGGCATGGGACACGACAGGTACGCCAGGGTGGAAGCTCGGTGGCTTCTCGGCGCGTGAAGGCATGTTCAACGGGCACGACGGAGTTTGGTATTGGACGCGGGCGCGTGAACTAGCGCGCACCAATGTGCCATGGCCAGCGTGGTACTGCTATGAGACAGCGCATTACCTGGAACTCCCGGTGGATTTCATCTCATCGCCGAACCTGGAGAAGTTGACGCAGGAGCAGGGACAGATCAAGGGAGCACCAGCCGAAGATACATTTCCGGTGTCCGTGACGAGCGGCGATCGTACGTGGAAGATCGACGGGATTCGTTTCGATGCTGCGCTTCATGAACCGGATCTTGGCGTCACGTACGAATCGACGGGGAACACGGATCCTGCGGTGGCGCGGACAGAGGCTATCGCGGTGCTTGGGGCCTTGCTGAAGGCTCATCCGGGATTGCGCGAGAACTTCCACGGCATGTGGGCTTATGCCTCGGTGAACGGAAAAGTGACACCCGTGATGGAATTGCCGATGGGGCAGATACCTTAGAGACAGCGAGTAGGGAATAGGGAGTACGGAGTAGGGAGTTGGGAGTAGGGAGTGACGGGCTCGTTTGTCGCAGGGCTGATTGCACGCGAAATGAGAACGGCTTAAGTTGCGTTTGGGAATTGGGATGGAGATTACGAGCATTATTGATTTGCGGTCGGACACGGTGACGCGGCCTACGCCGGAGATGCGCGCGGCCATGGCGGCAGCGGAAGTTGGCGATGATGTGTACGGTGAGGATCCGACGGTCAATCTGCTGGAGAAGCGTGCGGCCGAGATCTTCGGGCGCGAGGCCGCCCTTTTTGTACCGACGGGGACGATGGGAAATCAGATTGCAATTCGTCTGCTGACAAAGCCGGGGCAGGAAGTGATTTGCGAATCGCGTTCGCATATTCTCGATTGGGAAATGGCGACGACGGCAGTGTTTTCCGGTTGCCTTGTCCGTGCGGTGCCAACCGAAAGAGGCACGCTGACGTGGGCGGACATTGAGCCAGTGATTTTCAAGAAGGGATCGTTCCGCGCGGCAACGGGGCTGATTGAGATTGAGAACACGGCAAACCTCACGGGCGGGCGCTGCACCGCTCTGCCGGTGATGGAAGAGATCTGGGCCAATGCCAAGGAGCGGAAGCTTCCCGTGCATCTGGATGGAGCACGCATTTTCAATGCAGCCACGGCGCTGGGCGTTGATGTGAAGAAGCTGACGAGCGGATTCGACACGGTGATGTTCTGCCTTTCGAAGGGCTTGTGTGCGCCCGTGGGCTCGATGCTGGTTGGTTCAAGCGAGCTGATGGATCAGGCGCGCATCTATCGCAAGGCCCTTGGCGGGGGCATGCGCCAGGTGGGCGGGCTGGCGGCTGCTGGACTGATCGCGCTGGAGGCGATGCCGTCTCGCCTGCATGAAGATCACGCAAACGCCAGGTTGCTGGCCGAGACGCCTTCAGAGATCGAGTCCGTCGAAATCGACTTGGAGTCGGTGGAGACGAACATCGTGATCTTCAGGCTCAAGGGTGAGGTAACAGCGAAGGAACTCGTGGAGAGGCTCAAGGTTCGCGGCATTCTGGCGAGCACTCTGGGACCGAACATGATCCGGCTGGTTACACATCACGATGTGAATCGAAACGCGTGCATCAGAGCCGCGGAGGCTCTAACTGAAGAGCTCGCAGTGGCGGCCCCGGCGAATTAAAAAGGCTTCCGCCTCTGTTGGGTATTCGTTCGTCACAATTTTTGGCGAGATTGCAATCGTATACCTCAGACTTTGCGTATTAGTGTGTGACGCTGCAGGCCCCCCGGCCTGGGCTTTCCGTGCCTGGAGGTATATTCGATGAATTCTCTTGGAAACGAGCTGAAGCAGGTTCTGCGGCGCCTGATGCGGGCTCCACTGTTCACGGTCGTTACGGTGCTCACGTTGGGTGCGGGCGTCGGTGCAAACGTTGCTGTCTTCAGCGTAGTGGAGGGAGTTCTGTTGAAGCCGCTGCCATATCCCCATCCCGAGTCGCTTGTCGGGGTCTGGCACAGTGCACCCGGTCTCAATATCGACGATCTTAATATGGCCCCGTCGAACTACTTCATTTATCGCGAGCAGGGCCGTTCCTTCGAAGACATCGGAATGTATCAGGGCGATTCGGTCAGTGTGACTGGCCGGGGCAATCCGGAGCAGGTGCCGGCACTCGATGTCACCGAAGGAGTCCTGCCAATCCTGGGCATCACTCCAATGCTGGGCCGCTGGTTCAATCGGGCAGACGCACAACCGGGAAGCGCGGAAACCGTGATGCTGAGCTTCGCCTACTGGCAGTCACATTACGGTTCGGATCGCTCCGTCGTTGGCCAGTCCATCAAAATCGATGGCAAGCCGCGCCAGATTATCGGCGTCTTGCCGAAAGAATTTCGCTTTCTCGATTGGGAGCAGCCCGACCTCTTTCTGCCTTATCATCTCGATCGCAACAAAACCACGCTGGGTCAATTCAGTTACACGGGAATCGCCCGTTTGCGACCCGGTGTCACAATCGATGCGGCGAATGCCGATATCGCGCGGCTGCTGCCCATTGTGTTCAGCAGCTTTCCCGCGCCGCCGGGCTTCAGCATGGACCTCTTTCATCAATCGCGCATTGCGCCTAAGATCAGGCCCTTGACACAGGACGTGGTCGGTGACGTCGGCAAACTGCTTTGGGTATTGATGGGAAGCATCGGAGTTGTGCTGCTGATTGCGTGCGCGAATGTCGCCAATCTGCTGCTGGTGCGCGCAGAAGGGCGGCATCAGGAGCTGGCGGTGCGAGCCGCTCTTGGAGCCAGCCCGTGGAGGATCACCAAACAATTTCTGCTCGAGAGCGCAATGATCGGAATTCTTGGCGGCCTGGCAGGTTTAGCACTTGCTTCGGGAGCTCTTCAATTGCTGGTACAACTGGCTCCGACAGGCCTGCCACGCCTGCAGGAGATAGGAATTGACTGGAAGGTTCTGGTGTTCACGCTGGCGGTATCGCAGTTCTGTGCACTTCTGTTCGGCTCGATCCCGGCACTGCGTCATGCCGGTGCGCGCATAGGCACTGGGATGAGAGAGGGCGGACGCACATTGAGCCAGGGCCGCGAACGCCATCGCACACGGAACACCCTTGTCGTCATCCAGGTCAGTCTCGCCTTTGTGCTGCTGATCTGCTCGGGTCTGATGATTCGAACCTTCAGAGCAATGGTGGGTGTCGATCCAGGGTATGACGCAAAGGCGAAGATTCAGACATTTCACCTCGCGATTCCTGAAGCAGATATTCCAAAGGCTGAAGACGTCTTGCGCGTGCAGGAGAACATCGCGAATAAAATCTCAGCGGTCCCGGGTGTATCAGCCGTCACGTTTGGCGCGTCGGTCCCGCTCTCGGGATTCCAGTGGGGCGATCCCGTTTCTGCTCAGGACCGAACCTATGCAAATGGAGCAATGCCGCCGTTGCGCCAATTCAGATTTGTCACACCCGGATACCTGGGGACCCTGGGCATACCTCTGAAAGCCGGGCACGACTTCACCTGGGATGAAGCACACCAGAAGCTACCCGTTGCAATGGTTTCTGAGAATTTCGCAAAGGAGTACTGGGGCAGCGCAGCCAATGCCATCGGAAAGAAGATTCGCGTAAGCACGAAAGATGATTGGCGCGAGGTTATCGGTGTTGTAGGCGACGTACATGAAGAGGGTATGAACAAGGATGCCCCAACGCTCGCCTATTGGCTGACGTTGATGAACCACTTTGAAAGCGAAGACGTGAATGTGCGGCGTTACGTGCAATTCGCGATCCGCAGCCCTCGTGCAGGCTCGGAGAGCTTGATGAAAGACGTTCGCCAGGCAATCTGGGCAGTCGATGCCAATCTGCCCCTGTCTGACGTTAGGACGCAGGAGTACTACTACAGCAAATCGATCGCGCGCACCTCGTTTACCCTGATCATGCTCGGGATAGCAGCGGCTCTTGCTCTGTTGCTTGGCGTGGTTGGGCTGTACGGGGTAATCGCGTACTCGGCTACGCAACGCACGCGCGAAATCGGCATCCGTCTCGCATTGGGTGCGCAGCGGAACACGATTACTGCGATGTTTGTAAAGCAGGGCCTGGTGCTGGCCGCGTGCGGAGTTGCATGCGGAGTGCTGCTGGCATTCGGAGCAACACGCCTGTTGCAGTCGATGCTCTTTCATGTAAGCTCGACCGACCCCCTCACGTATGCAGCAGCGTGTCTGGCGCTGTGCGGAGCTGCGGTGATGGCGAGCTATCTGCCATCGCGGCGAACGGCGGGGGTGAATCCAGTGGAGGCCCTGCGATCGGAGTAGGGCTCGAATCGGACACTGGTTTTCAGATGCTGCTGGTTTTTGGTCCTTGCGGTATCGGAGAGGCAGGCACCACTGTGAGGCCGAGCCGGATGATCACTTCCGGCAACGTCTCTTCGTAATAGAGAACGGCGGATCGTGCGTGGATGCGATTGTAGATCCACAGCGCGATGATGATCGCGGCGGAGAGTGCCATGAGAACAAGATATTCACGCGGATGTTGGAGAGCTTGCAACTCGTACGCTCCGAATAGGAGGCCGAGAATGAGGAAAACAAATGCTGCTCCCCAGAAGATGACCTGGATATTCGTCTTGCCTGGAATGAAGGAACATGTGAACGGAACCTTGTCGAAGTGAATGAGGCTGAGCTCGACCAGGATGCAGCCGAAGAGCGCCAGGAAGGCAAGATGCTGCAAGGCTTGGCCCATCGGCCTGAAATGCATTGACAGGGCAGCGGAGACGAGCAGGACAGGGAGAACCGCAAAGAGCTGGAGAGAACGGCGCGTCGCGGCAATGTAGTCGCTTGTTGGCCGAAGCTGCGTGATGCGAAGGATCCAGTTGGCCTTGAGCGAGATGGGGAGCGAGAACACTCCGCGGAGGCCCACCACTGCGAAGCTCATCATGATCATTGTAGGCATGATCAGACCCAGTGACACCGGTTCCGGAGGCTCAGTTGCGATCTGCCGGGCTATGGAAAGCGCGATCGCGATGACGATGGACCAGTAGAAGGCGAGTGCCACCCGATGCTGGCGGCTGCGTGTAATCGATCGGAAGCAAAAGAGTGCGATTGCCGATTGAAGAGAGCCACCCAGGCGGAGTCTTGAACGCGAAGAAGAGGCCGCAGGGTCGAGGTCAGGTTGTTCGACGATCTTCTTCAGGGTGTGGAGATAGCAGAGCGCCAGCGAAAAAACAGCCGCTGTGAGAACGAGGCCGAGGGACATCCACGCGCGATTGGCAACCCATTGCAGTTCTACGGGCAGGGTTCCATTGAGGTAGTTGAGCAGGGCAAAGAACCAGAAGGTGGGCGACCACGCGAGAAGCGTGTGATTCTCCGGACTCGTTAGTTCAGAGAAAGTCCTAAGCCATGGCTGCAGGAAACGGCCTGCGAGGATCAAGCCGAAAGTCGAAAGCTGCAGGACGGCGGAGACGCGCAGAAACAGGCGGCGGGGCAGAAGCAGCGCTCCAAGACCCTGGATTGCGAGGACCAGGCCATAGAGGAATGCCGACGAAGCCACAAGAGTGAACCACCAGGCAACGAAGAAGCGGATCATGCCGTTGGAGGTTCCACCGAAGACAATCGACATGCCGACGCTGGACGCGAAGTTCAGGGCAACTACGGCGATGCCGAGAACCGATGAGGAAGCGGAAATCTTCGCCATCAGGATAGTCCGCGGCAGGACGGGCAGCGATCCGAGGACCATGGCATCGCGCTTATCCGGAAACGTGGCGTCCCACATGAGGACTGCGCAGAGGCCGATGACAAGTTGAAGATCAGCGATGCGGGCCTGTTCGTATGCCCACGCTGTGCTTGGTGGCGGCGGAAAAGCGAGCAGTCCGAAGCCATGGCAGATGCTGATCATGATAAGAACGCCCGCGAATTGGCCCAGGTAGGCCGGAATGTCGGCTTCGATGGAGAGGGCCTCGAGATCGATCACGCGCAGCAGGAACTGCCGATGAAGCACACGGAACTCGAGCGGAAGGCGATCTGTCCAGCGTTTCGTCAGCGGGCCCAAAAACTCAAGCATGGATCATGTCCGCAATCTGGCGCGCCATTGCGTCGGTGTCCTGTTCGACTGCGAGTTGCGAGAAGATGGCTTCGAGGGTGGGCAGTTCCATCAGGGAACGCAGGCGCGCGATGGAGTCGTCGGCCACCAGCTTACCGCGATGGAGAATGACGACACGATCGCTGATGCGTTCGACCGTGTCGAGTTCGTGCGAACTGAAGAGAACGACTTTGCCCCGCGTTGCCAACTCAGTGATAAGGCTGCGAAGGACAAGAGCGGAACCGACGTCGAGGCCGGAGAAAGGCTCGTCAAGGAGAATGAGATCGGGATTGTGCATGAGTGCCGCGGCGATGAGTATCTTTTGCCGCATCCCCTTGGAGTAGCCTGCGATGCCGGCGTGGCGATCGTCATACAACGAGAGCAGGCGCAGCATGCCGTCAATGCATTCACCTGCCAGCCGCGGATTCAGGCCGCGCAGGTCGGCAACCATGGTGAGGTACTCGGCGCCGGAAAGATGGTTGTAGAGGTAGGGTTCTTCCGGAACGTAGCCCATTCGCCGCTTGTAGGAGACAAAATCGTCGTCGATGAGCTTGCCATCGAAGAGGATCTGGCCCGACGTCATCTCGATCAGGCCGGTAATCATCTTGATGGTGGTGGACTTGCCGGAACCATTCGGCCCCAGGTAGCCCGTCACTTCGCCCGGACGCGCAGAAAAGCTGACGTCGTCGACCGCTGGGATTCCGGAAAAGTGCTTGGAGACGCGTCGCAGTTCGAGCATGCGTAGGCACCGTGAAGTACTGATTGCTGAGCAGGTAACTGATCTCAGCGATAAACCTGTGTAGCACTCGCCGGGTAGGATGTCAAGTAGTTTGCTACATAGGCCAATCAAATAACGTAAAGCGGATAAATATACAGCGAACAAATGTCCGCCATTGTGATCGCCAATACTCGAGGTGAGCGCAATGGAACGAGCCGATCAGGTCAAAGCCGAGAATGCGTGTTCGTAGAGGCAGATCCGGTTGCGTCCCTTATGCTTGGCCTCGTAGAGAGCGGCATCGGCATGCTGCAGCAACTCCTCCGCGGTATCGCCGTCGCCTGGGTAGAACGCGACACCAATGGAAATGCTGAAACCCTCGACAGTCTCTCGACCCACGACGAGTTTTAGATTCGCAATGGAGCTGAGGATGGAATCTGCGCGGTCGCATGCGCCCTTCACCGTCGTATCGGGCAGGATGATTGTGAATTCTTCTCCACCGTAGCGGCAGGCGATATCTTCCGCCCGAATGCAACTCCGGAAGACTTCAGCGAAGCTCTTGAGTACGGCATCTCCGGCAGCGTGTCCGTTCGTGTCGTTGAAGCGTTTGAAATGATCGGCGTCAAGCATGAGCACTGCCATGATCTGCTTGCGGCGACGGGCGCGCGTCATCTCGCGCTCAAGAGAGATTTGCATAAAGTGGCGGTTGAAAAGGCCAGTGAGCGAATCGCGGATGGACTGGTTTTCAAGTTTGGTACGGAGGTTGAGTGCGGCGATCGCCAGAGCGGTGATCTGAATGAGCTGACGAACGGCATCCATGCGGTTGTTGACTTGGGTGATTGCTTCATCGCTGGAACACTGCACGTATAGAAACCCAATGGTGTTTCCATAAGCGACGATGGGACGACAGTGGTAACGTTCAGGTGGTGTGGTTGCGTTGAAGTGGGTGCAGTGAATCTTTGAGTCGCCGGGCTGGCGCCAGCGAGGCTGTCCGGAGCGTAGGGCACAGCACGACTCCGGCTGATTGGAGTCACCATGGTTCGCTTCACCCCAGGAAGACACGACTTCCACGTGATTTCTAGACGTGTTGATGATGTATAGACACCCGGATGTTCCCGGAAGAAGGCGCGAGAAGCTTGTGACGGCGGTTTCATAGACCTGCTGGACTTCAACGCAAAGCTGCAGTTCATTGCGAGCTGCCGTCATCAATTCCGATTGGCGAGCGGTTTCTTCCAGAGCGCCAACGCTCCTCGCCAAATCGTCGTTGGCGCGTTGTGCGGCAACCGCAGTCCGCTGCAACAAGATGGCGTCACGCAGAAGCAAGGAAAAGAGAACGATCAGACAGAGAATCGAAAGCGGGATGAGAAAGAATTCGGTGCTGATTGACGTCAGCAGACGATTTTGAGAATGAGCAGTGCGCTCGGTCAGAAGCAACTGTTCCTGATCGGACATGAGGCTGATTGTCTTCTGACACTGCTGAACCTGCGTGGTAGGAATAGCCGAGATGTGCGAGAACTGCGCGATCGTCGCTGCGAGGCGCGATGCGCATTCGGAGAGGTTTTCGGCATTTGTCGTCTGTTTGGGGTTATCAGAAACGAGAGTGCGGACGTGCACGGAGGATGTGACCAGGTTGTTCGCGGCACCGAGCGCCGAGTTCAGGTTGTCTTCATCCTTGTCGAGAACGTAAAGTTGGGAGCGATACAGAACACGCTCACTGAGAAGCGACGCGCGCTGGAGAGAACTGAGCACTTCCTGCGTGTGCTGAACACGCTCTGCGGCTACGGTCAATCTCTCTGTATTGGAATAGAGAACAACTCCGACGCCCAGAGTGAAGAGGACGGCGCCGATGAAGACGGCAATGATGATTCCTACAGCATTGCCTGATGCCGAACGACCCTTTTTGCTAGGTGCGGCAGGACTGAGGGGCCCTGAGAACATAGAAGATTTGATTTATGGTATGCGGAATCGAGCGAATCTCAGCGAGAGGGCAGGGATCAGAGTGCACTTTAGTTACTGGTTGGAAAGCTTCGTCAGCAAGGGTGGCTTGCGGTGATATTCGACTCGGACACGGTCGAACTTGAAAGCTTGAAGTCGGCGTAGAGGAAGCCGTCGCGATTTACGATTTCTCCGGTGTCTAGTGCGATAGGGACAGAGAACATCGGTCCGTCATAGACACAGGAGTGAAACTCGCCGTTTTCGCCGCAGGGATCAACGGACGGGGGAAGGCTCCGAAGAAGATCGGCATCGAAGTCGCGGCCGGCAAAGGTGGGGTCGAGTTGGCGTGAGTCAACACAAACGATCTTCGCCCGAATGCCGCATGTGATCATCTGCTCGGCAAGTATGTGGGTTGGAATCTCCCAGAGCGGAAAGAGAGGTTCGAGGCCTGTGGGCTTGAGCTGAGCTTCTCGGTATGCGCGAATGTCCCGTAGAAAGAGATCGCCAAATGCAACAGCATCGACATTGGCATCGGTTGCCCGGCGGCATGCGTCGAGCATACGTTCTTCATAGATTTCGTTCGAACAGGGCCAGGGAAGCGGGATGGTCCAGAGCGGAAGCCCGGCTGCCGTGGCCTGGGCCTCGAGGATGAATCGGCGCGTGCCGTGCATTGCGACGCGATCGAATTCCGTGTTGAGGGTGGTGAGCAGCCCGACGATTTCGATATCAGTCTGTTGGCGCAACAGGTGGAGGGACCAGGCGCAGTCTTTGCCGCTGCTCCATGAGACGAGGACTCGCTTCATGGAAGGCTCTTACGGTAGACCACAAATCCAGACTTCTCGGCGACCTGGTCATACAGCTTCATTGCTGTCGCGTTGGTTTCGTGGGTGTGCCAGTAAACTCTGCTGCAGCCGGAGACTTTTGCGCGGTCGTAGACTTCCTGGATGAGCGCGCGTCCCACACCCTGTCCGCGAGCAGACTGAAGCGTGAAGAGATCCTGCAGGTAACAACTTGGCTCAACTGTGATGGTGCTACGGTGAAAAATGAAATGTACGAGACCGATCAACTGACCATGTTTCTCCGCGACAACGGCATGCATAGGCTCGTACGCATCGAAAAAACGGGACCAGGTGCGTTGCGTAATCTCTTGGGGCAGTGCGGTCTGATCCTTGCGGCCATAGAAGGCGTTGTAGCCATCCCAAAGAGGTTTCCATTGCGCGAAGTCTGAGGGCACAACCTCGCGCAAGAGAAGATCGGTGTTCGCCGCCGGCATGCGTTGATCTTTCTGGCTCGCCATTTGTTCAGCTGATCTCGATGACGTCGGAGGCGGAGGCCGCAGCTGCTTCGGCGCGCTCCATCAGCTTTTGAGCGACATTGAAGAACTCGGTAGCCTGGGGGCTCTTCGGTCCGGCAAGTGCGACAGGCATACCGCGATCGCCGCCTTCGCGAATTGCGGGGATCAATTCGATGGATCCGAGGAACGGAACATTGAACTGGGCCGCAGTACGCTCGGCGCCACCTTTAGAGAAGATGTCAATAACCTCGTGGCAGTGCGGGCAGGTGAAGTGGCTCATGTTCTCGACAATGCCGAGAACTTCAACGTTGACCTGACCGAACATCTCAAGGGCCTTGCGTGCGTCCTGCAGACTGACGTCGCTGGGTGTGCTGACGACAACGGCGCCGGTGAGGGGCACGGTCTGCACCAGGGAAATGACGACGTCGCCGGTGCCCGGAGGCAGATCGACGATGAGGTAGTCGAGCTCACCCCAGTTCACCTGTTGCAGGAACTGGCGGATGATCTGGTGGAGCATGGGTCCGCGCATCACGAGAGGCTTGTCTCCAGGCGAAATGTAACCGATGGAGATGGTCTTGATGCCATGCGTGTCGTTGGGCTGGATCTGATTGTCCTGGCCGACGCGCGGCGACTGGGTTGAGCCCATCATGAGCGGCACATTGGGGCCATAGATGTCGGCATCGATAAGGCCGACGCGCTGTCCGACCTTCGAGAGGGCGACGGCGAGGTTGACGGCGACGGTGGTTTTGCCTACTCCGCCTTTGCCGGATCCGACAGCGATGATCTTCGAGACGCCCGGCAATGCGACGGGCTGAGGCATGGCATTTGAATGAGCCATAGGTGCGATTGCTCCTTAAGCAGGTTCTTTCTGGTTTCGTCAGACCCGGGTCAGGCCTGCGTTGCGCCGCTCCTGCTTGCGGCGGGCTGACTCCGACTCGCGATGTTCGCGGCGAAGCTGGGCATCGTTGAAGCGTCGGACTTCGTTGGGGGTTTCCGGCTGGATTGCTGGAACCTTCTGACGCCGGCCGTGTTCATCGATGGCGACGAACACAAGGTAGGCACTGGCGACGTGGAGATGAGAGCCCGTCTGCGGATCTTCGACCCAGACCTTGACGCCGACCTCAAGCGATGTGTTGAAGGCGCGGTTCACGCTGGACTTGAGAATGAGCAGGTCACCGACGTGCACGGGCTGAATGAAGTCGATATGATCCATTGCCGCCGTGACTACGTGCGTGCGCGAGTGGCGATAAGCTGCGATGGCGCCGGTGAGGTCAATGAAATGCATGAGGCGACCACCGAGCAGATTGCCGAGCGTATTGGCATCATTGGGGAGGATGATCTCAGTCATCTCGGATTGCGTGCTGGCAACCGTACGCACAAGCGGGTTGGCTTCAGTCGTGCTCATGGTTTGTCTTGCTCCATGTTTCTTTTCCGGAAACCTCAGACTGAGTTCACTTCCGGCTACAATAAAGAGACCAGTGAACGTTTTGCGCCGAGGCACCAACTCCAGTTTCGGCAATCCGACGACAATACGCAAATCGCCCTGGTACAGAGATTCCCAGACTATGAGCACAGCGGACAAGATTGCAGGACTGAAAGAGATTCTCGCCCTGGACCCGAGGAACAGCTTTGCGCGTTACGGCATCGCGATGGAACTGGCAAACCGCGGCGAGGTAGATGCTGCGCTGACGGAATTCGATGTCCTGATCGAGCAGAATCCGGACTATGTGGCGGCCTATTTTATGTCGGCGCAAACGCTGGCGAAAGCAGCGCGGAACACCGAAGCCGTGCAGAAATTGAAGGCCGGGATTAGTTGCGCGGCACGGACCGGCAACCGTCATGCTCTCAGTGAGATGCAGACGATGCTTGATGAATTAGATCGCTGAATGTCTAATCGGTGCCGGGATGAGGGTGCAACAGTGATTTCCCGTTTTCGGTGAGTGACGAATTTCCGCGCCTATCGGAATTAGCCCGCGTCTATACTATTGATATGGCGAAGTATTCAATTGTCGTTCCTTTTCACAATGAAGAGGAAAACGTCACCGTGCTCTATGCGCGCCTGAAGCAGGTGATGGAGCAGGTAGGCGACACGTTTGAGTTGGTTTTTGTGGATGACGGCTCCACCGATCGCACGTACAAATTGCTTGAAGAAATTGCCGCGGTGGACAGCCGCGTGCTGGTCGTGAAACTGCGCCGCAACTTTGGGCAGACCTCGGCATTGGCTGCGGGATTCGATAATGCGTCGGGCGAGTTCATCATGGCCATGGACGGCGATCTGCAGCATGATCCGAACGACATTCCGAACTTCCTCGAAAAGCTGGAAGAGGGTTATGACGTTGTGTCGGGCTGGCGCAAGGAGCGGATCGACAACTTCGTCATGCGGCGGATTCCGTCGCGTTGCGCGAACTGGCTGATGGCCAAGCTCTCGGGTGTGGACATCCATGACTTTGGCACAACCTTCAAGGCGTATCGGCACGAGGTGATTCAGAACATTCCGCTTTACGGCGAGATGCACCGGTTTATTCCGGCACTGGCGAGCTGGTATGGCGCTTCGATCTGCGAGATTCCAATCAAGAACGTGAACCGCGAGCGGGGCAAGAGCCACTATGGCATCGGGCGCACCTTCCGCGTGTTCTTCGATCTGCTCACGATTCGTTTTCTGCTGAAGTACATGAGCCGGCCGCTGCACTTCTTCGGCACCTTTGGAGCGCTCGGCATGCTGGCGGGAAGTTTGATTTCCGCGCTTCTGCTGGGGATGAAGATCGTGAATCCGCACCAGAACGTGATGGACGTGCATGGACCGCTGTTCGTGATTGCGGGTGTGCTGATCCTCGGTGGAATTCAGATGCTGGCCATCGGACTTCTCGGCGAACTGCAGGTGCGGCACTACTACACGAACCAGCAGCG
>Ga0157372_10001198_pt1 | contig 28062 bp, 30 predicted proteins | sample C55metaG_FD_115307 | JGI IMG/M metagenome (GOLD analysis project Ga0157372, IMG submission 115307) | Corn rhizosphere microbial communities from Kellogg Biological Station, Michigan, USA - C5-5 metaG | ecosystem: Host-associated > Plants > Roots > Rhizosphere > Soil | place: USA: Michigan...
CACCGTTCCCGCGAACTCCTGCAGCGCGTCCTCGAGCGCGCGCAGCGTTTCCACGTCGAGGTCGTTGGAAGGCTCGTCGAGGAGCAGCACGTTGCCGCCGGCGAGGAGCGTCTTCGCGAGGTGCAGCCGCCCGCGCTCGCCGCCCGAGAGGTTTCCCACCAGCTTCTGCTGGTCCTGCCCGCGGAAGTTGAAGCGGCCCATGTAGGCGCGCGACTGGATCTCGAACTTGCCGATGGTGAGGATGTCCTGGCCGTTCGAGACCGCCTCCCATACGTTCTTCTTGTCCGGGAGCTTGCGCGTCTGGTCGACGAACGAGAGCTGCACGGTGTGGCCGATCTTCACCGTGCCCGAGTCGGGCTTCTCCTTGCCGGTGATCATCCGGAAGAGCGTGGACTTGCCCACGCCGTTCGGGCCGATGATGCCGACGATCGCGCCCGGGGGAATCTTGAAAGACAGGTCGTCGATGAGCAGGCGCTCGCCGTAGCCCTTCGACACGTTCTCGAACTCGATCACCTCGTTGCCGAGGCGCTCGGCGACCGGGATGAAGATCTCGGCGGTCTCGTTGCGCTTCTGGTACTCGTATTCGTTGAGCTCCTCGAAGCGCTTGAGGCGCGCGACGTTCTTCGTCTGCTGGCCCTTGGCGTTGCGCCGCACCCACTCGAGCTCCTTCTTGATCGCCTTCTGGCGCGCGGTCTCGCTCGACTCCTCCTTCTGCAGGCGGTCGCGCTTCTGCTCGAGCCACTCCGAGTAGTTGCCCTTGTACGGGATGCCGGTGCCGCGGTCGAGCTCGAGGATCCATTCGGCCGCGTTGTCGAGGAAGTAGCGGTCGTGCGTCACCGCGACGACGGTGCCCCCGAAGCGCTCGAGGAAGCCTTCGAGCCACTCGACGCTCTCGGCATCGAGGTGGTTGGTGGGCTCGTCGAGCAGGAGCATGTCGGGCTTCGAGAGGAGCAGCCGGCAGAGCGCCACGCGGCGCTTCTCGCCGCCCGAGAGCACATCCACCTTCGCGTCCCAGGGCGGCAGGCGCAGCGCATCGGCCGCGACCTCCAGCTGCGTGTCGAGCGTGGACGAGTCGGCCGAGGCGAGGACCTTCTCGAGCCTCTCCTGCTCGGCGGCGAGCTTGTCGAAGTCGGCATCGGGCTCGGCATAAGCCGCGTACACCTGGTCCAGGCGCTTCTTCGCCGCGAACACTTCGCCGAGGCCCTCTTCCACGGCCTCGCGCACCGTGTGGCCGGGCGTGAGCTGCGGCTCCTGCGGCAGGTAGCCGATGCGGATGCCGGGCATCGACTGGGCCTCGCCCTCGTAATCCTTGTCGATGCCCGCCATGATCCTGAGCACGGTGGACTTGCCGGCGCCGTTCAGGCCGAGCAGGCCGATCTTGGCACCGGGGAAGAACGAGATCGAGATGTTCTTGAGGATCTGGCGCTTGGGCGGAACCGTCTTGCCCACGCGAATCATCGAGTAGACGTACTGAGCCATCGGGAGTGCAACGAGAGGTGTTTCCGGGGAGCCCGGAAGGATAACCCAAAGATGGGGCCAGCGCGGCGCGCTTCAACCGGATGCGCGCGGCGCGGCAGAAAAAAGAGACCGGCGGATCGCTCCGGCCGGTCAGGAGCCAGTCGTGACGGTGGCTACCTGCGAGAGGAATCCATGGGCTCGACCGGATAGGCGCTGGGGTCCAGCGGTATCGGGTTGCCGGCGCTGTCGCGGATCACCGGCATCGCCGTCGTGGCGGGCGCCGAGGGCGCGATCACGGCGGTCTCGCCCGGATGCAGCACCACGCCGTTGTCGACGTAGGTCGTACGGTTGCCGTACATCGCGAGCTGTTGCTGGTAGTCGTCGGCGATCCAATGCCCCGGGAGCCACACCTGTTGGGAGCCGCGGTTCTCGTAATGGCCGGGCGACCAGATGTATCCGGCGCGCGGCGCGGGATAAACCTCCGCGGTGGCCGCGAGCGGCTTGCCCACGTCGGCGTACCACCCGAAGTCGACGTCGGGCCAGACGGTCCACGCGAGGGCGGGGACGGATGCGCTCGCGAGCGCGCACGTGGCGAAGCCCGCGGAGATGATCTTCTGGATGGTCCTCATGGCTGTGCCTCGGTCGGGATGCGCCGCGGGGGCGCTCATGTTCCCAATCTAGGCCGCGCGCGGCGGCGAGACTGCCAGCGCCCAACGCATTCGCATATCGGTAGCGCGCCGACAAAAATGAAGATGCCGGCCCGCGGGCCGGCATCCCGTGATGCATGCAACCGACGCTTTAGCGCAGCGCGCTCACTTCGCCCGACGATGCGAGGCCCAGGCCGCTGCCGAAGGAAGCCGGCACGTGGCGCGGCAGCGACATGGCGGCAGCCGCCACCAGCGTCGCCAGCAGAACGCGTCGAGTCCACATGGTCGTCTCCTCAGGTTCCGTTACTCTTGCCACCAAGTTACGCGCTCGCGCCCGCAAGCCCTGCCAGCGGGACTCCGATCAATGCGTCGGAGGGCGCTGGCAGGTCGCGTCGGATCAGGCCTGACCTACTTGCTGCCGCCGCCGCCGGAGCCGCTGCTGGAGCCGCCCGCGCCGGAGCCCGCGCCGGATCCCGAGCCCGGGCCCGAGCCCGCGCCGGGCGAGCCCGCGCTGTCGCCGCTCGAGCCGCCGCTCTGGCCCTGGGTGCTGTTGGTCGCGGCGGCACCCGTGTGCTTGGTCTTCTTCTTCGACTTGTGCTTGGCGGATGCGTCGTTGTCCGCGGCGCCCGCGGCCGAGGCGTCGTTCGAGGCCGTGTGCATGGCGCTCGACTCGTGCGCCTTGCCGCTCATGCTCGACGTGCTGCTCTTCGAGGACTTGCTCTTGCTCTTGTCCTTGGACGAGGTGCTCGAGGTGTCCGTATCCATCGAGGAGCTGCTGCCCGACGTGCCGCTCTTGCTGTCGTACGTGCTGGGGCTCGAGGTGCTCGATCCCGCGGTGCTGCCCATGCTCGACGCGCCGCTGCCCGTGCTGGAGCTGCTGCCGCTCGCGCCGTAGTTGCCGCTGCCGGCCGTGCCGGAGGTCGACGTGCCGTAGCTGTTGCCGGCGCCCGAGGTGGTCGAGGCGGAGCCGCTGTTGTCGCTGCTCACGCCGGCGGACGTGCCGCTCGCCGAGCCGGCGCCGTTCAGCGACGCATTGTTCGAGACGCTCGAGGGCGAGCTGGTCGCGGCAGAGCTCGTGCTCTGCGTCGCGTTGGTGGACGACGTGTTGCTGTTGTTCTTGTTCTTGTGCAGGTCACCCATGGCGAGGGCGTAGCCGCTACTGGCCAGGATGATCGAAGAGAAGAAGACGGGCGCAAGCTTGCGCATGCTGAACCTCCTGAGTGAGATTGGTTGGTGGAACTTGCGAGAACCTCGCTGCAAGCCCCATGCCACCCGTTGACCTCACATTGCGCGCCTCAACGCGCCCGTCTTCGCAGTTTTTACGACGCTTCCATGAAAAGATGCCGATGCGTCGGACGCGTCCGTCAACGCACGTATGGATTATGCGGAGCGGGATCGTAGCGATCGGGCACGCCGTCGCGGTCGCGGTCGCGCATGCCGTAGCGCTCATGGTGCTCGTGGCGCTCCCAGCGCGGCTCGTGCCAGTAGTAGTGGCCGTCGCGCACGACCCATGCGCCCGGCACATAGGCGTAACCGGGGCGCTCGCGGACCCAATGGCCGCGCACCCACACGTGATGGCCGTGGCGCCATTCGTAGAAGCCCGGTGCCCACACCCAGCCGGCGCGCGGCGCCGGAACGGCTTCGTACACCGGCGCGGGCGGGGGAACGTTCACGAACAGATCGACATGCGCGGCGGCGGCGGGAAGCGCCGCGCCGAGCGAAGTGGCGAAGAGCGTTGCGAGCAGCAGCTTGCGTGTTGTCATGTGTGACCTCCTGCAGTGCTTAACGCGCGCGCATCGCGGGTGGATGACAAGGAAAACGCGCGCCGGGGCGCGCGTTTTCGGTCAACCGCCCACGCGATCAGTGGCGGTTCGGATTGTCGGGATGGTCGTCGTAGCGGTTCGGCACGCCGTCGTGGTCGCGATCGCGCATGCCGTGCTCGTTCTCGACATAGCGCTCGTGGTTCCACCCGCCGCGCTCCATCGTCCAGCGGCCGTCGCGCTGCACCCAGTGCGTCGGGTGGTAGTGCATGCCCCTGCGCTCGCGCTCCCAGTGGCCTTCGACCCACACGTAATGACCGTGGCGATAATCGTAGTAGCCGGGCGCCCAGACGTAACCGTGGCGCGGAGCCGGCACGAGCTCATGACGCGGCGCGGGCGGTGCGGCGTCCACCCAGATACCGACATCCGCGAACGCAGGCACCGCGGCGCCGAGCGTCGTGGCCGCGATCGCGGCGAAAAGCATCTTGCGAGTCTTCATATGTCCTCCAATGAACGATCCATGTGCTTCCACAATAAGGCCGGGCCTGGCGGTTTCTTGCCGGGCCGGGGCCGATTCGGGCGTCGGCCGGATCCCACAATTCGAATGCGGTAAATTGTCGGTCTCTAGCGACGGAGCCGCGCCATGACCCTCCTTTCGGACCAGCCGCACATCGCCTCCACGGAACTCGACCTCGAAGCGCACTGGATGCCGTTCACGGCGAACCGCCAGTTCAAGTCGGCGCCGCGCCTGCTCGTGCGCGCGGAGGGCATGTACTACTGGACCGACGACGGCCGCAAAATTCTCGACGGCTTCGCCGGGCTCTGGTGCTGCAACGCGGGCCATTGCCGCAAGCCCATCGTGCAGGCGATCCAGGCGCAGGCGGCCGCGATGGATTACGCGCCCGCGTTCCAGATGGGGCACCCGCTTTCGTTCGAGCTCGCCACTCGCCTCGCCGCGATGGCGCCCGGCAAGCTCGACCACGTGTTCTTCTGCAACTCGGGCTCCGAGGCGGTCGACAGCGCGCTCAAGATCGCGCTCGCATACCACCGCGTTCGCGGCGAGGGCGCGCGCACGCGCCTGATCGGGCGCGAGCGCGGCTATCACGGTGTCGGCTTCGGCGGCATCTCCGTGGGCGGCATCCCGGCGAACCGCAAGATGTTCGGCACGATGCTGGCCGGCGTCGACCACCTGCCGCACACGCTCGACCTCCAGCACAACGCGTTCACGCGGGGAGAGCCCGCATGGGGCGCGCATCTCGCCGAGGAGCTCGAGCGGCTGGTCGCGCTGCACGACGCCTCCACGATCGCCGCGGTGATCGTCGAGCCGCTCGCCGGGTCCACCGGCGTGCTCGTGCCGCCGCAGGGCTACCTGCAACGGCTGCGGGAGATCACGCGCAAGCACGGCATCCTGCTCATCTTCGACGAGGTGATCACCGCCTTCGGCCGCCTGGGCAGCGCCTTTGCCGCGGACGTCTACGGCGTCGAGCCCGACCTCATCACGTTCGCGAAGGGGGTGACCTCGGGCACGGTGCCGATGGGCGGCGTGATGGTCGCCTCCGACATCTACCAGGCCTTCATGTCGGGCCCGCCCGCGGCGATCGAGCTCTTCCACGGCTACACGTACTCGGCCCATCCGCTCGCGTGCGCGGCGGGCGTGGCGACGCTCCAGCTCTACGAGGACGAGGACCTCTTCGCGCGGGCGCGCCGCATGGCGCCGAAGCTCGAGGAGGCCGTGCATTCATTGCGCGGCTCGCCGCACGTCATCGACGTACGCAACCAGGGCCTCGTCGCGGGCATCGAGCTCGCGGCCCGCCCCAATGCGACCGGCGCGCGCGGCTTCGAGACCTTCCTGCGCTGCTTCGAGCAGAACGTGCTGGTGCGCTCGACGGGCGACATCATCGCGCTCGCGCCCGCGCTCATCGTCGAGGAAGCGCAGATCGACGAGATGGTGGGCACCCTGAGGAAGGTCCTCGCGACCGTCCAGTAACCGGCAACCGAAAGGGAAAACATGGCGGCAAGCCCCAAGGGCAAGGTCGCGCTCGTCACCGGCGCGAGCGCGGGCATCGGCAAGGCATCGGCGCTGGCGCTCCTCGCCGCCGGGTACAGCGTCGTGCTCACGGCGCGGCGCGGCGAGCTGCTCGAGCGCGCGATCGAGGAAGCGGGCGCGAGGGACCGCGCGCTCGCGGTCACGGCCGACGTGGGCGACCCGCAATCGGTGACGGCGCTGTTCGCGAAGGCGAAGGAGCGCTTCGGCCGCCTCGACTTGCTCTTCAACAATGCCGGCATGGGCGCGCCCGCCATGCCGATGGAGGACCTCCCGTTCGAGAAGTGGCAGCAGGTGGTGAGCGCGAACCTCACCGGCACGTTCCTGTGCTGCCAGGAAGCGATCCGCATCATGAAGGCGCAGCAGCCGCGCGGCGGCCGCATCATCAACAACGGCTCCATCTCGGCGCACGCGCCGCGCCCGAGGTCGATCGCCTACACGGCGACCAAGCACGCGATCACCGGCATCACGAAGACGATCTCGCTCGACGGCCGCCCGTTCGACATCGCGTGCAGCCAGATCGACATCGGCAACGCCGCGACCGAGATGACGGAGCGCATGACCCAGGGTGTGATGCAGGCGAACGGCGAGATGGGCATCGAGCCGCGCATGGACGTGAAGCACGTGGCCGACGCGATCGTGTTCATGGCCGCGCTGCCCCTCGAGGCGAACGTGCAGTTCATGACGATCATGGCGACGAAGATGCCGTTCGTGGGACGCGGGTGATTGCCGCCCCGGCGCACGCCGGGGCCCGGTTTCAGCGCTGCGCCATGTGCTGCGCTTCGGCGCGCTTCATGTTCATGTACTCGTCGCGGTCCATCTCCCAGAGCTGCCGGCGGTAGCGCGCGCTCATCGCGAACCAGTCGCTCAACCGGCGCTCGAGCTGCTGGCCGGGCGGGGCGGACAGCGAATTGAGGTAGGCCTCGATCGCGAGGTAGTAGCGCATGGTGTTGCGCTCCATGACGCCGCGCATGCCGCCCACGAGGTGCGGCTCGCCGCCCTCGTCGGTCATCGAGAAGCCCACCTTCTTCGCGCCGATGGTGTTGAGGTAGACCTGCATGGCGAGCTTCGACATCGTGCCGTATTCGTACGAGTACGACAGGTGGATGAAGCTGTGGCCCTCGTCGATGGCGGCGGCCTCGAGGAGGATGAGGTAGTTGCGCGTGCCGAGCGGACCCTCGCCGGCGCGCAGGCGGCGCTCGAAGTAGTCGGCGCCCTGGCTCACCGGGACGAACCGGAAGTCGAGGCGGTACGCCTTGTCCACGGGCTCGTAGTTCTTCTTGCCGATGAAGATGGAGAGCGCGTCGCCGCGCGTGGTGCAGCTCTTCACGTTGAACGGCAGCGTGAGGACCTTGCACCAGTTCGCCGGGTCGGTGAGCCTCGCGACCTCGATGAACGAATGGTCGACCACGCCGTAGACGTCGCCTTGCAGGACCTGCGGCCCCTCCTGCGACGCGAGATACAACGGCTGGCCGAACGCGTTGTTGTCGAGCCGCGGCTTGAGCTGCGCATAGCGGGCCCGCAGCGCATCCGCCGATCCGGCGACCGCGCCGGCGGGCGCCGCGGGCGCTTGCGGCGAGCTCGCGGCGCGCACGGGCGCGCCCGCGCACAGCACCGCTCCCAGGATGGCCGCGCACGCGGCGCGCCACGCAATCGATATCCGACCGGACATGTCCTCCCTCCGCACGCTAGACCGATTCTCGCAGGGGAAGGTTTGTAGGAGGACGCCGAAAATCAAGGCGCCGCTCGCCGCGAGCGCGCTGCAAATGAAAAACCCCGCCGGCGGCGGGGTTTTTCACGCTGAAAGCGGAAAGCGTCAGAGCGGATAGGGCTGGCGCTCGAACGTTTCGGGGGCCGGCTTCAGGTGAGGCTGCGCGTGCGACGCCGTGCGGGCGGGGCGGCGCACCTCGTCCTTCTCGCGGGCACGCCGTGCCATCTCGGCATAGGCGCGCTTCACCATCTCGAAGTCGTACTCGTAGGTCATGTTGGCCTGCTCCTCCTGGGATGTTACCCAGTCGAGTTTCCGTCATGGGGAGGAAGCTGCCTATCAGAATTGTCCTACGCGCGCGAAAAAATGGACCGAACGGGCTAGTATGTGCTTACCACACCGCGCACGACAATCCATGGAACTGCCTCGCAATCCGTTCAAGCACGCCATCCGCGCAGGAAACCAACAAGTCGGCCTCTGGGTCTCGCTCGCCAGCGCGTACAGCGCGGAACTGGTGGCCGGCTCCGGCTTCGACTGGCTGCTGCTCGATGGCGAGCATTCGCCCAACGATCCTCCGCGCATCCTCGAGCAGTTGCAGGCGGTCGCGCCTTATCCGGTCACGCCGATCGTGCGCCCGGCGTGGAACGACAAGGTGCTGATCAAGCGCTACCTCGACGTGGGCGTGCAGTCGTTCCTCGTGCCCTACGTGTCGTCGAGCGCGGAGGCCCGCGCGGCCGTCGAAGCGGTGCGTTATCCGCCGCGCGGCATCCGCGGCGTCGCGGGCACCACGCGCGCGTCGCGCTATGGGCGCATCGCCGATTACGCGAAGCGCGCCGAGGACGAGATCTGCATGCTCGTGCAGATCGAGACGCGTGCCGGCCTCGAGGACCTGGACGCGATCGCGCGCACCGACGGGATCGACGGCGTCTTCATCGGCCCGGCCGATCTCGCCGCGGGCCTCGGGCATCTCGGCGAGATCGGGCACGCCGAGGTGCAATCCGCCATCAAGGACGCGATCGGGCGCATCCGCGCCTGCGGCAAGCCCGCGGGCATCCTCGCGACCGACGAGCCCTCCGCGCGCCGCTACATCGAATGGGGCACCACCTTCACCGCCGTCGGCCTCGACGCGATGATCCTCGCGCGCGAAACCGAGAAGCTCGCAAAAACCTTCAAGCGGTAGAGCAGTCGGGGGGCGACTCGCCGCATGCGGGCTCGTCTCGCGATCCGCCGGCGGGCCGGCGATTTCTGACCGCCGCCGGCGAAGAGTGCCGGCGGCTTCGTCATCGAACCCGGCCCTCCGCGTCGAAGCGTCCCTCGATCGCGGCCCGGGGGGTGACCCGAAATCCTCGTTAGGCGGGCCGCGCACAGCCCGCGAAGTCACCCGGCTCTACAACATCAACCACTCGCGCATCGCCTGCCGAGCCTCGTGCTCGAACCGCGCGTGCGCGTTCGCGACCCGCGCCGGGAGACCCGGGCGCCGCTCGCCGTCGTACATCGCGAAGCCGTGCTGCCTTCGCTTCAAGCTCGCCTGCTTCGCACCGGCCCATGCCGGCCGGCGCCACGTCCATGTCGCATTCATCGCCATTCCCCTTCGTTGTTTTTCGAGACGCAAAAGCGCGAAGCCCGGAGGTCTTTCGGCTCTCCGGGCTTCGCGGGGGAATGGCTGTCTAGCTAGCGCATCATCCCGTCGCTCTCCCGGAGATCGACCATTTGCCGACGACGGATCGATCGGCGGCGTGCGCAAAGCACGTGCCGAGCGCATCGCGGCGCTGGGTCGGTCGAATGGACATGAGTCGCATCATTTCTCTCGGGACTCCGGTGGTGGGACTGCAGATGGACGGATGCTGCCATGCAGCAATTCCGGCGTCAAGGCCTGCCGGGCGATAATGATGGGTTTTCACGCACGGAGATGCACACCATGAAAAGAATGCTCGCGGCGCTTGCCGCCCTGGCGCTCGCCGTCGCGTCGTTCGGCGCGCGCGCGGAATGGCCCGACCATCCGATCAGGTTCGTCGTGCCGTTCGCCGCGGGCGGCGCGAACGACCTCATCGCTCGCGCGGGGGCCGACGGAGTGTCGAAGCGCCTGGGACAGCCGGTGATCATCGAGAACAAGCCGGGCGCGGGTGCGCTCATCGGCTCGGAGTACGTCGCCAAGGCGAAGCCGGATGGATATACGTTCCTCATCAGCGCCGCGGGCGTGGTGACGAACAGCATGATCCGCAAGAGCATGCCCTACAAGGACGAGGACCTGGTGCCGGTGGGCATGATCGCGATCGCGCCCTCGGTGATCGTGGTGAACCCGTCCGTGCCCGCCTCGAACATGAAGGAGTTCGTCGCGTGGGCCAAGCAGCAGCCCAACGGCGTCACGTGGGCGACCGCCGGCACGGCGAGCACGCCGCACTTCGTCGCCGAGATGCTGAAGGAAGCGGGCGTGAAGGTGACGATCGTCCCGTTCAAGAGCGGCGGGGAAAGCGTGACCAACGTCATCGCCGGCAACGTGCAGGCGACTTCCGAGGCGAGCATCGTGGTGATCCCGCAGATCAAGGGCGGCAAGCTCAAGGCCATCGCGACGACGTACGACAAGATCACGGCGGCCCCGGAGATCCCGACCACCGCCGAGCAGGGCTTCCCCAACGTGCGCATCGGCCACTGGGCGGGCGTCTTCGCGCCGCGCGGCACGCCCGAGCCGATCATCGAGAAGATGAACGCCGCGCTCCTCGCCACGGTGAAGAGCAAGGAGTTCCACGACACGATGGTGCCGCAGGGCATCGAGCCCGCGCCCTTCACCCTCGCGCAATACCGCGAGTTCATGAAGCATGAGCGCGACCGCCTGGGCGAGATCGCGAAGCGCTCCCACATGACGGTCGAGTGACGGGGGCGGGCCCAGACGTGTACGCCGTCAAGGAAATCTTCTACACGCTGCAGGGCGAAGGGGCGAACGCCGGCACGCCGGCGGTCTTCTGCCGCTTCGCCGGATGCAACCTCTGGTCCGGGCGCGAGGAAGATCGCGCGCAGGCCGCATGCGATTTCTGCGACACGGACTTCGTGGGCGTGGACGGCACGGGTGGCGGGCGCTTTGCGGATGCGGGCGCGCTCGCCGGCGCGATCGAGCGCGCCTGGCCGGGAGCGGCGTCCCACCGCTTCGTCGTGTGCACGGGCGGCGAGCCGTTGCTGCAGCTCGACGAGCCCGTGGTCGAAGCGCTCCACGCACGCGGCTTCCGGATCGCCATCGAGACCAACGGCTCGGTGCCGGCGCCGCGCGGGATCGACTGGACTTGCGTGAGCCCGAAGGGCGACGTGGCGCTCGTCGTCGACGCGGGCGAGGAGCTCAAGCTCGTCTTCCCGCAGCCCAAGGCGCCGCCCGAGCGCTTCGAGCACCTCGACTTCGACCATTTCTTCCTGCAGCCGATGGACGGGCCGTCGCGCGATCGCCACCTGCGCGCCGCGATCGATTACTGCCTGGAGCATCCACGCTGGCGGCTCTCGCTGCAGGCCCACAAGATGATCGGGATCCGCTGAATGGAGATCGCATTGCGCTTCGGGTTCGACGCCGCGCACCGCTTCGACATCTATCCCGAGGGACATCCTTACCGCGGCGTGCACGGCCACTCTTTCCAGGTCGAGGTGGCCGTCGCCGGGGAGCCCGACCTCGCGACCGGCATGGTGGCGGACCTGGGCGAGATGGACGCCGCATGCAAGCGGGTTCGCAACTTGCTTGACCACCGCATGCTGAACGACATCGCGGGGCTGGAGAAGCCGAGCCTCGAGAATCTCTGCCTCTTCGTGTGGAAAGAGCTGCAGCCGCGCTTCCCCGGGCTCGCTCGCGTCACGGTGAAGCGCGAATCGATCGGCCAGAGCTGCACCTACACGGGACCGTAGGATCCCGCCGGAACTCGTCGTGCTTCGGCACGGTCGCATGAAGCGAGCGCACGGTGCGCTCTTCCTGCACCACGAGCCGCAGCGACAAGGAGCTCCGATGAGGCACCCGTCCACTCCCGCGGGCAACAACGGCAACACGCAGCGCACGCGGCCCCGGGGCGCGATTCGCACGCACCTCGGACGCAAGCGCACCGGCCCGCGCAGCCGCACGATGCGCGACGAGGGGCCGGGCGAGCCGACCCGCCGCCAGCAGGAGGAGCTCTTCGACAAGCTGATGTCGGGATTCCAGGCGGCGCTCGTGCAGGCCGGCGAGACGACGGCCACGGCCTTCGAGAAGGCGCTCGACACCGCCTGCGATGCGCTCGTGACCGCGGGCGAGTTCACGGCCGACAGCGCCGAGCGCATGCGCCAGCTCCTCAAGCGCGACATGCTCCAGAAGGATCACCCGACGATGACGTTCCGTACCGGCGACATCTCCACCGCCGGCACGTTTTCCTGCGCGGGTTGCGGCTGGACGATCGTGACCAACCGGACGTCGGTGCTGCCTCCGTGCCCCCAGTGCACGGAAACGCAGTTCAGGAAAACCGCCTAAACGAGGGCCTCAAACGAAAAGGGCACGCGCGATCGCGTGCCCTCGTCGTCCTCCCTGACGAGCTTATTGCCCCGGCGACGGACGCAACGGGTTGGCCGTCGCGTTCCCGAGCGGGTTGGTCCGCACTTGACCCGGCACCCACTGCTCCCCGATCAGCACCCAGCCGCCATTCACTGCTTCCCAGTGAGGCGCCACGTAGCTGTAGCCGGCGAGCGCGGGCACGTAGCGGCCCTCGACCCACACGTAGTTCGAACCGTCCCAGGACCAATAGCCCGGTGCCCATACGTAACCCTCGCGCGCCGCGGGCGCCGCCTCGACCCGCGGCGCCGGCGGCTCGACCTGCACGACCACGAGCCCCGGCGCGGTGGCGGGTGCCACGGCCGGCGAGCCGACGATCGTCGCGGTGGTGGACTCGGCATGCGCGGCGAAAGGCAGCGCGCCGGCAAGGGCGAAACTTGCGATCAGAAGCGTGCGCTTGTCCATTAGCGTCTCCCGGGAATCCATTGCGTGGCGTCGTGCTCGGTCTTGTCCTTCGCATCCTCGTCATACGCCCACTGCTCGGGGAAGAGCGTCCAGCGGCCGTTGCTCTGCTCCCAGTGCGGCGAGTGGTAGCGGTACCCCTTGCGCGCGGGAATGTAGCGGCCTTCGGACCAGGTGTACTGGCTGTTCTCGTACTTCCAGTAGCCCGGCGCCCAGACATAGCCCTCGCGAGCCGGGCCCGGCGCCTCCTGGCGTGCGGCGGGCGGCGCGGTGTCGATCGTGAGCGAGCTTTGGCTCCACGCCGGCGCGGCGCAGAAGCCGAGCGCCACGACGAGCGGCGATACGATGCGGATCCGATTCATGGCGTTCTCCTGTCTGCGATCTAGTCAGGATGCGCTGGCCCTTCTGCTTCCACAGTCGGCAGCATCCGGGAATGGTGTCCGGCCGCTGCTTGCGCCGGGTCGGAGCCGTCCCACTCCCGCTTCGAATAGAATCGCGCGACCTGCCCTGGAGGAACCATGATCGAAGCCTTGCGGGCCCTGGCGGCCCTCGTCGCGCTCGCGTTCATTCCCGCCGCGCTCGCGCAGCCTTATCCGTCGCATCCGGTGAGAATCGTGGTGCCGTTCGCCGCCGGCGGCCCGGCCGACATCTACGCCCGCGCGGTCGCCGAGAAGCTGCAGGCCGCACTCGGGCAACCCTTCGTCGTGGAGGACCGGCCCGGTGCCGGGTCGATCCTCGGGACGGAGGCGGTGCACCAGAGCGCGGCCGACGGATACACGCTGCTCATGATGTCCAACACGCACACCGTGAACGAATCGCTGGTGCCGAAGAAGCCCTTCGACCTCATGCGCGATTTCGTCCCCGTGGCGCCGGTGAATTATTCGGACCTCGTGATGGTGGTGCATCCCTCCGTACCCGCCCACACGCTCAAGGAGTTCATCGCGCTCGCGAAGGCGAAGCCGGGGCAGCTGAACTACGCCTCGTCGGGCACCGGCACGCCGTACCACATGGCCGGCGAGCTCTTCAAGCACATGGCGGGCGTCAACATCGTGCACGTGCCGTACAAGGGCAGCTCCGGCGCGCGCATCGACGTGATGGGCGGCCAGGTGCAGATGATGTTCGATGCGATCACCACGATGGCCCCCGCCGTGCAGGCCGGCAAGGTGCGCGCCCTCGGCACGAGCGGCAAGGTGCGCTCGTCCGTGCTGCCGGACGTGCCGACGATCTCGGAGGCCGGCGTGCCGGGCTACGAGGCGGTGATCTGGCTCGGCTTCATGGCGCCGGCCGGCACGCCGGGCGCGATCGTCGAGAAGCTCAACGCGGAGATCACGCGCATCGTGAACACGCCCGAGATGAGGGCCGCGTGGGAGAAGCAGGGCGCGGTGCCGATGGCCATGAGCACGTCCGAGTTCGACAAGTACCTGCGCGAGGACATCGAGAAATGGGCGCGCGTGGTGAAGATCTCGGGGGCGCGGCCGGACCGATGAAGTCCCTCGCTTTCCTGAGCGGCGGCGCGGCGCACGGGCTGGTCGGCGCCCTCGCCGCCGAAGCCGGCATCGAGGCCGGCGGCCATTTCGGCGCCGTGGGCGCGATGCGCGAGCGCTTCCTCGCGGGAGAGCCCTGCGACATCGTGATCCTCACGCACGCGCAAATCGCGCAGCTCTGCTCCCAGGAGCGCGCCGAGCCGCGCATGTCGTGCGATCTCGGGAGCGTTGCGACCAGCGTCGCGGTGCGCGCCGCGGACGCATCTCCCGACGTGTCGAGCGGCGACGGGCTGCGCGCGGCGCTCCTCGCGGCCGACGGCATCTACTTTCCGGATCCCGCGAAGGCGACCGCCGGCATCCACTTCGCCAAGGTGCTGGACCAGCTCGGCATCGCCGCGCAGGTGAAGGACCGGCTGCGCATCTTTCCCAACGGCAGCACGGCGATGGCGCACCTGGCGCAGGCCTCGGGCCATCCGGTGGGATGCACGCAGGCGACCGAGATCCTGGCGACCGCCGGCGTGAAGCTCGTGGCACCGTTGCCCCGCGGGCTCGATCTCTCGACGGTCTACACCGCGGCGGTGAGCCGCGCGGCGCGCGATCCCGAGTGGGCGGAACGCTTCTGGGAACGGCTCGCGGACGATCGCGCGCAGCCGCAACGCGCGCGCGCGGGCTTCGAAGGCATGCGCATCCGGCCCGCCACGAATCGCGATGCTCCGGGCGCGCGCCGGGTGATCGAAGCGGGCCTCGCCGAGCTGGGGCTGCCGTGTCCCGCCGATCTCGTCGCGCGCGACATCGGCAACCTCGAGTCGGTTTTCGTCGCGCGCGGCGGGACGTTCGACGTCGTCGTGGCGCCCGATGGCCACATCGCGGGATGCGCGGGCATCGAGGTGCTCGGAAACGATGCGTGCCGCCTGCGCGCGATGTACCTGGAGCCGGCTTCGCGCGGGCGCGGCCTGGGACGGCGCCTGCTCGAGCGCATGACCGCCTTCGCGCGATCGCGCGGCTTCACGCGCATGGAGCTCGAGACCGCGAGCGCCATGACGGACGCGCTCGCGCTCTACACCGCCGCGGGCTTCGAGCGCGCCGAGCGTGCGGCATGCGCGCAGGGCTGCGACGCGGTGTACGCGCGCGGCCTCTGAGGCGCCGGGTTTACTTCAGGGCCTCGAGCCCGGCGAGGTTCACGCCGTTCACGGCGGAGCGCAGCGTCGCGAGGTCCACGCCGCGGCCGTCGGCCGACACCATGAAGCGCTCGTTCAGCACGACCAGGTACTTGCTCGAGCCGTTTTGCTTGTCCTGCTCCTCGTGCACCAGGCGGCTGCCTTCCTTGCGCGTCACCTCGCGATGATGGGAGTCCTCGCGCTCGCCCTGCACGCCCGCCCACATCGCGACCGACATGAGGCCCGCGGCGCCGCCCGTGTCGACGATCTCGAGGCGCACGTGGCGATCGCCGCTGCCGTACTTCGCCTCGGCCTTGGCCGACATCAGCCCCTTCACGCCCGAGCGCTCGGTCTGCAGGTCGGTGCGCGGAAGGCCGGCGAGCTGCTCCGGCACGAAGGGCTTGAGCTGGTCGATCGACACCGGGTCCACGCCCTTGCCGCCGGACATCGCCGTGCCGAGGGCGGCCATGGCGGCTTCGGCCTGCGCGCCGGCGTCGCCGCTCTTCTGCGCGGCTTCCATATTCCGGTTGGCCTCTTCCATCTTCTTCGCGAAGGCGTCGAGCTTCGCGTTGTTCGAGGCGACCACGACCGAGCTCGCGGCGCCGCCGAAGTGGCGCCCCACGCCCATGCCGGCGCTGAGCCCGAAGAGGTTGCCGACGATGCTCACGACCACGCCGATCACGATCGCGCAGATGATGATCACGACCACGTACGGGACCGACTTCTCCTGCGGCACGCGCATGAGGCGCGGGAGTCCCAGGTAGAGCAGGAAGATGCCGTAGAGCGCGCCGATGAAGGCGGCCAGGTGCCCGAGCAGCGGGATGATCGTGAGCAGCCCGAACACCCAGAGCGCCGTGTGGCTGTAGGCCGCCGCCTTGAACGCCTGGTTGAAGTCCTTGGTGCCTCCGAACGTGGGTGCCAGCGCGTCGATGATGAAGCCGAGGACGAACACGGCCACGATGGCCATCACGAAGGTGTACACGGCGATGCCGAAGGCGATGCCGATCCCGGCGAGGCCCCCGAAGAGGCTGCCGAGCAGCGCCAGGCCGAGGAAGCCCGCGATGGCATAGGCGCCGGCGAGCGGCACGACATAGCCCGTGGTGACCTGCGGGGGCGGCGTGTTCTCGGCGGCCACCACGTCCCATTCGGTCTTGGGCGTGAGAATCATGTTCTTGGCGCGGTTGATGACGTTCATGCGTGACTCTCCCTTTTTCTTTTGGAGCGGCGAGTTTACGAAGGCGGGCGGTGGCCCGCGCCGGAATATTCGGATTGACAGCCCCGGATGTCCATGCCCCCGGATTAAAGGCACTTGCGGCGGATGCGATAATGAGCGCAATGGCGAACCACGACAACCCGGTCGAGATCCGCGGGCTGCGCTTCTCCTATGGCAGGCGCCCGGTGCTGCGCGGCATCGACCTCGACATCGCGCCCGGCCAGGTCGTGGCGATCCTCGGCACGAGCGGCTCGGGCAAGACCACGCTCCTGCAGCTCATGGCCGGGTCGCTGCGCCCCGACGCGGGCAGCGTGCGCGTCTTCGGCCAGGACGTGCCGAGCCTCGATCGCCGCGCGCTCTATGCGCTGCGGCGGCGCATGGGGATGATGTTCCAGAAGGGCGGGCTCTTCAGCGATCTTTCCATCTTCGACAACATCGCGTTCCCGATCCGCGAGCACACGAGCCTTCCCGACGCGGTCGTGCACGACCTCGTGCTCATGAAGCTGAACGCGGTGGGATTGCGCGGGGCGTACGCGCTCAAGCCCGGCGAGCTCTCGGGCGGCATGTCGCGCCGCGTGGCGCTCGCCCGCGCCATCGCGCTCGACCCGCAGCTCATCATCTACGACGAGCCCTTCGCGGGCCTCGACCCGATCACGCTCAACGTGGTGTGCAACCTCATCCGCACCCTCAACGACGCGCTCGGCGCGACCTCGGTCGTCGTCACCTACGACGTGCACGAGGCCATGCGCCTCGCCGACCACCTCTACCTTCTGAACGACGGGATGATCGTGGGGCACGGGCCGACGGCGCAGATGGCCGCCTCGCAGGATCCCTTCGTGAAGCAGTTCCTGCACGCCGAGCCGGACGGCCCGGTACGGTTCCACTTTCCCGCGCGCCCGCTCGCCGAGGAGCTCGAGATGGCACCCGTCACCCCCGGGTCATGAAGTCGATCCGTCGCGCGGCCTTCGCGCTATTGCTCGCCCTCGCCGGGTTCGCCGCGGGGCACGCCCGGGCGTACTGCATCTACAACAACCTGAAAGATCGCAGCGTGAGCGTGGAGCAGGAAACCCATCCCGACCCGGTGCGCGACGAGCGGCGCCTGCGCGCGACACTCGCGCCGGGCGGGAGCCGGTGCTGCAAGTTCCACTCGCTCGACTGCAATCCGGAGGGGCGCCAGAATTCCGTCGTGAACCTCGCCATCCGCATCGAGGGCGAGCCGGCGTACGAATGCGGGTATCCCGCGGGCGCGGAGCCGAACGTGAAGGTCACCGGCGGCGGCACCGTGCGCGTGCTGCCCAATCCGCGCCGCCACAGCGCCTATCCCTACATCGTCCGCGTGCGCACCCACGACCGCAAGGACCTCACCGGACCGCGCGGACTCGCCTGTCCTCCCGCTCCCGAATCCTCGAAAGGAAAACAATGATTCGCCGACTCGCAGGCCTGCTGCTCGCCAGCGCCGCGTTCTCCGCATTCGCCCAGGCCGATTACCCCAGCCACACGGTGACCATCGTGGTGCCGTTCCCGCCGAGCGGCGTGGCCGACATCACCGGGCGCCCCGTGGCCGAGGCGCTGAGCCGCATCCTCAAGCAGTCCGTCGTGGTCGAGAACAAGCCCGGCGCGGGCGGCGGCGTCGGCATGCAATACGTCGCCCACGCCAAGCCGGACGGCTACACGCTGCTGATGGCGCTCTCGTCGATCTCGATCATTCCCGAGGCGGACAAGGTGCTCGGCCGCAATCCCATGTACCAGCTGAACCAGCTCGTGCCGATCGCGCGCTTCACGGCGGATCCCACGGTGCTCGCGGTCCGCGCCGACAGCCCGTACAAGTCGGTGAAGGACCTCATCGACGCCGCGCGCAAGTCGCCGGGCACGATCCCGTACGGCTCCTCGGGAAATTACGGCACGATGCACGTGCCCATGGAGATGCTCGACCACGCCGCGGGCGTGAAGATGCTGCACGTGCCGTTCACCGGGGCGGGCCCGGCGATCGTGGCGCTGCTGGGCGGGCAGGTCGACGCGATCTCCACCGGCCCCTCCACCGTGATGGGCTACCTCAAGGCGGGCAAGGTGCGCGTGCTCGCCACCTGGGGCGAGGCGCGGCACCCGGCCCTCCCCGACGTGCCGACGCTCAAGGAGCTGGGCTACGACGCCGTCTTCTCGCAGTGGACGGGACTCTTCGCGCCCGCGGGCACGCCGCAGCCGGTCATCGACAAGCTGCGCGCCGCTTCGAAGCAGGTGGTGGCGGATCCGACCTTCCGCAACGCGCTCGAGAAGGTGGAGACCCCGGTGCAATACCTGGACGAGCCCCAGTTCCGCACGTTCTGGGACAACGACGCGAAGAAGCTCGCGACCGTCGTGCACAGGATCGGCAAGGTCGAATGAGGACCGTGCTTCTCGCGCTCGGCCTCGCCGGCGCGAGCGCGCTCTTGCCCGCGCTCGCGTGGGCGCGCGACGAGCCGGCGCCCAACGGCGCGCTCGCCGCCGCGCTCGAGCGCGAGTTCCAGTACCGCCTCGACGAGTTTCCCGAGCTCGCGACGCAGCTCGGCATCGCGGGCCACGACGACCGGCTCACCGACCGCTCGCCCGAGGCCGTCGCGCGCCGCCGCCAGCACGTGCGCGACTACCAGCGCGAGCTCGAGCGCTTCGACGCGCGCGGGCTCGATGCGCAGGACCGCATCTCGCTCGAGATGGAGCTCGAGCGCGCGCGCCACGCCCAGGCGTTCGCGCGCTTCTACGGCGAGCTGCCGGTCGATGGCGACGCCGGTGCATGGGAACCGGTGAGCCCCATGCACGGACCGCAGTTCCAGCTCGCCGCGCTCGCGAAGGGCACGCGCTTCCGCAACGTCGATGATTACGAGAGCTACCTGAAGCGCCTCGCCGCCGTGCCGCGAGCGATGGAGCAGCTCACGCAGCAGATGAAGGCCGCCATGGCGGCGGGCTGGATGCCGCCGGCCCAGGCGATGACCAAGGTGGTCGCGCAGTTCGCGCCGTTCGCCGACGGTCCCCTCGAAGCCACGCCGGTGGGCGCGCCCTTCACGCACTTTCCCGACGGAGTGCCGGCCTCCGAGCGCGAGCGCCTCGCCCAGGCGGGAGCGCGCGTGCTGCGCGAGGAGGTGCAGCCGGCGTACGCACGCATGCGCGATTTCCTCGCGAAGACGTATGTCCCGGCCGCGCGCGATTCGCTCGCCGCGTCCTCGCTCCCCGCGGGCGAGCCCTTCTACGCCCTCCTCGTCGAGGCGAGCACGACGACGCACTTGAAGCCGCGCGAGATCCACGACATCGGGCTGCGCGAGGTCGCGCGCATTCGCGCCGAGATGGAGAAGGCGAAGGCCGCCTCGGGCTTCGAGGCGACGATGCCCGAGTTCCTGCAGTTCCTGAAGACCGACCCGCGGTTCTTCTTCAAGACCGCGGATGACCGGCTGCGCGCCTATCGCGACATCGCCAAGCGCGCCGACGCGGAGCTGCCGAAGCTCTTCGCGGTGTTGCCGCGCCTGCCGTACGGCGTGCGCGCGATGGAGGCGTACGAGGGCGACAACGCGGACCACTACACGCCGGGCGCCCTCGACGGCTCCCGCGCCGGCTTCTTCGAGGCGAACGTGAACCACCTCGAGGCGCGGCCCTCGCACGAGATGGAGTCGGTGCTGCTGCACGAGGCCGTTCCGGGCCACCACCTGCAGACCGCGCGCGCCCAGGAGATCGAGGGCCTGCCGCGCTTCCGCCGCATCGCCTGGTACGTCGCGTACGGCGAAGGCTGGGCGCTCTACGCCGAGAGCCTCGGCTACGAGATGGGCTTCTACAAGGATCCCTACTCGCATTTCGGCGCGCTCACCGCGGAGATGCTGCGCGCCTGCCGGCTGGTGATCGACACGGGCATCCACTCGCAGGGCTGGACGCGCGAACGATCGATCCGTTATCTCGTCGACAACGCGGGCCTGCATCCCGACTTCGCCGCGGCCGAGGTCGACCGCTACATCGTCTGGCCGAGCCAGGCGCTCGGGTACAAGATCGGGCAGCTCGAGATCCGGCGGCTGCGCGACAAGGGGCAAACCGCGCTCGGCCCGCGCTTCGACGTGCGGCGTTTCCACAACGCCGTGCTCGATGACGGGCCGCTGCCGCTCACCATCCTCGACGAGCGCATCGATGCATGGATCGCGCGCGAGAAGGAGGCGCCCGCCCGATGATCGACCTCGCGAGCCTGCTGCTCTTCACCGCGGTCGCCGACGCGTTGCTCGCGGTCGTGGTCGTCCTAGCGGCGGCCTCGCCCGGCGCCGGCACGTGGAGCGGCGCGCTCGCATTGCGCGCGCTGGCATTGGCGCTTCTCGCCGGCGTGGTGCGCGACCCCGGCGCCATGCCGATCGCGGCCGGATGCCTGGCCGCGTCGATCACGCTGCAGGCGGCGGCGCTCGCCAGCGCGGCGAGCGGCAAGATCCCCGGCTGGATGCATCCGGTCGCCGCGGCCGCGGTGGCCCTTCCGGTGGCGCTCCTCGACGGCGACGCCGCGACGCGCATCGCCTTCGCCGGGCTCGTGCTCGGCACGATGCTCGCCGGCGCGGCGGTGCTGTCGCTGCAGCTCGTGCCGCCGGCGGGGTGGCGCTCGCGCTCGATCCTCGCGGGCTGCTTCGCGCTCGCGGCGGCGATCTTCTTCGCGCGTGGCATCGCGGCGGCCGGCAACGGCGACGCGCTCGGCGCGCTGCTGCATCCGGAGGGGCTCGCGAGCGCGGCGCTCATCGCGGCGACCGTCTCCGCCGTCGTCGGCACGAGCGGCTTCCTCATCCTGCAGAAGGAATATGCCGATGCCACGGGGGCGTGGCTCGCGGCGATCGATCCGCTCACCGGCGCGTACAACCGGGGAGCCTTCCACGAGATCGCCGAGCGCGAGATGGCGCGTGCGCAACGCAACGGCACGCCGCTGTCGGTGGTGATGATCGACCTCGACCGCTTTCGCGAGGTGAACGAGCGCCACGGCCACCGCGGCGGCGACCAGGTGCTCAGGGCGGTCGGGGCGATGCTGCGCTCGGCGCTGCGCCAGGAGGACATGCTCGTGCGCTTCGCGGGGGAGCAGTTCCTCGTCTTCCTGCCGATGGTGCCGGGGCCGGGTGCGGTCATCGTGGCGGGGCGGCTGCGGCGCACCATCGCCTCCACACCCATCGCGGTCGACGGCCGGGAAGTCGCGATCACCGCGAGCGCCGGCGTGGCGGCACGCCTCGACGAAGGGCCGGAGAGCATGGAGGACGTCCTCGCGCGCGCCGAGGAAGCGCTCCTGCTCGCGAAGCAGCGCGGCCGCAATCGCGTCGTGGCATTGCGGCTGGGCCGCTCCATCGCCGCCTGACCGGTGAGCCCGGGCGCTCTCGCCCGCAAGGGTGTCGCGGCCGCCTCCTTCCTGCTCGCGCTCGCCGCGCCCGCGTGGGGCGCGCCGCCCGGCCGCGAGCAAAGGCTGCAGGATTTCGATGCGCTGAGCGCGGCGGTCGAGCGCTCGTACGCGTATCCCGAGTCGCTCGCGGCATGGCGCGCCGGAGTGGATCGCTGGCGCATGCGCGCGGCGCAGGCGAACGACGAGGATCAGTTCGTGGCGGCGCTCGAGGGCGCGCTCGAGCTGCTGCGGGATGACCAGGCCACGCTGTCGCGCCGCAGCACGCGCTCCCCGCGCCGGATCCCGCAGGAATCCGACCTGTGGGCGCGCTTCGTCGACGGCACGGCGCGGATCGAGGCCGTGCGGGTCGCGAGCGACGCGGACATGGCGGGCGTGCAACCCGGCGCGTCGGTGCTGCGCATCGAGGGCATCGACGTCGCGCGCGCGGTGGATGCGCGCCTCGGGGACGATCGTGCCGATCCGGCGGCGCGCGACTGGGCGCTGCGCCACCTGCTCGCCGGTCCTCGCCGCGGCTCCTACTCGCTCGAGCTCGCACCCGGCACGCGCACGGCCGTCGTGACCCATGCGAAGGCCGACCCGCCCGTCTCCGCGGCACTCGCGCGCCGCATCGGCGAGTCGCGCGACGTGGGTTACCTGCGGCTTCGCTTCGGGTCCGCGCCCTCCGTCATGCGCCAACTGGACGCGGGGCTCGCCGCGCTGGAGGGCGTGCGCGCGCTCGTGCTCGACCTGCGGGACAGCGCCGCCCCGCGCAACGACGGCGAGATCCAGGCCGTCCTCACGCGCCTGGGCCACGAGCCGGGGGTGTGGCGGGTGCGCATCGCGCGATCGGGCGCGCGAACGGCAGATCGCGTGGTGCCCTCCGTGCACGCCGTCCGTGCCCCGCTCGTCGTGCTGGTGGACCGATGGACGCAGGGCCCGGCCGAATCGCTGGCGCTCGGCCTGCGCGCGGTTTCGGGCGCTTCGCTCATCGGCACGCCGATGGCCATGCTGCGCGGTGTCGCGGGAAGCGTGCGCCTGCCGCACAGCGGCATCGTCGCGCGATTCGCGACGCAACGCGCCCATGCGCCGGATGGCACGCCGCGCGAAGACGCGCGTCCCGATGTGCTCGTGGACCTCGCCGCGCCGTCGGGCGGGCCCGGCGACCCCATCCTCTACCAGGCGCTGAAGCGGCTCGAGCGGCGTTGACGCGGCTCAGCCGCCGGCCGCCTTCTTGCGCACGCGCTCGTCGAAGCGGTTCACGTTCACGACCACGCGCTCGTGGGTGCCCTCGCCGATGAGCTCGCGCTCATCCTCGGCGCGCACCTGGAAGTAGACCGTCCGGCCCTCCACCTTCACGACCTCCGCCGTCGCGCGCACACGCATGCCGACCGGTGTCGCCGCGACATGGGTCACGTCGAGGTGCGTGCCCAGGCTCTGGTGCTCCTCCGGCAACGATTGCTCGACCGCCGCCAGCGCCGCCGCCTCGATGAGGTTGATCATCACGGGTGTGGCGAGCACGTGGATGCGCCCGCTGCCGACGCGCGGCGCGGTGTGGTGCTCGCCCACGACGAGCTCTGCGGTGCCCGTGAGGCCGGTGGGTAGCTGCAGGAGGAGGGCCATGTCTGCCGATCGGAGGATGTCTCGGGCGACATTCTTTCACAGGTAGGAAAAATCCGGCCCCGGTGCCGGGGCACGTCTGACCTCATTTCCAGCGTTGCGCCCCGAACGCCTCTCGCCGCGGTGCGCTCTCATCTGGACGGAGGGCATGCCCAATGATCGACGCGACGCTGTCATCGTTCGAGAGGGACGTGATCGAGGCCTCGATGGAGGTCCCGGTCATCGTGGATTTCTGGGCCCCGTGGTGCGGCCCCTGCAAGATGCTGGGACCGCTCATGGAGCGGCTCGAGCGCGAGTACGGCGGGCGCTTCAAGCTCGTGAACGTGAACGCCGACACGAACCCCGAGCTCGTCGCCTCGTTCAACCTGAAGTCGATCCCGTACGCCGTCGCGTTCGTGGACGGCAACGCCGTCGCGCAGTTCACCGGCGCGCAACCCGAGGCCTTCATCCGCGCGTTCCTCGATCGCTTGATCCCGAACCCGTCGGTGATCGAGCATCGCGCGGCGCGCGAGGCGCTCGCCAAGGGCCAGGGCGCGATCGCCGAGGACTACCTCAAGAATTCCATCGCGCTCGATCCGTCGAACGACGCCGCGCGCCTGGACATGATCGGCATCCTCCTCGACCGCGGCGACATCGCCACCGCACGCATGCACTTCGCCACGCTGTCGTCGCGGGCGGCGCAGCACACGAACTACGAGACGATGCGCGCGAGGCTGGACGCGGCGCAGGCCGTGGTGGCGCTGCCGCCGGCGGAGCTGCTCGAGCGGCGCATCGCGATCGACCCGAACGACCTCAAGGCGCGCCTCGAGCTCGCGGAGCTGCACATCGCGCAGCGCCGCTTCCCGCCGGCGCTCGAGAGCCTGCTCGAGATCGTGCGGCGCGACCGCAAGTTCAAGAACGACATCGCGCGGCTGAAGATGCTCACGGTCTTCGAGATGGCGGCCGACCAGCCGGAGCTCGTGAGCGAGTACCGCGCGAAGCTTTCGAGGGTGTTGTTCTGAGGTTCCGTACCCGACACGGCTGACCGGCGGCCGCGAGGCGCCGGGGCGCTTTACTCCTTTGGGGCGTAGGGAAGCGGCCGGGTCGAAGGGCGGAAACCAGGGACGCAGTCGCAATTCCGCGAGCCTCTGCCGCGCAAGGGCGCGGCCGGGTGCAGAATTCCGACTGCGTCCCTGGTTTCCGCCCCCCGGTTTCTTGTGTCTCCCGTATCCCTCCCGACCGCGCAGCTCGACCCTCGCGACGGCGCCCCGTTCTCGCGCGAGTTCGATGACGTCTATCACTCCGCGAGCGGCGCGCTGGCGCAGGCGAGGCATGTGTTCCTCGCGGGCAACGGACTTCCGCAGCGCTGGCGGCGGCGCTCCTCCTTCACGATCGTCGAGACGGGTTTCGGGCTCGGGCTGAATTTCCTCGCCACCTGGCAGGCCTGGCGCGACGATGCCGAGCGCCCCGCGCGCCTGCATTTCGTGTCCGTCGAATCGACTCCGCTCGCGCAAGGGGATCTCGCCCGGGCGTTGCAGCCGTTCCAGGAGCTCGCGCCGCTCGCGCACGCGCTGGGCCAGGTGTATCCGCCCCCGCTCGCGGGATTCCACCGCCTGCAGTTCGACGGCGGGCGCGTCGCGCTCACGTTGCTGTGGGGTGAGGCGCGCGCCGTCCTGCCCCAGCTCGTGGCGCGCGCCGACGCCTTCTACCTCGATGGCTTCTCGCCTTCGCGCAACGCGACCGCGTGGACTCCGGAGGTGATGCGTGAGCTCGCGCGCGTGGCCGCGGCGGAGGCGACGCTCGCGACATGGACCGTCGCCGGCGGCGTGCGCGCCGCGCTTGCGGGTTGCGGGTTCGAAGTGGAGAAGCGCCCGGGCCTGCCGCCCAAGCGCGAGATGCTCGTCGGGCGGTTCACGCGAGAGTCGCCCTCGCCCGTCGCGCCGCCGCGGCGCGTCCTCGTGGTCGGCGGCGGCCTTGCCGGCACGCTCGCCGCGGAGCGGCTCGCCGCGCGCGATTGCGAGGTCGTGGTGCTCGAGCCGCGGCAGGCGCCGAGCGCGGCGGCGGTGGGGCTGGTCCGCCCGATCGTGAACCTGCGCGACATGCTCAACGCGCGCATTTCGCGCAGCGCCTTCCTTTACGCGCTCCAGCATTGCCGCGCGCTCCAGCACGACGGATACCACCTGCAGTGGCGGCGTTGCGGCGTCCTGCAGCTCGCCGCGGACGCCGACGAGGCGACGCGCTTCGAGGCGATCGTCCGCAACCACGCGTATCCCGCGTCGCTCCTGCAATACCTCGATGCGGGCGCTGCGGCGGCGCTCGCGGGCCGGCCGGTGCGCGGGCCGGGATGGTGGTTTCCCGGGGGCGCGATCGTCGCGCCCGCGAGCCTCGCCACCGCGAGCCACGCCCGCGCCGGCGAGCGCGCCTCACGCGTGACGCAGGTGCGCGTCGAGCGACTGGAGCGCGCGGAAGGAACCTGGCGTGCGTGGAACGGGAGCGGTGGCCTTCTCGCCGAGGCCCCGGCGGTGGTGGTCGCCAACGCGTCCGACGCCGCGCGCCTCGTGCCGGAAGCGCGGCTGCGCCTCTCGCGCGTGCGCGGGCAGGTGAGCTACCTGCCGCCCGATCGCGCACGCGCGCTCGACATCGTGGTCAGCGGAAGCGGATACGTGGCGCCGTTGCCCGAAGGCGGCCATTGCATCGGCGCGACGTACCAGCACGACGATGCCGACGAGCACGTGCGCGCGCACGATCATCGCGCGAACCTCGAGCGCGCCGAGTCGATGCTGCCGCGCTTCACGGCGGGCGTGCAGCCCAAGGACCTCGACGGCTGGACGGGCTTTCGCACGACCGTTCCGGACCGCCTGCCGGTGGCCGGCCTCTCGGTCCTCGAAGGATTGGCATTCCTCACGGGCCTGGGCTCGCGCGGCTTGCTGTGGGGCCCGCTCGGCGCCGAGCTCGTCGCAAGCGAGCTCTGTGGCGATCCGCTGCCCCTCGCGCGCGACGAGGCCGGCGCCATATCGCCGCGGCGCTTTCTGTCATAAGCTGCGCTCGCATGCGTCCCGACATTTCGTCCCTCGCCCTCTTCGTGCGCATCGCGGAGGCGCGCAGCCTCACCAAGGCGGCCGACCAGAGCCACATCGCGCTCGCCGCCGCGAGCCGGCGCATCGCCCAGCTCGAGCACCAGTTCGGGGTCCAGCTGCTCTACCGCACGACGCGCGGCGTGGAGCTCACGCCGGCAGGCCACGCGTTGCTCTATCACGCGCGCCAGATGCTCGCGCAGGTCGACGAGATGCGCGCGGAGATCTCGGACTACTCCAGCGGCGTGAAGGGCATGGTGCGCATCCACGCCAACGCCTCGGCGCTGGCGCAGTACCTGCCCGACGACCTCGCGAGCTTCGCGGCGAAGCATCCGGCGGTGAAGCTCTCGTTGGGCGAGGAGCGCAGCGTCGCCATCGTCGAGGCGGTGCACGCCGGCACGGCGGACGTCGGCATCGTGATGGAAGGTGCCGACGCCAAGGGCCTCGAGCTGATCGAATACCGCACCGATACTCTCGCGGCGGTCGTGCCGAAGTCCCACGCGCTCAAGACGAGGAAGGTGTCGTTCGAAGCGCTCCTCGACGAGGACTTCGTGGGCCTCGAGAGCAACACGGTGATCTCGTCGCTCATGGCGCAGTCCGCGCACAAGGCCGGCAAGCCGCTGCGGCTGCGCGTGCAGGTGAAGAGCTTCGACATCGTGGCGCGCATGGTCGTCGCAGGGCTCGGGCTCGGCGTCCTGCCCGACGGGACCGCCGCGACCTTCGGCCCCATGGGACTGCGTTACCTGGCGCTCACGGACCCCTGGGCACGCCGGAAGATGTTCGTCTGCGTGCGCCAGTACACGGGGCTCCCCGCCCCGGCGCGACAGCTCGTCGACCACCTGGTTCCGCGCAAAGTGTAGTTTCCTGCCTTCGCATTTCGCGAAGGGGCGCTTGCCCGAATTCCAATTCCCTGTTGCGCCGCAACATGGTGTCATTGCCCCGTCCCCCACCCCCGATGAGGAGCTAACCCCATGGGAATCGAGCTGGAAGTGCAGCGCATCAAGAGAGACTGGGCCGAGAACCCCCGCTGGAAGGGCGTGAGACGCGGCTACACGGCGGAAGACGTGCACCGGCTGCGCGGCAGCCTCGCGATCGAGCACACCCTCGCGCGGCGCGGCGCCGAGAGGCTCTGGAAGATGCTGCACGAGAAGCCGTTCGTGCACTCGCTGGGGGCGATGACCGGCAACCAGGCGATGCAGCAGGTCAAGGCCGGCGTGCCGGCGATCTACCTTTCGGGCTGGCAGGTCGCGGCCGACGCGAACGACAGCCTCTCGATGTATCCCGACCAGTCGCTCTACGCGGTCTCCAGCGTGCCGACGGTGGTGAAGCGCATCAACAACGCCCTGCAACGTGCCGACCAGGTCGACCACGCCGAGGGCCGCAGCGAGCGCGACTGGTTCGCGCCGATCGTGGCCGATGCCGAAGCGGGCTTCGGCGGCGTGCTGAATGCCTTCGAGCTCATGAAGGCGATGATCGAGGCGGGCGCCGCGGGCGTGCACTTCGAGGACCAGCTCGCGGCGGTCAAGAAGTGCGGCCACATGGGCGGCAAGGTCCTCGTGCCCACGCAGGAGGCCGTGCAGAAGCTCGTCGCCGCGCGCCTCGCCGCCGACGTGATGGGCG
>Ga0157372_10001199_pt1 | contig 28058 bp, 13 predicted proteins | sample C55metaG_FD_115307 | JGI IMG/M metagenome (GOLD analysis project Ga0157372, IMG submission 115307) | Corn rhizosphere microbial communities from Kellogg Biological Station, Michigan, USA - C5-5 metaG | ecosystem: Host-associated > Plants > Roots > Rhizosphere > Soil | place: USA: Michigan...
TATGACCCGTCGGTTTATGATTATAGCTACACACCGTCCGAATATAATGTATTGGAAAACAGGGCCTGGAACAACGCACTTTACTTCAGGCCAATCACCCGCGATGAAGTAAACAAGAACAATTTACTAATACAAAACCCCGGTTATTAAATATATCCGAAAGAAACCTCTAAGTTGGTTTAAACAGTGCTAACCTTAAGTAACGAATGAAAAAATTGCCAACCGGGCAATCGAATTTACTTACTTATCGGGTTTATTAAAGCTAACAACTTCAAATCATTTTCCAAATGGTTCGGGTTTTGTACCAGCGGGATCACCGAAGTAGCCAGATACAACGTATTTGGCTACTTTGTTATATATATATTGCAGTAAAATCCCTGATCTCCATTTTAATTCCAAATTTAGATGAGTTCTTTTTCTAATACTGTAGGTTCTTTATAATGATTTTCACATTCCTTATTGGTTGCGGGGTAAGGATTTATTCGATCAAACAGATGAACAAGGCATTGTGTTCTTCATAAAAATGTTCTTAACCGCAATAACCAAATTTTGATCAGGATCAAGCCACAACGGTATGAATGACTTTAACTTTGATGATACCTGCCGGAATTACCCGGAAGCGCAATGCCCTCCGTTAGTGAGGCGGGAAAACATTCATCTTCACCTATTTATGCAAATCTATGGCAAACAAACGATCGGCTACGCTACCCCTTTGAACGGCTCGATGAAATCATTTAGTCAATACGATATATTCGATTATTTTATATAATTATTTATCATTAAAACATATTTATTAGTTTCAACATATTATCTGTTAATCAAAAGTTAATTTTATAAATCACCGATATAATTTATCACCTTCGGCCCCGGATGGGATATTAACGCGTTCGCTTATAGCAAATGATAATAAACTGGCACAATGCAGGATAGCTTGTCAGCACGATCATCAAAACCAGCCCAAAGCAGCGCATTTATTATTCGACAAATCGGGCGCAGTTATCGGCCGATTGTTCGCTGATACGACCGTGCAAACAGGAACAGATGTCTATTTAGAACGTAAGGTCAACACAACTGGCAAAAGATCAACAAGGCATACATCGCCGTTGCATTAGGAAGCAACTTGGGTAAAAAGCCTTAGCGGGTATAGCTGTAGCCCGTTCTATTTAACCTGGCAACAATGCATTCAGCCATTAAGCACTTCAGTTGGCCCTTATTGACAACTTTGTATACGCAAAAATGAAAGGGACGAAATTATTACTATGGGTTATGATTTGAGATTATTTGATAAATATATCATTGATATAAGGATATACATTGATATATTTGCAAATATTTGACCTTTACTTCTTATCACGTAAGCATAGCTTACTTATATACATATGCTGTTTAACTCTGTAGGTTTTATACTCTTTTATGTAATAGTTACATCGCTATATTTTGCCTTTCCCCATAAATTCAGATGGATCATACTGTTACTTGCAAGCTGTTACTTCTATATGGCCTTTGTCCCCATCTATATTCTGATATTAGGCTTTACTATCATAATTGACTACCTGGCAGGCATCTACATTGAAAAAGCCAAAGATAAACGGCGCCGGAAGCTTCTTTTAGCAGCAAGTTTAGTGGCCAATATAGGTATCCTCGCATTTTTTAAATACTTCAACTTTCTGAATCTTAATATAGATAGGTTTATGGGAAAGTTTAACTATCATGATCCGATACCCTATTTAACTATTTTATTACCTATCGGTTTGTCGTTCCATACTTTTCAGGCCATGAGCTACACAATTGAGGTGTACAGGGGTAATCAAAAGGCAGAAAGGCATCTGGGTATTTACAGCTTGTATGTCATGTTTTACCCGCAACTGGTAGCCGGACCAATAGAAAGGCCTCAGAATATCCTTCCACAGATGCATACCGAACATCGTTTTGATTACGAATTAATGAAATCCGGTTTAAAAATGATGCTTTGGGGATTTTTCAAAAAAATAGTAGTGGCCGACCGCCTTTCCATTTTTGTAAATTCGGTATTTAACAATCCTGAACTCCATAACGGAACCACCATTGTAATTGCATCTATCTTTTTTTCGGTACAAATTTATTGCGACTTTTCCGGTTATACTGACATAGCTATTGGCTGCGCCAGAACAATGGGGTTTGACCTGATGAAAAATTTCGAACGCCCATATTTTGCAACCAACATTCAGGACTTCTGGCGCAGGTGGCACATCTCTTTATCAACCTGGTTCCGTGATTATTTGTATATCCCGCTGGGAGGAAACCGGGTATCAAAACAAAGACAATACCTTAATCTGTTTATCGTATTTTTAATAAGCGGGATATGGCATGGCGCCAACTATACTTATATCATATGGGGAATTTTACATGGTTTATATTCTGTTGTGTATATGATCATTAAACCATATTTACGCAAAGAGCAGCAAAGTAAGGCAACCGCCACAGCAATACGAATAGGAAATATGGCCTTGACCTGCTTATTCGTAACCTTTGCCTGGATATTTTTCCGGGCCAATAGCGTTTCCGATGCATTGACGCTGATCTATAATTTAAGGAGCTTTGGAGCAAAACCATTTTTTGGCGATGGAATAAGCAATTTTGCCCATTCTATTTTGGCCATATTTCTGCTATTTGCAGTGGAGTACAAAATGGAATATTACCCTGAAAAATTCAATTTCTTTACTTCACCCAATATTGCCTTAAGATGGGGCTCCGTAGCCTTCACCATTATTTTGATATTGTTATTGGGTGTGTTTAATGGTGGCCAGTTTATATATTTCCAATTTTGATAAAAACCATGTCTCTTGCTAAGTTTCTGATTAAACCAGCCTGCTTTCTTGTAGTATTGATATCACTTGACTATTTAGTGGGAACCGGACTCAGAAAAATCTACTTCAGCCAGCAGGTTGGGCAGTTTAGTCAAACTACCTATGCTGTTGACAGCGCCAGGCATGACATTATGATTTATGGCAGTTCAAGGGCTGTCCGTCATTATTCGCCATCCATTATATCTAAAATAACAGGGCTAACTTGTTATGATTCCGGCCGGGACGGACTAATGATACCGTACTCAACCGCCATGGAAGAAATTTCGTTAAGCAGGCATACTCCCAAACTTATCATATTAGATATCAGTCCCAGAGAATTAGGGATTGATCAATCCAAATACGATAAATTAAGCATCTTGCTGCCCTATTGTAATAAACATCCGGAACTTATCAAATACGTTCAGGAAATTAGTCCGTTTGAGCCTTACAAACTTTTATCCCAAACCTATCCATTCAACTCCTCGGTGTTTATACTGGCTACTAATGTCTTGTTTGCTAAAACAGTAAAAAAAGATGATAACGGATATTTACCACTGGAAGGTCAAATGACCAAACCCGAGGTTGACGATTATAGTTTAAGAATGAATAAGCGCTATTTAAAAATCAAAAAGCGTAAAGATATTCCGGAAGAAAAGGCTATCAGGTATTTTAAAACATTTTTGGAGAATAGCACCAAAAGACACGTTAAAACATTAGTTGTCATTTCACCAACTGTATTAAGAAATCCTTTTTACCTGGATAATCAAGCTGTAGAAAAAGAATTGCTCGTGAAGCTTACCCAACAATATCCTAACGTAACGTTTTTGGATTATTCGTCAGACCCCCACTTTAATTTCCGGCCTGAAAAGTTCTCAGATGTATTTCACTTAAATAAACAAGGGGCAGAGGAGTTTTCAAATAGCATAGCACACTACATAAAATCTAAGCTCGTCAACAAAATATAGATAAGCAACCGTCTGAATGTAAATGGGATAAGTATCATCGGTTTGCCCCGGCCTTCAATGCTGCCCGTACACCATATAATGATGATGCAGCCGCATTTTCAAAACCGAAAATGCTGGAATATCGCCCGGCTGGAGACTGGCAAGCTCGTTCGCTGCCGATTCCATACATCTATTAATATCAACGGATCGATTTTCCCGGAACCAAAGGAGGTGACTCCTCTGATAAAGGACCAGGCGTGATCATAGCCCCGCTCACTGTTAAGCTGGTAAGATATTAAATTTGAAATACGGCAGGTAGCTATGAGTCAAACCCATAAACAGTAAAAGGCCACTTGCGCGGCCTTTTACTGTTTGTTATTAATAAATTTCAGATTGTTTTCCCTTTAAAAACCCGGATTGTTAGGTAACAACTTCGGATTGACATCTGTTTCCTGTTTAGGCAGCGGGAACAGCAGCTGTTTATCAGTAAACGTGGCGCCAAATACAGTTTTATGGCCTATAAAATTGTCCCAGTTACCGGTAATATCGTTATGAACTTTGCGGGTTCGGAGCATATCAAACCACATTTTATTTTCAAAGCAGAGCTCAAAATACCGCTGCAACCACACCTCCTGCTCAAATGCTGATTGGGTTAACGCCCCTATCGGGGCCAGCTTAGCCCTTGCGCGGATATTATTAACCATCAATATAGCCGTAGCATTTGGTGCGCCTTCAGCTTCGTTTGATGCTTCGGCGTACATCAACTCAACATCGGCCAAACGGTAAAGGGTGTAGTTAAGATCAGATTTTAATGTGGTATTAACCGCAGTAGAATCAAACCATTTGTAGATATAAGGGCTGCGGAAAGTGATTTTTTTGCCCGTTTTTGTATTGGTATAGCTGGAGTAAAAGAACTGTTTTTCTTGTACTCTTTTATCGCCAGCAGCAAATGATGCTAAAAACTGAGTTGTAGGATAAACCGAACCATACTCATCTGAGTATTGCGAAACACCCGAAAAATTTGGAATAGTAAGTGGTGTAAGCGGATTTGACGATGGTACCGACGCCGCATATTGCACCTGGAATATAAATTCGCCTGTATTTTTATTTGCAGGTTTGATCATGTCGGTATATTCCGGAAACAGGGTATAACCACCATTCTGGATCACGTTGAGCGAGCGCTTGGCCGATTCGGCGTAGAATGTTTTACCGCCGTTGATCGCGGCACCTGCATAGGTTAAATACACATCGGCCAGTAAGGCCTCAACAGCACCCATCGATACTTTGCCGGTGTTATCCTTCCATGGCAGCGTTGATTTTTCGGCAGCTAACAGATCGGGGATAATCACTTTATCATATATATCCTTAGCAGCTGTACGTGGAACATTGAGATTCAGGTCTTTGGGCGTTTCGGTAACCATGGGTACCGCGCCATACATACGTACCAGTTGAAAATAGTAAAGCGCCCGCAGGGTTTTTACTTCGGCCAGCATATTGTTCTTTACCTCGTCAGTAAGGCCGGGTGCATTGATGGTTGGTATTTTACCAATGGCCAGGTTACACGCGCCTATGCCAAGGTACATTTGTTGCCACCATGTATCAAAGTAAAATGAAGTACTGCTGTAAGTTAGGTTCTGGTAATTTACGTAACCGGTTTGCCCAAGGTCGCTGCCCGATTTGCCGGTCATAAATTCCATCAAATTCCAGGTATTACCACCGTACGAACCACTTTGGCCTGATAAAAAGCCCTGCAGGTTTTGGTAACCCGAATTGGCAAAAGCCCTGGCCACTTTAACACTCGATACATTTGACTCGGGCGTAAGGAAACTGGTAGGCTCCTCCTTCAAAAACTTTTTGCAGGAGCATGCAAACAACACCACCCCTACAAGCAATATATTTTTTATGGTTTTCATTTTTATATAATTTAAATTAAACTATCAATCGATCCTCTACCGCTGTTTAAAAAGTCACCTGTAAACCAAGGTTCCATACACGGGGTCGGGGGTTTGAGAAGAAATCTAAATTCTGCGAGAACGAACCGTTCGACCCGTAGCTTGAATTGAAGGTATCCACCTCCGGGTCATAACCGGTGTATTTGGTTATGATGAACGCGTTTTGAACACTTGCATATATCCTGAAACGATTGGCATGAAGCTTTCTAAGCACTGGCTGTGGCAAGGTATAGCCCAACGTAAAGTTTTGGCCGCGAATAAACGAACCATCCTCAACCCACCAGGTATCGAAATGCGAATCCTGCGCAAATTTGTAGTTACGCACCTGCGAAATATAGGTGTTCTGGTTATTAGGTGTCCAGGCGTTAAGCACGGTGGCCAAACTGTTTGAAAGGGTTTGCCTGTCCTCAACCGAGTGTTTGAAGTTGGCGGCAGTATTTACACCCTGAACAAAGCGGATATCGAACGAAAAATCGAAAGCTTTATATCTGAAGCTGCTGCTGAAAGTGCCCGTCCATTTAGGATAAGCGCGGCCGATAATACTATAATAATTACTGCCATCCGGGTTGTAAATATATTTCCTGTCGCCGGGCTTTAAGCTGTGTTTAGCGGCTTCGGCTACATCCTCGGCCGAAGTGCTATAGGTGCCAAGCCTTGTCATACCATAAAACGAACCGATAGGTTCGCCAACCCTGATCACAAAGTTTTGACCAAGGAAATTAGGGCCCGGGAAGATGTCCGCGCCGTTATCGTTCAGTTTTAAAACTTTGTTTTTATTGGTAGTAAATATAAAATTGGTCCTCCATTCAAAATCGGGTGTTTTAACGTTTAGGGTATTCAGGCTAACCTCGACACCTGAGTTACGCACCGATCCTACGTTTTTATATACATTGGCATTGGTTTCACCGGCAGACCATGGTATAGGGGCCTGCAACAACAGATCTTTAGTGGTGCGGTTATAATAATCGAGGTTAAGGTTTACACGATCATGAAATAAACCTAACTCCAAACCGGCATCAAACTGAACAGAACGCTCCCATTTTAAGTTAGGGTTACCAATATAGCTTGGCAACAATGTTGACTGAGCAGCCCCACCCAAAACCGTGGTGCTCGGCTGGATCTGTGCCAGCGAACGATAGTTACCTATCTCCTGGTTACCCGAAGTACCGTAACTGGCCCGCAATTTCATGTTGGTGATGGTATGGTTATCCTTCAGGAAATTCTCCTGCGATACACGCCAGGCGGCACCCACCGAAGGGAAGAATGCGTACTTGTTATTCACCCCAAACCGCGATGAGCCATCGTACCGGCCCGTTGCGGTAAACAGGTATTTTTCATCAAGGTTATAAGTTAAACGGGCGTAATATGAACTTAATGATGATTTTTCATCCTGCGTTTCATTGGCACTCCTCACAGAACCCGCCTGCTCGTAGTGGTACTGGAAAATATCATCAATAAAATTCTGTGTTTCTGAGCGTACCCGGGCATACCCTTGTTGCTGGAACGAGATACCTAATAAAGCGGTGAAACGCTGCCTTTCGTTTATCTTTTTGTTCCAGGTAAGGTAGTTTTCTGTTTGCCAGTAATAATTATTATAAGCGTTTACGTTAGCTACACCTCCTTGATCCTGTGATAAGTGCGGCAGATCGCCTGCTGAGTAGAAGTTATTTTTTTGAGCGCTTAAGTTATAGCCGAAATCTGTTTTAAAATCCAGCTCTTTTGTAATGTGGAACAGAGAGTAGATGTTACCTAACATTTGCAGGTTATTGTTAAGCGTGTAACGCTCGTTGGCAACCTGCACCGGGTTTGGCGCGCCCTCAAGACCAGCAATATCATAATTGCCTGCCCATGTGCCATCAGGATATTTAACAGGCACTATTGGCACCTCTTCTGATACGTCCCTTGGCACGTTTAGCCCACCATTACCATCGGTAACTAAACGTTGCCTGCTGCTGATGAGATTGATGCTGCCACCCACTTTCAACCAACTTTTCAGGTCGTTATCCATTGTCATTTTTATGGTATATCTCTTAAAGGCCGATGTTGGCGCAAGACCATTCTGGTTAAAATAGCCAAGCGATAAACTGTAAAGCGATTTTTCGCTGCCACCCTGAATATTTAACTGGTGACTTTGCGAAAACGCTGGTTTATAGGTTTCCTTTTCCCAATTGGTATCATAAATTGGGTTATCATTCGCGTCAAAAAGCTTAGGGAAATTAGCATGGTTTAATGCAACCGGTGGTGCCCATACGCCTCCGGCCGGATCAAATTTTTGACCGTTTGCGAATGATTCATTGTAAACTTTAACAAACTCGGCCGAGTTTAAAGTACGTAAATGGCGATACAACTCGCTTACGTTAAAGTTATCATCATAAGTAATAGTTGCAGCGCCTGTACGGCCACGTTTGGTAGTGATCATAATTACACCATTAGCACCACGCGAACCGTAAATAGCCGTGGACGAAGCATCTTTTAACACCTCGGCCGAGGCTATATCCAGCGGGTTGATAGAGTTTGGATCAACTCCTACCACGCCATCCACCACATATAATGGATCGACATTGGAGTTGATGGATCCGATACCCCTAATTCTCACTTTAGCGCCCGCGCCGGGGGCCGTGCTGTTAACACTAACTTCCACACCGGCTATTTTGCCTTGCAGGGCCTGGGTTACGTTAGCCACGGGTTTATCATTTAACTGATCGCCTTTGATGCCGGTAACAGCGCCGGTAAGATCCGATTTTTTAACAGTTCCGTAGCCGATCACCACAACTTCGTTAAGGGCGCTGGACGTTCCAGCTAACTGCACGTTAACGACAGTTTTGCCAACGGTTGATATTTCCTGGCTGGCATAACCTGTATATGAAAATATCAATACGGGTTTGGCACTGGTTACCTGTATCGTGTAATTTCCGTTAAGATCCGTCTGGGTACCACCCTGGGTGCCCTTTATTTTGATACTTACACCAGGTAAAGCTGAATTATCCTTAGCATCGGTTACCTTGCCGCTGATCTTAACCTGCGCCATCGTGTGCAGCGACAGCAAGGTGAGCAGAATTGAGTAGATAAGATTTTTCTTCATAACATTGTTTAGTAGGTTGTTTTTAAACTGGTAATTATAGGAACACTTCTCTGCGAAGCATTCATGGCGGTTTATAACCGCCGCAAGGCCGGAAGTTGCCCTTCAGAAAGGGCAAAAAAGTCCGGATTGCCTTTATGGCATCATTTTTTTTCATGAATTTGGATTATAGTTTGCTTTAGTTTATGTCAGCTTATTGGCTGGCAGATTACCGGTTTTTAGCAGCCCATTGCCTTAGTGCCGTAATAGCATCATATAAAACCCCTGCCTCACCCCTGAAATCGCCCGAACCTTTTGGTGCGCCGGATTGCACATCATACCATTCAAAAAAGCCCTTGTTGGCAAGCATCCTGTCGAGCATCGGTGATAACTCAGCGTAAGCTTCCTGCGGGCGACCATAGATAATGAGCGGTGCTATCATTCGTCCGCCAAACCATGTCCAGTCGCCGCCGTTTTGATAATTATAGGGTTTCATGTTTGGATACCGCTTTTCAGGATAAGGAGGGTACACTGTAATGCCTATAGTGGCATGCTTTTCTTTAGCCGCGGCTGCAAGCATTTGTTTGTTTATTTCCAAAACTTCGGCCGGAGTGTTAAACCCCGCTATGATAGCACATATAGATCCACCTGTGTATAAGATCTTTTTTTCATTAAAATCCGAAGAGAAAGGGCTGCCGTTAAGGTAGATATGCGGAATATACTTTTGAGCGGCAGCATCCCAAAGGTATTTACGAACATTGGCAGTGACTTTTGAGGCAACGGCCTTCCAATCAGTTTGGGCTTTATAGCCTCGGGGTGCCATTGCAAGGAAATCTTGAACTGCCTTCACAAACATGGCGTTATCATAAACATCCAAAGCCCATTTGGTTTTATCATTAATAGCCACGCCCCAGCCGTTTTCGGATTGCACATCGCCCCAATCAATAGTGGTGGCCCCGGTTATCAAACCATATTTTTCCGACCAGCGATCTTTATGCAGATAGGTCAGCGCCTCCTCCATTCGTTGCAAAATCGTTTTACCACCAATACACTCGTTTAAAATAGATTGGTCTCCGGTAAAATCAATGTATTTTTTCACAGCCTGGATCAATGACGATTCCTGGTCGGTCTCTACCGTGTTTTTATGCGCTGCCCAACCCGGTAATAAGGATGAGTAGCGGTATTTATAACCTACACTGGCTTTAGCGCTGTCAACTACACCATCCACAATATCCCCGCCCTGGCCCTGGATGCGAAAAAACATCAATAGTTTGGTTTTTACTTCTTCTTTGGGATGTACTTTTAATGAGCCATTGATGAAAGTGTTGAAGTCGCGGATCCACACCTCGCTGTAGGATGTACCTGCAGAAAAACCGGATAACAGTTTTAAAGCTTTCGCCTGGACTGTATCAAGCCGGATATCGGCAAGAATTTTCCCTGCCAAAGCTTTGTTGGAGGACTGTTGCGCTCCGGCAATGCAAAAAACAAAGCAAGACAATGCCGTAGAAATGAGTAGACGTTTTTTCATGCAGGTAAATATGTAATCTAGGTTGCTGCCTTACCAGATAGAAATGGAGACAGATTGCTATAGTATGTACAAACATAGTATCATAATATTATATTCCAAAGTTTTTCCAAAGTTTTTTTATTAACTATGATAAAAAATGAACAGAGGTCAGAAAATTACCTTAGTAAAGGAAGCTGCTACTGAACCCCAAAACCGTATTATAAAAAAATTCAACCTTTTTCTGCTCCGTAGATGTTCCTCCTCCAAAAGTGGTACCAGTACAAGCCGGCCCCCGCCGTTTTCCTGATAAATTATTACCTTGCCACTTAATTCATTATGAAAATTTCCATCGATCATAAAAGCGCCGTACCGTTACATATCCAGGCAGAGAACCTGCTAAGAGAGCTCATCCGCGAGCCTGAATATCAGGCCGGTAAATTATTGCCTAACGAGGTTGATCTCGCTAAAAAGTTAGCTATATCGCGCACCACTTTACGCCAGGCTATTAACAAACTGGTTTATGAAGAGCTGCTGGTGAGGAAAAAACGGCTCGGAACCAAAGTGGCCCATACCAAAATGAGCTCCAAATCAATGAATTGGTTGAGCTTTACACAGGAGATGGAAGCCCGCAGCATCCCTATAAAAAATTACGAGCTTCATATTAGCTGGGTCTTTCCGGAAGATCATATAGCCAATTTTTTCGATATCAAAACAGATAAGAAAATTTTGAAAATGGAAAGGCTAAGGGGAAACTCCGAAGAGGCTTTTGTGTATTTTATTTCGTATTTTCATCCAAGGATCGGGCTTACGGGCGAAGAAGATTTCAAGAAACCACTTTACGAAATGCTTGAGAGTGAGCATTCTGTAGTTGCAGACCTATCAAAGGAAGAAATAAGCGCCAAGGCGGCCGATAAATTCATAGCAGGTAAACTGGAAATAGATCCGGGCAGTCCTGTTTTGATCAGGAAACGGTTTGTTTACGACCAGGGCGAACGGCCGATGGAGTATAACCTGGGTTATTATAAAGCCGAAAGCTTTGTTTATACGGTAGAAAGCAGGCGCAGTTCCTAAATTTATTTTTTTTTGACTTATTTGAAATATAAACGAAATAAAATATGTTTGCACATTACAACATATTAATGCATGAATAAATCTATTTTATCGAACTCGGTTAATATCGAAACGATGAGGAACACCAAACAGTTTCTGCTTCCGGATTTGAAGAAAGCTGCGAAAAGGCAGGAGTATGACATTTACCCCACTTTCGACATTGCCGGGCCGATATATACCGGCTATAAAACTTTAGCCAATTGGATCATTACATGCAACCATGACATTGTTATAGATGGCTATTCGGGCGTATATTGGGATGTACTTATCTGCGGCCTAAACGATGAATTTGCTGCTTCAGACATCCAGGCTAATTGGATTAATGTAAATAAAGCATTAAAACCGGAAAGCATTATTCATGAAATAACCGCTAATTACGATGGTGGCGATGACCCGTTATTTGGTAAGCTATGCGATGGAGAGCTGAGCGATTTTTTTGATGTCGAAAAACTCCAAAGTCTTAAACCCGAACCAAACAAATTAAACATATTGTATGGTGCGGGTGCCGCTCTTGCCGAATGGAAATGTACATTGCTATATATCGATGTTCCTAAAAATGAGATCCAGTTCCGGTCAAGGGCCAACACTATCTGCAACCTTGGCGAAAAGCTGCCTTCCGATCCCAAAAATCAATACAAACGTTTTTATTTTATAGATTGGCCGGTACTCAATAAGCATAAAAAACAGCTTTTGCCTGCCATAGATGCAATCATCGATGAGCAAAGGATCAATGAAATTTCGTGGACAACTGGCGATGCGTTAAGAAACGGACTTAAAACCATGTCCAGTCACATGTTTAGGGCCAGGCCATGGTTTGAGCCCGGGGTTTGGGGAGGCCAATGGATTAAAAACAACATCAATGGCTTGAACAAAGATGTTGTAAACTATGCCTGGTCATTTGAACTTATCGCCCCGGAGAACGGCATCCTGCTGCAAAGCGGCAACAATATGTTAGAGGTATCGTTGGATACCTTGCTGTTACTGGATAACGAAGCCATTTTAGGCAAAGCGGCAGCCAGGTTTGGCGATGCCTTTCCTATCCGGTTTGATTTTTTGGATACTTTTGACGGCGGCAACCTTTCATTGCAATGCCACCCTTCTGTTGAATATATTAAAAATAACTTCGGCGAAGATTTTACGCAGGATGAAACTTATTACATCCTCGATGCAGAACCAGGCGCCGAAGTTTACCTTGGTTTCCGGGAAAATATCAACAAACAACAATTCAGGAGTGTTTTAGAGAACAGTTTTGAGCAAAACGAACCGGTAGAGATCAAAGACTACGTACAAACCTTCCCGGCAGCCAGGCACGACTTGTTCCTGATCCCAAATGGTACGGTACATTGCTCGGGCAAAAATAATATGGTACTGGAGATCAGCGCCACGCCGTACATCTTTACCTTTAAAATATACGACTGGCTCCGCCCCGACTTAAGCGGAAATCCACGAACACTGAATATCGACCGGGCCTTTGAAAACCTCAATTTCGAAAGAAAAGGTGATGTAGTGACCGAAACACTCATCTCCAAACAAACCACCTTAAAAAAAGGCCATAACTGGGAGATTATTAGCTTATCAACTCATCCTGAGCACTTTTACGCTATTGAGCGCTTTGAGTTTGATGCCGAGATAACTGAAGATACCAATAACCAATGCCATGTATTGAGCCTGGTTGAGGGCGAAAGCATTGCAGTGATCACTAACGGTCGTGAACAGGTTATTAATTATGCCGAAACCTTTATTATTCCGGCCGCGGTTAAAAGCTATACACTTAAAAATACGGGCAAAACAAGGGTTAAGGTTATCAAAGCTTTTGTTAAAGACGAATGTTGTTAATATATCTGCTTAAATCAAACTCAAAACGCATCCTCTTAAAACCTTCTAAGTTATGAATAAGATTTTCTCCATCCTGTCGGCATTCATTTTCATATGTGCATCAGCAATGGCGCAAACAGGTGGTAAGCATTTTAATGGAATCACCCTGCAACCAACAATTGCCTATGTCAATTACCAGGGCCAGTCCCGCAGAATGGCCCGGCTGCTATTTCATGAGGGTAAAAACTTCGCAGCCACAGAGGCCACCGTTTCCTTCAATGGCATAACCGATCATGTTATAATACCGGCCAGTAAAGAGGGCACTGATGTATTTGAGCTTCCGCTTCCCGGCCCGCCAATAACCTCGGCGGCGCAGGTTACTGTTACCTTAAATGCCGGCGGGCAAACCTATATGGCCCGCTGCATTGTTGAACCGGCCCGCAACAACTGGACCATGTATATCCTCCCTCACTCACATGTAGATATTGGTTACACCAACACACAGGCAAAGGTTTTGAAACTGCACATGGATAATATTGATGAAGCTATTGATCTGGCTAAAAAAACGGCCAATTACCCAGTGGAAGCCCGCTATAAATGGACAACAGAAGCCATTTGGGTAGTTGATAATTACCTGAAAGCGGCAGATGAAGCTAAAAAAGAGCGCTTTTGGGACGCGGTGAAAAAAGGATGGATCAATTTGGATGGCGCTTACGGCAATATCAATACCAGCATGACAGATTCCTACCAGCTGATGCAAATGTTCGCCAAATCGCAAAAACTGGCTAAGGCGCATGGGGTTGAGATCAATACCATGTTCCAGGGCGATGTGCCGGGCGCCAGTTGGGGCCTTGCTGCGCAAAGCGAACAAACCGGGATCAAATATTTTTTATCAGGCCCAAACGCATCCGACAGGATAGGCAACCTTGCCAAATGGCAGGATAAACCATTTTATTGGATTTCGCCATCGGGTAAACAAAAACTACTGTTCTGGCAATGCCAGCCTTACTCGATAGGCTATGCGCTAAAAGGAACCAGGATCCCTAATTTTTTTACTATAGACGATCCTAAACCTTTTTACACTGGTCACCCATCGGATAATTTTCTAAACCCGCACCTTTTCCAATATCTCGGCGGTCTGGAACAAAATAACTTCCCGTATAACATGTCGTTGTTAACCTGGGCTATGAGCGATAATGCCCCTATCGATCCTGAGCTTCCCGATGCTGTTAAAAGCTGGAACGAACATTTTGCCTCGCCAAAACTGGTGATCACCTCGGTAAAACAGTTTTTCCAGGATTTTGAGAAACAATATCAAGACAAAATCCCGTCGTTCACCGGCGATTATACTGAGTACTGGACGGACGGCGTGTCGTCAGCGGCGAAAGAAACGGCCATCAGCCGCCAAACATCTGATAAGCTGAAACAGGCATCGGCCCTTTGGGCCATCCGTAATAAACGGGCCTACCCTGCTGATGATTTTGACGACACCTGGAAAAACCTGCTGCTTTACAATGAACATACCTGGGGCGCATATAACAGCGTTGACGACCCCGAAGATGCAAAAGTTAAAAGCGAGTGGACTATTAAAAAAGGCTATGCACTAAGCGCCCAAAAACAAACCGATTCGCTCAGCAATTTGATATTGGCTATAAAAACAGCAGCAGCAAATAAGGTAGACGTTTACAACACACTGTCATGGCTGCGCACCGATGTTGTTTATGTACCGGCCGGTTTAAGCAAAGCAGGCGACCTGGTTAAGGATGCAACAGGCAATGCAATCCCATCGCAACGCTTAAGCTCGGGCGAGCTGGCTTTTGTTGCCACAGGGGTACCGGCGTTTGGTAAAAAAAAGTACACTATTAACCGTGGTAAAGCTTTTGTAAAGGGCAAAGCTGTCATTTCGTTAAACGGATTGGCTAACGGCATCTACACTGTCACAATTGACAGTAAAACCGGCGATATAAGCAAACTGGTAAAGACCGAGAGTGGCAAAAAACAGGTATTGGTGGATAGCACCGGTTTTAACAAATACATTTACATGCCCGGCGATTCGCTGCAGCGCCAGCAAACAAGTACCGACGCCGTCATTAGTATTAAACAAGATGGGCCATTGGTGGTGAGCCTTTTGGTTACCTCAAAAGCGCATGGAGCCTATGGCTTAACCCGCGAAATCAGGCTGGTTAACGGGCTTGATAAAATTGAGCTTATCAATACCATTGATAAGAAAAGTATTCGCTCTAAAGAGAGCGTTCACTTCGCGTTTCCGTTTAGTGTTCCAGGTGCGCAGGTACGTTATAGTATTCCGTGGGGAAGTGCTGCTGCCGAAGCCGACCAACTCCCTAACGCCAATAAAAATTGGTTTACCATGCAGCACTGGGTTGATGTTTCAAACTCGACGTTCGGTATTACCTGGTCAAGTCCGGATGCGCCTTTGTTTGAGATAGGCAAGATCACAACTGCCGATTTGCTTGGTGGTTTGCATCACGCGCCGCAGTGGCTAACATTCACGGCGCAGTCGCCAAAGATTTATTCGTGGGTAATGAACAACTTATGGCATACCAATTTCCGCGCCGAGCAGGAAAAAGGGCCGGCCACCTTCCGTTATATCTTCCGTTCACACGCCTTAGGATACGATAGTTTTGATGCCAACCGGTTTGGCCTTAATAATCATCAGCCATTAGTAGTTTCCGCTTCGGATAATCAGGATGACGAACTGTTTTTTAATATCGGTGGTAAGCAGATCTATGTAGAATCCATAAAACCTGCCGATGATGGCAATGGCGTTATTGCGCAGATAGTGAGCACCGGCGATAGCGAAGTGAACATCACTCCAAAAGCAAAAGCGACGATAAAGATCTGGAAAAGCAATCTAACCGAAGAAAAGGTGGCCGCGCTTGATAACAATTTTAAGATTTCGGCAAAAGGAATAATCACTGTACGCATCGAAAAATAAAATCGCTATGAAACAAAAACTATCGCCGGAAACCAAAACCTCCGCCCTGTTTTTAACCGCTGTAACCCTTATAGCCACATTAGGCGGCCTGCTTTTTGGTTTTGATATGGCCGTTATTTCGGGTGTGCTCCCGTTTGTGAAAAGCCAGTTCGCGCTATCGGCTGCTACCGAAGGCTGGTTCGTATCATCGGCACTCATCGGGTGTATTATCGGTGTAGCTTTTTCGGGGGACTTAAGCGACCGGGTAGGCCGTAAAAAAATGCTGATGTTATCGGCGGCGCTTTTCTTGCTTTCTGCCCTGGGTTCGGCCCTGTCATCGGGCTTTACCTTGCTTATCTTAGCCCGGATGCTGGGCGGTATGGGTGTTGGCGTAGCATCAATTGTGGCACCGCTATACATATCAGAAATTGCCCCGGCACGGATACGCGGCCGCCTGGTAACTTTTTATCAATTGGCTATCACCGCGGGCATTCTTGTAGCCTACCTTACCAATGCCGGCTTACTTAATTTTTCATTACACCATAAGAGCAGTTACTTAGGTACAATTATCGATCTGGTGATGGTTAAAGAAGTTTGGCGCAGCATGCTTGGCCTGGGCGCCATCCCTGCCCTGCTGTTTTTTGTTGGTCTGTGCTTTGTACCCGAAAGCCCACGCTGGCTTATTCAAAACGGAAAAACCGACGATGGCATTGCCGTCCTCTCAAAAGTAACCGACTATGCAACGGCTCTAAAAGACGTAACATTGATAAAGAACACCCAAAGCCGTGACATAGGCACCTACCGCGAGATATTTGCACCAGCTATGCGTAAACCATTGCTAATTGGCTTGCTGCTTCCGCTGTTCTCTCAGTTCAGTGGTATTAACGCCGTTATTTATTATGGCCCCAGAATATTGAGCGATGCAGGCATCAATATCAGCAACGCCCTGCTTAGCCAAATCATATTTGGCATTGCTAACTTTGCTTTTACGCTAATAGCTATTTGGAAAGTTGATAAGATGGGGCGCAGACCGTTATATATAGCCGGTGCTTTAGGTGCCACGGTTTGCCTTATTTTTACCGGCGTTTGCTTTTATACAGGTGCTACAACCGGCATTGCATTAGTTGTTAGCATCATCCTATTTTTAGCTTGTTTCGCGTTCTCGATAGGCCCGTTGAAATTCGTTATCGCATCCGAAATTTATCCAACAAGGATCCGAGGTCGGGCTTTAGGCTTAAGCATCATGACCATGTGGGTGGCAGATACAATCGTAGGGCAGCTAACCCCTATGTTTTTAAATTCAATCGGGCCGGCGGTCACCTTCTGGTTCTTTGCGGCGTGTTGTTTTTTTTCTTTAGTGATTGTGTATAAAATGGTTCCCGAAACCAAAGGAAAATCATTGGAAGAGGTTCAGGAAATCTGGGCTGGGCACTAATCTGAATTTGCATTCTGAAAGATCACCTCAAACTGCTGCTTATCATCCGTCTGAGGTTTATTCCCGGCAACAGGCTGGCAACTTTCTGAGTATCGCGGGCCGCTCCAAATCCTATTATTTAGGGCATTTACCATGTAACAGTGAACCACTCCTGTTATGGCAACAGGTTGGAACAGATTTAAACCCTCAATTATTTTAAAAGCCTTACTTCATAAACAGGTCCGGCCATTGCACCCTTATCCGCCTGGAATTTTATCCGGAGACTTTGGTCTGCGTTGTATTTCAAATCTGCCGGCAGATCATATTCCACGGTATAGAAAGTGTCACGTTTACCATCTTTTAAGTCGACTCTGACCAATTCCTGTTCATTGATAAGGACGGAGAACTTATGGTTCCTTTCAATTCCAAAATACGTGATACTAATTTTCTTTGCGGCTTTATTTTTATCGGTGAGCTTATAGCTGAATGAACCCGTTGCAGCCCTGAAGTGCCTGTTGAAATTAACGTCGGCAAACGAATTCTCTTTTTCCATGAAATGATCTGATTCGGGCTGTTGTTCGCCCGGAGTTACCATATCGATAGTATTAGCAGCCAATTTTGCTTCCTTCGCGTCCTCCTCCGCTAACTTAGCCTGCAATTCGTCAAAGCCCCTGGCCGATTCTTTTCGCCAGTACACTACATAACGGGCATCCTGTATCTTATAAAACGGCACCAACTTTAGGTTTCGGTATTTAACCGGGTATATTAGCCGCCCGGCAGTAAAGGACATCGGTTTATTTTTATCACCAACTATCATCAGGGCATCATTAGCAGAATCGCTTACAAAAACCGGCATATCTGTAAGCTTATACAGGTTGCCCGCAGCAACATGGCCCATCCTGCTGTCATCGGCCTCACGGCCTTTTTGAGCAACTGTATCAATCACTGAAGCAAGTACGATCGGCCCATGCAGCACGGCTTCATAATTAGAGCCGTCAGGAAGTTTCTCCGTCGTCGTCTGCATCGGTAATTGGACGGTGATTATATCTCCTTTCCTCCATTTTCTTTTTAGCTGCACATATGATGACGGCTGTGCTGTAACTTGAACAAGCTGGCCATTGATGTTAATTGAAAGTGCACCGGTTTTTACCCATGAAGGATACCTGATATTTATCCCGTATACACTATTGCCAGTCTTCAAAATCTTCAGCGTTGTTGTTTCCTTGTCAGGGAACATGGTTTCCTGCTTAAGTTGCAAGCCCTTTTGCTTCCATATAAGCTGAGACGGAATAAACAGATTAACATATAGCTCGTTATCTGAATGGCTGTAGATCATTTCACCATACTTTGAATGATTTTCCATCCCGGAGCCAACGCAGCACCACATGCTTGTTTGTGGCTGCGAGTAAACCCTGTAATGCCCGGGCCGCATTGGAGTAAAGTAAACAAAACCTCCCTTGCCGGGCCGCTGGGTTGTAAGGATATGGTTATACAACGCCCGTTCGTAATAATCGATATAGGCAATATCCGGATCTGACATATACAGATCTTCGGTAAGCTTAAGCATGTTATAGGTATTGCATGTTTCGGGGCCTTCCACGCTGGAGATCATAGTAGAGAAATCTGCAGCAGGGTTAAAATGTTCCCTTACGCTATTGCCACCCGTTGCAACCGATCGATGGTGCACCACGGTTTGCCAAAAGAATGTCGCGGCATGATTGTAAGCGGTATCACCGCTGTAATCAGCAATCCGCTTAAAACCTATCACTTTTGGGATCTGCGTATTTGCATGTAAATTATCCAGTTTATCCTGGCCTTTTTCAAGCGGCTGAAGGAGAGCCTGGTGAGAGAAACTGTAGGCCGCGTCAAGGTATTTCTTTTCGCCGGTGATGCCGTATACATCTGCCAGTACCTCATTGACACCTCCATGTTCATTTCCAAGGAGTTGCTGCATTTGTTGCTGACTAAGTGCAGTACTGATATTGTAAAACCAGTCTGCCAGCTTGATCAGCATGACTTTTGCTGTTTGGTTATTTTCATACAGCCATGCATCGCGCAGCCCGGCAAATACTTTATGAATATTATAGAAAGGCACCCATTTCTTATTGAAATCTGTAAAATCACCCTTCATCACCTGGGGCCAAAGTTCGCGGCTTCCAGGCACGCCTCCCAAATATCCGTCACCGTTTTTGTCCTGGCACAATTTAAGCTCATTGACCATGTAGTCAAGGCGCTGGCGAATACGGTTATCACCGGTAGAAGCATACATCATAGCCAGGGCAGAAAGATAGTGGCCACCGATATGCCCATCCAGGCCCGAGTTTTCCCAGTTTGTATAACTTTTAGCTTTTTGTGGCAACCCCGCCTCCCTTCTAAAAGGTGCAAGCAGGCGGTCGGGCTGCAGGGCAAGCATATAGTTAAGGTCCGTCTGCTCCTGTTCTTTAAAAATCCCCGGTAATAGCCTGACATCCTGTAGAGGAAAGCTTTTGACAACCTGCTTTTGTTGCGCCCACAGCAAAAATGGGCTAAGAATTAATAAAAAAGCGATGCGTTTCATAATTGGGTTTTCATCGGCAAGATACATCATTAAGTGTTAAAACAACAATAAAAAAACAACATCATAAAAAAAGCCCACCATTCTTAGAAGCTGTTTAAAAACGAATGGAAAGTTTTTGCAGGGATGCATCGCATGCATTTCCGGTCGGACTGGCCGATTTAAAGACTAAAAAGCAATCGACGAGAAACAAAAAGCCTTCAAATCGCTAAATCTGAAGGCTTTTTGTTTTTTGCCTTTTTACCTATCAATAGCCTAAAAAGGCCGTAATGGTTTTAACAGTTACATTATATTTTCACAAAGCCCCATTGCTGATTACGGCTTCCGGAATAAGTCCATTGCTCAACTGCGACGCCGTTATTAAGCGAAGCTCCGTTAACGTCCAATGCCTTTCCACTATTGGCATTGATGATTTTATAATATCCGTTGTCTGTTAGCTGAATGGACCATTTTTGATTTGCGCCGCCACTGTAATCCCATAACGCTACCTGTCCGCCGTTACCAGTGTTCCAGCCATAAACTTCCAGGCACTTTCCGGTAGCATGCATAGGTGTTAATCTATAGTAGCCACCTCCTGCATCTTCTACTTTAAATTGTTGGTTTGCACCTGATAAATAGTCCCATTGGTCGGCCTGGGTTTGATTTGCAGTGCCCCAGCCCGCAAATTCCAGGGCTTTAAAACTGTTTCTGCTGTAAATCTGGTAAACCTGCCCAACCTGAATCGATGAAGACGTATTGTTTTGCCCGCCCTGTATTACTGCGGCTAAACCTTGTTGATCGGCCGCTCCGTAAGTTTGCCTACTCATAAGCCTGAATGCATTATTACCTGTCGCGCCGTCATCAAAATAAAACGGACGCAAGCCATATTGTAATGCTTTATGGGTAACATAATTAAGATAATACGCCCTGCCTGCAAGATGCAATGTTAACGCATCTCCCGTCAGTGTTGTGGACCGGCGGATAGCTCCATATTCACCCAATATCACCGGAATGCCCTTGTCAATGAACTTAGACTTCATCAAAGGAAACTCTGCAACTGCATCCGACTCCTCACCATAGGTGGGATTCCTTGAAGCATCCGTTGTAGAATGGTAGCCATTGCCCCAATAATAGAACATGCTTCCCCAGCTTGCATCTGATGACAAACCGGCAAAATTAAAGGGAGTATAATAATGTACTTCAACCATCAGTCGATTGGATGCCGGATCTGTAGGCAAGGTATTCATTAAACTGTTGGTATTATCTATGTTAGTACCCGGCCCCTGGATAAGGAGCACCCTGTAACTGTTATGCCCCCCAGTTGACCGCACCGCATTGACAAACGTTTGGTGATAAGAAAGCAGTACCCCCATTCCCGTAGCATCAGATACTGCAGGTTCATTTGCGCTGGCAAAGATTACATGTTCGTCAAAGCCTCGCATTTGAGTAGCTATTTGTTCCCAAAAGGCTTTTTGTTTGGCATTAACTGCGGCCTGTGCGGCGGTGGTACAATTGTTCTCCAGCCACCCGCCATCCCAGTGTATGTTGAGTATTACGTACAAACCGTCGTTAACGCAGTATTGAACTACTTGTTGTACCCTGTTAAGCCAGCTTTGCTGAATTTGCCCGGTATTTTGGTCAGAATACTGATCCCATGCGCAAGGGATGCGTACTGCAGTGAACCCGGCTTTTTTTACCTCATCAATGAGGGCCTGGGTTACCACAGGGTTACCCCAATATGTCTCGCCGCCTATTGCTTCAAGTGAATTACCGATGTTCCAGCCCAATTGAAACTTTGCTGCAAGCTGTGCGGCTGTGCTGGTTACTCCTGTTTGATCTGGCGCAAGAGGTGACGTATTGTAATTTGGATAACTGGTTATAGCCAATGTTTTAACTGGTTTGGAAACAGGCGGTTTAACAGCCGGGCTGGCAATTTGTTGCTTTTGGCACCGGGTAAACAATAAAATCGCGGCTACGCCGAAAAAATAGTTAAGTGTTCTCATATTTAAATATTAATTGGTTTATAGCAAAAAAAGAACAGTTAAACAGAGCCCATAAACAAACGTCGTTTTAGCGATTGTACTTCTGTTTCAAATCAGTGCAGGTTGTTTTTTGGTTAAAGCCACTCTTGCGCTATTGGTTTGGGAGCCAAATATATAGGCCGGCAAGGCCACAAAAGTGAATAAATAGGGTACTGAATGTTTAATTTAAAAGAAAATATGGTACAGGTGACTATAATCTTGAATACTATATGTACAACTCAAGATAAAATATAACGAAAATTATTATCAACTGAAATTAAGGCCTTACTGAAGTAATTTAAATAAAACCAATTCGTTTTACTCCTTTAAGTTGTAAATAATAGTAATTTAGTAATATTATTAATACCTCAACCTACTTTAAATGATTAGCAAAATAGAAAAAACAGCCGCGACCATGTCCGTGGGTTCGCCGCTACAAAATTTCGGGTTTTATACATCTCTTACTTTATTAATGGCAATGGTGATTTTTCAAATCAGGTATTCAACAAAAAAAAAGAAACCCTGAATATTATTTAAAGTACTCATAAGGATATTTATAAAATATCCGACCAGTAATAAATGTTGCTCAGCAGTTAGCCCAAGCAATTGCCAAATTCGATGCGGACAGGCTACGTTGTGAATTTTAACCGGTATATAAAACGAATAAATATACGTGCCGGCTTAATTGAGTTTCAAAAATAAAAATAACTGTTTAAGAGGCTTAGCTTTGCAAATTAAATAACAAACCATACCGGGAATACATCAGCAGGTGATACTTTTAAATGAGTATCACCCGCTGATGTATTAAAATGAGCTAACTGAAGGCTTACTAAAGCTTAACGATATTGATGAAAGCAACATCATTTTCCCTGACAGGAAGTTTCTTTAACACCTTACCTGATGCATTTACTGTAATATCCTCATGCCAGATGGCTGCACCATTATTTTCTTTTTTTAGCTTGTCAACTTGTGCTTTTGTCAATTGATCAGGTTTATTGAAAAACAGGTACGTTGTGTACGGATCATTTACTTTATATCCCGTCTTATAAATTTCCATTCGGTATTTACCGCTGGGCATACCGGATATTACCAATTCAACCTCTCCTTTTGATTTAGCGGGCAGATCGCGGACATAGTAAGCCTGGTTATTGACAGAATCAGGCAAAGTATAAGTGTAGTCCCAAAGCAACACCTGAACATCGCCGTTTTTATTTTTACAAGCCCAGGAGGAACTATCCTGATCTGCTATTTCCGTTTCGCCTAATTTGTTTAAAAAAGAATAGGCAAAAAACGCCGGCTTTTTTATCCCTTGAGTATTGAGTAAACCGAAACCTCCGTGGAATGGCGTAAACCGTGGTCCGGCCTCTTCAAAGATGTCAGTAAACGTCCAGTAAGACATGGAATTTGCTGCCGATCCGGTTTGTTTCAATTTTTCGAGTATATATGCCGCTTCGTGATAACTATCGTGTATGGGATCTGACGGAGTATAAGATGAGCTCCATTCAGTATAATGTAATTCGAGGCCTGGAATTGTGGAGTTTTTTATTTGCTTGCGTGAATTCCGCACATCACCGCTAACGCTTTCCTGGTTTTTGTCAAGTACGGTACCGGTTGAACCATACTCATCCAAAAAGCCTTGTTTTACACCATAAGCATGGGTACTTATAAAATCAATAGGAACTGAATTTTTGCTGCAAAAATCTATCATTTCAGGTACCCATGCCGCACCGGCAGTGGCCGGCCCTCCTACTTTATAGGCTGGATTTACACTTTTTATCGCCTTAGCGCTATATTGATACAATTTAAAATACTCTTCTTGCGAGCCAGTCCAAAAACCATCTTTGAGGTTCGGCTCATTCCAAACTTCAAAATACCATTTTTTAACTTCATCAATTCCGTACCGCTCGGTAAAATGCTGGGTAAGGTTACGGATCAAACCTTCCCATTTATTATAGTCTTTCGGGGGTGTTACATTTCCTCTCCACCAAAAAATTGTTTTATTACCACTTGCCAGCGCTCCCGGCATAAATCCCAGTTCAACAAACGGTTTCATGCCTATACTTAAAATATAATCATATAAAGCGTCAACGTATTGGTAATTATATTCCGGCTTACCATTCCTGTCTTCCCGGTAAACAGCCATATCGTCTGTAAGCAGGCCATGCATCCTGATATATTTAAAACCACATTCTTTTTTTACAATAGCCAATTGTTGCTGCCAGTCGGCCCGCAAGCCTTCATTTGCGCGCCCTGCTCCTACACATAAATTAAAAGAGGTATTAAAACGTCCTTTTTCTTTTTTAAAATCGATGTTGATAACCCTTTTTGCTTGATTTGCTTTTTCCGGGCTGTTGCCCTGAGCAAAAACGTTACTAAAAAACAGGCTTCCTAAAATAATGGGTAAGATTTTCATATTTATTTTTATATCTCTGTTTACAAGACTTGTCTGATAATTATTACATGGGATACAATATTAGTACGCAGCGATAAACGAAGCCAAACAATATTTTATCAGAGGCGGCAAATTTATGTTGCACCACGCTCCTTATTGTTGGTAAATAGGGATACAAATGTTAATTTTCAAATGATGAAGTCTGCAATAACCCGCGCTGGCCTCCCCAACAGGTTTTAAAGTTGGTATTATTTTCGCATTTGTTAGCACTTTTCGGCGATTTTACCTTCAAATTTCAATGTCAATATCGTTCTTAAACGCCTCTCTTTTACTTTTTTTGAGAATATTGCTGGCTCTGCAACTGCGTTTTGCCACCATTTATTGATAAAAATAACTTTAATTGCCTTATAATCAATTAGTTAATTTCAATTAACATTTGTACCCCCATTTGTAAACAATCGATTGCGATTGGTCATCTAATTTCATCCTCCATAAAGCGGCATATCTTCTATACCGATGCCGTAGTCTGATGCCTGAACAAAGGGACAGATGAGATAACCAATTTTATGAATAACCTAATTTAAACTAAGCATTATGCCAAAACGCGTACTTATTAATGCCTGTGCCTTTCACGAGGCAGCCCATTAAAAAAATCAATTCAGGATTTATTGTAAATATCCCGTCCGCATTACATCGGTATGCTTTCGTGTAAACATACCGATGCTGTCCCCGACTCCGGTTCCACAGCATCAAATGTGAATATGACAGGATAAATTAATGTCCGAAACCAATCAAATAAACAAACCAAATAACCAAACAATTATGAACCCCAATTAACATGGAAAAAGATTTACGAAAAAGATTAAGACATGTAGTACTGCTGTTTACAACTTTGTTGTTGCTAAACCTTACAGGTTACGCGCAAAGTGTTAAAATTACAGGTAAAATTACCAGTGCAGACAATAATCAGCCGCTGCCCGGTGTAACTATTAAAGTAAAGGATTCGCCAACGGGCACACTATCTGGTGCAGATGGCAGCTACAGTATCAATGCAAAAAACGGGGATGTGCTGATTTTTAGCTTTATAAGCTACAATTCCCAGCAAATATACGTAAGCTCATCTACCGTTATAAACGTAGCCCTCAAACCCGCAACCAGCGACCTGAACGAAGTTGTTGTAATTGGTTATGGCACCAGGAAAAGACATGACCTTACCGGTGCTATATCGTCGGTAACAGCGGCAGACCTGTTAAAAGCGCAACCTACCACATTTGACCAGGCTTTACAAGGAAGAGTAGCCGGTGTGGTTGTGCAGCAGGTGTCAGGCCAGCCCGGTGGTGACGTTAACGTGCAGATCCGCGGTTTGGGTGGTTTTACAGGTGCTCCTCCGCTATATGTAATCGACGGTGTGCAGATCCCACCGAATGGACAGTCGGCAATTGCAGGCAATGGCACCAACCCCTTATCCAGCATCAACCCTTCAGATATAGCTTCGATAGATGTGTTAAAAGATGCTTCAGCTACCGCTATTTATGGTTCGCAGGCATCTAACGGTGTAATTATTATTACCACTAAAAGAGGCACCACAGGCCCACCGCTAATTAGTTATGACGGATACCAGGGCTGGCAAAAATTACCCAAGTATTATGATGTGATGGATTTAAGGCAGTACGCCACTTTCATGAATGAAAAATCGGCAATTATCGGTTATGATATGCGGCCGCAATTTGCTAATCCTCAATACCTGGGTGTTGGTACCAACTGGCAAAAAGCCCTGTTCCGCACTGCTCCTATGCAAAACCATAATTTAGCCATCAGCGGTGGTGATAACAGGACAAAATATTATATATCAGGCACCTATTTTTCACAAACAGGGATAGCGTTAGGCTCAGATTTTAAAAGGACTTCGGTAAAAGCAAATATCGATAATAAAACCACCGATTGGTTGAAGGTTGGCATCAACTTGAATATGGCGCATGTGGCCGAGAATGTTACCACTTCCAATACAGGTGTGATTTTGCAAGCGCTTAATCAAACGCCCGATGTAGCTGTAAAAAACCCTGATGGTACATGGGGAGGTAATGATCCCAATATTTATGGTGCGGTGGGCACTAACCCATTTGCAATAGCAACTATTGTGAAAGATTTTAAAAGCCGCTACCAGCTATTCAGTAATGCTTATGCAGAAATCCAATTCACCAGAGATTTAACCTTGCGTAATGAGGTAGCAGGAAATTTCGACTTTGCAACGGAGGATTACTTTAATCCAAGTTATGTTATGGGTGCGTACACCAAAAGTAATAACAACGGTACTGCTTCAAGCGCGCAAAATTTCTATAACTCAATTTCGAATTATTTAACCTACCAGCACACATTTGCAAAAAAATACTGGGTAAACGTAGTGGCTGGCCATGAAGCCCAGTTGCTTAAAAATAGCGGCATATCGGCTACCCGAACCAATTTTGCAAGTAATAACGTACAAACAATCAGCAGCGGCGACGCCACAACTGCAACCAATACTGGTGTTAAGGGCCAGGGATCTTTGGAAGCCTACTTTGGCAGGGCTAACTTTACCTACGACGACCGTTATTTGTTAACCGCAACCGTCCGTCATGATGGTTCATCGAAATTTGCCGAAGCTAACCGGTGGAACACCACATATTCCGGTGCCCTTGCATGGAAAATTAACCACGAAAATTTTCTTAAAAGTGTAAAAGCGATCAATGATCTTAAGCTCAGGCTCGGCTACGGATTGGTAAACAATCAAAATATTGCTGAATATGCTTATGGTTCAACTTTAAGTACGATATCTACGGGCTTGTCAGGTAACTCGCAAATAGCTACAACAACCGGAAATCCAAACATCAAATGGGAAACTACAAAATCATATAACATTGGCCTGGATGCAAGCGTGTTAAATGGAAGAATCAGTTTATCCGGTGACGTTTATTACCGCAAAACCAATAACCTGTTGCTTAGCCTTACCCTGCCGTACTACTCGGGAACATTTGCCGCCGGCGGATATTCACCGGGTGCAGTGCAGGCTCCATATGTAAACGTTGGCGCGGTGAGCAATAAGGGGTTTGAGTTTTCACTTTCTACGCAAAACATCCGGTCAAAAGATTTTAACTGGACCACAAATATTAACTTTTCCCGAAATATCAACAAAGTGCTTGCTTTGGTTGACGGCACCCCTGCCATTTACGGTTCTGTTTCCAAAACTGTTGTTGGCCGTTCAATCGGCGAATTTTACGGGTATCAGGTACTGGGCATTTATAAAAATGCCGCAGATTTTGCAAAATACCCCGCTTTGCCCCAAAATGGCAGCGGCCCCATACCTATAACGCCCGGTTCTGGCGGTGTTTGGGTAGGTGATGTTATTTTTAAAGACATTAACGGCGATGGTAAAATTGACGCCAACGATCAAACCTTTTTGGGCTCTCCTATGCCTAAATTTCAATTTGGCATCAATAACAGTTTCAACTATAAAAATTTCGACCTGAATATTTTTATGGCCGGCAATTATGGCAATAAAGTTTATAACCAGTTAAA
>Ga0157372_10001200_pt1 | contig 28021 bp, 24 predicted proteins | sample C55metaG_FD_115307 | JGI IMG/M metagenome (GOLD analysis project Ga0157372, IMG submission 115307) | Corn rhizosphere microbial communities from Kellogg Biological Station, Michigan, USA - C5-5 metaG | ecosystem: Host-associated > Plants > Roots > Rhizosphere > Soil | place: USA: Michigan...
CAACTTCGAGCAGCTGGTCGAGCTGGGCAAGGCCGGCCGCCAGCTCGACGCCAACGACCACCACATCGTCCACCTCGTCGACTGGCTGTGGCAGTACGCCTTCGACCAGCGCGCGAGCGACATCCACCTCGAGCCCCGGCGCGACGTGGGCGTGCTGCGCTTCCGCATCGACGGCGTGCTGCACGAGGTCTACCAGGTGCCCTACGCGGTCATGCAGGCGATGGTCGCGCGCATCAAGATCCTCGGGCGCATGGACGTGGTCGAGAAGCGCCGGCCCCAGGACGGCCGCATCAAGACGCGCATGCCCGACGGCGCCGAAGTGGAGCTGCGCCTCTCGTCGCTGCCGACCGCGCACGGCGAGAAGCTCGTGATGCGCATCTTCGATCCCGAGGTGCTCATGCGCGACTTCAAGGACCTCGGCTTCGCGCAGGACGAGCACGAGCAGTGGCAGAGGCTCATCGCCGAGCCGGGCGGCATCCTGCTCGTCACGGGCCCCACGGGCTCCGGCAAGACCACGACGCTCTACACCACGCTCAAGCAGCTCGCGACCTCGGAGGTGAACGTCTGCACCATCGAGGACCCGATCGAGATGATCGACGCGCGCCTGAACCAGATGCAGGTGCAGAACGAGATCGACCTCACCTTCGCCGCGGGCGTGCGCGCGCTGATGCGCCAGGACCCGGACATCATCATGGTGGGCGAGATCCGCGACCACGAGACCGCCGACATGGCGATCCAGGCGGCGCTCACCGGGCACCTCGTGCTCTCCACGCTGCACACGAACGACGCGCCCAGCTCGATCACGCGGCTGCTCGATCTCGGCGCGCCGGCGTACCTGCTCAACGCGTCGCTCCTGGGCGTGATGGCGCAGCGCCTCGTGCGCACGCTCTGCCCGCATTGCAAGGAGAAGGCGCCCTTCCAGCGCGACGAGGATCACCGCCTCTGGAGCTCCGTGTGCGCCCCGTTCAAGGCCAACCCGCCCGAGAACATCTGGCGCGCGGTCGGCTGCGTGGAGTGCCGCAACACCGGCTACATGGGGCGCGTCGGCCTCTACGAGATCATGCCGCTCACGCGCGAGCTGCGAGCGCTCATCACCGAGCAGACCGACATCGGCGCGCTCACGCAGGCGGCGTACAAGGCGGGCATGAGGCCGCTGCGCGTCTCGGGGGCGCTCAAGATCGCGCAGGGGCTCACCACGTTCGAGGAAGTCCTGAAGGCGGCCCCGCTGGCGTGATGCGATGAAGCGGCTGGGCCTCGTCGTGCTCGCGCTCGCGGGCGTGCTCATTCTTGCCGCCGCGGCGGCGTATGCGTGGCTGCGGACTTCGCTGCCGGTGCTCGACGGGGAGCTGCGCGCGCAGGGCCTCGAGGCGCCCGTGCGCATCGTGCGCGATGCGGAAGGCGTGCCGCACATCTTCGCCGCCAACGCGCGCGATGGATGGTTCGCCATGGGCTACGTGCACGCGCAGGATCGGCTCTGGCAGATGGAATTCCAGCGCCGCGTGGCCGGCGGCCGCCTCTCGGAGTTCCTGGGCGAGAAAGCCTTCGAGACCGACGTCCTCTTCCGCACGCTCGGCATCGCCGAGATGGCGCATCGCATCGTGCAGAGGCTCGACGCCGGGACGCGCGCGAACCTCGAGGCGTATGCCGCAGGGGTGAACGCCGAGCTCGCGTCGGGGCGCACGCTGCCGGTCGAGTTCCAGGCGTTTCGCATCCGGCCCGAGGCGTGGAAGCCCGAGGACAGCGTCGCGTGGCTGCTCGTGATGGCGTGGGACCTGTCGTCCAACTGGAAGCTCGAGCTCGCGCGCCTTCGCTTCACGCAGGCGCTGGGGGAGGCGCGCGCGGCGCAGTTCATGCCGGACTATCCCGGCGAGCGCACGCCGCCGTGGCCGGACCTGAAGGCGCTCTACGCCGAGCTGCGGCCGCAGGCGGACGCGCTGCTCGCCCTCGGGCCGCCCGTGGAGGGCGGCGTGGGCTCCAACAGCTGGGTCGTATCGGGCGCGCACACCGAAAGCGGCCGTCCGCTGCTCGCGAACGATCCGCACCTCGGCCTGCAGGCGCCGGCCCTCTGGTACTTCGCGCACGTGGCGACGCCGAAGGGCAATGTCGTGGGCGGCACGCTTCCGGGCGTCCCCTTCGTCGTGCTCGGGCACAACGACTTCGTCGCGTGGTCCATGACGACCACCAACGGCGACACGCAGGATCTCTTCATCGAGAAGCTCGCCCCCGGCGACGGCGAGAGCTACGTGACTCCGACGGGCAGCGCGAAGTTCGAGGTGCGGGACGAAGCGATCCGCGTGGGCTCCGAGACGCGCCATGTGCGCATCCGCTCCACGCGCCACGGGCCCGTGCTCTCGGATGCCGTCAGGGCGATCGGGGCCGCGTCACCCGCGGGGCACGTGCTGTCGCTCCAGTGGACCGCGCTCACCGAGACCAATGCGACGGCCCGCGCGGGCTTCGAGCTCGACGCGGCCGCGAGCCATGCCGAGGTGATCGCGGCGTTGCGCGACTTCCAGGCGCCGCAGCAGAACGTCGTCTTCGCCGAGCGCGACGGGCGCATCGGCTTCGTCGCGCCGGGCCTCGTCCCCGTGCGCCGCGACGACAACGAGGCGATGGGGCGCGTGCCGGTGCCCGGATGGGACGCGAAGTACGACTGGCAGGGGCTGCTGCCGTTCGAGGAGCTTCCCGCGGTGATGGATCCCGCCGGCGGACGCATCGTGACGGCGAACAACAAGATCACGCCTCCGGGATACAAGCCGTTCATCTCGTTCGACTGGTTCCCGCCCTATCGCGCGGACCGCATCGAGGCGCTGCTCGACGGCCAGCCCCTGCACACGCTCGACTCGTTCGCGCGCATCCAGGCCGACAGCGTGTCGTTCCTGGCCGCGGCGACGCTGCCCTTCGCGCGCGCGGCGAAGCCCCTCAGCGACGAAGGCCGCGTGCTGCAGGCGCGCGTGGCCGCGTGGAATGGCGACATGGCGGCGGATTCGCAGGCGGCGCTCGCCTTCGCCGCGTGGTATCGCGAGCTCACGCGGCTCGTCTATGCCGACGAGCTGGGGCCGCTCTTCCGCGAGTCCTGGGACATGCGGGCGACCTTCATGCTCAAGGTGCTGAAGGGCGAGGACGGGCTCGATGCGTGGTGCGACAACGTGACCACCCCGGCCCACGAGACGTGCGCGTATCTCGCGTCACAGGCATTCGACCTCGCGGCCGAGCACCTCGATCGCCGCTACCGCCACGGCGACAGCCTGCAGTGGGGCGACGTCCACGTCGCCGCCGGAGACCACCGGCCGTTCGGCTTCGTGCCGGTGCTCGACCGGCTCTTCAACGTGGACGTGGCCACGCCGGGCGATGCCTTCTCCGTGAACGTGGGGCAGTACTTCATCCGCGATCCCGACCGGCCGTTCGCCGATCGCCACGGCCCCAGCCTGCGCGCGATCTACGACCTCGCCGACCTCGACCGCTCGCGCTTCATGCACTCGACCGGGCAGTCGGGCAACGTGCTCTCGCCGTGGTATTCGAATTTCGCCGCGCGCTGGGCGCGCGTGGAGTACATCACGATCCCGACGCGGCCGTCGTCGATCGCGGCGGCGCACACGCTGGCGTTGCATCCGTAGTCCGCCGTTCGGCGAGGAAGAAGGCGACCTGTGATCGCGTTCACATTCAGCATGCAAGATGAAAGATATGCTCGCCCCCAGAGCGTCGACGACATCCGGCCTTTGGATGCCGCGGCGATAGAAGAACACAACAGGGGAGTTCGAAGGTTTGACGACGCGCACGCCGGGGGCTGCCCGGGCATCCGCTCCAGGGTCCTGCCGGTACTGCGCGCATGAGGTCGACGCGCTGCCGGACGGGCGCTCGACAGCGGTACCGAACGCCCCCGTATACCGCCTCGACCGCGTAGCCACGCGCCGGCAGGCCGCGACGTTCGTCGCGATGCAGGCGCTCTTCCTCGCGGCGCTGATCTTTCTGTCGGCGAAGGTCATCGGCGTCTTTCTCGCGCCGCTCGTGGGCGAAACGGCGATTCGCGGGGTGATCGCCGTCTTCTCCGCGTTCGCCGTCTTCTGGCAGCTCACCTACGTCTACCGCACGCTCGCGATGAAGCGCGCGGTGCTCCTCGATGGCGCCGTCCCGCACGGGCTGAGGATCGCCATGGCCACCACCATCGTTCCCAGCCGCGAGTTCGCCCTGCTGCGCGACAAGCTGGAGGGAATGCTGCGCGTCGATGCCTGCGGCAACGCGCTCGACCTCTGGGTGCTCGACGAGGAAGACGACGCGCGGGTGCGCGCGATGATCGACGAGTGCAATCGGCGGCAGGGCCCGCGCGGCGCGCGCATCCGCCATTTCACGCGCAAGGGCATCGAGCGCTACAACGAGTCGCCGTCGGGCCGCCGGTTCAAGCGTTTCCAGGCGCGACAGAAGGGCGGCAACATCAATGCCTGGCTGGATTCGACGCGCGCGGAGCGATACGACCTCGTCACCTTCCTCGACCTCGACCACATCCCGGTGCCGGCGTTCTACCGCAAGGTGCTGCCGTATTTCCGCGACGAGGACGTGGCGTTCGTCCAGGGTCCCGAGTCCTTCCGCAATCGCGACGAGAACTTCGTCACCCGCGCCGCGAGCCTCGAGCGCGACACGTTCTTCGGCCTGATCCACCGCAGCTACTACGGCCTCGGCATGCCCGTCATCGTGGGCTCGCACACCACGTTTCGCGCCACCACGTTCGACGTGCTCGACGGGTTCTACCCGGTGCACCTCACGGAGGACTACCTGATCATGCTGCGGCTGCGCGCGGCGCGAAAGCGCGCGGTCTTCGTCGACGACATCCTCGCGGTCGGCGAGCTGCCGTCCACCTGGGCCGCCTACCTGGGCCAGCAGCAGCGCTGGGCCTCGGGCGGCATGGACCTCCTCCTGCGGTATTTCCCGCGCCTCTGGCGCAGCTACACCGGCAAGGAGCGGCTCTTCGGGTTCGTGCTCCTCAACTATTACGCCTGGGGGAGCTTCTTCATGCTCTCGAAGGTGGTGCTCTTCTCGCTGCTGCTGGGGGGGCTGACCGTCCGGCTCGAGATGGGGCTGATCGGCGCCGTCGGCGTCTTCACGCTGGTGGCGATGGTCGCAAACCATCTCTGGGAGCGGCAGTTCTTCATCGAGCGCCACCGGCGCAGCTTCCTGCTCGAGAACGCCGTGATGAACAATTTCCTCGGCGGCCTCTATTTCCTCTCGCTGCTCAAGGCGATCGCCGCTCCCAACACCCCGTTCAACGTGACGGCCAAGAGCGGCGCTTCCGCGCGACCGGGTGCGCGCCTCGTCTCGTATCCCGTCGTGGCTGCCGTCACGGTCGGATTCGAGGTCATGGCGCTCGTCGTCGCCTGGGGCTGGGTCTTCCGGGCGCACGCGAGCGCCGGCCGCTACGACATCGTCGCAATCCCGCTGGTCATCTCGGCGGGCGCGAATCTCGCGATCCTGATCGCGTACAGACAACTCGAGTGCGCCCGCAGGCCTGCGCGCCTGCGACTCGTGCGCACCGACAGGGGATCGTCGGCCCTGCCCGACCCGCCGGCCATGGATCTTGAACAGAGGAGGAGAGTTTCATGAATCGACTGGCCCGAGCACTTGTCTCGGCTGCAATGATCGCGGTGCCGCTCGGCGCCGCCCGCGCCGCGACGATCACCGTCGCGCCTGCAGAGGTCGCAGTGAATGCCGGCAACGGCCTGTGCTCGCTTCGCGAGGCGATCGCGAACGCGGAATCCGATACCGACACGTCGGGCGGAGACTGCGTTGCGGGATCGGGCACCGACACCATCGTGCTCGCCGCGGGCTCCACCTACGCGCTGCCTGACGCGGCGCCCACCGTCGACCCCAACTACGGCGACAGCGGGTTGCCGGCGATCAGTACCGCAATCGTGATCGACGGCAACGGCGCGACGATCGAACGCGACAGCGCGCTTTTTTCCGGCAGCGCCTGCTCGGGCGCCGGTGCCAAATTCCGGATCGTCTACGTCGCGCCGTCCGGCGACCTCGCGTTGAACAACCTCACGCTGCGCTACGGTTGCGCGGACTTCGGCTTCAGGGGCGCGGGTGGCGCGATCTTCAACCGGGGCAACGTCAGCGCCATCGACGCGGTCGTATCGTCGTCCCAGGCGCTGAGCTCTGGTGGGGCGATCCAGAACGACGGGACGATGACCCTGACCCGTTCCACCGTGAACAGCAGCGCCACCACCGTCGGGGCCGGCGGCGCGATCGTCAACACGGGCACGTTGAACGTGGCGCAGTCCACGATCGAGGGCAACCAGACTCCCGGTGCAGGCGGCGGCATCGACAACCCGCGCGGGTCCGCGCAGCTCGCGAACAGCACGTTGAGCGGCAACTCGTCGGCCGGCAATGGCGGCGCGATCTTCAACATGGGCACCTCGCTCACCTTGACGAACGCCACGGTCGCGGCGAACCATGGAACGAGCATCGCGGCGGCAGCGACGCCGGGCAGCGGTCTCTACAGCTGGAGCTCCATGACGCTCGCCAATACGCTCCTCGCGCTCCAGGTCGGCGGATCGAACTGCTCGGGCTTCGTGAGCAGCAGCAACAGTCTCGCCGACGACGCTTCCTGCACCGGCGCGACGTTCACCGCCACGCCGATGATCGGACCGCTCGCCTTCAATGGAGGGCCCACGCGCACGCATGCGCTCCTGGTGGGCAGCCCCGCGATCGACACCGGCAACAACGCCACCTGCAGCGCCGCGCCCGTGAGCGGCATCGACCAGCGTGGCTTCATTCGTCCGCAGTTCGGCGCCAGCGGATTCAGCTGCGACGTCGGCGCCTACGAGTACAGCGCCGGGTCCTTCGCCGCCAGGAGGGTGGACTTCGACGCCGACGGCCATGGCGACCTCGTCTTGCGGCACGCGGACGGCGGCATCGAGGTGCGGCTCATGCAGGGCACGGCGGTGACGGGCTCAGCGACCTTTGCTCCGAGCGGCCCGGGGCACATCGTCACCACGACCGGCGACTTCAACGGCGACGGCAAGACGGACCTGCTCTATGCACGCGACGACGGCGCGGTCGAGATGTGGCTCATGGACGGCACGTCCCTCACGGGCATCACCACGATCATGGCGGCCGGAACGGGCTGGTCGGTCGCGCACGTCGCGGACTTCGACGGCGACGGCAAGTCCGATATCCTCTGGCGCGGCACGAGCGGGGCCGTGGGGTTGTGGCTCATGAACGGCAGCACCGCCTCCAGCCGCGCCTCGCTGGTGCCGGCAGGTTCCACCTGGAGCCCGGAGCTCGTCGGCGACTTCAATGGTGACGGCCACGCGGACATCGTGTGGCGCAACGGCGACGGGAGCGTGTCGATGTGGCTCATGAACGGCACGTCGATCGCGGACCGCGGCGCGCTCCTCGGGCCGGGCAGTGCGTCCTCGCCGATCCGGGTGGGCGATCTCGATCATGACGGCAAGTCGGATCTCCTCTTTCAGAGCACCGACGGCAGCGTCGCCCTGTGGCTCATGGACGGCCGCACCGCGACATCGAACGCGACGCTCATGGGCGCCAACAGCGACTGGACCGTGGCGCAGGTGGCCGATTTCAACGGCGACGGCGCCGACGACCTGCTCTGGATCGCCCGTGATGGCACGGTGGGCATGTGGCTCATGAGCGGCACGACGCGAGTCGAGCGCAAGACCGAAATGCAGGGCGGTGCGGGCTGGTCCGTGAGCGTCGCGCAGGACCTCAGCAACGACCCGAAGGCCGATCTCGTCTGGACGAACACGAGCGGCGCCGTGGGGGCGTGGATCATGGACGGGACCTCGATTGCCTCGCACGCGCCGCTCGAGCCGGCCGGATCGACGAACGCCGTCGTCCCGGTGCGCTTCCACCACTGAATCCCCGGGACCATCTCCCGGGCCAGGGAACATCCAGGGCCGCCCGAGGGCGGCCCTCTTTTTTCTGGGTTCGCCTCGATCCGAGGTCAGGGCACGATTTCTCGTGATGGTGCCCGGTCATTCCATCCGCGCGCCTAGAAGCGCTCGACCCACGGGCGCACCTCGACTTCCCAGCTCCAGCAGCTGCGCGGCTGGCGCAGCACGCCGAGATACGTCTGCGCGATCGCATCGGGATCGAGCAGCGCATCGGGCTCGCGCGACGGCGACTCCCGTCCCGGCTGCGCGATGCCGCCGTCGATCACGAAGTGCGCGACGTGGATGCCCTGCGGCGAGAGCTCGCGCGCGAGGCTCTGGGCCAGCCCGCGCAGCGCGAACTTGCCCATGGCGAACGTCGCCGACTGCGCGTAACCCTTGACGCTCGCCGAGGCTCCCGTGAAAAGCAACGCGCCGTGCTTGCGCGCAAGCATCCGGCGCACCGCCTGCTGGGCCACGCAGAAGGCGCCGAACGCGCACACCGATAGCGCGCGCTGCGCGTCGGCTGCCGCGATATCGACGAACGGCCCGCGCGCGCGGGCGCTCGCGTTGTAGACGACGACATCGGGCGTGCCGAGGGCCGCATCGACCTGGTCGAAGAGCCTGCGCACCTGCGGCTCGTCGCTCGCATCGCAGGCGAAGGTGCCCATGCCGGCCTCGCGCATCGGCGCGAGCTTGCCGATGTCGCGCGCGGCGAGCGCGACTCGCATGCCTTCGGCGGTGAAGGCGCGGGCGAGCGAGCCGCTGAGTCCACGGCCGGCGCCCACGATGAGCGCGGTGCGGAAGGGGGACGTTTCCATGGCGGGCCTTTCGCGACGAAAGGCGGATTCTACTTCGCGCGCCCCGTGCGCTTCGCGGCGGGCGCGGTGCGCGGCGGCGCCGGCGGCTCGCCCAGCACGTCGCGCACGAGCGCGGACTCGCGCGCGTAGAACCCCTCGGTGTGGAACGTCTCGGCGAGACCGTAATGCTCGTAGTCGAGATGGTGGCAGAGCTCGTGGGTGAGCGTGCGCAGGAAGGTACGGAACTTGACGACCTGCTCGCGCGCCGCGGTGCGCATCCAGATCGTGATGCGCGCCGTGCCGCCGGTCACCTCGTCGGGCTCGTAGAGGCCGTGCAGCTCGCCTTCGGAGTTCGCCGGGCGCCGCTCGAGCACGCGCACCACGACGGGAGGCGCGCCGAGCTGCGCGTCGATCGCGTCGACCAGCGCCTGGCACGCGCGCTCGATCGCGGCGCGGTTGCCCGCTTCGAGCGCCACGCGAATCGCGGGAGGCAACGGCAGCAAGGCTCGCGCATCGGCGAGCTCCACGCGGCGGATCGCGTCGCTCTTGCGGTAGGTCTTCTTGCTGCCGGCGGGAAGCTGGTCGTAGTACGCGAAGCGCATGGCGGTTCCGCTGCCTATACTACCTTCATCAACCCACCCGGAGCGCCCATGTTCATCCCTTCGCCTGCCCGCTCGGAGGCCACCGAGCGCCTCTACCAGGAAAGCCAGAGCTCCGAGGGGTTCGTGATGAACCTCACGCGCGCGTGGGCGTGGCGGCCGGACATTTTCCAGGGCTTCGCCGACCTGCGCTCGCGGCTCACGGGCCAGAGCTCGCTCAGCAAGCGCGAGCTCGCGGTGCTCGTGTGCGCGGCCGCCTCGCAGCTCGGCGACTCGTATTGCTCGCTCGCGTGGGGCCGCACCCTGGCGCGCGAAGCCGACGCGGCGGGCGCGGCGGCCATCCTCGAAGGCGGCGACGCCGCATCGCTCACCGCGCGCGACCGCGCACTGGCGGAGTGGGCGCGCAAGGTCGTGCGCGACCCGAACGGGACGCGCGCCGGCGACATCGAGGCGCTGCGCGCCGCGGGCCTCGCCGAGCAGGAGATCTTCGATGCCACGGTCTTCGTCGCCTTCCGGCTCGCGTTCTGCGTGGTGAACGACGCGCTCGGCGTCGCACCCGACGCGGACCTCGCGCGGCAGGTCCCGCCCGAGGTGCGCAAGGCGGTGTCCTTCGGGCGCGAGCCGGTGTAACGAAGGCCGTTCCCGAGGCCATGGCGCTCTACTACAGCGACATCTTCGTCCTGCCGCTTCCGGCGCACCACCGCTTCCCGATGGGGAAATACGCGCGGTTGCGCGACCGGCTGCTCGCGAGCGGCGACTTCGAGGCGACGGATTTCATCGTCCCGCCGGGCGTGACCGACGCCGAGATCGATCGCGTGCACTGCCCGCGCTACCGGGAGCGGGTCGTCCGCGGCGAGCTCGACGCGCGCGAGCAGCGCGCCATCGGCTTTCCCTGGTCCGAGGCGATGGTCGAGCGATCGCGCCGTTCCAGCGGGGCGACGCTCGCCGCGGCGCGCGAGGCGCTCGCGCGCGGCTGGTCGGCCAATCTCGCGGGCGGGACGCACCATGCCTTCCGCGATCGCGGCGAGGGCTTCTGCGTCTTCAACGACGCGGCCATCGCCGCGCGCGCGCTGCAGGCGGAGGCGGGACTGCGGCGCATCGCGATCGTCGATTGCGACGTCCACCAGGGCAACGGCAGCGCCGCGATCTTCTCGCGCGACGATTCGGTCTTCACCTTCTCCATCCACGGCGCACGCAACTATCCCTTCGCCAAGGAAGCGAGCGACCTCGACACCGAGCTCGCCGACGGCACCGGCGACGACGAGTACCTGTGGCACCTCGAGCGCGGCCTCGACGAGACGCTCGAGCGCGCGCGCCCCCAGCTCGCGTTCTATCTCGCGGGCGCCGATCCCTACGAGGACGACCGCCTCGGCCGCCTCAAGCTCACGAAGCGCGGCCTCGCCCGGCGTGACGAGCTCGTGCTCTCGACGCTCTTCGCGCGCGGCATTCCCGTGGCGATCGCCATGGCGGGCGGCTATGCCCGCGACATCGACGATTCGGTCGAGATCCACGCCAATACGTTGCGCGCCGCGCGCCGGATCCACGGCTTCTAGGCCCCGCCGCATGGGCCATTGAGGGCCGCGAAGTTATCCCCAATTCGTTCGCGATATCCGGAAATCCGCCGAATCGTGAAAGAATCGATCGCATGAAGCGTGACCTCGTGGCCCCGGCCTGCGATGCCCTCGCGCGGCTGGAGGCCTGGTTCTCGGCCAACGGGTGGCGTGCGTTCGAATTCCAGCGCGAAGTCTGGCAGGCGTACCTCGCCGGCGAATCGGGACTCGTGCATTCGGCGACCGGCAGCGGCAAGACGCTCGCCGCCGCGCTGGGGCCCATCGCCGAATGGCTCGCCGAAAATTCTTCCTCTCCCTTGGGGGAGGACAGGGGTAAGGGTCAGGCGCCGGCGCTGCGCGTACTCTGGATCACGCCCATGCGCGCGCTCGCGGGCGACACGGTGGTCTCGATCCAGCGCGCGATCGAAGGCCTCGGCCTGCCGTGGACAATCGGCTTGCGCACGGGCGACACCTCCTCCGCGGAGCGCGCGAAGCAGGCGCGGCGGCTTCCCTCGATCCTCGTGACGACGCCCGAGAGCCTCTCGCTCATGCTCTCGAACGCGGACGCGCGCGAGAAGCTTTCGGGCGTGCGCCTTGCCGTCGTCGACGAGTGGCACGAGCTTCTGGGCAACAAGCGCGGCGTGCAGGCCGAGCTGGGCCTCGCGCGGCTGCGTGAGTTCAACCCCGGCATGCGCACGTGGGGCCTTTCGGCGACGCTCGGCAACCTCGACGAGGCGCTGGCGCGGCTGGTGGGTTATCGTCCCGGCCGCGCTGCGGAAGCAGCGCCCGGGACGACACGCATCGTGGAAGGCGTGAGCGACAAGAAGGTCGCGATCGACACGCTCATCCCGCCCGAGATCGACCGCGTGCCGTGGGCCGGCCACCTCGGGCTCTCGATGCTGGACCACGTGGTCGAGGCAATCGACTCGTCGCGCTCGACGCTCGTCTTCACCAACGTGCGCTCCGCGGCGGAGCTCTGGTACCAGGGCATTCTCGAGGCGCGTCCGGAATGGGCGGGGCTCATCGGGCTGCACCACGGCTCGCTCGATACGGACGTGCGCCGCTGGGTCGAGCAAGGACTGAAGGAAGGAAAGCTCAAGGCGGTCGTGGCGACGTCGAGCCTGGACCTCGGCGTGGACTTCTCGCCCGTCGAGCGCGTGCTGCAGATCGGCAGCGCCAAGGGAGTCGCGCGGCTGCTGCAGCGCGCTGGCCGCTCGGGACATGCGCCGGGCCAGGTGAGCCGCGTCACCTGCGTGCCGTCGCATGCGCTCGAGTTCGTGGAAGCGGCCGCGGCGCGCCGCGCGGCGATGGCGGGACGCATCGAGGCGCGCCGCCCCGTCGAGCGGCCCCTCGACCTCCTCACGCAGCACCTCGTCACCATCGCCGCCGGCGAAGGCTTCGAGCCCGGCGCGATGCGCGCCGAGGTGATGCGCGCGCACGCTTTCCGCGAGCTCAGCGACGCCGAGTGGCAATGGGCGCTCGACTTCGTCACGCGCGGCGGCGATGCGTTGAAGGCCTAGCCCGATTACCACAAGGTCGTGCTCGACGAGGACGGCCGCTATCGCGTGAAGGATGCGTCGATCGCGAAGCGGCATCGCATGTCGATCGGGACCATCGTCTCCGATGCCGCCGTCAACGTCTGCTTTCGCCGCGGCAAGCGCCTGGGCAACGTCGAGGAGTCGTTCATCGCACGCCTCTCGCCCGGCGACCATTTCATCTTCGCGGGGCAACTGCTCGAGTTCATGCGGCTCGACAACATGGTGGCCTACGTGAAGCCCGGCAAGTCCGGCTCCGCGATCATCCCGCGCTGGGATGGCGGCAAATGCCCGCTCTCGAGCGAGGTGGCGGATTCCATCCGCGAGCTCCTCGAGCTGCACATCGAGGGACGCGAGAACGAGCCGGAGACGCGCGCGGTGGCGCGGCTCCTCAAGCTGCAGCACAAGTGGTCGCGCATCCCGAAGCGCGGCGAGATGCTGGTGGAGCAGGTCCAGACGCGCGAGGGCCATCACATCTTCTTCTATCCCTTCGCCGGGCGGCAGGTGCACATGGGCCTTTCGGCGCTGCTGTCATGGCGCCTGTCGAAGGTGCGCGCGGCCACCTTCAGCCTCGCCTTCAACGATTACGGCTTCGAGCTCGTCTCGCGCGAGCGCTTCGAGCTCATCCCTTTGCTCAAGGCGGGCCTGCTCTCGACCGATAGCCTGCTGGAGGACATGCTGGCGAGCCTCAATGCGGCGGAGCTTTCGAAGCGCCAATTCCGCGAGATCGCGCGCGTGGCGGGGCTCGTGTTCCAGGGCTATCCGGGGCAGCCCAAGACGAACAAGCAGGTGCAGGCGACGAGCGGGCTCATCTGGGAAGTATTCGCGCGCTGGGACCCCGCGAACCCGCTGCTCGGCCAATCCGAGCGCGAGGTGCTCGAGCGCCAGCTCGAGTTCTCCAGGCTCGGCGAGGCGCTGCGCCGCATCGCGGCGACCCCGGTATTGCTGCGGCAGGTGCACAAGCCTTCGCCGTTCGCGTTCCCGATCATGGTGGGACGCTTCCGCGAGAAGCTCACGAGCGAGAAGCTCGCCGATCGCATCGCGCGGATGCAGCTCGAGTACGACCGCGCGGAGCCTCCCGCGAATGCTGTCACCCCGCCGAAGGCTGGGGTCCGATCTCCCGAGCACCAGGGAGACCTCTTTGCTTGAATGCGAGGTCGCCGGCGAGAAAGTCCTGCTCCTCGCCGAGCGCGCGATGTTCTGGCCCGCACGCGCGACGCTCTTCGTCGCCGACTTCCACCTCGGCAAGGCCGCGAGCTTCCGCCGCGCGGGCATCCCGTTGCCGAGCGGGACCACGGCCGAGAATGTCGAGCGCCTCGGCCGCGCGATCGATCGCACCCACGCCACGCGCGTGACCTTCCTGGGCGATTTCCTTCACAGCAAGCAGGGCCGCACCGAAAGCACGCTCGATCGCTTCGGCGCGTGGCGTGCCGCCCGCGCCGACGTCGCGATGACGCTGGTACGCGGCAACCACGACGCGAAGGCGGGCGATCCGCCGGCGGCGTGGGACATGCGCTGCATCGACGCGGGCGAAGTCGAGGGCCCGTTCGTGCTGAACCACGAGCCGGGACCGATGGTGGGCGGATATGCGCTCGCGGGTCACATCCACCCGGCCGTGCGGCTCACAGGGGACAACGAGTCGCTGCGCCTGCCCTGCTTCTGGTTCGGCGCCCGCCACGGCGTGCTGCCGGCCTTCGGCGCATTCACCGGCCACGCCGAGGTGCGCCCGGGCCGCGGCGACCAGGTGTTCGTGATCGCCGAGCGCGATGTGGTCCGCGTCGCGTGAGGCGCGAGGTGGAGGCCTCCTGGCTCAGCCGGCGGGAACGAGATCGCCGACCCGCATCCTGAAGACGCCGCCCGGCCGATCCTCGAGATAGGCCTGCAGCGTGCGGCGCACGACCTGGAACGCGAGCTCGTCCCACGGGATCTCGCCGGCCGTCACGAGCTTCACCTCGAGGCTCTCGATGCCGGGCGACACGTTCTCGTCGAGCAGCGTCGCGCGGAACATCATGTGCACCTGGCTGATGTGCGCGACGGAGTAGAGCGTATAGAGCTCGCCCACCTTCACGTGCGCATTCGCTTCCTCGAGCGCTTCGCGCGCCGCGCCCTGCGCGGCGGTCTCGCCGTTCTCCATGAAGCCCGCGGGCAGCGTCCACAGGCCATAGCGCGGCTCGATGGCGCGGCGGCACAGCAGGATGCGCTCGCCCGCCACGGGCAGCGATCCCACGACGATCTTCGGGTTCTCGTACTGGATGTGGCCGCAGGCGTCGCACACCGCGCGCGGCAGCGTGTCGCCTTCGGGCACGCGGTGGGTGACCGGCGCGCCGCAGGAATTGCAGAAGCGAATCAAGGAATTGCCCGTGTCAGGTGAAACGCGTGACCGGCCGCGGGGAAAGGGGTCACCATGCTATCATAAGCCCCTGAATCCCAAGAAGAAACCGACCTCCCGCTGACGCCGCCGGCGCACGGCCGCGCGTCCTTCCCGCATCGATGCCATGACCCGCTTCCTTACGCTTCTCCTCTCGTTGATCGCTCCGGTCGCGTTCGCTACGCCCCTGGCGATGCCCTCGCGCGAGGCGCCCGCGCGTGGGCCGGCCTTGCAGGCGTTCCGCGCGCCCGCGCTTCCTTCCGCCGTCGAGGTGGCACTGCCCGCGTACGTCGAGAAGGTGGGGAAGGCGGCCTCGCCCAATGGGCCGTTGCGTGTCGCGGCCGAACGCGTGCTGCCCAAGGCCGCGTCGCTCGGCCAGTGGTCGCGCGTGCCGGGCGGTTATGCCCTGCATCTCACCGCGAGCTCGACGGGCGCACAGGGACTGCGCGCGCGACTCGACGTCGGTGCCATGCCGGGTCCCTTCGAGGTGCGCGTCCAGGGAACCGATGGCCGCATCGAGACGATGGCCTTCGACCCGGTGACCGGCCCGCACGCATGGACGCCATGGACGGAGGGCGCGACGCAGTTGATCGAGGTGTTCTCGACGTGGCTGCCGCCCGCGGGAGCGCTGCAGCTCGGGTCGCTGCTGCACTTCACGGATTCGCCGCTCACGAAGGCGGCGGGCACGTGCACGCTCTCGACCATGTGCGCGGCGACCGACCCGAACCTCTCGCCCGCGCAGAACGACGCGATCGCGGAGGCGAAGAAGTCGGTGATGCGAATCCAGTTCGTGGAGGGCGGGTCCGGCTTCGTGTGCACCGCCACGCTCGTGAACACCGAGAAGTATCCGGCGCCCTACATTCTCACCGCCAACCACTGCATCGGGGACGCGCAGAGCGCGGCCTCCATCACGTCGTGGTGGTTCTACGAGGCGGCCGATTGCGGCGCGAGCGCGTCGGGCCACGTGCAGGTGAGCGGCGGCATGCAGCTCGTGTTCTCCAACTACAACGTCGACGAGACGCTGCTGCGGCTGAACACGCCTCCGCCCGACGGCGCCGTGTACGCCGGCTGGGATGCCACGCGCCTCACCCGTGGCTCGCCCATCGTGAGCATCAGCCACCCGGCGGGCGACAACGTGCGCTACGCGCTCGGCTCGACGGTGACCGACTACCGCATCCTCGGCCGCCCTCAGGACATGTATGGCGTGCATTTCTCGGAGGGCATCATCCAGGGCGGCTCGAGCGGCTCGGCCCTCTTCGCCTTGTCCAGCTCGGGCTCGCTCGCGCTGCGCGGCGTGCTCACGGGCACGACGGTCAACCAGCCGGGCGGCATGAGCTGCACGGACCTGAACGAGGACGCGCTGTACAGCCGCCTCGAGATCTTCTACCCCGAGATCCAGCCCTACGTGGGCCTCGCCGGCAAGGCCGCCGATGACGCGCCGAACCGCGTGCAGGATTTCGCGTCCATCCCGCTCGACCTCAATGGAGCCGACAAGCCGCTCGACACGGTGAACGGCACGGTCGCGATCGACAACCGCAAGATCGATTACGCCGGCGACGTGGACATCTACCGGTTCACGCTCAGCAGCCCCTCGTGGGTGAGCGCATGGACCGAAGGTCCCGGCGGCGGCAACATCGACACGGTGGGATCGCTGCTCGACGCGCAGGGCGTGAACATCGTCGCCAATGACGACGCCGGGCTCGCGACCAACAATGCGGGTGTCACGCACCAGCTCGACCCGGGCACGTATTACTTCCAGGTCACCCATTTCGACGCCGCGGGCACCGGGTCGTACGACGTGCGCCTGCGCGCCGACCACCTGGACGACAACTACACCGATCTCTGGTGGAACCCGAACGAGCCGGGCTGGGGCATCAACATCAACCACCAGGACAACACGCTCTTCGCCACGGTTTTCACCTATGACGCGAACGGCGCGCCGATGTGGCTCGTGATGTCGAACGGCGCGCGGCTCGGCGCCGGAAGCTACCAGGGGACGCTCTACCGGATGACCGGGCCCGCGTTCAACGCGGTTCCGTTCGCGGGTGCGACGCCGTCGCCGGTGGGCACGCTTCGCGTCGACTTCACCGATCATTCGCACGGCACGCTCTCGTATGCGGTGAACGGCACGCAGGTCACGAAGGCCATCACGCGGCAGGTGTTCTCCAGCGCGCCGACGTGCACGTGGTCGGCGTTCGACCGCGGCTTCTCCGACAACGTGCAGGACCTGTGGTGGAACCCCGCGGAGCCGGGCTGGGGCGTGAACCTCACGCAGCAGGGCTCGACGCTCTTCGCCACGCTCTTCACGTTCGACGCGAACGGGCAGGGCCTGTGGCTCGTGATGTCGGGCGGCACGCCCGCGGGCACGAGCGGCTATTCCGGTCCGCTGTACCAGACGACAGGCCCGGCGTTCAACGCGACGCCGTGGACTGCCGCCACGCCACACCAGGTCGGCACCATGACGCTCTCGTTCACCGACGGCAACGACGGCACGCTCCAGTACACCTACAACGGCGTGAGCGTGAGCAAGCCGATCACGCGCCAGGTGTTCGGGGTCCTCAAGACCGATTGCGGGCCTCAGGACCCGTGAGCGAAGCCTTCATCGAGTCGATCGACCACGAGGGCGTCGGGGTCGCGCACGTCGACGGCAAGGTCACCTTCATCGACGGCGGCATCACCGGCGAGCGCGTGGCCTTCGCGCGCCGGCGCAGCCGCGGCAACTTCGACCTCGGCACGGTGACCGAGGTGCTGCGCGAGAGCGCGCAGCGCACCCAGCCGCTCTGCACGTTCTTCGGCACGTGCGGCGGTTGCGCCATGCAGCACGTGGAGCCCATGGCGCAGGTGGCGGCCAAGCAACGCGTGCTCGAGGACAACCTCGCGCGCCTGGGCAAGGTGAAGCCCGAGCAGGTGCTGCCGCCCATCGTCGGACCTTCCTGGGGCTATCGCACGCGCGCGCGCCTTTCCGTGCACTACGTCGCGAAGAAGGGCGGCGTGCTCGTGGGATTCCACGAGCGGCGCTCGAGCTTCGTGGCGGACACGATGTCGTGCGAGGTGTTGCCGCGCGAGGTGTCCCTGCTCATTCCGGAGCTGCGCGAGATGTTCACCTCGATGCGGCTGCGTGAGCGCCTTCCCCAGCTCGAGCTCGCCGTCGGCGCCGACGTGACGGTGCTCGTGCTGCGCCACCTGGAGGCGATTCCCGAGGACGACGCCGCGAAGCTGCGCGCCTTCGCCGACAGGCACAACGGCATCGCGGGCGGCGTGCGCTACCAGTGGTGGCTGCAGCCCAAGGGCCCCGACAGCGCCCATCCGTTCTACCCCGAGAACGCACCCGCGCTCGACTACGCGCTTCCGGAGTTCGGACTGCGCATGGCCTTCAGGCCGACGGAGTTCACGCAGGTGAATGCGGGGGTCAACCGCGTGCTGGTCAAGCGCGCGGTCGACATGCTCGACCCGCGCCCGGGCGAGCGCGTGGGGGACCTCTTCTGCGGCCTGGGCAACTTCACGCTGCCGCTTGCCACGCGCGGGGCGAAGGTCGTCGGCATGGAAGGCGCAGCCTCGCTCGTCCAGCGCGGCGCCGACAACGCGCGTGCGAATGGCCTCGCGGACCGCGCGAGCTTCATCGCCTACGACCTCTATGCCGACGCACCCGGCGCGTTGAAGCGCCTGGGCCCCGTCGACAAGCTGCTCATCGATCCGCCGCGCGATGGCGCCCTGGAGATCTGCAAGGCGCTGCCCGATGCGGCCGCCCCGCATCGCATCGTCTACGTGTCGTGCAGTCCCTCGACGCTCGCGCGCGACGCGGGGCTCCTCGGGAACGTGAAGGGCTATCGGCTGGTGAAGGCCGGGGTCGTGAACATGTTCCCGCACACGGGGCACGTTGAATCCATCGCGCTCTTCGAGCGTTGAACCGGTTATCGCGCGACGAGCCCGCGGAAGCTGTCGTGCTCTGAACGATTGCGCCCGCATCGCGCGGTAATGGGTAGGGAAGCTGAGCGGCGCTCTTGCGCCGCGAAAGCTCCATCCCGGCATTGGGGATGGACGGGTGCTTCCACTGGCGGGGACAGACGGTAGGGCGAGTGGGGGCGCGTTCGATCGGCGTGTCCATCGCGTGGGCCATCTCCAAGACAACGACGGCGAAATCTGCCTCACAACCTTCCCTTCGCAGAACCACAAGCCGACCTCGAACGCGCCCCCACTCGCCCTCACCCGGCGCAAGCACAAAGCAAAAAGGGCGGCCCGCAGGCCGCCCTTCATTCCGTACTATCGCAGCGTCAGTTGTCGCTGCTCGTGAATCCCAGCAACGCCAGCAGGTTCACGAACACGTTGTAGATGTCGAGATACAACGCGAGCGTCGCCGTGATGTAGTTGGTCTCCCCGCCGGTCACGATGCGGTTCACGTCGTACACCATGAACGCCGAGAAGATCGCGATGGCGATGAGCGAGAAGGCGATCGTCATCGCAGGAAGCTGCAGGAAGATGTTGGCGAACCCCGCCACCAGCAGCATCACCACGCCGATGAAGAGGAACTTGCCCATCCCGCTCAGGTCGCGTTTCGTCGACGTCGCCACCGCCGACATCGCCGCGAAGACGATGGCGGTGCCGCCGAAGGCGAGCGCGATGAGGTTCCACCCGTTCGCGAGCCCCAGCACCATCGCCAGCAGGCGCGAGAGCATGAGGCCCATGAAGAAGGTGAAGCCGAGCAGGAGCGCCACGCCCAGGCCGCTGTTCTTGGTCTTCTCGATGCCGTAGAAGAAGCCGAAGGCGATGAGCAGGAACGCCATGAAGCCGATTGCCGGGTGCGCCGCCGAGACGAGCTGGAAGTGCAGCTGCACGCCGAGCCACGCGCCGACGATCGTCGGAACGAGCGAGATCGCGAGCAGCAGGTACGTGTTGCGCAAGACCCGGTTCTGGGCGAGGGCCGGCGAGATCGAGCCGGTGCGAGGCGCCATCATCGGGGTTTCGGGTTGCATCAGGTTCTCCTCGTGGGAAAAGCGCGGCCGGGATCGGCCGCATTGGTTAGAGTAGGGTACACCGCCCAGCGTTTCAAGGTGGGCGGCGCGCCATCGGGAAACCCGATTCGCGCTCCATTGAAAGAGGCGATGGCGCCCCCATTTATCGCCGGCTGGCTCGCCGTTTCAGGCCGCGGCCGTCGCCTGCGTTCCGGCCTTCGCGAGGTGCGAGGCATGGAAGCGCAGGTGGTCGCCGATGAAGGTCGCGATGAAATAGTACGAGTGGTCGTAGCCGTCCTGCAGCCGCAGCTGCAGCGGCACCCGCGCCGCGTCGAAGGCATCCCGCAGCAACTGCGGCTTGAGCTGCGACTCGATGAAAGGATCGCGCGTCCCCTGGTCCACGAGCACCGGCGGTCCGCTCCAGCCCCGCGAGCGCACGAGCTCCGTCGTGTCGTACTCGCGCCATGCCTCGCGGTCGGTGCCTAGATAGCGCGACAGCGCCTTCTCGCCCCAGGGGCAGCGCATCGGCGAGGCGATCGGCGCGAGGGCCGAAACGCTCGAGTAGGTGCGCGGGTTCCTGAGCGCGATGGTGAGCGCGCCGTGTCCGCCCATCGAATGTCCCAGGATGCCCGTGCGCGCGGCGTCGACGGGGAAGTGCGCGCCGACGAGCTCGGGCAACTCACGCGTCACATAGCTGTACATGCGATAGCCGTGCGACCACGGTGGCTGCGTCGCATCGACGTAGAAACCGGCGCCGAGCCCGAAGTCCCAGCTCTCGGCCTCGCCCGGGATGCCGAGGCCGCGCGGGCTCGTATCGGGCGCCACGATCGCGAGCCCCAGCTCGGCGGCGACGCGTTGCGCGCCGGCCTTCGTGATGAAGTTCTCCTCCGTGCAGGTGAGACCCGAGAGCCAATACAGCACCGGCACGCGCGCTTCCACCGCCTGCGGCGGCCGGAAGAACGCGAAGCGCATCGAGCAGCCGAGGAGCGCCGAGTCGTGCCGGTAGACGCCCTGCACGCCGCCGAAGCAGCGGCTCTCGGAGATGGTCTCGAACATCGCGTCGGGAAGGCCCGGCCCGCGCGGGGCCGGGCGGGATGCCTCAGGCGGGTACCGGCGACTTGGTTTTGAGCTTGCCGCTCGCCTTCGCGCTCTGGGTGGCGATGAAGTCCATGAGCGGGGGCGAGAGGCAGTCGTACGGCTCGAGCCCGAGCTGGCGCAGGCGCTGGCGCACCGCACCCATCTGCTCGGGGTCGAAGCCCGACTCGATGATCGACGACACGAAGGCGGCGAACTCCGGCGGCGACCAGCCTTCCTCGCCCGAGAGCTCCGTATGGATGAAGTCGAAGCCATAGAGCGGATGGTTGGTGTTGTCGATGCGGCCGTACATGTGCACGCCGCAGCCCTTGCACGCGTAGCGCTTGATCGTCGCGTTCGGGTCGACCGCCTTGAGCTTGTCCTCGTTGGCGATCACGGCGAGCTTGTCGCGGCCCACCACGGCCACCTGCGAGAAGATCGCGCCTTCCGGCTTCCAGCACTTGGTGCAGCCGCACGCGTGGTTGTGCGCGCTCTGGCTGGCGATCTTCACCGCGACCTTGCGATCGGGACAGCGGCAATAGAGCGTGCCGCCGGAGAATCCGGCGGCCGCGGGGCGGATGCCCCGGTCGATTTGCGGATGGATGTTGAGAGCCATGGTCGATCCTTCCTTGGGCGAACAGCGTTGGCGATTGCGCTTTGGCGTCCCGCGCGCTTCAGGCGCGCACGGGGGCCTCGCTCCTGCCCGTCGCGGCAGGATGACGCGAGCGCGCCGCGTCGTAGACGACGACCGACCTGATCGACTTGCCGGCATGCATCAGGTCGAACGCCTCGTTGATCCGGTCGAGCGGCATGACGTGCGTGATGAGGTCGTCGATGTTGATCTTGCCGTCCATGTACCAGTCGACGATCTTCGGCACGTCGGTGCGGCCCCGCGCGCCGCCGAAGGCGGTGCCCTTCCACACGCGCCCGGTGACGAGCTGGAAGGGACGCGTCTTGATCTCCTGCCCCGAGCCCGCGACGCCGATGATGACCGACACGCCCCAGCCGCGGTGGCAGCACTCGAGGGCCTGGCGCATCACGTCGACGTTGCCGATGCACTCGAAGCTGTAGTCGGCGCCGCCATCGGTGAGGCTCACGAGGTACGGCACGAGGTCGCCCTGCACGTCCTTCGGATTCACGAAGTGCGTGAGACCGAACTTGCGCGCGAGCGCCTCGCGGGCGGGATTCATGTCCACGCCGATGATCTTGTTCGCGCCCACCATGCGCGCGCCCTGCACGACGTTGAGGCCGATGCCGCCCAGGCCGAAGACGACGACGTTCGCTCCCGCCTCCACCTTCGCCGTATTGATCACGGCACCGATGCCCGTGGTCACGCCGCAGCCGATGTAGCAGACCTTGTCGAAGGGCGCGTCCTCGCGGATCTTCGCGACCGCGATCTCGGGGAGCACGGTGAAGTTCGCGAACGTGGAGCAGCCCATGTAGTGATAGATCGGCTCGCCGGCGAGCGAGAAGCGGCTGCTGCCGTCGGGCATCACGCCCTTGCCCTGGGTCGCGCGGATCGCGGTGCACAGGTTGGTCTTGCGCGACAGGCACGACTTGCACTGCCGGCACTCCGGCGTATAGAGCGGGATCACGTGGTCGCCCTTCTTCACGCTCGTGACGCCGGGGCCGACGTCCACCACGATGCCCGCGCCCTCGTGCCCGAGGATGCAGGGAAAAAGCCCTTCGGGATCGCCGCCCGATCGCGTGAACTCGTCGGTATGGCAGATGCCCGTGGCCATGATCTCGACCAGGACTTCGCCTGCCCGGGGACCGGCCAGCTGCACCGTCTCGATCGAGAGCGGAGCCCCGGCCTTGAATGCAACCGCCGCGCGAACGTCCATGCCTTTCCTCCTCGGGGTGGGAAATCGACCTTAGACCTCCCGGCGCGAAAGGAAAAGGGGGAGGTCATCCGGATTATGCTTCAACGCATGGCGCCGCGTTGAGCCTGCGCGCGTGGTCGACGACCAGCCCTTCGAGTCCTCGGGCGGCCCGCGCCTTCAGGCGCGCGAGTGATGCGCGAGCGCCTCGTCCACCGCGCCGTGCGAGGCGCGTGCCCAGGACATGCGCCGCACGAGCCCGTCGCGATCGAGCAGCACGTGCTTCAGCACGCCCGCGATGTGCAGCGAGAAGGCGATGGCGAGAGCCCACGCCAGGACCAGGTGCGCGGCGCTCATCCAGTCCTTGAGCTGCGGGTTCCTCGCCGCCCACGAGGGCAGGACGATGCCGAAGAAGCGCACCGGGTAACCGCTGAACGCCGAGCCCAGGTAGCCCGCGAGCGGCATCGCGATGAGCATCGCGTAGAGCGCGGCGTGCGTGCCGCGTGCGAGCCACGCTTGCCAACGCGCCATGGGCGGCAGGGTGGGCGCGCGGTGGGCGAGGCGCCAGCCGAGGCGCACGATCATGAGCGCGAGGATCGTGAGGCCGATCGACTTGTGCAGGTTGAACACCTCGGCCCGTGGCCCCGGCGGCTGCTTCGGGATCTGCTGCATGAGCCAGCCGAGCGGGTATTGCACGAGCACGATCGCGGCGACGATCCAGTGCATCGCCACGGCAAAGGGGGTATAGCGGGGAGCGGCCTGCATGGGGGAAAGCATAGGCCCTTCGCGCGCCCGAGTGAACTGGAGCGGGCGGGCTTGCGTTATCCTTTCCGCTCCCGGAAGGTTGGCCGAGCGGTTTAAGGCACCGGTCTTGAAAACCGGCAACGGCGCGAGCCGTTCGTGAGTTCGAATCTCACACCTTCCGCCATCGCCCGGGCCCCGATTCAGTCGCGCTTTTCCAGCTCGATGATCAGCTCCCTGATCCAGCGTATCCGCGACCGCTCGAAGGAATCCATGTCCGCGACGCCGGTCGGTTTCTGCGCGATAGGGTCGTCCAGCATGCGTCGAAGCTCCGCCAGGAGATCCTCGCGCCGCGCGAGGAAGCTCTTGTCGTAGAGGTGACTGTAGACCGCGAACTTGGCCATGTGCTCGTCGTGCACGGCCTGGTGGCCCGCGTCGCCGCGCGTCCTCGCCTCGCCCGCGATGCGGTAGGCCTCCTGCGCCACCTGGAAGTACCGTCGCGAAAGAGCTTGCCAATCCCAGTTCGATAAGGTCGTCATCGGCGTTGCCCGGCCCATTGCCCCTGGCGTGATCGTACTCGCCTGTGCCCGCCCGGCAACCTTCGAGGAGGCGGGACGTGCACGCCGCGCGGCGTACAATCCGGGCGGACGCACTATGCGCCAACGACAACGGCTCACCGACAGGTTCCGCTGCCACACTTCGAAGCGGCGCCGGAGATCGGAAGGGCCGGCGGACCGATTTGAGCAAGAGGAGAGTTCGAATGGTGAGATCCGACGCAGTGGAGAGCCTGCGCAGGCGCATCCGCGAGCGCTTCAACGTCGCGTGGCCCTATAACCGCGTGCAGACGCTGCTCGCGGCGACCAAGGACGAGGACGAGGCGTTGCGCGCGATCGAGCGCGCCAACCGCATCAAGCGCCGCCTCGAAAAGTAGTCGCGCGCCTCAGCGCCCGCCCGGCATGGGCATCGGCATGCCCGGTGGGCCGAGGCGCGTGTCACCCGTGGCGGGCGTCGACGCCTGCGTGCCGTCGGGAAGCGACCCTTCGCGCCGCGGGATGTTGCTGCCCGTGCGGTACTGCTTCTCCGGCTTCGCGGGCCCTTCCAGCTCCGCGGAGACGCAGCCGCACAGGGTCAATGCTGCGAGCGTGGCGACGCATGCGGATCGGACCATTCTCGGATTCCCCGCGCGATCTCGGTGCACGAATTCTACGGATGCGCGATCGCGCGATCCGTAGCGAAACGTCACCGAACGTGACTACGCGAACGGCGGGAACGGCTCGGAAGCAGGATCGGCCAGCGGGGCGAGGGCGCGCGTAGCCGTCGAGAAAGCCTGCCGGGCGAGAACCCAGAGCAGCAGCGCTTCGTGGAGCTCCGGCACGCCCGCGCTCAGGCCGACTGGCGGCTGTCGTCGCTCGCGCCCGAGTCGCGCGCGGTGAGCTGCGCCAGGCGCATCGAGGCGTGCGAGAAGAAGCGCGCGAGCTTGTGCACGATCTGCGCCGTCTCGGCGCGTTCCGCGCACTCGTAGCGCACGAGCTCGAACGCATAGGAAGACACGTCCTCGGCGTCGATGATCTTGTTCGGGGGACGGCATCCCTCGGGCAGCGCCGCCAGCTCGAGGGGACCGAAGACCGCCAGGAAGTCGCGCGCGGCCGCGACGACCTCCTCGACGCCGTGGGCGGCATCGAGGCGGTGTTGCCACGTCGTTCCCGTCATGTGGGGCGACGCGTGTCCCTGGAAGGAGTGGATCGTCACGGTCGATCGGTCGAGCAAGGCTGGAGCCGGGTATTGACATGGTGCGAGGCTCGCAGCGCATTGTCTGTAGTCCGTTCCCCCGACTCGAAGTGTGGGAATCGTCCTACGCGGCCCACGTTACGATCCGGCGCGCGCCGCGCGGTTACGGGCGCGGCGCGTTCCCGGGTGTGGCGATTTCAGCGCGAGACGTAGCGGAAGTCGTCGCGGCGATTCTTGGCCCACGCCGCCTCGTCGTGGCCGGCCGCGACCGGCTTCTCCTCGCCGTAGCTCACCGTCTCGATCTTGCCGCCGCTGGCGCCGAGCACGGTCATCACGTGCTTGACGGCCTCGGCGCGGCGCTGTCCGAGCGCGAGGTTGTACTCGCGGCTTCCGCGCTCGTCGCAGTTGCCTTCGATGCGCAGCTTGGCGTCGGGATGCGCGCGCAGGTAATGAGCTTCGGACTCGATCACCGGCTGGAACTCGCTCTTCACCTCGTTGGAGTCGAAGTCGAAGTACACGCTGCCCTTGGGCGGGCCCGCGTCCGCGGTGGTGTTGCCGTTCACGCCCGAGGACGCGCTGGGCGACGCGGTGCCCGCGTTGCTCGACGTGCTCGCGTTGCCGGCGGTGTTGCCCGCGGTCGATTCGGGAGCCTTCGTTTCGGTGTGGGAGCAGGCCGCCGCGACGAGCAGCGCGGCGAGCAGCGGAAGGGTGCGCATGGAGTCCTCCGGGACAAAACTATTGGGCAAAAGGGTCCGCGAAACATAGCACAGATCGAGCCATGCGCGGCCGGCCTTGGACAGGCTCGCGAAGGGAAAGTGCCGAATGCGCGCCTCGCCCCGCCGGCCGGGGGAATTCGATCCCGGCCCGGCTGTCGAGGCATACTCCGGCGACCGTCTTCGCCGCGAACCGGCCCGTGACGATCGCACCTTCCCCAGAGCCCACGCCCCCGCACACGCATCATCACCTGCCCAGCACCCGCGCGGCGGTGCGCGGGGTGGCGATCTTCGAGGCCGCGAAGGGACTGCTCGTGCTGGTCGTGGGATTCGACCTGCTGCGCCCGTTCCACCGCGACCTGCAGTTCGACGCCGAGGAGATGGTCCGCCACCTGCACATGAATCCGGCGAGCCGTTTCCCGCACATCTTCGTCGAGGCGACGTCGCGCTTCGAGGGCATGAGCCTCACGCCGCTGGCGCTCGGCGCGGCCGCCTACGCGCTCATCCGGTTCGTCGAGGCGTACGGCCTGTGGCGCCAGCGCGCCTGGGCGGAGTGGTTCGCCGCCGCGGCCGGCGCGATCTACATTCCCTTCGAGATCCGCCACCTCCTGTTCCACCACCATCGCGTGCTCACCGCGCTGATCCTGGCCGCGAACGTGGTCATCGTGGGCGTGATGGTGCGGGCATTGCGAAGGCGCGCGGCCCCGGCCTGAAAGTGAAATGCGTCACAGGGACGCGCGCGGGCCCATGCTAAGTTAGCGCCACACAACGAGAATCACCGGCGCACCGCGAAAAGGGAGAAGGGCCCATGCGGATCTTTCACGCCATCCTCGGAGCCGCGCTCGCATGCGCGTCGCTCGCCCAGGCGCAGGACACGCGCGCGTGGCTGCAGGCGCAGGGACTCGAGGCGGTGGACGTCAAGACGTTCCAGGAGTTCGACGCGGTCGTCGCGCGCGTGGCCGGCGCGAAGGACGCGGCGAGCGCGGAGGAGCGCATCGTCATCCTCAAGCAGGGCAAGCCGGTGTGGCAATCCAATCCGCGCGAGACCGACCCCGGCTCGCACTGGACCGTGCACTCGATCGGGCGCGACCTCGACGGCGACGGCAGCCCCGACGTGCACTTCTCGAGCTACACCGGCGGCACCCATTGCTGCACCACGCACCACATCCTGCGCCTCAAGCCGCAGGTGAAGCGCATCGCGGTGTACTCCGCGGGCGCGGTCGGCGGCACCGACTTCATCGAGCTGCCGGGACGCAGGGCGCCCATCATGATCTCCGCCGACGACGCCTACGCCAATGCGTTCGCGCCGTACGCCAATTCGTACTTTCCCGCGCTCGTGCTGGAGGTGGGCCCGCGCGGGCGCCTGCAGTTCGCGCCCGACCTCATGCAGTCCAAGCTGCCGGGCCAGCCGCCGCACGTGTGCACCGTCGCCGCCGCGACGGCCAACGCGTGGCTCAAGGAGCGCTGCGGCGAATACGGCACTCCGCGGCGCAGCGCGCGCACCGACGAGATCAAGGCGAAGCTCGCCGCGCTCAAGGCCGGCCGCACCGCCGACAAGCTCAAGTGGGAGGATTACTACGAGAGCGGCGTGCTGGCCGCGGTCTCCGCGGAGATGAACCGCTACGCGTACACCGGCCACGGCGACGCGGGCATGAGCTGGCTCGAGACCGTGTGGCCCGGCAACGATGCCGTGAAGGTGCGTTTCGTCACCACGTTGCGGCAGACGCAGTCGCGCAGCGCCTTCGCCGAGGACCTCAAGGGCCTGGCCCTGGGCCCGCACTGACGACAGGGGTCAGACCACGGTCACGATGTGAAACGCCGGACCGGCGTTTCACATCGTGACCGTGGTCTGACCCCGGACTTTTTCCAGCATCCGCGTGACCGCCTCGGCGTCCATGGGGGCGGCGAGCAGGTAGCCCTGCGCGCGGTGGCAGCCGAGGCGCTTCAGCTCGGCCAGCTGCTCCTCGGTCTCGACGCCCTCGGCCACGACGTCCACGCCCAGGCTCTGCGACATCGCGACGATGGCGGTGACGATCGCGGCGTCGTCGGGGTCGACCGTGAGGTCGCGCACGAACGACTGGTCGATCTTCACGGTATCGATGGGCAGGCGCTTCAGGTAGGCGAGCCCCGAGTAGCCGGTGCCGAAGTCGTCGATCGCGACGCCGACGCCCAGGGACGCGATGTGGTCGAGCGCCTCGCGCGCCTCGCCCGCGCCCTCGATGATCACGCCCTCGGTCACCTCGAGCTCGAGGAGGGCGGGA
>Ga0157372_10001201_pt1 | contig 28017 bp, 19 predicted proteins | sample C55metaG_FD_115307 | JGI IMG/M metagenome (GOLD analysis project Ga0157372, IMG submission 115307) | Corn rhizosphere microbial communities from Kellogg Biological Station, Michigan, USA - C5-5 metaG | ecosystem: Host-associated > Plants > Roots > Rhizosphere > Soil | place: USA: Michigan...
GAAAGCTGAAGGTTAGCCGCGATAGTGTCAGTCAGCTTAGCCGGATCTTCCATGCGCACAGCCGCGATCATGGTCTCGTAGTTGAGCGATTGGCAGAGTTTTACGTATTGCTCGAATAATGTGGTAACCCGCTGCATAGCAGCTTCGAGCTGGGCGTTGGTCTCGACGGTGTAACGGGCCAGGCGAACTGTCGCCTGCATGAACCCTTCGGTGTCGATGATCTGTAAAACCTTGGCGCGCTCTATTCCTTCGACCAGAACTTTAATGTTTCCATCGGGGAGCTTGAGGCTCTGAACGATGTTGACCACGGTCCCAATCTGATAGATCTCGTTCGCCTTGGGTTCGTCGATGCTGGCATCGTGCTGAGTGGCAAGAAATATCTTCTTGTCCGAGGCCAGCGCTTCTTCCAGCGCGCGAACGCTCGATTCACGGCCCACTACGAACGGCGTCATCATGTGCGGAAAGATGACCACGTCCCGGATGGGCATCATGGGTAGCTTTCTGGTCTCGAACTTTTCCTTGGGTGTGGTCACGAAAACTCCAAAAACGAGCGTTGAGCCTTGAGCTGTGAACTACGAGTAACCATGTTATCAGGTTGCTCGCTGCTCGGCGCTCACGACTCGCAGCTTATCCTGCCTTCTCCATCATAGTAAGCGAAACGTTGCGTTTTTCAACCATTTCGCGCGTGACTTCGAATTCTTTTACCTTCTTCTGGCTAGGCAGGTGGTACATCAGGTCAAGCATCAGTTCTTCCAGGATCATACGCAAGCCGCGGGCCCCTACTTTACGGACCATGGCTTGGCGGGCAATCGCGCGGAGAGCGTCCTCGCTGAACTTGAGGCGTACATTCTCAAATTCAAACAGACGCTGGTACTGCTTGACTATGGCATTTTTGGGCCGGGTGAGGATTTCAATCAGGGCAGATTCGTCGAGGTCTTCGAGCACGCCCACCACAGGCAGTCGGCCTACGAACTCTGGGATAAGTCCAAATTTGATAAGGTCTTCGGGCTGTATTTCACTGATCAACTCAAAGCTGCGTTTGCGGTCGGCGACCACGTCCTGCACCGGCTGATCTTCTTCTGCTTTGAAGCCGAGAGACTTTCTTCCGGCGCGACGGCCAATGATCTTGTCGAGCCCGACGAATGCGCCACCGCAGATGAAAAGAATGTTTGTAGTGTCAACTGGGGTGAATTCCTGGTGTGGATGCTTTCGTCCACCCTGTGGAGGCACATTGGCGATGGTGCCTTCGAGAATCTTCAGAAGCGCCTGCTGTACGCCTTCACCGGATACATCGCGGGTAATCGAAGGATTCTCGTCTTTGCGCCCGATCTTATCTACTTCGTCAATATAGATGATTCCAGTCTGGGCGCGTCCTACATCGCCGTCAGCGGCTTGCAGCAGCTTAAGAATAATGTTCTCTACATCTTCGCCGACATATCCCGCTTCGGTGAGAGTAGTTGCGTCCACGATCGCGAAGGGTACGTCGAGCATGCGCGCGAGGGTCTGGGCCATCAAGGTTTTCCCTGTCCCTGTCGGACCAATCAGCATGATGTTCGATTTGGTGAGCTCAATGCCATCTCCGGTGCGCTGGCGATTCATGTAAATGCGCTTGTAGTGGTTGTAAACCGCCACTGCCAACTTCTTCTTGGTTTGCTCCTGGCCAATCACGTACTCGTCGAGGAAGGTCTTCACCTCTTGCGGTTTGGGGAGCTGGTTCGGAGTGGTTGCCGCTGGGGTCGCTGCGCGGTCATCTTCCAAAATAGAATTGCAGACCGCTACGCACTCGTCGCAAATGTAGGCCCGCGGGTAATCGCTCGGAGAGGAGATCAGCTTGGCGACTGCGTCCTGCGACTTGTGACAGAACGAGCAGCGAAGAATTTCTTCAGTTCCGGTCTTGTTTTTCACTCGGCCCCACTCCTTTTAGTTGCCATTTCAGGCTGGCTTGTTTTCTCGGCCCATCCCGCATCAGATCTCTCGCGCCGAGAACTTCAGGAGCATGTTCGGCGGAAGGCCGATCATACAACCTAGCGGGTCTTGTAGATGATATCGTCAATGATTCCGTATTCCTTTGACTGCTGGGCGTTCATAATGAAGTCGCGCTCAACGTCTTTCTCCACTTTCTCAAGCTTTTGCCCGGTGTGCTTGGACAGCAACTGGTTCGTTATGTCCCGCATGCGCAAAATCTCTCGCGCATGAATATCAATATCGGTCGCCTGGCCAGAGAGTCCACCCATGTGCGGCTGGTGAATCAAAATTCTTGAATTAGGCAACGCTAATCTCTTCTTTGGTTCGCCTGCCGCAAGCAAAGTAGCCGCCATGCTGGCCGCCTGTCCTATGCATATTGTAGTCACGTCGTTCTTCACATACTGCATTGTGTCGTAAATTGCCATACCCGAAGTAATCGACCCTCCGGGAGAATTTATATAGAGCTGGATGTCCTTCTCTGGATCTTCCTGGGCGAGGAACAGCATTTGCGCAATGACCAGATTGGCGACGTTGTCGTCGATTGGCGTGCCGATGAAGATGATGTTGTCGCGTAGCAGCCGCGAGTAGATGTCGTAAGCCCGCTCGCCCCGTCCAGTTTGTTCGATGACCATGGGGACCAGCATCATACGTGCGTCTTTCTCACTCACTTCTCACACTCCTGCCCGGAAATTCCGGGATGTGGGGGGATTGAATCGCTCCGTCTAAGCAGATTGACGATACAGGAAATCGAGGGCCTTTTCGTTGCGGATCCTGTCCCGGATTCTATCCAGCGCTCCATCACGTGTCAAACGTGCGCGGATCGCATCCGGCGCCTGATTTGTCTGCTTGGCAAGCGCTTCAATCTCGTTGTTAATTTCTTCGTCGCCGACTTCAATTTTTTCTTCGTCGGCGATTTTTTCCAGCAGCAGTGCTGCTTTGACTTCCTGAACAGCTTGCTCTTTTTGCCCGGCGCGCAGGCGTCCAAGGTCCATTTTCTTCATGTGTTCGGCGCTCATTCCTTGGGCTGCCAGTGCGCGCAGACCTCGATCGAGCCGGAGATCAACCTGGTGTTCAACTAACGCTTCAGGAACTTCGAATTCATTGCGGCGAACCAGCTCGGCGAGCAATTTGTCCTTTGCTTCTCGCTCCGCGGTTTGTTTACGTTCGTGCTCCATGCCTTCGCGAATTCGTTTGCGCACTTCATCGAGCGTGGTGAATTCGCCAACTTCCTTGGCGAAGTCATCATTTAGTTCAGGTAGCGATTTCTGTTTGATTGCATTGACCTTCACCTTGTAGCTGAAGGTCTGTCCGCGAAGCCGCTCATCAGAAAAGTCTTCGGGATACAGAACATCGAAGGTGCGCTCCTCGGCTGCATTGGCTCCGCGCAGGTTATCGGTGAATTCCGGCATGGTTGTCTTGCCGCCGATTTCAACCAGAACGTCATCCATATGAACGGGTTTAGTTCCAGCCTGTTCATTCTTCGGCGTCCCGTCGAGGGATACCTGAGCGTAGTCGCCGTCCTGGATGGTGCGTCCCTCGATCGGAGAGAAGGTAGCTTTCTGTTCCTGTAGGCTCTTCAGCGACTCCTCGACTTCTTCATCGGTTACAGAGATTTCTGGATGGTCGGCGCGCAATTCTTTGTAGCCCTCAACTTTGATTTCGGGCATCACTTCAAAGCTGGCCTTGAAGTGCATGGCCTGGCCCTCATGCGCGTGCAGATCGGTGACCCGAGGCTGCGAAATCGGAATGAGTTTGAGTCGCTCAGCCTCTTTGCGGAAATACTTGGGCACCAGCGCGTCGATCACGTCGTTTTGAATATCTTGAGAGAAGCGTTGGCGAATGATCGAGGCTGGCACATGTCCTTTGCGAAAGCCGGGGATACGCGCGAGCTTTTGATATTTCTGAATGAGCACCTCGGTTTCACGCGAAACTTCCTCAGGAGGAATTTGTACTTCGATCTCGCGTTTGGTGCTGGAAGCGGTTTCGGTTGGGCTCAAAGTTTTACCTTTCTAAGAACGTCGCAGGTCTCGCGTCGTACGTCGCACGGATTGAATTGCTGGCGCACGACGCGCAACGCAAGACGCACGACTGGTTTTCATTCCGTCGGCGCGTAATACCCGTGCCGGCTGTGCACTTTCAATCCTTTACGCTCGGCCATGATCTCAATGGTGCGGTAGCGGCCATCGTGCTTGAAATCCTCGGGACGGTAAGCTAACGCATATTGACTGCGCAGATCGGCCTGTATTTGCGCGAACGCATTGGCCACATCGGTCACCTGAAATGGTTCAAACCAGCGGCCGCCGGTGGCATCGGCGATCCGCTGCAGGATCTTGTCGTACTTACCGCTCTCGGAATAACCGGGAAAGTTGGTGCTGATGGTATAAACGATCACATTCGCCCGCAAAGCCATTTCGATGGCTTCCTCGCGGGTTGAGCGGCTGGAGTTGTCCTCCCCGTCGGTGATCAGGACGATGGCTCTGCGCTCAGAGGCCGTCTCGGGCGTATCCAGGCGCTCGCGACAGGCGTAGAAGAGCGCGTCGTAAAGCCGGGTGCTGTTACCGGGCCGCAAGCTGCGTATGCCCTTTGAGAGCAGCTCCGAATTGCTGGTGAATTCCTGCGTGACTTCAAGGCTGGAATCGAAACCCAGCACGAAAGCCTGATCGTATTTGGGCCGGATGGTTTGGTTCATGAACTCAATCGCGGCTTCCTGTTCGAACTTGAAGCGGCCGCGGACCGAGGCGCTGGAATCGATTAGTAGCCCAACCCGCAAAGGCAGGTCGGTCTCACGACGAAAGCTCCGAACGTCCACGACGGGATGGCCGTCGTCCATCACCTTGAAGTCTTTCTTGCTCAGGTCGCGCACGTAGTGGTTGTGCTTGTCCGTCACGGTAAAGACAACTGGAACTTCATTAACGGTTGCTCTGAACCCCACGTCAGCCGCGGAGTTCGGTGACCCATCGGCGTTTGTATCAGTTGTGACACCTTGGGGCGTTCGCGAGACCTGCGGAGCGCGAACATCGGGCTGTGCTTGCGGCTGAGGCGGCGATTGTTGTTCCGTGGAAGGCGGTTGCGGCTGCCGTGTCTGTTTCTTTTGAGTAACCGCCGAAGGCGCAGAAGGCAGATCGTCGGGAGTGCTGTTTTGGTTCGTCTGTCCCGAGTTCTGAGCGATCAGCGGCGCGCTCAACAGGGTGGCAATCAGGACGACCAACGTGCTACGAAACCGATCCATGGATGTCTCATTATAGACGGTTCTACACAGACAGACTGGGATTCAGACGGTGCAAAAATTCCGTGAGAGGCTCCGGAAGGGAACTTGAGAAGCTCAGTAGCTCGCCACTCCTGGGATGTTCGAACTGCAGCTCAGCCGAGTGCAGAAAATTTCTGGACAGCGAAAGGGTTGGCCCGGATCTGCCGCGAATCTCGCGGGGTGCGCCATAGAGCGCATCGCCGACCACAGAGTGTCCGAGAGAAGCCATATGGACACGAATCTGATGCGTGCGCCCTGTTTCGATTTTTACTTTGAGGAGAGTGAACTTGCCGAAGTCGGATTCGATTCTTTGCTCGACAACATACTTGGTAATCGCTTCGCGACCGCCGCTGCGGCGAGTGGTCATGCGCACACGTCTAATGGCATCGCGGCTAATCGGGCTGGAGATCGTGCCTTTGTCAGCCTTCAACTTGCCGTGCACCAGGGCAATGTATGTCTTCTTGACTTTGCGTCCGGAAAATTCGGCTGACAATTTGCGATGGGCGGCATCGTTTTTTGCGACCATGATTAAGCCACTGGTTTCTTTGTCGAGCCGATGAACGATACCGGGACGTAGTTCGCCACCCACGCCGGACAGCGCGCCGAAGCGGTGCAGCAGGGCATTGACCAGGGTCCCGCGGTTTCGCTCGTCGTCAGTTGCTCCGGCGCCCGCGTGGACCATCATTCCGGCGGGTTTGTTCACCACGGCAAGGTCGTCATCTTCGTAAACTACGTCGAGCGGGATTTCTTCGGCCATGGCCCGTAACGGAGGTCGATCCACTTCGCCGGTGATTTCGATTTGTTCGCCTCCGCGGAGAAGCAGTGACGCCTTGGCGGCCTTTTTGTCGACCAGTACTTTCTGTTGTGTGATGAGCTGTTGGATTCGCGAACGACTGCTATCGCGAAGTTGTGAGACGAGGAAGTGATCGAGACGGCGACCGGCGTGGTCCGCACTAACGACGAACTTTGTTTTCGTTTCCAGAGTCACGGTACTCGCCGTCATTTGATCTTCGCACAACGATGGACCTGGAAGGGAATTTCAATAATGCCGGAGGAAATGGATTCAATAACGAGTGAAAGGCTTCGATCCGCCTGCGGCGCCGCAATTTGGCAAGATGTCTTTCGATTCTGCCCATGCTTTCGCAAGCGAAAGCATGGGTTCCGCTCAGGATGACAGGTCTGGAGAAGACGCTAGTGTTATCGGGTAACGGTGGCCAGAACTACCTTGGGCGTCGGACGCAAGTACCAGATAATTCCGCCGGTTAGCACCAGGCCGATAGCGATCAATTGGGTTCCGCTCAGCACTCCACCGAAGACCGAGCCACGGCCGGGATCATCGCGCAGGAACTCGAGAAAGAATCGGGCTATTCCATACAGAAAAAGATAAGCACCAAAAATCTGCCCGTCGAATTTTTTGCGATTGAACATCCAGGTAAGAACGAAGAAGATGCACAGCTCCACGGCTGATTCGAACAGTTGAGTTGGCTCGAGCGCGTGGCCCAGCGGAGTTCCCACGAATTGTTGAGCCAGCGGATTAGTAAATGTCACGCCCCAGAAGTGGTCGGTAGGTTTGCCGTAGCAGCATCCGGCGGCGAAGCAACCGAGTCGTCCAATCGCGTGACCCATGGCGAGGCCAGGGGAGAATGCATCGCATGTGGCGAGCGCAGGCATGTGATGCTTGCGCAGAAACCAGGCCGCAGCGATGAATGCCCCGATCAGTCCACCAGAAAATATGCCACCCGCCTGCAACGTAGCCAGGCTGAAAATTTCTCGCGGATGTTGGGTGTAGTAGCTCCAGTCAACCAAGAGATAAAGCAGCTTGGATCCGATGATTCCGGCGAGCACCACTGCGATACCGAAGTCCCAGGCGTTCTCCGGCTTGATACCTTGCTTGGCAGAATTGCGCACGCTGATCCAAAGGCCGACCAGTACGCCTAACGCGACCAGGACGCCGTACGTGGGTATGCTGAAGTGACCGAATTGAAAGAGTCTGGGAAACACTGATTAATTAGATGCAGAGCACCACGCGGAAGTCAAACTAGTTCCTTCGTGAACCTTCGTGTCCTTCGTGGTTAATGCTTTAAACCTTGAACCACTAAGGACACGAAGGTTCACAAAGGAAAACAATTCCAGGAAATTTGCAGGGAGCGAAAACTAAGTGAGAAGCCGACCCACTTGACCGTGTGACGGGCCGAGAATGAACCGTCGGTAGACGTTGGGACCCTCCGCGACCTTTTAGGCCTCTCCGCACGGCGGAGCATGGCACACCAGATCAAATAACGAGTCAGGCCCCGTTCATTCAAGCATTGGTTCAAAAATCGGTTACCGCCATCACCAACCTTGCAGGCCGGCTTTCATTTGGGATGCTAGGCGAAAGCCGGTCAAATGCGCAAGGGGGGACAGCCAAAAAGATGGTACTAAGGTTGCTGTCGGGAAGGTCAAAGACTGGCCACGGATTTACACAGATTTTCGCGGATTTTAATGAACATTTTTATCCGTGAAGATCCCTCAAATCCGTGGCTGCTTTTCTTATTTGCTCTGCGGACGGCTGGCTGGCGGAACGATTCCGTTCATTCGCAGATACTCGACCATCTGACCGTAATGGTCCATGGGATGGGCGCACGCGAATGAACCGACACTGAGGCGGGCCGCCTTCATTTCGCCAAAGAATGTGATCTGGTCCAATTCGTTTTTGTCGGTGATCGAATCCAACGCTTTATGCAGATAGGTGAAAGACTCTTTCACGAACTGCATAATTTGCGCTTTGGTCTTAACCGAATCGGGCCCTTTTTCTTCGCCGGTGTCGACTGGCGGCTTTTCCTGCAAAATCGCGGCGCCGAAGATGTAATTGACGGCCGCGACATGCTTTGCCTGCTCCGCAAAGGTGCGAACACCTTTAAACTCGCCGGCGGTAGGAGCAAAAGAGTACTTATCTTCAGGCATGGCGTCGGCTGTGGCTATAAATTCCTGCTCGCCAATGCCCATGATCGCATTGAGAGCGTCACCCGGCGTCTTCGCAACCGGCATGCCCATTTGACCCAGTGCAAATCCTGAACAACATAGAAACACAAAAATTCCAAGCATTGACTTCACACAACGCATAACGGTTTCTCCTCAGATTGAAAGTTATCGTGCCCCGGAAAAGTGGTGCTGCAAAAATTATTGGCTAGGGACGGAGGTTGCCATTTCGGGCGCCCCGAACGTCAGACGAAAACGCTTCACCGTAGCCAGCCCCGCGATCAGAGTTGCTGCTGAACAAAGCATTGTAATCGGCACACCGAATTTTGTCGCCAGCGCGCCCCAACCGGCGCTGCCGAGAGCCATGCCGCCCTGCAGCACCAACAGGTACATGGAAATGGCGCGCGCCCGCATCCAACTCGGGGTCATGAGTTGCGCAGCCACATTCAGGCAGGCAACAATGCTGATCCAGGCGATTCCCGCGGCAAACAGAATAACCGCCAGCCAGGCGAAATTTTGAGTGCGTCCGGTGCCGAAGGTTGCGAGTGCAAACAAAATTATTGCTCCGGCAACCAGGCCATCGACAGAAAGTCTTACTCGCAAGCGGGGAAGCAGGCCAGCCCCGGTTAGTGCGCCAAGTCCGAACACGCCGAGCAGCATGCCATATCCCGATGCGCCATAGGGGCGCGCAATAATCGGAAGCAACGCTAGCACCGAACTCGCGCCGACGCTGAAAACTGCCGTGCGAATTAGTACGCAATGCACCGGGGGTGCCGAACGCACATAACGAAGGCCAGCCAGCAGTGATTCTGTGAGCCGGCCGGTGGCGGCCGATTCAACCTTCGGGCGTTTCCATCTATATAAGAAGAGGATGACGCCGAAAAAGCCGGCGGCATTCATCAGGAATGCGACCCCTGAATTTGTGGCGGCAATCACGAATCCGCCGAGAGCGGGCCCGACCGCGCGCGCCACGTTAAATGCCGCTGAGTTCAGTGCGACTGCCGTAGCGTGATTCCGCGGGGACGCAACCTCAGGTGTGATGGCTTGCCATGCAGGATCGTTAACAACGGCGCCCAATCCAAGCAGGAATGTGAACAGCACTAAAAGCCACGGCGTGACGTAGCCGAGCAGCGTGAGTATGCCCAGCGATGCCGCGGCCGCGACCATCCACGCCTGAGTTACTAAAAGAAAGCGGCGGCGATCCACCATGTCGGCGAGTGCACCCGCAGGCAAGATCACCAGAAATACGGGAAGCATGATCGCTGCCTGCACCAGGCCAACCATGAATGGCGACGAGGTGAGCTGGGTCATCAGCCACGCCGCTCCGACCATTTGCATCCATTTGCCGATGTAAGAAATTACGGCTGCGATCCACAGCGAACGGAAGAGCGGCTCACGTAGCGGCGCAAGCGCAGAATTGCTTTCATCTTCGTGCAGTCGTGGATGCGCCTGTAGGAAGTCGGACATCAGCTTGCCTTGATCTCCGCCGCTGCCGGAAGTGCGGCGCGGAATGGCCAGTCGTGAGAGCGCCAGGCCCGCATGATGTAAAGAAAAATGCCAACGATCAGAATCGCGATGGCATAACGAATTTCCTTAAGGAAATCTTTGCGTGCCAGCAGAATATATGCGAAGCCGAAGATGGCAAGAATCGCAGGAACTGGATAAAGCCACATGCGAAACGGACGTGGCATGTCAGGGCGGCGCACCCGCAAAACAATAATGCCTATAGCTTGAAGGATGAATTGCAGCAGAATACGAATGACCACAAGCGCCGAGATTACGTCGGCGAGTGAGAAAAAGCAAAATAGCAAGCCGGCCCCGCCCAGAGCGAGAAGTGAGATATGCGGGAAGCGATAAACGGGATGGATCTTCGAGAAAACCTTGAAGTAATTTCCATCCAACGCAGCAGCGTAGGGCACGCGCGAGTAGCCGAGCATCAACGAAAAAACCGAGGCAAAGGCCGTCCACATAACCAGCACGGTGACCAGGTTCGCGGCCCATGATCCGTAAATGCGCTCCATAAAAGTTGAAACCACATAGAGCTTGTTGTTCGAATTTGGCGAGCGCAGCATCTCGTGCCAGTCGACAACGCCGAGAATGCTGATGTTCATCATTAGATATAGACAGGCCACAAGAAAAATCGATAGCAGCAGGGCGCGCGGGATATTCTTCGCAGGTTCTTTGATCTCGTCGCCGAGGAAGCAGACGTTGTAAGCGCCCCAATAATCATAAGTTGCAATCAGCATGGCCGATCCCATGCCGAGCCAGAAATTCTTTGTCAGCGTGAATGCGCCGGGAGGAAAGCTCAAGGCGCGCGCCGCATTAAAGTGAGTGAATCCCGCGAAGATGATCCATCCGATGGTTCCCATCACGCCGAACCAAAGAAACTTGGAAAGAAATCCGATGTCGGTTATGCGGCGGTAGAGCAATAACACCGCGATCAAGACAATTCCGATCGCGATGAAAGTTGTGCCGGCGGCCGCCCAGTGAAATTGCAGCGTGCCGAGAAATGGCAGATGCAGATTCCAGTTGCGAAATGCGTATTGCTGTTCAAGCCCGGGAAGAAGATAGGCAGCGTAGCTGGCGAATCCGATTGCGCCTGAGGCGATCGATAAGGGGGCGCTGAAGGAAAGTTGCCAGATGAAGAGGAACGAAACCAATTTACCGAGTCGATGCGGACCGTAAATTTCTCGCAGGTACTGATATGAGCCGCCGGAGCCAGGGATCGCCGCGCCGAGCTCCGCCCAGACCAGCCCATCGCAGGTTGCAAGCAGCGCGCCGATTACCCATCCCAACATTGCTTGCGGTCCACCCATTGCGCTTACCACCAGAGGAATGGTGATAAACGGGCCGACGCCGATCATGTCAATCATGTTGAGCGCGGTAGCGCTCCACAGGCTTATCCCGCGAATCAGCTTGGGCGAGTTCTCGGATTGGGGAAGCTCAGACATTTTGGTTACAGCGGCCAGCGATAAGCTACGAGCGAGCGCGCATCATTCTCTGGTGCTCTTTGCTCACGGCTCGCCGCTCACAACTTACGAATGGTGGCCCGCGCTCACCAGATTCACGAATAGACGAATTGCTCCCGAAACTCCCGCAGGCAACTGACGGAAGAAAGCGTATCCGGTAAAGATGTATGTTCCCTTGCCGAACTTCGCGACCATCAAACCGCCTTTTTGGTCGGGCTCACTAGGATCGTGACAAGAAAGCAGTGGCTTGAAGTGATCATCCCAGTTGTCCATGAAGTAAAGTCCACGCTCCTGCACCCAGCCGTCGAAATCTTTTTGCGAAATTTGGTTCGGGTAATGAAACACTGGATCGTCAGGCGCGAGAATTTGTACCGGGGCTTCTTCAACCGAAACCCGTGCCCGGCTTAGTTCGGCAGGATATGGCGTGAGGTGCTCGCTGTTAAAATCCGAAATGCTGTTGTTGTTTTGCACGATTAATGTTCCGCCGTTGGAGACAAAATCCAACAGCTTTTTGTTATTCGCGACCAGCTCTTTGTGCGTGTCATAGGCGCGGACGCCAAGAACGATCGTCCCATATTGCGTGAGATTTTCTGTCCCCAATTTGTCCGCTGGTAGCAACGTCACATTCATTCCGATCTGCTGTAGCACGGTCGCGATGTCATCGCCTGCACCCATGACGTAGCCGACTTTGAGGTCCTTGGGAACTTTCACATCCACGATGCTGATGTGCTGCACGGCAGGTTCGAAGTAATAAAAGGAGCCAAGGTCCTCGCGGGTGACGAGGGTGTAACTCTCGCTGAAAAATTTGTCCGCGCTCTTGAGGACTGCGCGCAAGGACACACGGTCCTGCTTTAGAGCGGGAGGCGTCACAGTGAACTCAAACATTTTGTCGGCGCCGCGATGGGCGAGCGAAACATTCTGCTCGCGGGGCGAAACTTTCCAGCCTGACGGAAATTGCAACTGCAATGCTCCCGAAGCGGCGTCAAGATTAGCTCTGACTGACACTTTTACATTCACGGGACTATTGGTATTTGCAGCGATGATCTGCTCCCCCGGCTCTACTGCGACCGAAAAGGCTGGAACAATTGCGAGCTCTTGTTTGCCAGCGACACCATGGTCGTCGACAAGCGGAACTGTGACCGGACCAGAAATTTCGGGAAGTTTTGCCGACGCCAAGTCCGCGCTACTCTTTGATGATCCAATGTCCGCTAGTTCATAACTGGCGTGGACCGCGGCCGGAAATTTGGCAGCAAACGGCAACGTGATCAGCTGAGGTTGGTCAGCCGTGTATACGCTGTCGCGCTGCGGATCGGCGCGATGGAAGCCGGGTTTGGTATATGCCGTTTCCGGCAGTTGCAAGTCAAATGTGTAATCGTAATTTTGCCCTGGAGCAATGGAGGGAGTTCTGGTCTGGCGCGCGACAACGGCACTTTGCTTCGAAATCGAACCGACGATGGCCAACCTCTCGAGCACTAACGGATGCTGTGATCCGTTATGAAGAGTGACCTTGACCGAAAACTTCTGCCCCGGCGATATGCCGGTCAGTTGCTCATGGTTGTGTTCGGGATCCGAAGGCGGAGAAATCAACGAGGCCTGGATCTGAACGCCAAGAGCAAGATTAATTGCCGCGCGAAGCTGCTGCTGTTTCTCACGAATGGAGATCAAAGCAGCGCGCGAGTCAGGATCTCTGCCTGCGATTCCTGCGTCGCCGTCGAGCAGTTCTAGAGCGGAGAGTAGCGGTGCGCCGGCGGACGCAGAGTCGATTTCGGCGGCGTGGACTGCGGTCGAAATTTTATCGGCTGCTTGCGTAATTTTGCTCGAAGTCGCGCTACTGTTGATGTGTTTTGTTAGACCAGCCAAGCTGGTATCGATTCCATCGAAGAAATCTTTTTCATGGCCGCCGGTGTCTTTCATGTTCGGCAACACGGAATCTACCAACTTGTAAAACGCAAATCGTGGGCCGGAAGGAATTTTCAAATCTCCAAGACCTTGCGATTCCTGATGGCGCAAGCCCTCAATCGCAAACTGCGAGTACGACATGCCCAGCAGGGGGTCTTCTTCGCCGGTGTTCAGCTTGACGGTGTAGTTCTCATCAGCGCATGTGCTCGCGCCGAAGCCGCAGACATTGCCGATATAAAGTTTTTTGGGTTGCCAGGGCTGCAGGCCTGCCTTGATTTGCTCCGGGAAACGATTGGGATCTCCGGAGGCGCGAAAGGCTTCCTTGGTCAGAATCGCCGAGGCCTGATGATGCCCGTGACCGTCGCGATCAGTTCCGGAGAAACGCGCAATCAGCACGTCTGGCCGAAACTCACGGATCACGCGGACCATGTCAGCCAGTGGAACGTCGTGACCACCCCACTTCTGAAAAGTTTCTTCTGGCGTCTTGGAGTATCCAAAGTCGGTGACGCGAGTGAAGCGTTGCTCGACTCCGTAATAACGATCGGCGGCGAGTAACTCCAGGGTCCGCAAAATGCCGAGCTCGTCGGAGAACGTATCGCCAGTTTTATTTTGTCCGCCTTCGCCGCGAGTTAGTGTGAGCAAGAGGGTTTGCACGCCTTTGCCGCGCGCCTCGAGCGTCAGCAATCCACCATCTTCATCGTCAGGATGGGCGGTGACCATCATCAGACGTCCGGTGGTTTGCAGTTTACGAAGCTCTTGCTTCAACCCGGCCGCGCCCGTGTCCGGCGGGAGTGGGTCGAGATAGCCGTGACCGCCGGCCTCTTCCGCAGGTGCGGCCGCAGCCGGCGTTGGATTTGCGGTTTGCGCGAGCGAAGTGCCGAGAAAAAGGAAAACACAAACAAGTAGCACTGGAATCGGCAAAAATATACTTGCGTATTGCGACCGACGGGAGGGCACGGCTTCTAGCCGTGCCGTATTCTCTTCCACCAAAGCGTTATCGGCATGGCTGAAAGCCGTGCCCTCCCGTTCTTGCAGAGATGTGCTTTTCATAGCTATGGGACTGCTGCCGTGGTTTAAAGGAAGCAAAATTTGTTTCATGAGTAAATGGTGAGCGTCCCATGATCTCACGAGTTGCCCGAGAGGTGCGCGCCCGGGAATTACATAGCGCAGTTCGAGAATTAATTAGTTAGATAACGCAATCCCGACCAACTGATTCTCATCGACGGAACAGATATGGGCATTCAGCCAGCAATTAGCTTCGTGGCTTCCGAGGATCTGAAGTTTTAAGTAATTGTCGGTCAGCGCTTCCGTCGACGTTCCGTCTGCAGTTTCAGAGATCACGTTGAGAGTGATTGCCTCAATCCGCTGGCCGACAAACCGCTGCATGAAGGCGCGCTTTTTCTCCGCTGCGAGTTCTCGCAGAATGCGATTTCGTTCGCGTGCTACTTGCACGGGAACTTGATTTGGCATGGTCGCAGCTGGAGTTCCGGGACGCGCCGAGAATGTGAAGACGTGCAAATAGGTGAAGGGCAGTTCCTCGATCATGCGGCGCGTTTCTTCAAATTCAGAATCGGTCTCGCCGGGAAAACCGACCATTACGTCAGCGCCTATTGCCGCAGTGGGCATGGCGGCGCGAATTTTTTCGATCTTCTCGCGATAATGCCAAGGGCGATATTTGCGGTGCATGCGGCGAAGCACGGTATCGCTGCCGGATTGCATCGGCACGTGCGCGTGTTTGGCGATTCGCGGAGAGTTCGCAATTAAGTTAATTAAAGAATCGCTCCAGTCCATGGGTTCGACCGAGGAGATGCGAAGTTTTTCGAGAGCGGTGCGATCGAGGATTGCGCGAACCAGGTCTTCTAACTTCGGTGGGCGAGGGCGCCCGCCCCACACGGTCTGATCTCGAAAATCGTGGCCCCAGCGGCCTAGATTGATGCCGGAGATGACAACTTCGCGGTATCCGGATTCGATCAACTGATTTACTTCACCCAGAACTTCGTCCAACTTTAGCGAACGGCTTCGGCCTCTCACTGACGGAATAATGCAGAACGAGCAGCGATTGTTACATCCGTCCTGAACTTTTAGATTGGGGCGAGTGCGCTCATTGGCGGAATCGAAGACTGGTGCCGCAATCAGTTCTGTGTGAGCAAAGATGTCGGAGACAAAAATCGAATGGTCAAACGACTGCTTTCCGCTCGTCAAGCGTGAAAGGGAAACAAAATTTCCCGTCGCTTGGCCCTTCTCAGCCTGTGCTCGCAGCGCAATCTGTGCCAAAGTGTTTTTATGAGAGTTGCCGACGACCATCGACACTCCGGGCAATGACGCAACCTCATGGGGCACCCGCTGAGCGTAGCAGCCGGTAACTATTACTTTGCAGCCAGGATTCTGGCGGCGCATCCGGCGAATTGTTGCGCGTGCGTCCTGTTCAGCGGAAGCAGTGACAGCACAGGTGTTTAGCACGACGTATTGCGCGTTTTGGGGCCGGTCGGCACGGCTCAGGCCGTTTTCCCGAAACTGTCTTTCAATGGCGGCGCCGTCCGCCTGAGCAGCTCGACAGCCGAAATTTTCTACGTAAAAGCTTGGCACGCAACTATACTAACGTATGTAGATCGCCGGATTCTGCGAAGAGGCCGCGCGGTTTCCAGTCCGATTCGAGGTATTCATGAAGCGCAAGATCCTGTTGGTGGACGACGACGCAACCGTGCTGCTTACTTTGAAAGCGGTGCTGGAACTGAATCAGTTCGACGTGCAGACGGCATCGTCTGCGGCTGAAGGCATCGAAAAGCTGATGTCAGGCGAGTATGACATGGTGATAACCGACTCGCGTATGGAAACCGATGACGCAGGTTTCCATGTGATTCGCGCGGCGCGGCAACAACCGTACAATCCGGCGACTGCTCTGCTCACTGCTTATCCGCCGCGAAACATGGAAGGGAAGCAAAACAGCGCGCAGTCGGTACTTGTGAAACCAATCGGCACCCATGATTTGCTGCGGCAGATTGAGGCTTTGCTGGTCCAGCATCAGGACGATAAGCAATCGCGTGCACGCCTCGCACACTACGACTCTATAGCCTCGCAGAAGCAACAAAAGGCCGGCTAGCCCAGACTCCAATCCAAGCCAACCGGTATATTTTCTAGTTCAGGCGCTCGCCGCTTGGCGACGTTGCCGGAAACACTCTCGGCAAAATACTGGACGGCCCTGAGTGGGACGGAAAGGCACAGTCGTTTCCTTGCCGCAGTGTGAGCAAACCGCGGTGGTTTCGACCTTTGGGCGTGCAGGGAATCCTTGCCGGACCGGAACGGCGCCCACTGAAGTTAGCCGTTTAGTCTTGCAAGTCTTGCAGCGCTTGGGTTCATTCTTGAATTGCTTGTCGTGAAAGAAAAGTTGCTCGCCTGCGGTGAAGACAAAGTCCGTTCCGCAGTCAATACACTTTAGAGTCCTGTCGTGGAATTCCATCCGAGAGCTCCTTATGGCCCAGCCCCATGGCGCGACGCCCTGGCGTGCGACCATGTGTGATCTGCCCCCTGTTTCCTAATTGCTACCCGTGGGTTCGGCCCTCCGCATGGGAAGTATGCGGGATACAACTTTAAAAGTCCGGCAGGAGAATAATTCGACAAGAGTGTCTTAAAAATTAGGTGTGAGGGCCGCAACTCGAGCTGCAGTCCTACAGCGTTATTCCTGCTCTTTGCGTTGTTTCTGGCGGCTACGTTTGCGGGCCAGCGCTTGTTTAAATCGCTTCGTATCGCCTGGCTTCAGGTTAAAGGAGTGACGGTTAACTTCTTAACGACGTCTTCCTGCTGCACCTTGCGTTTAAAGCGGCGAAGAGCACTTTCGAGCGACTCGCCTTCCTGCAATCGAACCTCTGGCAACTAAAGGACACCCCCAGACTCGCCGTAAATGAACCCGTCCTTTATTGCAATTTGGCCGCATAAAGTCAAGTAAATATGAGATTTGGCAGCGGGAAAACTGGCGATTTTACATCGCCTCGATCACGAGACTTTTAGAACCCTAAACGCAATGCAAACTGAATTTGTCGGGGAGTATAAGCATTGGTGGCGCGCATGAAATTGGTTGGGACCTGATAGTAAGCAGGAAAGTAGCTGATTCCAATGATCTTAGTTCCATAGTTGAATTGCGCGGCATTACTGATTGCGCCGTCGCTGGTCAGTTGGAAGCGACTATTGAGTCGGTTGAACAGGTTGAAGGACTCGGCGGTGAATTCCAATTTCATCCCATTCCTGGCAAAGAGTCGACGCGCGATCCGCATGTCTGTACTTGAATAATCCGGGCCAACGAATGAATTCCGTCTGGCCCCGGGCAGACGATCGTTGCCGTAATTTCCGTCCTGGTTCGCGTCACCTGCAACTGTGGCATCCACGGGACGCCCACTACCGGCGGTGATGACGCCGGAATTTTTCCATCCTTTAGTGAGAGTTCCGAGTATGCCGTGGCCGCCGTTGAATGCGTGCGGCTCGTACATCCAGGAAAACACGAACCGATTGCGTTGATCGGTGACGCTGTTGGCGCGCTCAGAATTCGGAGCGTACGAATTTTGAACGGTTGCAGGGACGCCGGCGACGAGCGCGTCTTGCCCGTTGTCGATCGCATGGGCGTAGGTGTAACCAAGTCGGAAATACAAACCATGTGTCATCTGTCGGCGGATGGAAATAGTCGCGCCGTGATAAACGCTCGATGCCGCGCTCTCGTACACGTCGATCGATCCAAGTTGCGGAATTGGACGCGCCAGCGGATTGATGCACGGCGGAAATGGGCAAGTGAATGAGGTTGAACTTTGCCACGTTGCAAAAGTGTCAACGGTTCCGTAGCCGAGCAGGCTCGCCCCCGACGCGCCATAGAGGGGATATTCGACCGGGGTGGGCGGAGGCAGGTTCACGTCGCGCGCGCGAATCAAGTCCTGTCCGCGAACGAACGAATATGAGATTTCTCCGACGACGCGGTTGGCGAGTTCCCGCTCCAAACTGACGCTTACCTGGTGGACCTCCGGCGAGCGAAAGGTGTGTGCGAAAGCGGAAATATTGTCTTCCGCAAACTGCATCAGGTTCGCAGGCACTTCGCAAGAAGTTGCCAGCAGCGTGCAGTTCACCAATGAATAAGGATATTGCGGGAAGATTTGTTGAGCATAGAAGTTCGTCTGGTTGAGAAAGATCGAGTTAGGGGTGAGTCCGTTCTGCGTTTCGATGGTCGAGTTGTAGATCTGCGGAATGCGCGGATAAAACAAGCCGTACCCGATGCGTGCTACCAGTGGCCGTTGATCTCCAATGGAATACGACAATCCAATTCGTGGCGCGAAATCTTTGGGATTGAACGGCACCTTGCCGGAATCCGGCCACAAGGGGTTGCCCTTCAAGTATTTGGTACTGAAGGTTTGCAGGTCGTAACGCACACCGAGGCTCACGTCGAAGTGGTCGGTCACCCGAATCATGTCCTGCGCGAACGCCGCATATTCGTTGGTGTCGGGATGGCTGATCGCCGATCCAAAATTCTGGACGTAGTAGTGCGGGACCGCGTGAGCGTAGGCGCGGAGTGGAGTCAGTTCCAATCCCCCGATCATCGGCTGAAAGGTAAACGGATTCACGCGAATCGGATCGAAAATAAATTCGCCGCCGAAGTTTGAGGGAAAGAAATCATATATTTTCGTAAGCAGGGCATCACCGCCAAATTTCCACGAATGCCGCGATCCTTCGCGGCTGATGGTCTCGGCAAAATGACCACGGTTCTCGTGAGTTTCACGTGGCAGAATGCTGGAGCGTCCAAATCCATCGAGGATGCCGGGTACGCGCGTCAATGGCGTGCTGGAGTTGGTTTGCGACCATTGCAGGTCACGTGAAAACTGCGCCCGCAAATGGCTTACCGTCCGCCATGAAAGCGCGCTGGTGAGAGATGCCGTCGCGGTTTCGGTTTCGACGTTCTCAATTCCATTGTCCGAGATTCCGTAGGTAGTCAGTGGGCTCGATGGATCCATGAATACGTTGTTCGCCCCCGAATAGCGGGACGTATTGAGCCGCAGAGCGAGCTGATTGTGCGAGGAAATATTGACGTCCAGCTTGGCGAAGCCGGCATTGCCCAGCAGTTTTGAAGGATAGAGGCCTGCTTGCTTCGTTAACTGCGCCGCTGCGGCAAAGACAAGGGCCTGATCATCAGCTTCAAAATCTCCTGGCGTGAATGGCCCTGCCCCCAATAGCGGGATAACGCTGGCGCCGCCGTTTACGAAGCGAACCACGGTCGGCTCATGAAAAATGTGCTGATCGTATCCGGCGAAGAAGAAGACACGATTGCGTTTCAGCGGTCCGCCAAGAGTGAATCCAAATTGTTGCTGCTGGTCATGGGGCTTGATATTCAGCTCGGGATCGCGGGCGTCGAAGCTGCTGTCACGCAAATAATAGAACCCCGTGCCGTGAAACTTGTTGGTCCCTGATTTTGTGACCACATTCACAACCGCGCCTCCGGTCCGGCCGGATTCGGCGGATGTTGAATTCGGTGAGACCCGGAACTCCTGGACCACTTCATTCGAAAACTGGTAAGGCGCGCGATATCGGCCGCGCGCCTGTCCGAAGAACGCGTTATTGTTGTCGCCGCCATCGACCAGATAGCTGGTTTGAAATCCTCGAATCCCACCGAATGAAAGATCGCCGTTCGAAGTGGAATTTTGTCCCCGCGGATCGGTCGTCGCTTGCGATGTAAGTAAAGAGAGGTCGGTGAAGCGGCGTCCGTTCAAAGGAAGATTGAGGATGGCACGCTCGTCGATCACGGCAGATACTCCGCGCGGCTCGGTTTCCACCGCCCGCGCTTCGGCTGACACCGTAACGTTTTCTCGTGCGCCTGCAATCTGAAGTTTGAATTCGATTTCTGTCACGCCGCCGAGAGTCACTCGCAGGAACGGACTGAGTTGCGGCGACATTTTTTCCGCCGTTACACGCGCGGAGTAGTCGCCGGGCGGGAGTAGACCGAAGGCGAACCGACCTTCGGCGTCGGAAGTTTGCTGGTAGTGGAAGGCGGTCGCGCTATTTACCAACGCGACGGTTGCGCCGGCAATCCTTCTGCCGGAAGGATCCAGCACCGTCCCGCGGAACGAGCCGGTCGATCCATCCTGAGAAAAACATAGCAACGAAATAAAAATTGCCGCAAAGACGAAGACTACATGCCGCATGGATTCACTCCATAAAAATATGGAAGTGAGCCTAGCCTCGACGGGAGACCCATCTCATATACCATGAACGCGAGCGCGAGTCAGTGACGTTTGATGAAAATTATTGCCGCCGTCCCGCAATGGGAAAATTTGTTAGCATTTAGCGCTTGAGCGTCGAGCTGTGAGCTACGAGCAGTGAGCGAACCCAGGCGAAGTCGCGCTAGTTGCCCACTGCTCGCCGCTCATTGCTCCGTGCTCGCTGACTGCTGAGTGCTGCTTCATGATCCGCTCCTATAAAGGTATATCTCCGACCGTCCCGAGTTCGTGCTACGTCGATGATTCGGCCCAACTCATCGGTGACGTCGTTCTCGGCGAGCACGCCAGCGTGTGGATGAACGCGGTATTGCGCGGCGACGTGCACTCAATTCGCATCGGCGCGCATTCGAACATCCAGGATTGCAGCGTGCTTCATGGCATGAAGCAGCAGTACGGAGTTTTTCTAGGCGACTACGTTACGGTTGGGCATAACGTGACCTTGCATGGCTGCACGGTCGACGACCGTTGCCTGATCGGCATGGGATCGATCATTTTAAATGGAGCGCGAATAGGTGAGGGATCGATTATCGCGGCGGGAACTTTGATTCCGGAGAAGACGATCGTCGAGCCGGGTTCGCTGTGGATGGGATCGCCCGGCAAATTTCGTCGCAAGCTGGAGCCGAAAGATCAGGAGAGCATCATGCGGTATGCGAATAATTATTTGGGATACAAAGAGGCGTATCTGGCGGAGAGGAAATAGCAGTTAGTAGTTAGCAGTCAGCACTCAGCATTCAGCATTCGGTCACGCAAACATGGTGCCGGTTTAATCGGCGCTTAAGCCTTTCATTTATATTCAAATATCGTCCTGAATATGATGTCATCCAAAATTGAATTGTCATCCTGAGCGGAGTTGATCTTCGCGCTACAGCGCGAAGATCAACGCAGTCGAAGGATCTCTGCACAACTTCGGATGGCAATGGCTTATCAGGGCATTCTCACGTGACGCGCAGTGCGCGGGTAGAATTCCCTGAGACGTCTTTGCAGATGACTACTGTTGCGGGGTCCTTCGACTCCGAACATGCTTTCGCAAGCGAAAGCATGTTCGGCGCGCAGGATGACAGATTTTGTTTTGTATTTCGCTAAGAGCTAAAAGCTAATAGCACAGAGCTAAAAGCTCATGATCAGAGCTGTCCGAGGAACTCGCGATCTTCTCCCGCCGGAAACGGCGCTATGGAACTTTGTGGAAGCTACGGTGCGCGATGTGTTCCGCGCCTACAACTTCCACGAAATTCGCACGCCGATTTTTGAATCAACCGAGCTCTTTGCGCGTGGGGTTGGCGAAGAGACCGATATCGTTTCGAAAGAGATGTACACCTGGAAAGACCAGGGCCGCGCAGAAAGTGACAAGGGACAATCTCTCACCCTGCGTCCCGAAAATACCGCCGGCGTGGTGCGCGCGTATATCGAACACAAACTCTGGGACCGCGGTCTCAGCAAGCTCTTTTACATAGGCCCGCAGTTTCGGCGTGAGCGCCCGCAAAAAGGCCGCTACCGGCAGTTCTATCAGATCGGCGCTGAGGTCATCGGGCCCGCGACATCGGGAAGCGAGTCACCGGCACGCGATGCTGAAATTCTGGAACTGCTTGCAACATTACTCGACCGCCTGGGAATTACTGGATGGCAGTTGCAGCTCAACTCGATCGGGTGCGCGAACGACCGTGCGGCTTACAACGAAGCGTTGCGAAAGGCTCTCGATCCCGTCAAAGACAAAATGTGTTCTGATTGCCAACGGCGAGCGGTGACCAACCCGTTACGCGTGTTTGATTGCAAAGTTCCCGAGGACCAGCCGATTATTGAGAAGCTGCCGCGCATCAGCGAATTCCTCGACGAGCCATGCCGCCAGCACTTTCAGCAGGTGCAGGACATTTTGAAGTCGGTCGGCGTTCCGTTCACGCTGAACGACAGATTAGTTCGCGGCCTGGACTATTACACGCGCACGGCATTTGAATTCACTCACGGGAATCTGGGCGCGCAAAACGCGATTCTTGGCGGCGGTCGATATGACGGACTTTCCGAAGGCCTCGGCGGTCCGCCGGCTCCGGGAATCGGTTTTGCCATTGGTGAAGACCGCCTGGTGATGTCGCTGGGCAAAGCTCCGGAAGATGTGCTGCGCAAGCCTGACGTTTATATTGCTCCGCTCGGCCCCGGCATGAATAAGGAAGCAGCGCGCCTGGCGCGTGAGCTGAGGAAGCATGATATTGTCGTCGAACTCGGAGATGAAAGCTTCAGGCTGAAAAAGTCACTTGAGACTGCCAGCAAGTTGGGCGCGAAATACGCGCTGATCGCTGGTGAGAATGAACTCAGTACGGGTGTATTCGCACTTAAAAACCTGGCTACCGGTGAACAGATCTCCGTACCGCGAGCGGAACTTGCAACACGAATTCAGCTGTAAACCATCTGCACTTAAAAGGAGATTAAGGATGAAACCAGTTATCCATCTGTGTATAGGTTTGTGGCTCCTGCTCCTCTCGGCGAATGTACTCGCGCAAAGTGGCCAATCCACCGACAACTCCGGCTCCCTGGTGCAAGTGCTGATGGCTAAATCGAATGAAGTGCACAGCCTGCGAAAATCCAAAGACGTAAATGGCATTAAGTCGCTACTCACCGACGATTTTGATTACGTGGGCGGCGACGGCAGGTTGCATCATCGCGATGAGTTGATCGGCGATATGCAAGACGGCACGCTTCGCGACTTTAAGCTTTACGAACCCGAGGCTGTACAAATCGATTCAAACGCTGCACTGCTTACCTACAACGCGATTCTGGATATGCGGGAAGGCGACGATCCCGGCATGGCCCCGCGATATCAGAAAGTTTCGGATCTGTGGGTGAAGCAGGGAAATGAGTGGCGGCTGAAATTTGAGCAAGCCACACCGGTGCGGCCGATCGACTGATTTCCCGGCCATGGCATCAATCTGTATTGACGAAGACCGCGCACTCCACCTACCATTCGCACGCCCGGTAATTTGCCGGCGGAGGAGATCATGCGACGTTTATCAGCCACAATCTGCGCAGGAATTTTTGCCGTTGTTGCCGCCTTGTCCATGCAAGCGCAAATGGGACCGGCGACCCCTGCGCCGGAGTTGAAGAAACTCGACTTTATGGCGGGAGATTGGACGAGCGAAGGCGACATGAAACCTGGCCCGGGTATGCCCGGTGGCAAGTTTTCCATTACGTCGCACGCCGAGTGGATGGAGGGCAACTTCTTCCTGGTCGAGCATAGTGATGCGGACATGGCATCAATGGGCAAGATGAAAGAGTTAGCGGTCCTTGGCTACGACCGCGACCGCAAGGTGTACACCTACCATGCATTCAACACCATGGGTGAGAACGAAACCTCCGCAGGCACAGTCAATGGCGACACGTGGACGTGGCTCAGCGACGAACATTTCGGTGGCATGGCAATGAAGGGTCGCTACACCATGAAGGTGCTTTCGCCGACGTCATACACAGTGAAATACGAGCTGTCGCAAGACGGCACCAACTGGATGACGGCCATGGAAGGCAAGGCCACGAAGAAGTAGGGCAGATGGTTGTGGGGCGGGCGCCCTCGCCCGCCGACTTTTTCTTTACAACATCGCGGGCTTTTCTGGACATCGACATTCGAGGCCTGTACGATCTGGCCGCACGCGAACAAAGTCAGCCTCCATTTATAATTCCTGATCGGCCTACCGACAGATCTAGCCTTCAGCTCTCAGCTTAGCTGTCAGCAAAGGCGAACCCGCATCCAGATTGATCTGACGGCTGGAGCTGCCAGCTACTCCGAAAGGCAAAACTTGCTCGACTTTTTAGGCGATTTACAACGCACACACATGTGCGGCGCTCTCCGCCTCTCTGACGCGGGAGAAAAAGCCGTGCTTATGGGATGGGTCAACCGCCGCCGCGATCTCGGCAGCATCATTTTTCTTGATCTGCGCGACCGAACGGGTGTGACTCAGGTCGTATTGAACCGCGAGTTGAATCCTGCTGCCCATCAGAAAGCCGAGCAATTGCGCAACGAATATGTGATCGCGGTGACGGGAAAAGTAAAGCGTCGCGATTCGGACACGGTCAACAAAAACATCCCCACCGGCGAAGTCGAACTGCTGGTCGATGAGCTGCGCATTCTGAATGAGTCCAAGCAGCCGCCATTTCTGCCCAGCGAGACTGTTCTGCCGAATGAAGAGATGCGGCTGAAGTATCGCTATATCGATCTGCGTCGTGAGCCGATGCAGTTCAACATCGAAATGCGGCACAAGGTTTCGAAGGCGATTCGCGATTATCTTTCCGAGCAGGGCTTCTTCGAAATCGAAACGCCGTTCATGACGCGGTCTACACCCGAAGGCGCACGGGATTACCTCGTGCCCAGCCGGGTGCAGCCGGGGTCGTTTTATGCGCTGCCGCAGTCGCCGCAGATGTTCAAGCAAATTCTGATGATCTCCGGCTTCGATAAATATTTTCAGATCGTGCGCTGCTTCCGCGATGAAGATTTGCGCGCCGATCGCCAGCCGGAGTTTACGCAGATCGATCTAGAGATGACGTATCCGCGGCCGGAATCTGTGTGGGCCGTGGTCGAAGGATTTCTGACTGCTGCGTTTAAGTCGGCAGGGCACGACATCAAAACTCCGTTTCCCCGCACGAGCTATGACGAAGCCATTCGCCGCTATGGCAACGACAAGCCTGACCTGCGTCTGCCCGCGATGGTCGATGCACGGGAAGCCTTGACCGACCAGGAGTGGGAAGAACTGGCGACGAAATTCCGCATGCGAAAAGAATTTCCGCTGCAGGTGATTCGCATTCCCAAGGCCGGTGACATCTCTGGGACCGAGCGGCGGACCATCGGAACTTACGGCGCTTATCAGCATGTGCAAGGGCCGAGTTTCGTGCAGCTGATGACTGATCCGAAGCGCTTTGCAAAAGACTATCCCGGCCTTTCGGACAAGATCATGAGTTACTCGGCGATCGAGCCGGATGACCTCTGGTTGCTGGCGGGCGCCGCCAATCGCGAGGAGAATGCTGCGGTCATGGACCAGAGCGTTCAACACTTCTGCGAAAAGTGCGGATTTCTGCGGCTTGACCTGGCGCAGAAATATGCAACCAAGCACAAGGCATTTGAGAAGACGGGCGATCCGGAGAAGGATTTTCGTTTTCTATGGGTCAGCGACTTCCCCATGTTCGAATGGGACAAAACTGAAAAGCGGTGGAACCCGGCGCATCATCCATTCACCACGCTGCATGAAGAGGATTTCGCCAAGCTGGATGCGAACATCGATTCGGTGCATGATCCTAAGTCGCCGCTGGGAGAAATTCGCGCGCTGGCCTATGACGTTGTGCTCAACGGGACGGAGTTAGGCTCGGGCTCGATCCGTATTCATCGCCAGGATATTCAGGCCAAAATTTTCCAGGCGCTAGGCATGAGCGAGGAAGAAGCCCGGTCGCGCTTCGGATTCTTTTTAGAAGCGCTCGAATACGGCACGCCTCCGCATGGCGGCATTGCGCTGGGCCTCGACCGCATTGTCATGATCCTGGCGGGTGCGGAGAGCTTGCGCGAAGTCATTCCTTTCCCGAAAACCGCGCGCGCGGTGGACTTGATGGTTGACGCGCCTACGCCGGTGAGCGAAGCGCAGTTGAAAGAATTAGGGATTCAGGTTCGAAAAGTCAGTGGCGACTGACATGGGAGAGCTGTGTCGCTAAATTCCACTCAACGGTTTTCTTCCCGGGTCGATACCTATGTCCGTTTTCGGCCGTCATATCCAAAGCAAATTATCGAAACGCTGGAACAGGATTGCGGATTCACGCGCGACTCGATCGTCGCAGACATCGCTTCAGGAACGGGAATTTTTACTAAGCTGCTGCTCGACCACGGGAATCGCGTTTTCGGAGTTGAGCCTAACGCCGAGATGCGGCGCGCTGGCGAAGAATTTCTGGCTGCATATCCGAAGTTCAGCAGCGTGACTGGCACCGCCGAGGCAACAACTTTACCCTCCGGCAGTGTCGACTTCGTCACCGCGGCCCAAGCGGGACACTGGTTTGATCGGCAAAAGTCACGCCAGGAATTCGCCCGCATTCTCAAGCCGGGTGGCTGGACAGTGCTGGTGTGGAATGAGAGAAAAATCGACAGCACCCCGTTTCTTCGTGATTATGAAGGCTTGTTGCTTCGTTACGGCACCGACTACAACGAGGTCCGGCACGAGCACACGGTCGTCGGAGAGTTTTTCGACCCGCTACCCTTTCAAGAGCAGACTTTCGATATGAAACAGGTCTTTGACTATGCCGGAGTTGAAGGCCGGTTAATGTCGTCGTCTTATGCACCGGGGCCGGGGCATCCTAATCACGCGCCCATGCTGGACGAGTTGCGTGAGATTTTCGATCGCCATCAGAAAGATGGAAAAGTCAGCATCGACTATACGACGCGGATGTTCTACGGCCGTCTGGCTTAAACTCTCAAGATGAGCAAAGCTGCATCGCAAGCGCCGCCTGCCGCCAACGCATCCTCTGACGAAACCAAATCCTTCCACATGTCGCCGGAAGATTTCCGGCGACACGGGCACGAAGTCATCGATTGGATTGCCGATTACTACTCGCGAATCGAATTGTTTCCGGTGCTCTCGCAAGTGAAACCGGGAGAGGTTCGCGCTTCGCTTCCGACCGCCGGCCCTCAGCAAGGCGAGCCGTTTGAGGCGGTGCTGAAAGATGTGGAAGAAAAAATTCTTCCGGGAGTTACGCATTGGCAATCGCCCAATTTCTATGCGTATTTTCCCAGCAACGCCTCGGGCCCGGCGATCTTAGGAGATTTGATCTCTTCTGGCCTGGATGTGCAGGGTATGCTCTGGGCCACCAGCCCTGCTTGCACCGAACTGGAAACACTCGTGCTCGATTGGCTGGTTCCGGCGCTGGGATTGCCTGAGAAATTTCTGTCCACAAGTAGTGGAGGCGGAGTCATCCAGGACACCGCATCGAGCGCGACTCTATGCGCCGTGCTGGCGGCGCGTGAGCGGGCGACGAATTTCGGTTCGAACCGTGAAGGTTGTCGCGAAAAGCTGGTCGCTTACACCTCGGCACAGGCACATTCGTCGATTGAGAAAGCGGTGAAGATTGCGGGAATCGGAAGCGACAATCTGCGTCTGATCGAAGTCGACGAACGCTTCGCCATGAAGCCCGACGCACTCGCGTTGGCAATAAAAAAAGACCGGCAATCAGGATTAGTACCGTTTTTTGTTTGCGCCACCGTCGGTACCACCTCTTCGAATGCGATCGATCCGGTGGCGGATATCGGCAAGATCTGCCGCGGACACAATTTGTGGTTGCACGTTGATGCCGCCATGTCGGGAACCGCAGCGCTGTGCCCGGAATTCCGTTATCTCCACGATGGGCTGGAATTCGCGGACAGCTACTGTTTCAATCCGCACAAGTGGATGTTCACAAATTTCGATTGCGATTGTTTTTATGTAGCCGATCGCAAAGCTCTGATTCAGGCCCTCAGCGTGTTGCCAGAATATTTGCGGAACCAAGCTACTGAATCCGGCGCGGTCATCGATTACCGTGATTGGCAAATTCCGTTGGGAAGACGATTCCGTTCCCTGAAGTTGTGGTTTGTGCTTCGCTATTACGGACTTGAAGGCTTACAGTTTCACATTCGCGAGCACGTTCGGTTGGCGCAACAATTTGCCGAGTGGATCAAGAAGGATGAACGATTCGAGATCGCCGTGCCAGCCCCGTTGAACTTGATCTGCTTCCGCCTCAAATCCGGCGACGA
>Ga0157372_10001203_pt1 | contig 28000 bp, 27 predicted proteins | sample C55metaG_FD_115307 | JGI IMG/M metagenome (GOLD analysis project Ga0157372, IMG submission 115307) | Corn rhizosphere microbial communities from Kellogg Biological Station, Michigan, USA - C5-5 metaG | ecosystem: Host-associated > Plants > Roots > Rhizosphere > Soil | place: USA: Michigan...
GCCCTTGGCGTCGTTGAACCACTTTACTTTGCCGGTGGTACGCATGTGCGGTACATCCTCATTCAATTGTGTCGGAGTGCCGTTTTTGCGGTACCTGTCCGACTACTGTTTGTTCGCGGCCGAAATGGCCGCATTTTTTTTCGCCCTAAAACCAAAAAAGACCTGGCGAAATCCCAGGTCCCTCTGCAGTTCGCTGGCGCTGACGCGCAATCGTTGCGCTTCAGGGTTTAAACCTAACCACCTCTGGCGTTGCAGTCAACAAAAGATCCTGCTCGCGATTCTGCGTAGTCGGCCAGTTTGTCTCCATACGTTTCCAGGACACAAGCTGGTGTCGGCACTCTCGCGCCAGTGATCATCGACTTCAGCATCAGAGCGTTGGCCACCGCCTTTCCCTTGTAGTGGTTGTTGGTCACAACATAGACCTCTCCGACCGTTGGATCCGACGCAATCTCCTTCGCCCGTTCGGCCCAGGGTTGCAGCTGATCGGCCCGATAGAGGTAGTCGTATCGCTGCTCGACCGAGGCCTTCTTCCGAAACCAATCCTTGTAGTTCCGGCCGTGGACGCGCACGTATCCGACGCGCGAGGTAGCATGGGCGGTCGGGCCGATCGAGTTGTGGTACAGCGGCTGATCTATGTTGACGAAGCCGACTCCGTCCTCTTCGAGATCCGACAGAAAGTCCGCCTCCAGCCAGGAGGAATGCCTCACCTCGACGACGAGCGGATATTCTCTGAACGTGCGGACGACATCACCGAGCCATTCCCGATTCTCGTCCGTTCGCCTGAAGCTCCAGGGAAATTGCAGCAACACCGCTCCGAGCCGCCCTGAGTTCATCATGACATCGAAGCCGGACCGGACCTGTTTCACTTCTCCGGTGGTCCACGCGGCGTCGCGCTTATGCGTGAATCGCTTCCAGAGTTTTGCCGTGAACTTGAAGTTTTTGTGCTCCTTTACGCGCTGGACCCAGGAGTTCGCGGTCCGCGGAAGGGGAGGGCCGTAAAAGCTGGAGTTGATTTCCACTGTGTCGAAAAACTCCGCTATGTACCCAAGCGGGTCGAACTGGGGCGGTTTGGGGCGTGGGTAGACGATCCCCTCCCAATCCTTGTACAGCCAGCCCGCGGGCCCGAAGCGAACTGCGGCTTTCGCGCGTTTTGACTTTGCGCCCGCCAAGATTCGTCGGCCAGCCGATCGTTGCCGCTGCATACTGCTTCTGAATGCTTGTTCAGTGCCATCAAGCGTTCCCCCAAACGACACGGACTGCGAAGCTCGCACGGCGTCGCTGGTAGCCGGAAGCCGCCGGTCGTCGCACATTCTTTGGAGCATGCCTTACGCCTTTCATACCGCCGACGTTTTTACCGATCGCCTTCACGGCGGAAATCCGCTGGCGGTGGTTCCCGACGCGCGCGGTTTATCGGATGAGCAGATGCAAGCGATCGCGCACGAGTTCAATTACTCGGAGACCGTCTTCGTCTTTCCTCCGAAGCAAAGCGCGAACACTCGCAGCGTCCGCATCTTCACGCCTGGGTCGGAGCTACCATTCGCGGGACATCCAACCGTTGGCTGTGCGTTTGTCCTCGCATCGATCGGTGCCATCCCTCTCAATGGTGACGAGACCCGAATCGTACTGGAGGAAGGCGTCGGACCCATTCCCGTTCTCATCCGTTCCAAGGACGGCAAGCCGATCTTCTCGCAGCTGACGGCGGCGAAACTGCCCGAGATAAACGACCCGCCGCCTCCGCCAGAGACGCTGTGCGAAATATTGTCATTGGAGCCGAGCCACATCGTGGCGGATGACATGATCGAGCCGGAAGCAGTGTCGTGCGGCGTGCCCTTTCTCTTCATTCCGATCAAGAGGCCTGAGATGCTCTCATGGGTGAAGGTCGACATCCCGAAATGGGAGCAAGGACTCCGGGACTACTGGGCACCAGAAATGTTCGTGTTCAGCACTGACGAATGGAGCAACATCTTCGAGGGCGGACACATTCGCGCGCGAATGTTCGCGCCGGGACTTGGCGTCGGCGAGGATCCAGCAACCGGGAGCGCCTGCGCGGCGTTGGCCGGCTTCCTGGCGCTCAGAGCCGAGACGCGCGACGGAACGCTTCGATGGACCGTTGATCAGGGCGTCGAAATGGGAAGGCCGAGCAGACTCGAGCTCGAAGTCGATCTGAAGCGGGGGCAGCTTGCTTCGATCAGGGTTGGAGGTGCTTCGGTGCTCGTGAGTTCTGGAACTCTACACCTCGAAGGCGAGGCGTAGTACCGCTCGTCGACGGCCAGCTCGGCAGAGCCGGCCGTCGAAGACCGGGCTACTCGAGGTAGTTGTACAAGCCGTAGAGTGCCATTCCTGCACCGCCAATGATTATGATCGTCCCCGCGGTTTTGCCAACCAGCGCACCTACGATCATTGCACCGACCCCCACGACCATGAGCGCCACATCTTGTCCCTCGTGACGACGGATGGGAAGCGCGGTGACTTTCGTCGAGGCATCAACCTTCACCTCATTCGCGCGAAATCCGACCGACGCAGCCTGCACCGTCGGACCACTCGCGGAAGTTTGGGTCGGCCCCGAACTCTGAGTCGCCTGTTGGGCGTTCGACACAGCCGGAAGCATAGCAAGAGCACAGAAGCTTATTGCCAGAAAGCGCATTTCGTTTTCTCCGTTGATGGCGGGAAGCAAGCCTCCCATGAAGAGCTCAAACCAACCCTGTTCCCCGCGCAGTTTGGCTCAATCAGCGGCAATAAGCGTGCGAAGTGCGGCTAAATGACTACTGGTCGTCGGCCCGGCGGCGGCGATCCCGATGGCGATCAGGAATATCCACACGCCCGGAAACGTCGGCGTAGTCGATGCTTCCGCTACCCTTCGATTCAACCGTGAAGTCCTTGCCGACCTTGTTCACTTCAATGCTCCCTGACCCATCATTTTGCACTATCACCGAGCCGCGCACGTCCGTGGCATAAATCCCACCGGAGCCATCGCTTTCGACGGTAAACGAGCCAGTAACGTTTCGAACGTTGATGTCGCCGGAGCCATCGTTCACTTTCACATCGCCGCCGACGTTCTCAATCGTGAGATCACCCGAGCCATCGGTAATCCGCACCGATCCCGCGGCACCCGTCACCGAAAAGGAGCCCGAACCATCGGTCGCTTCAAGGGATCCCACGTTCAGGATCTTCGTATCGCCACTCCCATCGCTGACGTCGGCGTTGATGCCCTGCGGAACCTCGATCACCAGATCGAGTGAGGCGGAATAATCATCGTCGCGGTACGAATCGCTATCTGGAATGTCCGCCTTGATGAAAACGACATCTCCGCGACGTTCTGCGATCAGCTTGATCTGCGTGAGGAATTGCTGCGACGACGAGCGGGCAGTACCCGTGACCTGTACCTGCCGCAATCCGGCCTTCCCTTCCACTCGGAGCGATCCCGCTCCCGCTTCGACCTCAACGGATTTTGCGCCCGCGGCGTCAACTACTGCGTTCCTGGGCGCGCTATATGGCGTGGACCATTGGGCATGCGCAGCGGTGCCGATTAGAAATGGCGCGGCAGCAAAAGCTGCCCCGCGAAATTGTCGCTTCATTCAGTGTGACTCCGTTCGGGTGTGACCGGGTTAGACAACCCATGTTCCCGTACGGTTTGAACCGGACGTGGTTTCAACCCGTCGGCAACGGGACGGGGGCAAGCTTCCAAATACCGTTGAGCATGTCCGATGCATAAAGCCGCTGGCCGACCAGCAGCACTCCCCAGATATAGACTGGCCCTCTCCCAGTGGGCCCGTGCGCGAGCTCCCGACCCATCTTCGCGAGGTCGCACCTACCGTCTGCGCTCTTTTCCGTCGCAGCACAGCTGGACAGATCGCCGGTGACATCGATCGCTCTGACGCCGCCGTTGTAATAGGCAGCGTAGAGAATGCCGCGCTGCTCGTCCACTGAAAAGTTGTGCGTACCGGCACCGTCGACGTGGAAAAAAGCAACCTCATGAGGGGATGCGAAGTTGGTGACGTCGACGACGTGAATGTCGCCGCTCGATTGGACTCCGATCGCTCCGGGTCCCTCCTCACCGACGAATACAAATCGCTTTTCAGCCGTTATTCCGTTGTGGAACCACCAGACGTTGTGCGCCTCCCCACCGACAGTTCGAAGGGTACCGAGCGGGATCGGATTCGCGACGGTACCCGTCCCGACACCGCCGATATCCCAGATTGTGATCCCGTCGTTCCATAGCGCGGTAATCAGAATTCCATCGCGCACGAAGACATCGTGCACGAACGGACTTCCCATCGTCGCCGTGAAGACCTGCGTAGGCGAGGATGGATCCGAAAGATCCACGATTACGAGCCGAGCAGGATTTCCGCTCTGCGGGTCGACCGAAAGGAACGCGTACAGCTTCCCGTTTACTCGCTCCACCTCGGCGGTATGCACGCCAGGAGCAGTGAGCTGAGTGTTATAGCGCGAGATGAAGGCGGGCTTGATTGGATCCGCGAGGCTGTAGACAATGATCGACCCGCCTGGAGCGAACTCCGTAGCAACGATTAACAGTTGCCCATCATCGCTCGCTTGTATGTCGCCGAGCGTGCTCGCACCTGGGACAATCAGAGAATCGACGAGCGTTGGCACGTCGCCCGACACGTCCCAGATCTTGACCGCGTTTCCCGGCGCGCCGCGATTTCCCCACGTCGTCGTGTACGCGACGTTTCCCCGGACCCAGATCTCCCCTGTGTATCGCTCCTGGACCAGCCCTTCGCCAAGGACAGCCAGATCGACAGAGCCTTTCCGCTGCTCCACGGGGTTATCCGACCCGCACGCGATCAGGAACAACGCGCACGCGAATAACGTCAGACGCATTCTACATTTCTCCCATGTTCATGCCGCCCATTTTGGCATCACGTTCTTCCGCAATCGCAACGCCATAGCGTCCCATGCGCATGTGCGACATGCCAAGGGCGACTTTGAGCCCGATCGAAAAGCTCCAAATCCGGTCCGATCCATAGAATTGGCGTGGATCGAAGCCAGAGGGTCGCAGGGTTTCACTAACGTGAGCCCGCGCCAATTCGACGAAGGGCTCAGCTGAGAGTTCGCCAGCGTTCAAGGCGGAGACCGCTACTCGTGCGGTGACGATCGTCCACCTGGAGCGCCCCGCTATGCTCAGATCGGTCGCAGGAACCTGCGTTCTGAAGACGTCGACGAGACGAGGCTCATCCGGCCTCTCCGTGCGCTCGAGTCTGAGGGCGCCACTTAATCGATCATATATCGCGGACGTTTCGGCCAGGAGTGACGTGAACGCGAAGGAGCGGGATGAGCCGATGTAATCTCCCGTGCGCGCCCATTCGAAAAGTGCATAGCCGGTGTGTTGAGGATCTTCGAGCCGAACCGATGCGCTCTGCTTGCGTTGATCCGCGCCACCCCCGTCCGGATTCTCTGGGGATTTTACCCGCGCGTAACTGGCCTGGAGCTCCGCCTGTCTCCACGGAACGAATGTCACTCGGCCCGACCACGAATCCCAGTAACGCTTTGGGTTGGGGGTGTCTCCGGGTCCAGTCGGCTCATCTCCGTTGAATGCCCCTGCCTCCAGGATCCAGGGACCTGCTCGAAGCGCGCCGATTGCAACTGCGCGCTCGAGGATCTGCGCGAGATGGTGGTTGATTGGATACTTCTCGAACGGTCGCGCCATCGGATCGTCTGTGCCAAATGGCGCAAAGCCTTTTCCTGCCGAGATGGAAACCCCACTCGTGGCGTCCACTCCAAATCGCTTCGCGGACGAGAGCACGAGTTCATGGAGATACGTGTGCGGGTGCCTTCGGTCGATGTATCCCTCGCCGACAATGCCGGCGTTGAGCTCCCCTCTCTTGAGCGTAGCTCCTTCGAGATTGAGCGTTCCCTTCAGAGATAGCAGTTCGCCCCAGGGATCGAGCTGTACCATCAGCGCGGGCTGTGTTAGATAGCCTTCGGTGATCTCACGTCCCGCGACTCCCGGCGATTCGCGAGTCAGCACGCCGATCGCCTGGCCGCCGATCTCGATGGGTTTGAGCGCAGGGGACTCCATCTGTGCGCTGGCTGTCGCGGGGAGTAGCAATGCGCATAGCAGATTCGCCCGCAGCAGCCGAGGAGCAATGAGCGTGCGGAATACTCTGCCGAGGTTGCCGAGGCCAATTGACGAAGCGTATTTCAATGTGAGTGGCTAGCCGTGGAATGGTTCGGGATGTAGACTGAGTGACGTCGGGCCTCGATCAACTTGTCACAGAGCGTTGCTGCACCGACAATTCGCATCCCGTTCAGTTGCAGTTTGCATTTCATTTCCAATATCGCACCGGGGATTTGAGCATGCTTGCTCGAACAAGATTCGCGACTCTGACGATTGCCGCCGGAACATCACTCGCGCTTGCCAGCCACGTCGCCGGCGCACAGCAAGCTGGTGCTGCCGCCGCAACGGTCGCGGCCGGACCAGTTGTCAACGACGTCGCGCCTGATTTTACCCTTCAAGGAGCGGATCGGTACGGTCTCATCAAGACTCCGGTCAGACTTTCGGACTATCGCGGACGCACGGTAGTTCTCGCCTTCTTTTATCAGGCGCGAACAAAAGGCTGAACCATCCAAATGGAGGCGTACCGTGATCAGTACGCCACGCTCTTCAACAACGGACGCAAAGTCACCGTCCTGGGCATCAGTGTGGATGCCGACACCACGCTCGCGTCCTGGGCGCGAGATGAAGACTTCCCCGTTCTGTTTGCCAGTGACCCGGGCGGAAAAGTAGGCCAGTCTTACGCAGCATACGACGCCAAGAACAAACTGGATAATCGCTCCCTGTTTGTGGTGGGCCCCGATGGACGAATCGCATATGTGACAAAACCGTTCAAGGTCCTCACTCCTTCGGCTTACACGGAACTCGCTGCCGTCGTGGACAGTCTCGCCCCTCCAGCAAAACCGGATTCGACGAAATGACAAAGAGCCGCGGACAAATCCGCGGCTCTTTTTTTGAGGGGACCCGATCAGGCACTGAGCGCTAAGACTAAAGTGCCTTCTTGAGGGCCGCTTCGAGGTTTTGTGTCCCGCCAAGTCCCGTGTAGACCACACGGCCAGTCTTGTCGATCACTACGACATACGAAGTCGCGGGAGCGTCGAACGCGCCGGCCGCTTTCCCCTGGGTGTCATAGTACGTGTCATGCGGCATCGGATTCGCCACGAGCCATCTGCGTACCCTCTCCGGCGACTGATTGATGGCCACCGCTATTGCTACGAACTTCACCCGCTTCCCGAATTTCTTTTCAGCGTCGAGGAGCGACGGCATCAGCTCCTTGCAGTTGGGGCACCACGTCGCCCAGAACTCGATCAGCATTGGCGTTTTGCCGATGAAGCTCCCGAGATCGACTGGCTTCCCGTCGAGAGACTGGACAGTGACGGCGGGCGCCTGGGCGCCGACCTCGATGCCAAGGTCCTGCGCGAGAACAGGCGTTGAGGCGAAGGCGAGTGAGAGCAGCGGCAACACTATCTTCGGCGATCGGAACAGCGTTCGAATGGGCATTGTTTCAGGATTTTGGCGTCAGTGACGGGAGTCAGATGAGAAGCAGCCCCATCTGCACAAGGTAATACTCCGCAACGGCCAACATGATCAGCGCGAAGATGCGTTTGACCCAGACCATCCATGCGCCCGCCCTCGGCAAGCGCGCCACGGTCCCGCTGAAGAGTCCTACCATTACCAGCAGCGTGCACATGCCAAGTGAGAACACGAACAGGTAGATGAATCCGAGCACACCGCTTTTCGTCGCGGTGACCCACGTCAGTACGGCTGCCATCACTGGCGCGGAGCATGGTGCGGCAACCAGTCCCGAAGCGGCGCCCATGACGAAAACGCCGTACAGGCTGCCTCCCTTGCCAGCTGTCGCTGCCCGAGTCAGGAGCCACGCCGGCACTCTCACCGGGACAACCTCGAGCATGGCGAGCGCCGCGAGTATGAGAAGATTGGCCATCGCGAAGTACACCCAGGGATTCGTGCTGACGGAACCGAACAAAGTCCCGGTCAGTCCCGCGAACAAGCCAACCGAGGCGTATGCGAGAGAAAGCCCGAGCACGTAGGCAAAAGTCAGCAAGACAGTCTGGGAGCGCGCTCGCGGAGCCTCTCCGACTGCGGTTCCTCCAACGATCGCCGCCGTGATCGGAATCATCGGATAGATGCACGGGGCGAGGCTCGTCAGCACACCCGCGATAAACAGTATCGGCAGCGCGGTGAGCGGACTGGAGGAGAGCTGTGTAGAGATGTGAGTAAAATCCACGATTGGCCTGAATGCAGAAGAGGGATGCTATTTGGGAGCATCCCTCTTTGCAATCACTGCAAGCCGACCGACCGCTACTTCTTCGTCAACAGCTCCTCGAACAGGTCGAGGGCGCGTGGATCGTTAGACTGTCCCAACCAGAACAGAGCTTTCTTCCTTATCTCAGGATCCTTGTTCGTCCGCGCCACAGCGATAAGCGCGGGGATGCCTTCATCGCGGGGGCGTTGCGAGAGTGCGAACACTGCCTGCTCGCGAACCTCACGGTCCACGCTATTGTCGAGAACAATCGAATTGAGATTAGCCGTCGCTGCCTCTCCCGCCGCCTGGCCAACCCAGAACACGGACTGTGACCGCGTGCTCCGCGGCAAATCGGGATTGCGCGCGATCTTGATCAGCGCCGGCCAGATTTCGGCGCTGTCGGCGATAGTGGCCGGCAAGATCGCCTTCTCACCCATGCTTCCCTTCTCGGTCTGGGCAATCGAAACCAGATAGTTCGCCGCCTCTCCCGCGGGCACGGTACCGAGATCGACGACGTCGGATGCCGCCGGCCGCCACCGGCCCCCAACGTAAAACCGGAGATCGGTCAGCTCCCCGTTGCGCCGGTCGAGCACGACACGAGCGGGTCCATGACTGCAATCACTTTCCCACTCGACGTCGCGTGACGTGCTCCAGTTGTCGCCCCACGTCGTCCTGCCCCTGCCATTCGAATGTGAGATCGAGTTGCCACTGCCACAGATCTCGGGCCTGGCAGCGAATGTCATGCGTACCGTGCCGTTCGAGACACGGGCAACTCTGCTGGCGATACTCTGCGCGGGTGCGGCTTCCACCGCACCGGCCAGAGCTGCGAGGACGACGGCCGTCGTCCCCGCGAGCGATGTGATTCTGAATGTTTTCATCGGTTGATCAGGTCCAGGAGGAATTGCTGCACACGCGGATCGTGCGATTGACCGAGCCAGAAGATTGCCTTCTTTCGCAACTCGGGATCCTTCTCGTTCTTGGCGATATCGAACAGCTTGTCTATCGCGGTACGGTCGCTCTGCCGCTGCGACAAGGCGAAGATGATCGCCTCGCGCATCTCGCTGTCATTCATGCGATCGTAGAGCTGCGCTATTTCCGATATCGCGACCCCTGACTGCCCGGCCCAGAAGAGAGCCTTCTTACGCAGCTCGATGTTTTCTTTCGGGTTGACCGCGATGTTCATCAGCCATTGCTCATTGCCGGCCCCCTTCTGCTGCGACAATGAGAACAGAATCTTTTCCTTCAGATCCTCATTGGTGAGCCGGGAGTAGAGAGTGCGCAGAAACTCCGTATTCTCGCCCGAATGATTCTGGCCGAGCCAGAAGATCGCTTTCTCCCGGAGATCGCTGTTTTCGGTTTCGCGGGTAGCGAAGTCCCTGAGAGCTTGCTGCGCCCTCGGCTCTCTCTGCTGGGAAAGTGAGAAGAGGGCCTTTTCCTTGATGTTCTCGTCGCCATTGCCCTTGAGAATTTCCTCGAGCAGGCCCGTGGACCCCGGCACCTGCGACAGCCAGAAAACCGCCTGCTCACGGGTTTCCTGATCGGGGTCGTTGCGCGCGACATTCATCAGAATGTTGGCGGTCTGTTCGGTGCGCTTCTGCGACACCAGGAAGACTGCCTTCCGCCGCAACGCCACCGAGCAGGGATCGCGACGCGCAAGAACCTGTTGCAAAATCGGCATCGCGCGCTCGGCATCCATCTGGAGAAGCGCATTGAGCGCAGCGATGCGGTCATCGCTGTCCTCGTCGGCATCCGGAGAGCAGTTGCGTCCCTGCGATGCCGCCCTCGTCGCAATGTCGCTCCCACCCCGCGCTGTACTGTCGATGGACATTGCGCAGGATTCGTCCCCTTGTTTGGCCAATTCGCCGCACACGCGGGTCAGCAAACTCGCGCCATCGCTCTTTGCCATTTTCGGAAAGCGGGCCTTCAACTGGTTCAACCTTTCGCGGGCGGCGTTCAGGTCGCCGCTGCGGTAGAGAGCGAACGCCTCGTAGTAGAGGGCCTGCCCAGATGTCGTGTATGCCGACTGCGGATAGCGTTCGGGGATTCCGTGAAAAATCTCAGCGGCACGTTTGTAGTCGCCGCGCGAGAGCGCTTCCCGCGCGAGACGATACAGTGAATCGGCGGGATCCGCTTTTGCCCATGGCTCGGGCAGCAGCGGATTGACCTGCTGGTCGAGCGCGGTGAATGCCGCGCTCAATTGCGCGTCCGCGCCAGCCAGGGCGAGCGGAGCAACGTTGGAGTTGAACGAATTGTGGCCGCTCGGAGACTGGCTGACTCCGAACGCCGAGGAAATTATTGCTGCTGCCGTGAGTAGTGTTCTCATTGTCATTGAAGTGGTCTCAGCTACCGCGCTGCGCGCCCGCGGGAATCGCGGTGCGCAGCCTCGTCATTACGTGGTCCTGCCGCAACGTCTTCTCTATCATCTCGCGATCCTGCGGCGTGCTTCCGGGCGATAGCTGGACGATCTGCACGAGCACTAGCTCGAGATCTTCCAGCAGCGGACGACGCTGCGGATCGTTGGCGACCGGAGAATCCAGTAACAGCCGGGTGTTGCTCAAGAGCTGACGCGCCCACGATCCCATCTGCGCGTCCATTTGTTGATCTGCCGTCGAGCGCGACCTGAACGAAGTCAGAAGCGCCTCGGCTTCACTGAGGTGGCGTACCGCCGTGAGCTGGTAGGCGGAATTGCCAGTAGGGTTGGAGGCGGAATTCGGGGAGAGTGGAGTGACCGCAACCATTCCGTCAGTCCCTTCAGACGCTCGAGGTCCACGAGCTCCACCAATCCTGGACGGTTCGCGCTGCGGCAAGGCGTCGCCAACTCCACCATGCGCTCTCTGCGTCGACGCAACCGCGCTCGTACCTCCAGGCATGCTCGTAGCTCCAGGCATGCTCGTAGCTCCAGGTCCTACGGTGTCGGGTGCCCCATCGACTGCATTGGAACCAGAGACCGCCTTGGTCGAACCAAGAGCCGCAATCGCACCCGGCCCATTCGAACGAGCGCTCCAGCGCCCGAGTCCGACACCGGTCGCGAGTAGCAGAACTGCTGCCGCCGCCGCACCCATCCAGATCCGCGAACCGAAGCGCCGCGCGGGGGTGTGCGCTGTCAATGAGCCACCACCGTATATGACGCGGGGCCCCGCGGCACGCTGCGCCTGGATCGCGCTCCACATGTCGTCCCGGGGAGTACGAGCAGGCGGCGCGTTATAGCTCTGCGCCGCTTTCTTGAGGAATTCCTCGAAATTGTCTTCAGTCATGACGCCCACTCCGGTGCGAAATCGGCCAATGCGATGCGCAGCTTGCTTCGAGCCTGGAAGAGATGAGACTTCGACGTTCCGATGGGAATGTTGAGCGTCCCGCTGATCTCCTCGTGCGTGTAGCCTTCCACGTCGTGCATCACGAATACCGTCCTGTATTTGTCCGCCAGCGAATCGATGGCTCGCGCCATTCTCTCTTTCAGATCGGGATCGGCCTCAATGCGGGTCGATCCAACCGTTAAGCCTTCTTCCATCGGAGCTTCACGATTTCGCTGCCGTTTCGTCTTTCTCAACCCATTCAGCGCTACTGAAACGCCGATCGAGTGAAGCCAGGTCGAAAGCGACGACTCGCCGCGAAAACTCCCAATCTTTTCAAAAGCACGGATGAAAGTCGCCTGGGTGAAATCCCTCGCCAGCTCGTCATCTCCCGCCAGCCGAAACGCCAGACGGTAAATACGATCGACATACATCTCGTATAGCTCACGCTCAGCGGCCGCATCGCCGGCAACCACGCGCGTGATGAGTTGGATATCGTTCACCGAGCTCCGAGACTCGTAGGCAACCATTTGCATTGTCGACCTTCTGACAACGGTTGCTCGAAAAGGGTTGAGGCCTCGAGGCTTCGGGGGAGGGTTTTGGGCCCCTGGAGGGCATCCACAAAACCGAAACAAGGAGCCGCAGGCTTTGCAGCTTTATAGCTAAGGGCTTTTCTGTTGGCGTAAAGAGCGCACGTCAACGCCTCGCCAAGCCTCTAACGCGTGTATGAAAGCTCCAAGCCTAGTAGCTTTGGTCAGCCGGAAGCTCCCTGCTTCGGTTATGTGGATGTCCGAGAAAGCGAGACCATCTCGCCCGGGAGGTTTGTGAAATTCACCCAGCTTGGCCAAAGCGGTCTTGTTATATCGCGGATTTGTCTCGGGTGCATGACCTACGGGACTCCAAAATGGCGTCCCTGGGTTCTCGACGAGGTGGACTCGCGCCCATTCTTCAAGAAAGCGCTCGAGCTCGGGGTCAACTTCTTCGACACCGCCGACATGTATTCGTTGGGCGTGAGCGAGGAAGTAACAGGCCGAGCCCTCAGAGAAATGGCCAGGATGGATGAGATCGTCCTCGCGACCAAAGTCCATTTCCCAATGGGCGACGGTCCGAACATGGGTGGAATCTCCCGCAAGCACATCGTGCAGGGCTGCGAGGCAAGTCTGAAACGACTGGGCGTCGAGACAATCGACCTCTATCAGATTCACCGCTTCAAGGGGACCGCTCCGATAGAAGAAACCCTCGGGGCGCTCGATCACCTGGTGCACCAGGGCAAAGTGAGATACATCGGGGCAAGCTCGGGCTACGCGTGGGAGTTGGCGCGTGCGCTCAGCATCTCGGAGCGTCGCGGATGGGCGCGCTTCATCTCGATGCAGGATCACTACAACCTCGTTTACCGGGAGGAGGAGCGTGAGATGATTCCCCTCTGTCTCGAAGAAGGGCTGGGACTCATACCATGGTCGCCGCTGGCGCGCGGACGACTTGCGCGCACAACGCCGTCACCGAGTCAGGGTACGACTCGAGCCGACAACGATCCATATGCGGTCGACCTTTACGACTCTCCGTCCGACTTGAAGGTGATCGAGGCCGTGCGAGGAGTTGCGAAGGATCTCGGCATTCAGCCGTCCGAAGTGGCGCTCGCGTGGCTCCTTCAAAAACCCGGGGTAGCGGCGCCAATTGTTGGCGCTACGAAGATCGAGCATTTGGAAAGCGCGGTTCGGGCATTGGATGTCGTGCTTACCGAAGAGCAGATTCGAGCGGTTGAAGCTCCTTACCAACCCCACGCGGTGCGCGGCATCTAGACAGGCGACACGTCGCAGTCGCCAGCATCGGGGGCCTGAATCGTGCCCCAGGATAGACAATCGAAGCCCAGAACGGACCAATGGCTGACCCAGCGCACCCCGACATCTCGCGTCAATCGCCGTGGCGCCAACTGGGCCGTGCACTTCTGCTCCGGTGTCCCAACTGTGGTCACGGAGGCCTGTTCACCGGATTCTTCAAGGTGAAAGAGCGATGTCCCAACTGCGGGATCCTCCTCGAGCGCGGTGAGTCGGATTATTTCCTGGGCGCATACACGCTCAATCTGATTGCCGTTGAAGGATTGCTCGCGCTCGGATTTGTGGTCGTGATGTATGCGACCTGGCCCGATCCGCCGTGGGATGCTTTGGAATACGGCGGAGTCGTGCTGTCCATTTTGGGCGCCGTGCTGTGTTATCCGTTCGCGAAGACAATCTGGCTGGCGGTCGACTTGATTTTCAGACCGCCGCATCGCGAGGACTTCATCACTCGCGTCAAATAGTCCCTACTGTTCCGCGCGATAATCCTCACTCTCCCGCGCGATAATCTCACTCTCCCGCGCGATAATTCTCGGATGGAGATGGAAGCTGCGCGACGTTGACGTCGATCGGCAATCTCACGCCATTGTGCGTTTCCACGACGTCGAGCACGCCTTGCCAGACCTGCGCGAACGCGTGGCCGACCTCACTGGGGGCCTTGTCGATCGCAAACCCGCGCTCACTCGCGATCCAGAATGGCGGATCGTTCGACACGCCGGCGGCAGCGAGCACCTGCTTGACATCGCGATATATGAGATCCGCGTTGAAGCTGTGAGCGTAGTACGCCGGCCGGAAGCGTCCGTCCTCGACCACTCGCTTTGTCCACGCTTCGTAATAGTCGCGCATTGCCTTTGGCACTGACTCCATCCGCTCGATATCCAGAAAGATGACGGTGCCGTTCGCAAAACCCTCGGCCGCCGTCTTTGCTATCGCATCATTGGCGTCAGCAGTGCCCCGGGCCGCGCTTACGAATTGTGTCGAGCAGCTGGAGCCGCGAGATGCTCGTGGTGAAACGAGCACTCTGACCGGGACGCGCTTGTTGATGTAGGTCACTACACGCTTGCCGTTGCGTGTCTTGACCTGGCGAACACGCTTCGTGATGTAGCGAGTGACGGCGACCTTCTGCCCGGGGGTGCGTCCCCACGTCTGTTGCCCTACGTAAATAACCGCCATGCCCCAGCCCATGTCAGAGAGCGTTTCTCTCTTTCCTTCCCAGGAGGAGTCGCTGTGACAAGGGGCCGACAGATAATAGCCAACCCATCGGTACGGCTTGTCCGCCGTCAGCCAGGCGTGCATCGCATCATCGCCCGGATAGGCGAAAGTATCGAAACCCAGGTGGGGGCCGTCGGAAAGATTGTCAGCGATATTGGCCGAGGCGGTCTCGACGGCGTCGCCGATGGAGCTCGCAATGGGTGCCCGAAGCGCCGAGCCCGTACTGACGATGAGCCCAGCGGTTACTAAAGCCAGGATCGAGCGCCATTCAATTTTTGGCATTTCGCGTCTCCAGGCTCGAGAGGTTGGATGCCCCAGCCTCGTTACTTGGCACGATTAGGCCGAGCGTCCCCAGCGAGGTTGTCGCCGAACTGATGTTAGACCGAAAATCACGTCCCGGCGTTAACTGCCATGGGCGCCGACTCGCAATCGCAGTCCCCGCTTTAGCCGTGAGGGGTCGCCGATGGGACCATTTGGTCATACCCGGTCAATCGAGATCGTTCCTCTGACCTCAGCTCTTGTCCGAGAAAGGTGACAATAGGATGTTTACGGCTCGGGCCTGTTCGCCTAACCCATTGTAGGACAATGGCTTGACGTATTGGCACGGTGTGGTCCTCGTAATGCCAATGTAAGGGCCAACCTCTTCAGTGGAGTCGCTTATGCACCTGCGACGCTTGATAGGTCTCTCTGGAGTCCTATCATATCTGGCAGTACCCGTAAGTCTTTTGGCCCAGGTGGCTGGCGGAGTCGAGTTCTACGGAGCACTCGATAACGCAGCCCCCGTCACCCGCACGATCGGGGGCCTCGCCCTGAGTGTGGGCACACCATTCGTCGGAGTTCGAGGAAGCGGCGGCCTGGGAATCTCTTCGCTAACGACGCAGTCCACCGGGATCAACCAAGGGACTTCAGACATGGTCTGGGCGACCAACGCCGATCTCATCTTCGGACCCGTCAATGCTCGGCTGGGTGAAGGCATGATGCCATACGCATTCGGCGGTTTCGGACTCGAGAGCAGCGCGCAGCCCTCTTCGTTCACCGATGCCATTCGAACCTGGAGTTACGGAGGCGGAGTTCAGCTCGCACTCGGTCGACTGCTCTCGATCAATGGCGAAGCCCGATCACGTCATTTGGCCGCGCCGGCAACGGTGGTCGACTCCCAGTTCGTTCGCGGGATCGAGTATCGCGTTGGAATTGGATTTCACTTTGGAGGTAGTAGCCGATCACGTTCATCGGTCTACTCGAGGCGCACCGCCGATATTCCACCCAGTGCCCCCCGCCCCAGCCGGACGTCACGCACGACCTGGCCCGTCAGCACAACCACCTCTGCGAGCGGAGCCGCTCGCAGAGTAGTGCCGACCGCGGAACAGTACATCGGCGTGCCGTACAAATATGGCGGCACATCACCGCGAACCGGATTCGATTGCTCGGGCTTCGTTCAGTACGTCTACGGAATTCAGGGAGTTGATCTACCGCGCACGTCGCGGCAGATGGCGGGAGCAGGAATCGCCGTTGAGCCATCGACTCGTTCCCTCGTTGTTGGCGACTTGATGCTTTTCCAACAGGGTGGCCGGATAAGCCATGTGGCGATCTATGCGGGAAATGGAAGATTCATTCACTCGTCGTCGAGTGGAAGCGGCGTCCGCTATGACGATCTCGGAACCCGTCGGGGCAGATGGTTTGCGGAGCACATGGTTGCCGCTAGACGCGTCTCGGGTGACGGTCGCATATTCGGCAATGCGTTCGCGGGCGGAGTGGCAATCGCATTCGATCACCTGGATCCACCCGACAGCGCGCCTCCACCATCGAGATGATCAAGCGAAAGCATCGTTCGCCGTTTGCCGGCGACCCTGAAAGATCGCACCCGACCGTCGCCGACTCGATCGGCGACGAATCGGGGGACGAGGCCTAACTCGGTTCGGCCTTCCGCCGGTGGCGCCGGCGAGATTCGTTGGGCGCAACCGGCCGGACAATCTCGTCGGGAAGTGCGGAGTCATCCCCCGCTCCCAGCCATCTCAATACACTTTCGATGGCGGCGTCGTCGGTAAGCCGGGTCCGTACGCGTGCAGGGGTAATTCCAAAAACGCTGACCCAGTGATCGGAGAAGATGCGAGCCGTCTTGTAGCCCAACTTGATGGAGACATCCAGCACCGAGTACCCGGGGTCGCGGAGGTAACCGAAACCGCGCAGCACCTTGGCGGCAATGAGGAGTCGCTTCGGAGAGCCGAGTTGCGCGTTGTCCAGGTTGCGATAAACGCTGACGATCGCAACGCCGGCTTCCATCCCGAGATCGAGAGCGCTCGTGTATCGGTGGGGTTGATCGAAGAGATTCTCCACGGCCACTGAAAGCTGTCGCGGCAGCTTTGCCAATCGGTCCCGCAGTGCTTCGATGACGTCGTGAGTCAGCGCGTTTCCCTCGACGCGCTCGACGCGTTCGCGAAATCCTTCCGGCTCATCATCGAAATGATGCAGGACGACCTCCTTCAACCCGAGACGCCCTAACTGGGCGACCGCGTTGAACTGAGGCGCATGAAGAGTGACATATGCAATTAGAGGCAGCGACGGATATCGCTTGAGCAGCCCGGCGACCGCGCTGACGTTCATGAGCCCGTCCGCGGTCGGATCGAGAATTACGACGCTGATCGGCTTCCGGCGGATGATTGATTCGAGCTCTTGCCACGACGAGGCGACAAAAAACTCAGGCTCATCAGCAAGCACGTGCCTGACGTGGGTGAGCAGCCGCGAGGGAAGAAATGCGGCAACGCTCAAGTGGCGATCGCGCTCATGATCCTAGGAAACTGGTGGCAAAGTCTCCGCAGCGCGAGGGCAAATGATAAGAAAAGTACTGTTTTTGGTAGGAAACATACATTTTCTGATAAGAAAACGACATTTCGGCGTTTTCAACTAGGGATACGTTTGGCCTGTTCAGTTCCCCACGGCCCGTCCCCCTCTTTTATCAGGAGTACTTCCATGACCCGCAACAGACTTTTCGCAGCCATCGCCATCATCTCAGCCGTAGTTCTGACGGCTTGTTCGGACATGACTGCACCCAAGAGCGCATGCCCAGTTGTAAACGGCTCCTCAGTTTGCCTCACTAAGTAAGCGGATTTGGGGGCTGCCGTAGGTACTTATGCGGCAGCCACCGCCGTCTTACGCAGCTCAGAGATTGCGCGGACAACGCTCTCGATCTCTTCCGGAACCCAGGAAGGGGGCGCAACGAAAGGCTTGATCGGACGCGGTGCGGTGCGAATCGCCGTCAGCATCGCCTGCGCCTTGAACGTGACCTGATGAATCTGGTTGGCCTCGGAAAAGGAGATTGCTTCCTCGAGCGCTTCCTCGGCCGTCCTGCTGCGCCCAAGAGAATTCATGCCTTCGGCGAGACAAAGCAGGTAGTGCGCGCGCAGGTAAGGCGACAGGGTGACCTGCGCCAGTTGGCGAGCGTAAGCGTCAAATGCTTCGGGCATCCCGTCGACTGCTGCCAATTCCATCAAGTTGATGTTCGCCGTTGCGCGAATCATCTGGGACTGAGCGGTGGCGGCCAAAACCAGGTGAGAATCACGCGCAGCATCCCGCAGTCCGAGAGAAGTGAACATTGCCGCGACGTCCTCGAGCACGGAATCTCGCTCGGTGGGATTCGTGGTTAGGCCAAGCGCCTCATGGGCGAGCTTCAAAGCTTCGGAAAAATCGCCCTTCTGATGCGCGATGGCTGCGCGGCTATGGAGGGCGACTGCCTGTACTTCGGGAAACTCCTGATCGCGCGCCTGGACGAGGACATCGTCGAGAATCTCTTGCGCCTGCGGCAGGTTTCCCTTGTTCATGTAAGTGTTCGCGATACCAACCTGAACCGTCAGCACGCCTTGGCGATCGCCGAGTGTGTCCGCGATGTATGCGGCCTGCGAGTAAGCGCGCGCGGAGGTATCCCAGTCGCCGTTGCGGCGGGCCGCGCCGCCAACTGCTACTAGGGCATCGACTGAGAGCTTCGCGTTCTTTTCCGGGCGGGTGAGCTTGGACACCGTCGAGAACACGTCAATGGCAAGTGGCCACGCGGCCTCGTAGTCCAAGGCGCGGCCGTACGCCAGGAGGGCTCTCGATACTGTCTCGTCGATCGTCCCGCGGTTGGTCACTTCGTCGAGAATGTTTGTGAGCACGCCGCGAACTGGGTCGCCTTCGCCTACTCCCTCGATCGCGGTGCGCACGCTATGCAGCTGCGCCCAATTCGCCGGGTCTATGGATGAGCCGGTGTCGGTATACGCGTCCACGAGACGCAGGACTGACAGTCCGGCGAATACTGTACGCCAGGACGCGCTGTCCTCCTGCATCGAACCGAGTGTGTCGAAGTAGACCTGGTGCCGGATCATAGGGCCTTTTTTGGGCGTAATTTGGTGCATTAAAATGCCACTATGCACCCCAATTTGAAATGCCTGTTTCGTATCACCGTAGGGTCACTTTCATATCACCTAGAAAGAGTTAAGCCCTCCTGGAGAGGCCTAACGGGACAGGGGAATACGATCCCTAGGTAGTTGCTCTGTTGAGGGTATATACCATTCAGCGAGGTCAAACCACCACGCATCCGGGCGCATTTTGGTGGTCCGAATTCGCTTATTCACCCCGACGATTTTCCGTGGCTCATAGAGCCAGACGGCGGGCGCGTCGTCATTGATAACGGCGAAGGCTCGGGTGAATTTCTCACGCGCTACGGCCGGGTCTGCCTTGAGGGCGCTGTCCAGGAGAGCATCGAATACCGGGTTGCTGTACGACCCGTAGTTCACCCCATGACTGCCAATGCCCTGGGTGGTCCAAGCGCCTTTTATCCCGTCCGGGCTCGAGCCCATCGTCCATCCGCCAAGCGCTGCGTCGAACACGCCCCTGGATTCGCGGTCGTTCTCAGTACTCTTCTCCAGCAGCTCGAGCTGAACCCGGACGCCCATGCGCCGGAGCTGCTCCTGCATGAGCGGTCCCATCTTCATCCTGTTCCGGCTATGGGTTGGAATGATGATCGAGAAGGAGAGAGGTTTTCCATTTTTCGCCCTCGTCCCGTCCGCACCTCGTCGGAGCCACCCCAGGGAGTCGAGCAACCGGCTGGCACGAACCGAATCGAACGGTAGCTGCGCCCCGCGCGGATCCGTTACCGCGTAAGCCCGGACGGTCGGGCCGACCGGTACGAGTGCAAAGGTGTCGAGCAGGCTACGCACGAGGGTGGCGCGATTCAACGACATCGTGATCGCCCGGCGTAGATCACGATTGCCGAACAGCGGATGTGGGCGGGATTTGTTCGCCGGATCGCGCAGATTGAATCGCAGAAACGCGTAGTCCATCCCGGGCAAGAGGATCGGCCGGACGCTCGGATGACGCGCCGACTTACTCAGGTCCTCCGGGCGGAGGCCATCGAAGACATCGGCATCCCCGGCGAACACCTTCGTCACAGCGGCCGTGTAATCCGGTGAGATACTCCAGATAACTCTGTCCAGTTTCGCTCGTCCGCGAAAGTTGGTGGTGTCCGCAACGATCTCTACTGAGGCGCTCTTATCCCAGTTGCGCAATCGGAAGCGGCCGGTGCCGATGGGCGGAGGCAGTCGCTCACGCAAGGCGCTTACGGGAATCTTCTCCAGCTGGTGCGCGGGCAGAATCAGCATTTGGGCCGCGGCATCCAGAAACTGCGTCGGCAACCTTTGGTGAAACCAGAACACCGCCGTAAGGGAATCCGTCACCGTTACGGAGTCGATGTTTGCGAGCTCGGTTCCCAATCGCCCACCGAGCGCGGGGTTTTTGTTGAGGGCGAAAGTGAACTGAACGTCTCGAGCCGTGACGTCTCGTCCATCGTGCCACTTTGCCATCGGATTGATATGAAAGGCGAGCTCCAGCGAGTCGCCAGTCCAGCGCCACCTGTCCGCCAGGCCAAGCCTATATCCCTTCTCGTCGGCGGTGTTCATGTCGGCGCCGACGTCGGCAAGGTAGTCGTAGATCTGCTCTGTGATCTGCTTGCCCTCCTGAGAAACGACGAAGGGGGGGAAGAGCGATCCTGGATCACCTGTGGCTGACACGACCACGGTACCGCCGAGGCCGGCGGTGCCGGGTACCGGTGCGCGCTCGGTGCATCCGACGACGAAAAAGAATGCGAGCCCCGCTGACAATCTCATCCGGATGAAGCTAGCGCTGCCAGTCGCAGCCGGAAGAAGGCCGCTGCGGGGTGATAGAAAACCTACAGTTTGAGAAAGAAAACCGACATTGACGCGGTTGCGCGCCCGTTGAAATCTCCACAGTAATGGGAAAGACTGGTCCGAAGCGAAATGACGCCATGCCCACCTTTCAGGTGGCGCATTTGCGACGCGACGGCCAGGACATAGTCATAGTCCCTGTGGATCGGTCTTTTGGAAAGCGATCGCCCGCGGAACAGGCTCGCATTCAGGAGGCGTTCCAGCGTAGCGCGGCCGCGGCGGACATTCCTGGCGTGGTGGTTCCTGTGTGGGACGACGCGACTGGAAGGATGGCATTTCGTGCTCCCCCACCCTGGCACGAGTTCCTCAAGAGCATCGACATGGTTTACGTCGCGACCGCCCTGAATCGCACGCTCAGCCTGGAATCGCGATAAACCACGCGCAGTTGAAACGCGAACGGCGCCCGGTGATAATCCGACATTGATGCATTTCGTCTGATTCACCTACCCTCTTAAATCGGGCACCGACTTGTCACTTTTCAAAATTTCGTGGCCGGCCAGAAGGCGTTCCGCCATCCTGGGATTAGTCGCGATGGGTGTCCTCGCGTCCCCCAGCTTCGCGCAACACGAGGGTCATGCGGGCATGAGTGATATGCCGGCCGACACACTCGCCACGGCCCCGACCTCGCCGACACGCCCGCTCTCTGACTCGGGGGCAATCGCGGATTCACTGCTCAGCGTCTGCAAGGTGCACGTCAGCCACTCGGTGGATGAGTACTCCACCTGCCTGGGCGATGGAATCGCCGCGCTGTCGTCAGCGGGAAACATTGCTCTCGCGATGGGGACGCTCGACCGTATAGTCCACTCGGATCCTTCGCTCATTCTGCTCGGTCATCCTCTCGCGCACGCTCTCGGATACGCGGTACGCTCCACACCTGCTACAGCAACGCGACTGCTGTCTGAGTGCGATGACCGGTACCAGTCAGGATGTTATCACGGCATCCTGCAACGTTATTTCGATGCGCGAATGGGTCTTCCGCTGGCGCAGTCCGTGTTGCTTGCGCCCTGTGATGGATTGCGCGGCACTAGCGAGCAATTCCGCCTCTTCGACTGTCTGCACGGAGTGGGGCACGGTCTCATGATGTACCATCGTTACGACGCGAACGCATCACTCAAGGATTGCGACCGCCTCGCGAGCGATTGGGATCAGAGGAGCTGTTACAGCGGGGTGTTCATGGAGAACAACATGGGCGCGCGCCTGCAGATGTTCGCCGACGAGCGGCTCGGAATGCATCGGCATTCGATGCCAGGGCCATCCGTTGTCCTCTTCAAGCCAGACGATCTGAACTATCCGTGTAACGCGACTCCTGCCCGGTATCGCCGAGAGTGCTACGAGCTGCAGGCGGACCTGATTCTTTCGGCGGTGAAGCAGGACTACCGAAAGGCCGGCGCCGCGTGCGATGGCGCCGGCACTCTTGACCTCGTCCGCGAATGCTACAGAGGTCTCGGCCGGAACGCGTCTGGAGCGGCGGCGTTTCAGTACGACGGAATCAAGAAACGTTGCGGTCAGGTCTCATCGGCTGGCATCCCATTTTGCTATGAGGGAGCGGTGCGCCATCTGGCGTACGCCCCAAGCGAGCTTCCGCGTGGTGTTGCGTTCTGCAAATCGCTGCCGGAAGGGGAGAGCCGTTCGCGTTGCTGGGACGGTATAGGGCTTCAGGTGGGAGGATTCTTTTCGGATTCTACTTCGCGACAGCGCGCCTGCAGATCGGAATTGCAAAGTGACGTCGCGGCCTGCGTGGAGGGAGCGGGCCTCACCAGAAGCGTCTCTCCGAGGACTGGGCCCTAACCGTGGAATCACGAAGAATAGGCTCGCTCGAGGCTTCCGTCATCGGGGTGGGCTGCAACAACTTCGGTGGCCGCATCGACGAGACTCGCACCAGGGAAGTCATCGATACTGCACTCGATGAGGGGATCAACTTTTTCGACACTGCCGACATGTACGCGGACGGCAGGAGCGAGGAGCTGATTGGCCGTCTTGTCGTAGAACGGGGGCATCGATCGCAGGTTTTGATCGCGACGAAGTTCGGAAATGATATGCCGGGACAAGGTCGTGGCGCGCGACCGGAGTACGTCAAGCGCGCATTCGAGGCCAGCCTCAAACGGCTTCGTACCGATTACATCGACCTCTATCAGCAGCACGTGCCGGATCCCGACGTCCCCATAGCGGAAACTCTGGGCGCGCTGAACGAGCTCGTGAAGGCTGGGAAGGTCCGTGAGATCGGCTGCTCGAATTTCTCCGCAGAGCAGATAGAGAATGCAGAGGAAGCTTCAGAATTCCGTCGCGGATCGGCGCGGTTCGTAAGCGTTCAGAACGAGTACAGCCTGCTCCATCGAGATCCAGAAAAGGGCGTGCTTGCCGAATGCGAGCGACTGGGGCTCGCGTTCCTTCCTTTTTTTCCGCTCATGAGTGGACTTCTGACGGGCAAGTACAGAAAGGGCGGCCCCATTCCCGAAGGCACTCGCGTGGCGAAGTACGAGCGCTACAGAAAGCTTCTTACCGACGAGAATCTGAACAAGGTGGAGGCGCTCATCGGATATGCTGAATCCCGCGGCCACACGATTCTGGAACTGGCCATCTCGTGGCTACTCGCTCATCGCGTGGTGGCGTCGGTTATTGCCGGTGCATCTTCGGCTCAGCAGGTGCGGGCGAACGCTAGCGCCGCCGCGTGGAGCCTTAGCGCCCCGGAGCTGGACGAAATAGACGCACTGCTCAGCCGAGAGGCAGGAAGCGCGAGGGCCTGACTAAATTTCAGCTTCTGCCGGGCAGAACTGGCATCAACTGCCGGTGTAGCACCGGGCGGGTACCAAATACTCACGACGAAAATTGGAGCAACAGTGAAAAACACCATTTTTTCAATGATCGCTATCCTGGGGCTCGCTGCAGCGGCTCCGGCCGCGCAGGGTCAGGGATACAATCCGTTTCAGATCGGCGCTTCCGGTGGAATCGCATTCCCAACGGGTGATCTGGGCACTACGACCGACAATGGCTATAACATCGCCGTAGTGGTCGGCTATAAGCCGCAGTTGCTGCCGGTCTCCGTGCGCGCGGAAGCAGCGTACAACTCATTCGGCTTCACGGGCGGCGGCGGGAACATCAACATTCCATCGTTCACCGGCAACGTGGTGTATGACCTGCCTCTGGGCGTGGGATTTACGCCTTATGCGATCGGCGGCGTTGGTCTTTATCGTCCAAGCACCGGGTTCAACGGCGTTAGCAGCAACAACGCGGAAAACGATTTCGGCTGGAACATCGGTGGCGGCATCAAGCTTCCATTGAGCACGAGCTTCGAAACCTTCATCGAGGCGCGTTACAATAGCGTCAGCATAAGTGGTGGTGGCACCGCGAGCTTCGTTCCGGTTACTGTCGGCATATTGTTCTAGGAGACACGGACAAAAAAGGCCAGTCCAACCGGACTGGCCTTTTTTTATTGCGAGTAGCGATCCTACTGCACCGCGTTGACCATGTCGAAGATCGGAAGGTACATGGCCACGACCATTCCTCCGACGACTACGCCGAGGAAGACGATCATGATCGGCTCCAACAGCGACAACAGGTTGCTCACGGCGGCATCGACTTCTTCATCGTAGAAGTCAGCGATCTTGGACAACATCTCGTCCAAACCACCGGTTTGCTCGCCGACGGCGATCATCGAGATGACCATGGGCGGGAAGACCTTCGACTTCTGGAGAGGCTGGGCGATGGTATCACCGCCGGCGATCGATGACCGGGACTGCATGATCGCGTCCTGAATGACTCGGTTGCCGGCGGTTTTTGCCGTGATCTCGAGTCCTTCGAGAATGCTGACGCCCGAGCTGATTAGCGTACCCAGCGTACGGGTGAAGCGCGAAACGGCAGATTTGCGGAGCACGTCACCAAGAACCGGCATGCGGAGCATGAATCGGTCGATAACGAGTTTCCCGCTCGGTGTAGCGTAATACTTCTTGCCCGAGTACGCGCCGACGATGATGATGGCGCCGATGATCCACCAATAGTTTCTGAGGAATCCAGAGGCCGCGATGACGATGCGGGTCGGCAGTGGCAGCGCCTGGCCTGCCGATGCGAACATGCCCGCGAATACCGGGATGACGAAGATGAGGAGCACCACGACCGCGATGGCCGCGACGCTCATGATGACCGCCGGATAAATCATCGCGCCCTTCACCTTTCTAACAAGCGCGTCGTTCTTTTCAAGGAATGTCGCGAGGCGGAGCAGAATGGTGTCGAGAATACCACCGGCCTCGCCGGCGGCGACCATGTTGACGTAGAGGTTGGTGAAGGCTCTCGGGTGCTTGGAGAGCGCGTCAGCAACCGTGTTACCGGATTCCACGTCGAACACGACCTTCTTGGTTACTTCGGCTAGCGCCTTGTTGTCCGTTTGCTCGGCGAGAATCGTCAGGGCCTGCACCAGCGGCAGACCGGAGTTGATCATCGTCGAGAACTGGCGGGTAAAGATGACGACGTCGCGTGTCTTGATCGCGCCACGGCCTACCTTCTTGGCCGCGTCCTGATCGATTTTGACGACACTGAGCCGCTGCTTTCTGAGCTGGGCAATGACATCGTCGCGAGACGAGGCGTCGATCGTCGCGGTGCGAAGATCGCCGTTGAACGCTCTTGCCGTATAAGTAAAAGTAGCCATTTGCTAATCCTCTTTAACGTCTTGCCGGAGAGCCCGACGCGGGCCCCCGGGTACCTGCCGGCTTTGCGGCGGGCGGCTGGCCGGTTCTGCCTTCATCTGCCGGATCCAGTTGGCCAATCATGCGCTGGAACTCCGTCGGGTCGCCGCTCACTCGCAGGCATTCGTCCGCCGTGACTTCGCGACTCATGTACAGGGCGTACAACGCATCGTTGAGCGTCTGCATTCCCCACTTCTTACCAGCCTGCATCGACGAGTATATCTGGTGAACCTTGTCGTCGCGAATGAGAGCGCGGATCGCGGGCGTCACAACGAGGATCTCGGCTGCCATGACACGGCCGCGTCCCTGCGCCTTGGGCAGAAGCGTCTGAGTGACGATTCCCTCGAGCACGAACGCCAGCTGCGCTCTGACCTGCGATTGCTGGTGTGAGGGAAAAACGTCGATGATGCGGTTGATCGCTTCTGCGGCAGAGTTGGTGTGCAGCGTTGCAAACGCGAGGTGACCTGTTTCGGCGATCGTCAGGGTGGCGGCGATCGTTTCCAGGTCGCGCATTTCGCCGACCAGAATGATGTCGGGGTCTTCTCGGAGCGCGTACTTGAGCGCACTGGCGAATGACTTGGTGTCGCTGCCGATCTCGCGCTGGTTGATGATGCAGCTCTTGTGCTTGTGGATGAACTCGATTGGATCTTCGACGGTAATGATGTGGCCCTTCCGCTCGGTATTGATCTTGTCGATCATGGCGGCGAGGGTCGTCGATTTACCGGAGCCGGTCGGGCCAGTGACCAGCACCAGTCCGCGGGGTTTTTCCGCCATCTTGGCAATCGAGCCGGGGAGACCGAGCTGATCGAATGTCTTGATCGCGAACGGGATCTGTCGGACGACCATCGAAACGCAACCGCGCTGCTTGAACACGTTGCCGCGGAATCGCGCGAGATTCTGGATGCCGAACGAAAAGTCCAGCTCGTCCTCGAGCTCGAACCGCTTCTTTTGCTGCTCGGTAAGAACCGAGTATGCGATCTGAAGCGTATCCTTGGGTGTCATCACCTGCTCAACCGAAGAGTTGGTGATGTCGCCGTCTACGCGCAGCTTCGGGCGCTCGCCCGCAACCACGTGCAAGTCGGAAGCATTTCGCGAGACCATCTCTTCGAGCAGGGAGCGGAGATTTACTCCGTGCGCTGGCGCCGGCGGTCCGGACGGACTCGAGGTGTCTATGAACGGTAGGGTCATCGGTTATCGATTTCGAATGTTGTGGATCACGCGGCGGTTTCGCGGACTACCTGCTCGAGAGGACAGATCCCCTTGAGAACTTTCAACCAGCCATCCATGCGGAGGGTGAGCATTCCTTCTTCGATGGCCGCCCTCTGAATTTCTGCGGCGCCCGCGCTCTGCATGATCAGCTTTCGGAGATTTGGAGTCATACTCATCACTTCGTAGAGACCTTGCCTGCCTTTGAGGCCGGTGCCATCGCATTGCTCGCATCCTTTGCCTCGAAAGACCGGGAGATCTTCCATCCTGGTGTCGAGCGTGATCTGGTCCATGAACGGTTTGGCAGCGTCAGTGGCGCGGGTTTTCGCGTCGCGAAGAGCCATGTCCGTGAAGTGCATATCGCGCATTGTGATTCCACCGTCGATTTTCGCTCCGGCCACTTCGGCCTTATCCATCTTGTAGGCCTCGGCGCACTTGGAGCATACACGACGAACGAGTCGTTGGGCGAGAATCAGGTTGAGCGCCGAAGCCACGTTGAAGGGCTCGATACCCATGTCCATGAGACGGGTGACGGTCTCCGGGGCAGAGTTCGTGTGCAGAGTCGAGAGAACAAGGTGACCTGTAAGCGCGGCTTTGATGGCGATGCCGCCGGTCTCCAGGTCTCGAATTTCTCCCAACATGATGATGTTGGGGTCCTGACGAAGGAATGCCTTGAGCGCCGCGGCGAAGGTCATGCCGATCTCGGTGCGCACGAGTACCTGATTGATTCCAAACAGGTTGTACTCGACCGGGTCCTCGGCCGTCATGATGTTGACGTCGATGTTGTTGATCTTGGAGAGCGCAGAGTAGAGCGTCGTCGTCTTACCGGAACCTGTGGGACCCGTGACGAGCACCATACCATACGGATTGGAGATCGCTTCCATCAACTCACGCTCGGCGCGCGGCTCGATGCCGAAGGTGCCCAGGTCGAGGGTGAGGTTGCCCTTGTCGAGAATACGGAGCACTACTTTCTCGCCGAACAGCGTCGGCAGGGTCGAGACACGGAAATCGATGACCTTGGAGCCGATTTTGAGCTTGATGCGACCGTCTTGCGGGACACGACGCTCGGCGATGTTCAGGCTTGCCATGATCTTGAAGCGGGAAATCAGCGCCGGCCGCATTTTAATGGGCGGCTTCATGATTTCCTGAAGTGCTCCGTCGATGCGGTAGCGAACGCGGAGCTCCTTCTCGAAGCACTCGAAATGAATATCCGACGCGCCTCTGCGGAGAGCGTCGGTCATGATTGCGTTAATGAGCTTGACGACTGGAGCTTCGTCGACGAGAGCGGCGCCA
>Ga0157372_10001204_pt1 | contig 27976 bp, 25 predicted proteins | sample C55metaG_FD_115307 | JGI IMG/M metagenome (GOLD analysis project Ga0157372, IMG submission 115307) | Corn rhizosphere microbial communities from Kellogg Biological Station, Michigan, USA - C5-5 metaG | ecosystem: Host-associated > Plants > Roots > Rhizosphere > Soil | place: USA: Michigan...
CCGGACACGCTCTATCGCAACCTGGGCAAGGGCGAATTCAGTGACGTCACCTGGCCCGCAAAACTAGCACAACCGACATATACGAACGTTGGATGGGGAACAGGATTCGTCGATTTTTCGAATTCCGGCTTGCTGGATATTTTTATCGCTAACGGCCACGTCTATCCGCAGATGGACGAGATCGCCGGGGCCGCCCGCTACGCTGAGCCAATGCAACTTTTTCGCAACAAAGGCGATGGCACTTTTGATGACATCTCAAGTGTGCTTTCCAAAATTCCCGGCGCTTCCCGCAGGGGCGCCGCATTTGGCGACCTGAAGAATGACGGCAACGTCGATGTAGTGGTGCTCGACATGGACGGCCCGCCACAACTTCTCATGAATATAACGGCGAACCACAACCATCGCGTGCTCTTCAAGCTCGTGGGTGTTAAGAGCAACAAGATGGCGGTTGGAGCAAAGGTTACAGTGACCACCGGTAAGATTTCGCAAATTAGCGAAGTGCGCGCCGGCGGCAGCTATTTGTCGAGTAACGACCCTCGAGTGCATTTCGGTCTTGGTGGTGATGCGCAGATGTCGCAGGTTGAAATTCGCTGGCCGATGGGCGGAAAAGAAATTCTGAAAGACGTTCCCGCGGATCTCATTTACACGATCACGGAAGGCAAAGGCATCACCGACAAGCAGGCGCTGCCGGCTGTGAAGTAACTAGTTGCTGGCACGAATATTTCGAGAAGAAGCCGCAGTTTTATCGCTTGTATCCGGCCACGAATCCGCGTCCACGCCGACGGAATTCCGCAGCAAAGAATCGCATTCGCGATTTTATTCCGTCCAACCGGACCAGCCGACCTGAATTCATCCCTTCTTTCGCAATGACGCGCCCCAGTATCTGATCGCCGCGGATTTCCTCGTCGGTGTCTGCCCCTGAGTCTCCGCGGGTGATGAAAGATTGCGCGTGCTTACGAATAATTCTGTGGGCCTTGAATTCCGCGCCTGTCCTAAGAAGAACAATATCTCCGATCCTGAGCATCTCCCGGTTCACGGGCTTAACGTGCACGATCTCTCCGTCCTGGATTGTAGGCAGCATGCTTCGTCCCACGGCCTGAAAGCGCAGTCCATAGCCGCCGGCGATCAGATCGTTGGTCAGCAGATGAAAGGCCGACGACTGAGCGCGGTCACTGATCATGATTGCCTTCCAAGCACCGTTGCCACCGAGCTGGAGTCCGGAAGGAATTCAAATTCGTTACATGAGACAACATAGAGAGCGCGATGGATGAATTCGAGGGACCCTGCGACACCGGTGGCATTATGAAAGGGGGGAAACGAGCGCGCGAAAATCTCTGCCGCCGCGCGAACCTGCGGCAATGAAGAAAATCTGTTTTCATTCCCGTGACGCAAAATGTGAATTCCATCAAGCTTGGCTTTCGCTGGAGATGCAAAAGCTGCCTCACCGTGCCACGGGGTTCCATACATCCATAGCTCACCGTTGTGTAGCCGCAAGATGATGCGGTCGTCACTCAAGATTTCTGGCGCTCGCAGCGTCTCCCATAGGCGCGCCGTGGTGCTTTTGCCCGCCCCCGAATGTCCCAGAAATAAATGGCCACCAGTCTCCCGGTCGATCAGTCCGCAACCATGGACCTCCAGGCCGAGGCCGTGGTGCGCCAGATAGTTTGTGATCAGCAGTTCACATGCCGGGTATTCGAGCGGAGAGATGGCTCCGCAGCGCTCGCTCGCCGCACGGCTCAACATTATTTTCGCGTGGCGGAAATCGCGCGAAACGGAGATGCGTTTATAGGGCTGCCCCCCGAGTAGCGGGCTGGCGAAATCAAAGACAAATCGGTCGCCTGAATCGAAGACCCGCCAGATTGCGCCCGATTCAAAGGCTCTTTCAACTACCCATTCAGACAATTCATCGACCCAGAGCACCGCGACTTCGATATCTATTTTTTCATGAGGGCCGGACTCGGATCGGAATGCGAGTAGTTCAGATTCGCGGTGAACGTCAGCCCACGAATCGCCATGGAGCTCGACAGCCAAGCCACCAAAACTGAACCTCTGGCGAGCGGGATCCGCGGGGGGAAAATTTTCCGCTGAGCGATTCGAGAGATTACGCTCCTGGGTTGCGCTATGAGCCGATTCCATGGCAGTTGCCGCCCGGTTGGTGACAGGAGCTGAATTGGCCAGCCGAACTCATGCTCTTACAAAAGCCCAGAACAGCCTCTTCGGGTCGAAGCTTGATAGCAATGACCTCCGGAGCCGTGTACTGTTTTTTTACTGGGTCCACATTTTGGTTCATAGGTGGCCTTCTTAACGAGCGGAACCGCAGCCCCCTTCACAACCCGATTGAGCTTGACCGCTGTTCAAGATCGGCAACAGTTCCCGCGCGGCGACCCACTCATCGGGGTTGGCTTCACGGGACAAAATTCTTTCCGCCGATTGTGCAACCGCCGAATAACTTTTGCCGCCAGCGCAAAACTCACATTCACCATGTTCAGGGACATCAAAGCCGGACGCCATGGCTCGAAGGTGCGCGACCTCGCAAAAAAAATCCACAGGTGATTCGGCGTCGCCATTCTCCAATTCGCCGTTGGCCGGGCACATTCCGCAAGCGGTGCGGATTCGGCAATTCACGCATTTGGAAATCTTCTGTCTTTTCCGCTGCCGCACTTTCTGCAAAAACTGCTCCCATCCCTCGTGGATACTTCCGGCGCGAATGTCGTACGTGTCCTGATGCGAGAGCACGCAGATACTCATTTTGCCAGTGGGATCGAGGGCAAACGCCGTAACTCCGCCACCACAGGAATAAACCCTGTCACCCGGAACGTGAGGCGCCGCGATCGCGCTTGCCAGACCGCTCTTGTGTTCTGTAACAACTTTAGGCCATTGCCATTCCAAGGCAACCACTTCCTCGGGTGTGAGTCTCACCGCAAGCGGCGCCGATGAGCAATCGATACGCGGATTGATCATCCCGTCGAATTTAAACTGCACTCCAAGTTCCTGCTCTGCAAACGACTTCATTTCCGCGATCTCGTGACGGTTCACTGAGGTGGCCACTGTCTTTAGTTTGAGCGGCAAGCCACGATCCAGCAGCAAGCGGATCCCGCGCAAACACCGGTCATAGCTTCCTGGCAACTGAGTTAATTTTTCATACGTTTCGCGCGTTCGTCCGTAAAGTGTGATTTCGATTTCGAATGGCGGAAACTCTCGCAGGTGATCGGCGATTTTTTCACTGATCAGAATTCCGTTGGTGAAGAGAGTGATTAGGAAACCTTTGCGATTGGCAAAGTCATATATCTCGAGAAAGTCTTTACGTGCGAAGATCTCACCGCCGGTGAAGAGCAGCCAGATTACTCCCATATCTGCGAGCTCGGTCAAAATCGCAAAATACTCTTCTTTGGTCAGTTCCTGATTGCGCGCGGCCAGATCTCCCATCGCCAGGTTGTTGTAACAGTGCTGGCAATCGAGAGGGCATCGCCGGGTGACTTCAATGGTGGCTTCGAGCGGGACGCGCTTATTCCCAAAACGCTGGTGCAGCGCGAGGCTGAATTCGCCATAAGTGGCTGTATTCATGTCGATGCAGCCACTCCAAGTTCCGTGACCAGTCCCACCGACTCCATTTCAGCCAAAAATGCTTCCACGTCGCGTTCAAGTTGTGTGTTTTCCGTTTCGAACTCTCGCGCGATTACTTGAACAATTTCGCTTTTGCTGCGAGGGTGCGAAATCGCCTCCCAGATGGTGGTCGCAACTGGATTCAGACTGTAAATGGAGGCGAGGTCGCCAACCCCCTTGCTGATTGGCACAATCAGCGTCTCCCCAGCAATCACTCGGGAAACAACTGTGTCCGAGCGGACGTACAGTTCCATTGTCCCCCTCCCAAACGCCCAAGTCTCATTCTGATTCTGAGACGATTGATTCACCTTAACAGAGAGCCATCTACACGCTGTTGCCTAGGTGGATTCTGTTTGCCGAATGGGAAGGAAATATAAAAAGGGAGCAACTCCGGAGGACTGATTCGACTTCCGCAAGTTGCTCCCTGATAAAAACTGATCGATACATTCCGTCTACCAACGAAATCCGAAGGTGACTGGCACGTATGTGAGATCAGGGCCGAAGGTGGTAAACATCGCGTTGTAACGCGCCGCGGTGAACGCCTTGAGATATCCACCCAGCCGGAACTCCAGGCCGCCGCCCGCATTGAACCCGGGCTTGTAAGTACCGAAGGATGCCACGACCGGATACTGCTATCCGGCAAGGGTACCCACGGACGCGGCTACGGTGATACAGACCATCTCCCGCGATGATATATATGACTAGTTGGTACACAGGCCAGAGTGGCCGCCGGCCGCAGGCTTGGCTGCTTCGCCTATACTTTCATCGTGAGTTCCGCGCGCGCTCTCGCAATCACACTACTCTTCACTTGCACTCTGCTCGGCGCCGATCAACCTTCTGTTCCGATCGTGCGCTGGGCCGAAAATACACCGAACTGCAGCGTTCGCCAGGGTGAAGATGGTCGCACTCACTACACGTTATCCTCACCTAATTTTGATATCACCCTGAAGGTTGATCCCAAGGAACTGGAAAAAATTCCGCACCGTGCCACTCCTATGCTCACGGTCTCGCTGGACTTCACTTACAAAGGTAAGGGCGAGTTTGAAATTCATCAACGGCGCTTCGCCCTGGAATTCTCAAAACATCACCAGGTAGTGAAAACACCTCTGGACCCCAATGAAATAGTGCAACATTTACAGGAGGACGTGGAGGGCCTCACCGATCAAGTCGAGCGCCACGAAGTACGAAAACATCCTGAACAGAAACAGCAGAAAGAAGCTGAACTGCAAGCCCGGCTTAAGGACTATACCGAAATGATGGACTTCGTCAGCACTCAGTCTCTGCACTCGGCCGTGTTGAGCCCGGTAAAACCGACGATTAGCGGTTGGGTATTCTTCAGCATAAAAGACCGTTGGATCGGTCCTTGGCACAAACCAGAGCAATTCGTTTTACGTCTGCCGGTAGAGAGGATTATTGTCGAATTCCCATTTTCACTACCTCCTCAAAGCGGAGGAGTTGAGCTGCGCCGCAGGTCCCCAGAAAGCTCCCAATAGGATTTTTCTAAGCATTTGCCGACAAGGTTACTAAGTAACCCTGGTTACTTCCCGGTTTAGTTACTGATGTAATCTCCATCGGCCTGATTCCATGCTGACTGTATGAATAGGGGATTCTAAGATTCAGTTACGTGTGAGCACTCTCCACCAAAGTCTGGGCCGCTACCTTATTGAGGCCGAAATTGGGCGTGGCGCCATGGGCGTCGTGTATCGCGCCTATGATCCCCAAATCGGACGCCAAGTCGCAATTAAAACGATTTCGCTGACCGGTCAGGAATTCACGGACGAACAGGAGTACCGCGCACGATTCCTGCGTGAAGTCCGAGCTGCAGGACGTCTTTCGCATCCTGGTATTGTGACCATCTTCGACGCGGGTCAAGACCCGGATACTGAAGAACCATACTTGGTGATGGAATACGTCACCGGCGAGCCCCTTAGCAAGGTGCTGGGCCGCAATCGCAAATTGAGCCTGCCGCTGGCATTGCAGTACGCACAAGAGATTGCAGAAGCCCTCGACTACGCTCATAACCAAGGCGTCGTGCACCGCGATATTAAGCCGGCAAATATTCTGATCACCGAAGACGGCCACGCTAAGATTGCGGATTTCGGCGTCGCCTGGCTGCGCCACGAAATTACCCAGGTTGGCGAGATTGCAGGCAGCCCGGCTTACATGGCGCCGGAGCAGATGAGCGGCAAACAGGGTGATGCCCGTTCCGACCTGTTCTCGCTTGGGGTCGTGCTCTACAGCATGATCACGGGGTTTCGTCCATTTCAGGGCAACAGCGCAAAGACGGTCGTTTTTAAGGTCATGAATATTGAGCCGGTCCCGGTCACCAGTTTTCAGACCGAAGTATCGCCGGAGCTGGACGCAATCGTCTCTCGCGCAATCGCAAAAGATCCAGAAGATCGCTATCCGAGCGGCGCCGCACTGGCCCGTGCGATCCAGAAATTTCGCGAGGCCGGTTCTAGTCCAACCGATACTGCATCGTTCATAACTCCCTCACTGCAAAATCACAAATCGAACGGCAAGAAAAATGGGCGCGACGCGAAACCGCACTTCCGCTACTCGCTAGCGGCAGCGATTTTCTGTGTCGTGGTTGCCGGTTTGCTCTTTGCCTGGAGAATGAGGAAAGAGCGCAACGTGCCGCTTCCCGCAGACGTTATCGCAGAATTGCGCCTGCATCCCATCCGTCCCCATCCGCTCACTGCTGCCCAAACCCAGATACGCGCGGTACTGGAAAAAGTTAGACCGCGAATAACCCACGTACGCAAAAGCGTGAAGGTCTCATCGCCCACAACACCGCCAGTCGCGTCCGCGAAAGTGCAAGTTGAAATTGAACACCACTTCAATGCGGCTAAGGCATCGATCTGGTTAGATGACAAACTGATTTCCGATCAGGAGTTGCACGGAGGCGATCAAAAACACTCCTTGCTGCGTACGGTAGAAATTAACCAGGTAACAAGTTTCCAGTTCCCTGCCGGCAAACACTCGCTTCAGATTCGTGTTCTCTCTCCCCGCAATAACTATGATCAGATTGAAACCCTGGACGTTGACCTCGCCCCCAACTCCGAACGCGTACTGTCGGTGAACTGCAGCAAGCGAAAAATGCTGGTGATGTTGGAATAAAAAAAAGCAGCCCTTGAGGGCTGCTCAAAATTTCCGCTCCCAAAAAACTAGAACCGGATTTGTGGTCCGAAGGTCACTCTCAGATTGTTGAAAGTACCATTGTTCAAGTAGACCTCGTCACCGGCTTCCAGGCGAAGACCGAACGGTCCCCAGAACCCTTCAAAGCCCGCGCCAGGATACATTGCGAAATGCGTACCGCCGCCCCCTACGCCAGTAATCGCATTGCCCACGGTCCCAGGTGTCACTGCAGCTCCGGTCGTCGTGAAGTTAATAAAACCAACTTTTCCGGTTACGAAGAACTTAAACGGACCCGGCGTTTCAAACTTCGGTCCAAACAATCCGGTCAGAGGACGCAAACGAGTGGTTGTGAAACTCGTGCTGCCACCAACGCAATTGTTGCAGATGGTTGTGAAGTTACGCTCGAAGTCGTAATTCATTTCGCCTTCGATCGCAACATGCTGGCTTACGTGGAATCCTGCACGCGCACCAAAGCCAATAAAATTTGTCGTGTTTGCCCCCGGCGAGAAGCGCATGTAGTCCGCAAAAATTCCCACGCTGCCGTGGTCATAGTCCGACCCACCTTCCTGCGCCGCGAGCCATGAAGGAGCCGCCATTAGCAACCCGACCATCGCCATCCACATGATCTTTTTCCTCGTTACCTTCTCCTTGTGAAAAAATAGTATTAGTTCTGCTCGCGCCTTTCCCCAGCTTCCGAACAGGGCAGCAGGTCGCTCGTAGGATGCAAGCCAGGTTGGGGTGGTTGGGTTTTTGGGCAGCAGCCTTACCCTAGGTTGTTTCGGGTATTGCGCTTTAAGGTTGCCTTAAAAGGCGAACGGTGGGGTTTGACCCTACTCGGCTGCCCAACCGCTGATCTGCGACGGATTTCTCTTATCGGTCCGGAGTCGAATTGTGTGCCGATTCTGTCTGCCCTTTGGGCACGATTGAAACCACGATGTACTCACGTTCCTTGTCATCCATATCCTCAACCCGAAGCATCAGCTTGTCTTTCTTCAAACGAAACTGCGCGTTTTCACCGATCGGAAGTAAAGTGGGATGTTTATCGTCCTTGGGACGAACCGTGTAAACCAGATCGTTGGTTTCCAAGGTATATTGCTGACAGAGAAGCTCATGAGTTTTCATGTGCGAAGAATCCGTTCCGATCATTTCGCCTGCGAAACTTTTCCCGTTCTTCTCATCGGTTCCGCACTTCACCGAATCCATTCTCATTAGTCTGCCGCTCTGATAGTGCATCGGCTCTTTGCCCTGAACCGTCGTAGCCAGCAAAAGCACACCCAATAGGTAGTTCGCTCGCATGATCAATCTCCTTGCTGATTCAATTTGCGTCATTCCATCATTCTGACTGCCAGGCAAACTCAATAGAAGATTGCCGATGTACGATTCCCTTGCGTAATCCGGAAATTCCTGTAGCTACTGCTGATTCCAAAGAGAATGCGTAATCCCCGCATCTCTGGTATCTTCCTGCAGACGGATTCGCGAATGGGACAAATCGTCGCAGGCAGCCTGCCGCAACATTCCGACACAAGTTTCTTCGGCCATCCGCGTGGTCTCGCCACACTCTTCTTCACCGAGATGTGGGAGCGCTATAGCTACTACGGAACCCGCGCCCTGCTCATCCTTTACATGACCGCGGGCCTTCAAACCGGTGGACTCAACTTCTCAGTAATGAAGTCAGGCGCGATCTACGGCTTCTACACGGCAATGGTTTACCTGTTTAGTTTGCCGGGAGGCTGGGTGGCGGACCGCATCATCGGCCAACAACGCGCGGTGCTATTGGGAGGCATTCTGATCGCCGGGGGAAATTTCTGCCTGGCTTCTCCGAGCATGACTGCCTTCTACAGCGGGTTGGCCCTGCTGATTTTCGGCACCGGGCTCTTGAAGCCCAATGTCAGCACGATCGTCGGGCAGCTCTACAGGACCGGCGATAATCGGCGCGATGCCGGCTTCTCAATTTTCTACATGGGTATAAACCTCGGAGCATTTTCACCGCTGATCGTGGGCTGGGTCGGCGAAAAGGTGAACTGGCGACTGGGTTTCGCGACCTCTGCAATTGGCATGCTGATAGGGGTTGTTCAATACCTCATCACCCGCAAATATCTCGGCGAAGCTGGCCTCCATCCAACTCGCTCGGGAAATCCAGAAAGAGCCAGCGCTCAAAAACGTAATGCTGGATTTCTCACCGGTGCGGCCATTCTCGCACTAGTTGTCATAGGAGCTCTGAATTCGAGAGGCGTAATCCACATCACAGCCGAGTCGGTTTCCGACGCGTTGGGCTGGTTCCTGCTGGCCGTCTCAATTGCCGTATTCGCGTGGATGATCTTTGGCAAGGGCTGGTCCACCGAAGAAAGAAAACGGGCAGCGGCAATTTTTGTCCTGTTTATGGCCTCCTGTGTTTTTTGGGGTGCATACGAACAGGCGGGATCGTCGCTTAATTTGTTTGCCGAACGAAATACCAACCGCCATGTTCTCGGTTATGAATTTCCGGCGAGTTGGTTTCAGTGGGTGCAGCCGCTGTTCGTTCTAATGCTGGCCCCATTATTTGCCTGGTTGTGGCTTCGCCTGGGAAAACGCGAGCCATCCAGCCCCTCGAAGTTTTCCGTGGGCTTGTTATTTGTGGGATTGAGTTTTCTCGTCCTGGTGCCAGCCGCGGGGCGCATGGGAGTGTCACCCAACTGGTTGAATCTTTGCTATTTCCTGAGCGTAGTTGGCGAAATGTGTCTAAGCCCCGTGGGACTAAGCGCAATGACCAAACTTGCGCCCGCCCGGGCTGCGGGATTCGTAATGGGGGTGTGGTTTCTATCCCTCAGTATCGGAGACTGGATGGCTGGCCGGGCTGGTTCACTCTTTGAATCGATGCCGCTGCCCAAGTTGTTCGGCATCAGCGGCGTCGTCCCAATAGTCGCGGCGGTGATTTTGGCACTGCTCGTAAAGCCCACCAAACGCCTCATGTCCGGAGTTTCATAGAATCTTCCGGCCAGAAAGTCCGCCCTGAACTCCGGGAAAATTGGCGCAGTTGACCCAAGCTCCGGTACCCTTTAGGCTGCGGACTAGGGTAACTTCACCCTGGATGCAACCGCCGCAACCAGTACAACGAAAAGAACTTGACGCCGCATCACATCTATTGCGGCCGGAAAAGACATTTGACGGACGCGAAACGACCACAGCGCAATAAGCTCAGCGAGCAAGAAGCAATCGAGCGTGCCAAGCAGGGAGATGCGGCGGCTTTTGAGCTTCTCTACGACCTTCACAAGCGCCGTGTGTATTCGCTGTGTTTACGTATGACCGGGAACACCGCTTCGGCGGAGGACCTGACGCAGGAAGCTTTCCTGCAGTTGTTTCGTAAGATAGGCACGTTTCGTGGGGAATCGGCCTTTTCTACGTGGTTGCATCGTATGGCGGTAAACGTCGTCCTGATGCAATTGCGCAAGAAGAACCTTCCCGTGGTGCCGATCGACGAGACAACTGAAGGTGAGGAAGAGGGCACCATCCGGAAGGAGCTGGGCGCTGCGGATTCGCGTCTGGCAGGCTCCATTGACCGCCTGCATTTGCAAAGAGCGGTTGACGAGCTACCTCCGGGTTATCGTACGATCTTCGTGTTGCATGACGTAGAGGGCTACGAACACAACGAAATTGCGACGATGGTCGGCTGCTCGATTGGCAATAGCAAGTCGCAATTGCACAAGGCACGAATAAAGTTACGTGATCTGCTTCGCGTAAACCGAGCTGAAAAGGTTGCAAAGCGATCATGAATAGGCGCATGGTTCGGGGAGAGGCTGTATGAATTGCCTGCAGTTTGAAAACGCCCTGTCGGAGTACCTGGAAGGCGACAGCACTTCGGAGCAGCGAGCGCATTTGAATTCGTGCTCGGCATGTTCTGATTTATTGGCGGATTTGAGCCTGATCTCCGCCGAGGCATCATCGCTGCGCGAGTTAGACGAGCCGAGCGTTAGAATTTGGAATTCAATAGAGGCGCAGCTACGAAAGGAAGGGTTGATCAAGCAGCCCGCGCGCCCTTCGCAGCCTGATTTCTTTCGTCGGTGGCGGACCGCGTGGTTGGTTCCTGTCGCCGCAGCATTATTAATCGCTGCTGGCATCAAGCTTTATCAGCCTGCGAAAATCGGGGACAACCAGCCGGTCGCAAAGCAACATACTCCCGTCGCTCCTGTCGCGCCGGTAGTTTCCGCCGAGGATAAGGAGATCATGAGTACGGTTGCATCGCGGCCTCCGGCGCAAGTTGCCGCTTACCGCAATGATTTGGCCCAGGCTAATTCATTTATCCGTGACGCCCAGGAAGCAGTGAGGAACGACCCGAATGACATTTATTCCCAGCAAATGCTAATGAATGCTTACGAACAAAAGCAGATGGTGTACCGTCTGGCTGTGGACCAGAGCAATGAAGACGAGCAATAGTCGAGGGAAAATTATGTTGTCGGGAAAGTGCGCCGCCGCGGCTGGAATCGTATTGATGCTGGTGGGTGTTTCGCTTGGTGCCGAAAATGTCCGCAAGGACCTGCACTTCAAAGTCGGCAAGCACCCTGCCATTTCAATTAACAATCCTTATGGTCCAGTGGTAGTCAGGGCTGGCGCTCCGCACCAGCTCATAGTCACGGCAATTCTTCATTCCGACAAAGTTGAACTAGACCAAAGTAAAAGTCATAACCGGGTCGATGTCGTCTCTCATCTGCTGCCGGGCGCAAACGCGAGCAACGGTATGGTTGAGTACGAAATTCAGGTGCCGCCGGACGCAAATCTCACTCTTCGCTCTGAAAGCGGACGAGTGCACGCTGAAAAACTGCGCGGCGATTTAACCGTCGCCGGCAACGAAGGCGCCATTGAGGTGATAGATTGCAGCGGCGGCCATGTCCACGTGCGCACACTCAATGGGACGGTGAATCTCAGCAATGTGCATGGCGATATTGAGGTCATGTCGGTGGGTGGCGATGTTGTGATGAGCGGGGTCACCGGCGAGACAGTGGCGGTCAACTCCAACAGCGGCAAAATTCAGTACGACGGTGATTTCAGCGGTGAAGGCGAATACGCCTTCACCAGCCACACCGGAAACATTGAAGCGGTTGCGCCCGCATATGCTTCTATCGAGGTGCTTGCCCGGTCGACAAACGGATTGGTGCAGAGCGATTTTTCGCTTGATCCGAAACATGCGCCTTTCCTGGTTCGCGGCGCCAATTCGCTTTCCGGCACAATCGGTAAGGCAGCTTCGTCGGTAAAGCTCTTTTCCTTCAGTGGTAAAATCCGTCTCAAGAAGCGCCAGAATTAGTCCAGCTTTTCAAGCAGGCTAAATGCCGCAAATGACGGACGCAACTCCTTCTCCAAGTCCGCGACTCCCAAATCGAGCCTTCAGCGCGATATCGTTAGTCGGATTTATGGGCGCCGGTAAAACTACCGTGGGCCGCGCTCTCGCCGAGAAACTAGGTTGGGAGTTTGTAGATCTCGACGATCTCATCCAGGCGCGAGACGGTCGCACCATACCGGAAATTTTCGAAGAAAGCGGGGAAAGGGCCTTTCGCAACCTTGAACAGCAGGTTTTGCGGGAATTCGTCAACTCCTTTCGGGCTAACCCCTCAGTACTTTCGTTAGGTGGAGGAGCATTCATCGACAATACAAACCAGCAGCTTCTGCGCGAAAATGAAATTCCGGCGGTATTTCTCGATGCGTCAGCAGAAGAACTGTTTCGCCGCTGTCAGCAGCCGGGCGTAGATCGACCGCTGCTGAGCGACCGGAATGGCTTTTCGGCGCTGTATGAGCGGCGCCGACCCGTATACATGAATGCTACGTTCCGCATTCAAACTGCGGGACGGGAAATTGCCTCCATTGTCGATGAAATCATGACCCAGCTCCGGCTGGAGTCGTAACCAGGAGTCCCAAAGTGAAGTTTTACCCGTCAGCATCGTTCTGCATGATTGCGCTTGTGCTGTTTGGAAGTCAGGTGGCTACCAGCCGGGCGTTCGCAAAAGAGAAAGACGCTCCTCCCAAAGTTGTGGATGCGGGCTCGTTTGGAGTGTTCAATGGCGCCCATCGGGTAGCCACTGAGACGTTCTCGATCAAACAGGACGCCGACGGTAGCGTTATCTCATCCGAGTTCAAGTCTGAGCAGGGCGAGCAGAAAGCGGTGCAATCTTCGGAATTGGACTTGACGGGCTCGGTTAATCTCCGTCACTACGAGTGGAAAGAAGTCATCCCCGACAAGATGCTGGCGACGGTTGAACCGAATGATACTTTCCTGATCGAACATTTCTCGACCGGCCCCGATGGAAAACTGCATGACCAGAACTTTTTACTACCGGCTTCCACCTCGATTCTGGATGATTATTTCTTTATTCAGCGTGAAGTTCTGGCCTGGAAATTCCTCGCAACAGTATGCAAGCAGCAGAAAACCGGGATCGGGTGCCCTCCAAATCAGAAAGCGCAATTCGGTACTTTGAATCCCCATGCCCGCAGTTCCATGCTGGTCAGCATGGAGTTCACAGGAAAAGACAAGGTTACAGTTCGTGGATCGGAACGCGATCTGAGCCGTTTTATGCTGCACTCCGAGACTGGGGATTGGGCGATGTGGCTCGATGATAGTTTTAAAATTGTTCGCCTATTGGGCGACAACGGCATCGAAGTGGTACGTGACTAGGTCCGGAGCGCCGCCCGCGATCTCGTCCTGAAAGCTATCGGTCCAACGGAACTCGTTCGGCGCACAGAAACCAGGCAATGTATGGCGCTCATTGACGGTCGCACCACGCGCGTGCTATTTACGGTGCTCCTGTTTGCTATCGGCTTGGGTTTTCTCTACATCGCCCGCCGTACCCTGATTGCATTTCTGTTCGCGGTCTTTTTCGCATATCTGGTCGATCCCGCAGTTTCGCGGGTTCAGCGCTGGACCAAAAGTCGCGGCATCGCCATAGCCGTTATCTATGCGCTGATCGTTATCATGCTGGCGACTTTCTTTTTCTTTGTCGGTCCTAATATCGGACGTGAAGCGCAGAAGCTCACCGAGTCATTGCCCTCGCTTCTCGAAAAAGTCAGCAGCGGCCAGATCGCGGAAGAGATCGGCGTCGAACACCATCTCAACGCCAACACCAGTCGCCAACTGAGTGCGTTTCTTGCCTCGCATCGCCAAGATTTACTGCGTCTTGCGCAAAAAGTCGGCCTGCACGTGGCCGAGCTGGCACAAGACTCATGGCTGTTAGTTTTGGTTCCGATCCTGGCAGCATTTTTCCTTAAGGATGCCCAAACCTTCAGTCAACTGGCGTTGTCCGTGGTTCACACCAAACCGCAGCGAGAATTTATGCAGGGCGTGATCAGCGACATGAACCAGATGCTGGCGGATTTTATCCGTGCCCAACTCACTCTGGCTGCTCTGACGTGGGTGGCTTACTGTTCGGTTCTCGGCGGGATGCGCGTGCCGTACGCCCTAATGTTAGGAACAGCGGGCGGAATTCTTGAATTCATTCCGGTCGTCGGACCACTTGTCGGGGGTTGTTTGATACTCGGCGTTGCGCTCCTTACCGGCTATTCACATTGGCTGATTGTGCTGGCTTTCCTGATCGCCTGGCGCTTGATTCAGGATTACGTTGTAAGCCCACGAGTCATGGGCAAGAGCATGGAATTGCACCCGTTGGCGGCGATCTTTGGAGTCCTCGCGGGAGGGGAAATTGCTGGCGTCCTCGGGGTTTATCTTTCGATTCCGGTGATGGCAAGTCTACGGATTGTTTGGAGACGCTGGCGGATGTATGCAGAACGACGCCGCTTTGGCCCGCTGAATGAATATTCTTTTATCGGAGAGGCGACGCCTCGCGGTACTGACCGTTAAGCCGGACGTTGCTGAACTGATTCGTCACCGGCTTCTTTGGCCTGTTGATCCAAGTCCCAAGAGATCAGCTTGTTGAGGTCGTAACTGTACGGGCCATAAGCGCAGAACGATTTCTCGTCAAACAAGCGTTTGATTCCGCAGCCCAGACACACCTGGTAGGAATGTTGTTGGTAGCGGACCGGCCAGCTCATCTTACGGTGCCAACAGCCGCGCAATACCAAAACCGCAGCACCCGCAACCCCTGTAGCCATTAAACCGAGAGGAACCTTCCAACGAGACTTTTTTTCCTGGGCCATAAAACCTAAGAACAGCATTCTACCAGTGGTTCCCTGTGGATGCTTACGAAAGAACAACACCAAGGGTGGAATTGGTACCATAGAGAGATATTGCGATTGCAGCTGAACCGCTGTAACTTATTGGTAAGGCATATCCAGCCGCAGCTGGGACCAGTCCAGCCGACTCGACCGGGAACCTTGGCAGTCAAGAGGTGCGTTCAACTTAAAAATGAGTGCAACTCCCAATAATGCTGGATCGGAATGGGGAGCTTCGCAGTTAGTGCCGTTCGCGGCTGAAGTCGACGCTCCTGCTCGCACCGGTCAGGACGCCCTCCAGGTGCTCCTCGCATTCGCATGCATCCACGAACAAACGGCTAAACGGCGCTCTGAGGACCCAAGCTCGGAAACCTCCGCAGATGAGTACTTCGGTCTTGATGAAGTCCTGCGTCTGGTCGCCATGCGGGCCATTTCAATCACCGGCGCAAATGGAGTCGCGATAGCTCTGGTGAAGGAAAACGCCATAATCTGCCGAGCATCGGCAGGCAAAATTGCGCCTGACCCTGGAATCCGGCTGGATCCGAACTCTGGATTTTCTGGCGCCTGCCTGCGTAATGGAGAGACCGTCCGTTGCGACGATTCGGACAACGATTCGCGAGTGAATGCTCAAGCCTGCCGGGCTCTCGGCGCCCGGTCGATGGTTGCCGTTCCCCTTACCGCCAAGCGACGGGTGGTTGGCCTAATCGAAGCATTTTCATCTAAGACCCATGGTTTCAATGATGGGGACGTTAAGAGCCTGACCCTGTTGGGCGAGTTGATCCTTGCGGCGATTCATCCGGAAGAAGAAGACCGGCTGGCGCAGTTGGCTGAAAAGATCCTGCCGCAACCTCCGACCGCAGTTTCGCAGCCGGGTAATGTAGAGAAGACGATTGTTCCTGCGCCGGTCGTCGATCCGCCGAATGCGGCATTGGCTAAACCCGTCGCGGGGGCAAGCCAGGCCAGTGCAAACTCGATCTCAATTCCACCACCAGTTCCTATGACTGCTACGCCGGTGAGTTCACTTGCTGCGGCCCCGGTGATATCGAGCAATATCGAGGAACGGTCGCCCGCGATAAGGCCTTCGTTGGTTGAAACGACAGAGCCGGAATTAATATCCGTCCCGCACCCTCGACTCAACTTTCCCGAGGAGAGGCGATCGGCGAAGGGCATTCTGCTGGTAGCAGCGTTAATCCTTGTTGCTGTCATACTCGGCTGGGCTTGGTTCCATCACGCCGTGCAACTCACGACCAGCGCCAGCACTTTGCCCATTCGGCAAGAGATGAGCTCGGCGCAAACCGCGGAGCCGCAATTGGCGAATCAAGTTCCTTTGAAACCTGGAGCCACGCCTGAGGTTACCGGCATACGTCATTGGACATCTCCGAGTTCGAGCACTGTGGTTGTCGATCTGCAGGACCAGATCCAATACGAGGCACATACTCTAGATAATCCGCCGCGGGTCTACTTTGATTTGCAGGATACGAAGATGGCGTCCGGCCTACTGAATCAGAGTATTTCGGTGGATGATTCATTTTTGAAGCGCGTTCGTATGGCGCAACCCAGTAAAGGCGTAACTCGGGTTGTCCTCGAAACCAAGGGCCTCGAGGAAGTCTCGGTCAAGCTCGACCCCAATCCATACCGGCTCACAATCGACGTCCACAAAGTTTCGAGCACTCCCGCTCCCTCGATCCTTAGCAAACCTTCGCCGTCTGTCGCGACCGCTCCCCAAAAGAAAACGATTCATGCGCCTTCGTCTATGGCCTCTGAATTTCGGGTCGTGCTTGACGCGGGCCATGGCGGATGGGACCTGGGAACAGTCGGGCGAAAGGGTCTTTTAGAGAAGGACCTCGTACTCGACGTGGTGGAGCGTCTGGGAAAACTCATTGAGCAGCGGCTGGGTGCGGATGTGATTTATACGCGGCAGGATGATGAGTATCTACCGCTGGAAAAGCGCGCAGAAATTGCCAACCTGGCAAGTGCGAACCTATTCCTGTCCGTGCACGCAAATTACAGCGATCTGGCGACCGCCCGCGGCGTAGAAACCTATTACACAACCACCTACTCGTCGATCAAAGCACGAACCCTCGACGACGATCCCGCTCTGAAAAATGTGAACTGGACGGGAGTGGACATTCGCGAAAAGGTCACCAACTCGCATCGCCTTGCCGACGATATACAGCATGCTTTATATGGTGGTTTGGCCGAACGCAATCCCGAAATCCGAAATCGCGGCGTGAAAGAAGCACAGTACGTCGTCTTGACCGGAACGCAAATGCCCGCCATCCTGGCAGAGATTTCGTTCGTTAGCAGCCCCGCTGATGAAGACAACCTGCAGAGCTCGGAGTACCGGCAACATATCGCCGAATCGCTCTATCTTGGTGTCGCCAAATACCGTGCGGAAGAAAAACAAAAGCACACCAAGTTGGCGAGCAATCGAGAGATCGAACATTGACGCGATTATGGCGGCCAGCGAAGTTGAACACGGGCCACTTGAACCTAAGCGCGGAGTCCTCGACAATCGAAAGGCAGTTGTTGGAATATTAGCGTTCTGCCTATATGCGAGCGTGGCCGAATGGCGGTCAGCCATGAAAAATATTCGTGTATCTCACCGCGACTTCTACTACTTCGGTCACCACTTTTCGCACGATCCTATTTACGTCTTTGCACTCGTGTTTTCGGTTGTCTTTTTGGGAAATATTGTGCTTAAGTCTCCGCTCCGAGCGGATCGTTTCGTTTTTGGTGCTGCCGCTTTTTCCCTTAGCTTATCGGCGATGACGCAATTTACAATTTTAAACAGCTCTGCACTCTGGACTGTTCGTACGGCTCACGCTATTGCTTGGACGATCGCAGCAGCCATTTGCCTAAGTATTGTTGCGAGTTGGGGCAAAGCAGGCGAGCAGCCGATTAAGTCAGACTAATAAAGTTTGTTTCCCGCCCCGGAATAAACGGTCGGTCAGCAATCTGCCCTTCGAATTTTTCCGCCCACCTGCCGGGAACTCTTTCTCCGCAATCCGGACAGCAGCCATTCGCAGTCACTCGGTACTCTTCGATGAAGTAGCCATAGCGGTGGATGAGTCTTGAGCGGCAGCGGCGGCAAAACGTATCTTCGAGCTCACCCACTCTGCCGGGGAGATTCCCCGCGTACACAAACTGCAATCCAGCGGTCTTGCCGATTTGTGCCGCGCGCTGCAAATCTTCTGCGCGTGTGTCCGGCGTCTCCGCCATCTTGTAATCGCTGTGAAAAGCAGTCACGTGCCACGGAATGTCCGTTGAAACACTCGCCAAAAATTCCGCTAGTTTCTTGAGTTCATCATCGCCATCATTGAATCCGCGGATCAACAAAGTCACGATCTCCAGCCACACGCCATTCTCGTGCAGCCAGCGTATAGTGTCGAGAATGGGGCCGATGCGTCCACCGAGTTGGCGGTAGTGCTGATCATCGAAACTCTTGAGATCAACTTTATAAAAATCAATCCACGGCCGGATGTATTCGAGCACCTGCGGAGTTCCGTTTCCGTTTGACACAAAAGCTGTCTTCAATCCTGCAGCTTTCGCTTCCTTGAAGATTTCAACCGCCCACTCCGCAGTGATCAGCGGCTCGTTATAGGTGCTGACCAAAACCTTGGCGCCCTGACGAATTGCGTCGCGCACCAGCAACTCAGGCGACGCCTGCAGCGGAACTGAAAACGCATGCGGATCGCGCAACGCCTGTGAGGTCACCCAATTCTGGCAATAGGAGCAATGAAGATCGCATCCCAACATGCCAAAGCTATAAGCCAGCGCTCCGGGATAGGCATGAAAAAACGGCTTCTTCTCGATGGGATCGCATTGCACTCCACCCACGTATCCCCAGGGAACGTACAGCTTCCCTCCCTGATTGAATCGGACTTTACACACTCCTGCGTGGCCTTCAGCGATGGGGCAACAGTGTCCACAGGCATAGCAGCGGAGGCGATTGCGCTCAATGGATTCGTACAGTTCGCCTTCGCGGACATTTTGATTGAGAATTTCGCGGAGGGATGACAACAGAAACCTCTGCGTCTATTTTAATTGAATGCGGGTTGCTACCGCGAAGCGCTGGTAGCGGAGCCCATGTGGTGCGAGCGCAACCAGGAGTCGGCTTCCTGCTGCTCGGCCGACCGGTGACGATCGCTCAAATGCGGGGCGCTATTGATGACGATCACGCGGCCGGTTTCGTCTCCCGCGGCTTGCGCCAGCAATCCCCAGAAATAAGCTCTGCCGAAATCTTGCTGGGTGCCCTTGCCTGCCCAGAAACAGCTTGCGATTTTGACTGGGGCACGCGGGTTACCATTATCCGCGGCTTTTAGAAACCAGCCCAGCGCGGCGTGATAGTCCTTCGCAGTGCCGTCTCCACTGGCATATTTCATTCCAAGCGAATATTGAGCGGCGGAGTCGTTCTGCACGGCAATCTTTTCCAAGTCAGGCACCGTCATTCCGACATAGTCGACGCTCGCGGGTTTCACCTCTGCCGCCTGCGAAGTTGGAGGCGAAGTAAATTTGTTCATCGCGTCTGAAATCCACGGAGCCAGCAACCACACACCGAATATTACGGCAGCAATTCCGCACGAAAATAGGATTGCCAGACGGGCCCGAGGCGACGGGCCAAAGGTGAGGAGCTCGCTTTCCATGGACTTGTCCGGCGTCAGTTGGAGTTTATTTTCCTGCTTCACTTCGGCATCGCCGTCAGGAACTTTGCCGATGGGCTGCCTGGAACGAACAATCGCGTTGGCTACAATGCGCGCCAGCCGTTCTAAAGTGCGAGCGTCGTTATCCCAAAAAGCAGTGACCTCTGGCGAGAAAACTTCCAGAATGCCGATGTTCTGATTTTTGTAGACGATGACCGGGCAGGCGATGATTGATCGAATTCCTAACATCCGGCAACTCTTGCGGTCCACGCGCGGATCCATCTCGGCGTCATCGCAAATGAGAGTGCTGCCGCTGCGAACGCACTCCGCGGAAAAGCCGGACTCAGTCTCAAGCCGAGCACCCAACTCCGGAGAATCATTCCCCGCCCGCGCTTCGCAAATCAATTCAGAAGAGGTGATCTCACTTCGCAACGCAATCGCCGCCCCCGTAGCCCAAGTCAATGCCAGCGCGCGCTCGGCAATGAGTTGTAGCGCCGCGCTCAGGTTAGGGCCAAAGAGCTCAACGTCTTTTTCGATCTCCGCCCATTCAGCGATCAGCGAACTGTAGCCTGCGGCTGCTCCCGGTCGCGCAATCACTGTCCGCGGCACGGAGGCAGGGCTTTCATCTTCTATCTGAGGGGCTGATTCAACAGCCACATTCCCGCCGCCCGCCGCTTTGTTCGCTTCTAACCAGCGGCGCAGTTGCAGCAAAGAACCTTCCGCTAATTCCGGAAAACGAATGCCCGCCCGCCCACTGCTCTCCGACCACACCACGTGCCCGATGGTATAAATTCGATCTCCGGTTTCGGAGAGATCCAGCGCCAGCGGCAGCAACCGGTTCACCTTCATCGGTTCCGGCGCTTGAATGCAGGTACCGGATTCACTGATGTTGAGAATTTCACAGAGTTCAAGAGAGACAGCTTGGGCGCTGCCATTCAGGCTGGCATAAGCAGGAGTGTGCACGGCATTACGAACTGCGCGTCGCCGTTCGCGACTGTAAATTCCGTTCTTCTGGGTCGTGTCCACCAGGCTGGCTCCGGGGCGCTCTCCGACTAGCTTCATCTTACCCCAGCGAAAGCGGAGCCTCCACGTATTAATCGCTGCCCGGGAGGGGCTGAGCCTCACTCGCGGACGGCGGTTTCGCCAAGTTGCGAAACCCGCGAAATCGCTGCAACCATCATGCTTGCAAGCAGTTGCATAGTGCTTGCGTGTTGCTGAGTAAAGGCTTTGGGTGAGGCCGAGAGCACCTCGAAGATACCCAGCGTCCGATGGAAATGCCGCAATGGAGCAGCCAGAATCGACCGCACACCCAGACGCCGGCAACTTGCCAGATCCACCTGAGGGTCGTCTTCCGCGTCATTGCAAAGCACAATTTCGCCACTACGCAAGCACTCGGCTGAAATGCCTGAGTCTGTCTGCAACCTGATGCCAACATCAGGCGCGGTCCGTCCCGCTCGTGCCCTGCAGATGACTTCGCTTCCGCTGCGAAGCGCAATGGCCGCTCCGGTAGCGCCGGTCAAAGCTTGAGCGCGCTCGGTGATTACGCCGATCGCCGGCTCAAGATCAATCTTGGAACCGTAAACGCCGCGGGTGCGTGAACCAGCGGCAAATGATGGAGCATGATGAAAGTCGGAACCTTCGCCCGCATCGGGCGCAGAATATTCCATCTCGGGCACGCTGGAAAGCAACTCACGCACCAAACGGTTCAGTTCATCGTCTTCAATCAATCTCGCCAATGGTTGCGTGCGCAGCGAGCCGCCAAACAGACGTGACAGGCTGAGAACTGCTTTACTGCCACAGGCAAGACATGCGGGCGTAGTGTTCGCGCCAATTAATTCGCATTGCACGCAAAAAATTGCAGTTGGTAACGAAAGAAAATGTACTTGAGAACGCGGCAGTCGAGCGGCCATCGGGCAAGCTTCCTCCGAATGAGAAAAGGATTAATCTAAAGATCGCCATCGGTGAGAAACAGTAGCGGAGTAGGTTCGGTCTGTGGAAATCAGCCGGCTCGCGCTTGCAGGAACGCGGAAACTTCACTCGCGATTGGAATATCTTGCTTCGATCTGATGACGCGATGTAAAGCATCGGCCAAGTTGGCCGCGAAAACAGATGTCAGAAGACTGATGTCGGTTTGCAAATCAGGATTTACGTAACGGCGAAATACGATCAGCGTTCCGCAGTAATGATTGCCTGTACTGACCAGTTCAAGGTGCAAGCTCCAGGTGTTTCTGAATCCCGGTACGATGTGACTTCCGGGCTTTCTCCAGCGCAGAGGCGGGTACGCCGCACCTTGACCTACAGCCAATTCTCCGCCTGAATGAGATTCCGCTCGCAACTCGAATCCATCGAAATCATTTTCTTCGAAAGCCGCGCCCAGAATTCGACCAATGTCGTCAAAGTCCGCCGACGTCTTTAGTTCTTCTGCAGCGCGCCGAATCGCCAGATTGTTCACAAAAACCTGTCGCTGGGTAACAGTCCTCTGCGCCACCCGCCGCAGTTCACCGAACTCCAGATATCCGAGATGCTGTACGCCGATCCAAATGCCAGTCCCGAGGACGGCGAGAACAAGCCCAAGCGTGCTTCCCGTCGGCCACAACAAAAACAAACTCAATAACGCAAACATCGCAGACACGCCGTAAAGAACAATCACAACCTGACGATGCGACATTCCCCGCTGCAAAAGTTTGTGATGAATATGCTCACGATCTGCGGTAAACACTGGACGTCCGCTGATCAACCTGCGCATCACCGAAAGCGAAGTTTCGAGGATCGGCAAACCAAAAGAAACCATTGGGATTGCCACTGCAACGATAGTCGGGGTTTTCTGCGAGCCGTAGAGCGCAAGCGCGCTCAGCATGAAGCCAATAAAGAGACTTCCGCAGTCGCCAAGAAAAATGGTTGCGGGATTGAAGTTGTAACGTAGAAAACCTACGATCGCTCCTGCCAATGCCAGCGCAACCAGGGAAATCAGAGACATATTCCCCAGCAGCGCGACCACGAACACCACCAGCGTAGAAAACAGCGCCGAGCCCGCGGCCAGCCCATCAAGTCCGTCGATCAAGTTAAATGCGTTGGTGATCGCAATGACCCACACAATGGTTAAAACTAGACCGGTGACTGAGGAAAACCGGTGTGTGCCAAAAAGCACCGGCAAGGCAAAAATTCGCAATCCTCCAGCAAACAACATGGCACCCGCAATCGCCTGGACTGAAAACTTAAGGAGCGGGCTAGCGTCTCGACGATCATCGTAAATTCCGAGCAGGAAAATCAGAATCGCGGGCGGAAGAATTGTGGCTAAGGGTGCCAGTGAAAAGCTGGTTGCGGAATGGATCCTGAACTTGTCGACAACAAGCGCCATCGCAGTTGCGAACAAGAATGAAAACACAATCGCGACCCCACCTAACCTTGGTAGGGCTTCATTGTGCAGGTGGCGATGGCCGGCAGGCGCGGAAAGCCATCGCTTGCGTACGGCTAAGTCTCGAACAACTTTGGTGAAGACGAACGACAGCAACAGCGAACTTAGGAAAGTTCCCAAGAATAGTAACGTCAATCAGTCCCCTCAAAACCGCAAACCCCGTGTAAATGAAAACTATTATTTCGACTATAGCGGCGCAGCGCGCCGGGAACCATTCTCTTACTAGGTACCACCCGGTGTTTTCGATGTGTGTACACCTGCGAAATGCGGAGCCGAGTTCGAGTGTTCGCCGTGCTAGACTCCAGCAGAAAATGCGAATCATCTCGGAATTGCGCGGTCCTCGATTTTGTGTTTTCTACGCGTTTATAGCTTTCGGGGTCGCCGGTCTTGCGCAAACGGCAGTTCCAGTCAATCAGACGGCATCACCTATCGCCGCCACCGTTCCCCCTGGTCCTGACTCGAAACCGATTCTTCCTACCGCCGATTCAGCGGTGCGCCTCGGCGCAGGCGACCTTGTCGAAGTCAGCGTGTACAACGTTCCGGAACTCAATACCAAGCTGCGCGTCAGTAACACCGGCGAAATCTACTTGCCACTTATTGACTATGTCCACGTCGCGGGCCTTACTCTCGATGAAGCTGAAGCGGTCATCGAGCGCCGCTTGGACAGTGGTGGTTTCGTAAAGAGCCCGCATGTTCAGATTTTCGTGCAGGAGTACAACTCCGCCGGCGCAAGCGTTCTTGGCGAGGTGACCAAGCCCGGGGTTTATCCAATCTTGGGCGATCAGAAATTATTCAGCTTGATTTCGACCGCCGGCGGACTTACCGATCGCGCCGGCAAGAGTATCACCGTCACTCATCGCGATCAGCCTCCAGTCACGGTTCCCATCTCGCACAACATTGAGGATCATCCCGAAAGTAATATCACCGTTCTCCCGGGTGACATCGTTACCATTCGCCGCGCCGACATTGTTTATGTGGTTGGAGAAGTGAATCGTCCCAGCGGATTCCTCATGGACAGCGGTCACATCAGCGTGCTGCAAGCGATCGCGCTGGCGGGAGGAACGAATTCAACAGCTAAGTTGAACGCAGCGCGAATTGTCCGCAAAGGCCCATCAGGACCGATCATCGTTCCGGTGCAATTGAAGAAGCTGATGGAAGCCAAAATCAGCGACCTGCCGATGCAGGCAGACGATATCCTTTTTGTGCCCACCAGCGCTCGCAAGCTACTGCAGGCCCGCACCGCTGACGCCGCGGTGCAAATGGCAACTGCTGTCGGAATCGTGGCTATCAGACCCTAAGCAGCCACTGCCGCTTCGGAATCGCGCACTCCCGGTATTACTTCGTTCAAAACTTCCAAATACTCGTCAGCGGTGCGCTCACGCGAAAGATTACGAATTATGTACTCGCGCCCATTTCGGCCCAGGGATTCACGAAGCCAAACTTCTTTTTTGAATTTCAAGATCGCTTCGCAAAGCTGGTCGACATTTTCTGGTTCAATACAAACCCCGGCCCGGCTGGCTTCAATCATTTCCCGTGCCTGGCCGCCCACCCCCAGAATCACCGGCTTGGAGCAAGACATGAACTCCAGCATCTTGGTGGGAATTACGGTTTCAAACACTTCGGATTTCTTCAATAGAACCAGGCAAACGTCCGAAGCGGCAATATAGTCAGGGACCTTCTCTCTAAGTTGCTGGGGCACAAATCGAATATTTGAAAGACCTTTGGCCTGTGCGATTGCGGTGATCCTTTCCCGATCAGCGCCCTCTCCCACCAGCATGAACAGTATGTCCGGTGCGGTTCTTTGAAATCGCTCTGCAGCCGCTATCAAAGTGTTCAGACCGTGGGCCAATCCCATAGTTCCGATGAACGAGGCAACAAATTTTCCATCCGCGCCGATGCTATTCCGCAAATCATGATTGGGAATTTGCGGGCTGAAAATCCTGGTTTCGACGCCGTTAGGAACAACTGAAATTTTCTCTGCCGATACTTGCCAACGATCGACAAGAAATTCCCGGAATGCCGGGGTTACAACCACGATGTGATCAGCCTTTTGGTAAAGGAATGCAGCAATCCTGGTCAGCGAACGATGTAGGGCAGACTTGGCGTTACCGACTCCCACCGCCACCAGCGACTCTGGCCAAAGGTCCCGCACTTCGAAGATAAACGGCACGTGCTTCAGTCTCGAGACCCACCATCCTGCCAGACCTACCAACAATTGTGGAGAACTCGCGATCACCGCGTCAGGTGCGCCCAAAAAAGATCCCGTGATTGCCGCGGACGCCATAAAAGAACTGTAGTTCACCATCCGTTCGATTGGCCGCCGATTTGGCAAAGGCAGCAGCCAGGAGCGGACCACGTTGACGTCGCGCACTCGCTCGCGAAATACCATTCGGTGAAAACTCTTGCGGTACTCTGGCCGGATATTTCCATCGGGATGGTTGGGGAATCCGGTCAGCACCGTCACGTCGTGCCCGGACTGCGCCCAGCGTTGCGCTAATTCTGAGACGCGGGCGGCGGGCGCTCCCATCTCGGGTGGAAAATACTGCGATATGTACAGGATCTTCACACCGGCCTCAGTAATAGCAAAGTTTGAAAGCTCCTTTGTAGAAAAGCGCGCGGCTGCGCTTCGCCCTGCTCTGAGCGAAGCTTTCCCAACGCCTGGCGTACGTATCGAAAATTTTTTCGGAGGTGATCCGGTGCATCACACGCAACTGGGTCACATGCAGCCGGTGATAGAACCGGCTTGCGATCATCGGCAGCAGGGTCCCTGACAATTCGTAGCGCGACCAGAATCCCAGGTCGTACCGATCAAGATTCGCATCCAGAGTCTTAACAGCGGCCGCGAACAAGCCCATCGCCTCGCGCGAACTGGTTGCGAGGAAATAGTCATAGACGCCCCACGCAGCCCAGATAAAGCCGTTCAGAATGTGCGTCGGCGGTGAAACCAGATACTCCTCAAACCAGATATTCTTGGCAGCATCGACAAACCTCACGCCTCCCGATGCAACATCTGCAACAAAGCTGCGAAATGCCAGTGCGGCACAATTTAAATATTTTCTTTCACCGCTCTCAGCATGCGCGCGCACCAGAAGCGATATTCCCTGGCCCTGCGCCAGTCCTGAATACCAGGGAGCCCTGAGCGTCTGGCGATAGTCCCAGTCAAAATAATGGTTCCACACATGCAAACCGTGCGAATTTGGCTTTAGCTGTTCGCATAGCCAGTCGCTGGCCTTCAGGAATTTTTCGTGTGCCTCGATGCGACCGGTTCGCGAGAAGAGGTTGTAATTCCCCAGTCCCCATTGCGCGATCGCGATCGGGTTGTATTGCAGTCCGACTGCGCCCTGATAGTTGAGCAAGGGAATTCCCTGGGCGTCATGAGGACCCTCGTATCGCGCCTTCTCCTCGAACCTCATGTGGTATTCGCCGAGCGCGTGAGTGGGAGCCCCAGAATTCAGCTCGGCGCGGTCGTGCCAAAAACTCAACTGGCTGGCACTGGGCCATAGATATGCACGGAAAATCCGGCGATAGTAGCTCAGGGCCATCAAGTTGGTACTGTGCGAAGGAAACTGTGGCGACTATAGCATCGAATTGCGCGGGCGCTTCGGAGTGGAACCTAAACCATCAAGGGGACAAGAGTGCGCGTTGCTTTAAGAAACGAGTGGGACCGCGAGAGTAGCAGGCTGGATTGTTCTGATCTGCTGCTCCACCCCTGAACGGAGTGATTCAGCGATCCGAATGGTTGCGAGGGTCGACAGCGCAATCTCTTCAAAGGCAATTGGAGCCGGGCGGCCTGATGCAATACGGCCGGCAAAAGCCCGCCATTCAGATCGGTGACCTTTGTCCTGCCGCAAGCGGGAATGAAATGTTTTCTTCTTTCCATGACGGACCAAATCAAGACGGCGAAAGTCATCCAGCATCACGACCGTGCCACCTCTGAATACTTCGATTCGCTCCTTAGAAAATGTGCGGTCGCCACTGCACACATATGTAATCGTTCCGATCGATCCATTGGCGAATTCGATGGTGGCGGTTACGTCTTGACCAGCCCCTGCAGGAGAACCTTTGGCTTGCACTGAAATCGGTGCCGACGCACAAATAAACGAGAGCAGGTCCACGAAGTGGCACATCTCCCCCAGAATGCGCCCACCACCTTGTTCGGGATCGTTCACCCAATGATCCGGCGGAAGCGGACCGGCGTTCACGCGGTAATGCATGGTGAACGGGCCGTCGGCTTGCGCGAGAAATGCCTTCGCCTGCTGGATCATTGGTGCGAATCTCCGGTTGAATCCGACCATTAGCCGGCAATTCGTGGCACTCGCGTACGCACTCTGGATCGCATCCAGTTCTCCTTCCGTCAGGCAAAGCGGCTTCTCGCAAAAAACGTGCTTGCCGCATTCCAGAGCCCGGATGACTTGTGCCGCGTGAAGATTGTGGCGGGTGGCAATTACCACAGCATTAATTGAATCATCTGCGTAAATTTGACGTTCATCGCTGGTGCAGAATGCGAATCTGAATTTTTTCGCAACGGATTGTGCGCTGAGGCCATTCGCCGAGCAAATTCCGATCAGGTCCGTATCCGATTGCCGCATTGCCGGTATGAGCACGCCACGTGCAAAGTTCCCCGCACCCAATAACCCGACTCGAACCCGATTTGCGAATGAAGCATGCGATTGACCATTGACCAGCTCAAATCGCCGTAACTCCAGCTGCTGATCAGCCGAATATTGAATGATGACACCCAAATAAGGCTGCTGCAGTTTGCCTGCGATTAACCCATATGCAGATGCGGCATTCTCAATCTCATAGCGATGGGTAATGAGCGGCGTCACGTCCAGCTTGTCATCTGCCAGCAACTGCAAGAATGCTTCCATGTTGCGAGTTTCTGTCCAGCGAACGTGTCCGATGGGATAGTCGATTCCCTTTTGCTCAAAAGTAGCGTCATAGCGCCCCGGCCCGTAAGAACGCGACACTCTGAAATCAAGTTCTTTCTCGTAATATCGGCGCCGTTCGAGTTCCATGCCAACCGCACCTACTGCGACCACAATGCCGC
>Ga0157372_10001205_pt1 | contig 27965 bp, 28 predicted proteins | sample C55metaG_FD_115307 | JGI IMG/M metagenome (GOLD analysis project Ga0157372, IMG submission 115307) | Corn rhizosphere microbial communities from Kellogg Biological Station, Michigan, USA - C5-5 metaG | ecosystem: Host-associated > Plants > Roots > Rhizosphere > Soil | place: USA: Michigan...
AATTTGGCTCCTCAGGTAGGACTCGAACCTACAACCCTTCGGTTAACAGCCGAATGCTCTGCCATTGAGCTACTGAGGAGTGAGTGGCGCTGAATTGTCCTCTATAAAGTTAACAGACTGAGCGGGTCGCGTCAAAATGGTGCCGGCACCAGGATTGAGGTGCTCGGGGTGGCAAAGCTGCGCATTTCTCGCCTCGCTCATCCAAGCTTCTTTTGGAGGATATTGCTATGAAACCTCGCGATGGTTCGCTGCTTCGCAACGCTGCTTATTTTGGTCTCGGGCTGGCCTCGACCATTGCCGATACGCTCTCTGACAGGACCCGGAACAAGCGCGACTGGACCCGCGGGAAGGTCGTTGTGATCACGGGTGGCTCCCGCGGGCTGGGGCTCGCCATGGCGGAGGAGTTCGGGCGGCGCGGCGCCCTGCTCGTCCTCGCGGCACGCAACGAGGTTCAGCTTGCCGATGCGCGCCGGCAGCTGCTCGACCGCGGGGTGGTCAAGAGTGCGGATGATGTGCTGATTGTTGCCGCCGACCTTCGGAACCCCGAGGAGGCCTCTCGGCTCATCGACGAAGCGACTCGCCGCTTTGGGCGTGTCGACGTCCTCATCAACAATGCCGGGGTGATCACTGTTGGGCCGGTCGAAAACCAGACGCTGGAGCAGTTCCATGAAGTGATGGAATCCAACTTCTACACGGGCCTGCATTGCACGCTGGCGGTTCTGCCACAGATGCTGCAGCGGCGCGAAGGCGCTATTGCCAATGTGACCTCGATTGGCGGGCGCATTTCTGTGCCGCACCTGCTTCCTTATTGCGCCAGCAAATTTGCAGCGGTTGGATTCTCGGAAGGGCTTGGCATGGAAGTGCGTTCCAAGGGAATTCGTATTACGACAATCTGCCCGGGACTGATGCGGACCGGCTCGCACCGGAATGCGCTGTTTACGGGGGATGCCTCACGGGAGTACCAGTGGTTCAGTCTTGCCGCTAATCTTCCCGGTGCGTCGGCATCGGCGCGGCACGCTGCGCGGAAGATCGCAAATGGGATTGCCGCGGGATGCGCGGAGATCACGATTACGCCTCAGGCCCTTATTGCCGCTCGATTCGGCAACCTGTCGCCCGAAGCGAAGCGAATCGCGATGATGGCGATGCACATGGCGCTGCCGGATCCGATGGGGGGGCAGAATACTCCGCACCGCGGCGAAGAAGTTCGCGAGCGCGAGCTGTTCCCTGCAGCGACGATTGGCTCTTCGGCCGCGAAACGTTACAACCAGGTGGGGGCCCTTGCCGAGCCATAATCGGAGGCAGCACAAAGCTGCACCCGCAGCACCGGGTCTCAAGCTCACGATCCCGGCGGCTTACGTGCGAAGATAAAAGCAATATGGTCCGCATTGAGACGGAGTATCAGGGTAACCTCCACTGCACGTCGGTGCATACGCCATCCAAAACTGAGCTGGCTACAGACGCGCCTGTCGATAATCAGGGTCGGGGGGAAAGCTTCTCGCCCACTGACCTCATAGCTACATCACTCGGTACGTGCATGTTGACCACGATGGGCATCGTTGCGAGAACTCTCGACGTTGACATTAGTGGAGCCACGGCGATCGTCGAGAAAGAAATGACCAGCACTCCTCCCAGAAAAGTCAATCGCCTGACCGTCGCAATACGAGTTCCTCGGAAAACCAGTCCTGAGAATCAGCAACGGCTTGAGAATGCAGCGCACACCTGTCCAGTGAAAAGGAGCATTCACCCGGACATCGAGACTCCAATCGAATTCGTGTGGGGTTGATCCACAAGCTTGGTTAACGATGCTCAAACTTCAAAGAGTACAAAGCAAGGAATTTTTCTCTGATGATGCTGAAATTGCCCGAAGGCGACTTTCGCGCCTACCTGTTCGATTGTGATGGCACCATTGCCGACTCGATGCCGCTGCACTACAAAGCGTGGAAGAAGGCTCTCGCCGAGTACGGATGTACCTACGATGAAGATCTTTTCTATTCATGGGGTGGCAAGCCGGTACGCAACATCATTGCCGACCTGAATGAGATGCAAGGGCTCGATATGCCGGTCGATGTTCTCGCAGCGCAAAAGGAGAGCTACTACCACGCACAGCTTCCCGAACTGCAGGGCATTCCTGAAGTACTCGAGCACATCGAGGCGCAGCACGGTCGCATTCCGTTTGCGGTGGTCTCGGGGAGCCGCAGGGCGTCCGTGGTTGGATCGCTGACTGCGCTCGGCCTTCTCGACAAGTTCGACATCCTGGTATGCGCGGAAGACTACAAGCAGGGGAAGCCGGCTCCTGACGGCTTCCTGCTGGCTGCGCAGAACCTTGGCGTCGCTCCGGAGCATTGCCTTGTTTTCGAAGACACCGATCTCGGGATTCGAGCAGCCACGGCGGCGGGAATGCAATCTGTGCTTGTGGCGCAGAAACGGGGTACCCAGCCTCCGGTCGCCGAGGCGGAGAAGCACGAGAATTGCGGAACCGGAGCCGGATCGAAGACGTAAGCTCAGTGCAGGAGGCAGTCTTGGCCGAGTTGCGTGTGTCCCCTGCCCCAGCGGATCAAACATGGAGTAATGCTGAGAGCCGCAGCGGCGGGGACCTGCTCGTCCTTACCTGCATCGCGGCTGCATTCGCCCTCTTCCACATCTTGACGAACGGCCGCTACGGCTTCCATCGGGACGAGTTGCAGTTCCTCTCGGATGCGCGGCATCTCGACTGGGGTTTCGTTGCTTATCCGCCCTTCACGCCTTTTGTCGAGCACATCGCATTCAGCATGTTCGGTCTTTCGCTGATCGGCTTGCGGCTCTTCTCTGTGATGGCGCAGGCCATTGTGATTCTGGTCAGCGGGCTCATGGCTCGCGACCTCGGCGGCAATCGGTTGGCCCAGGTTACGACTGCTCTCTCCGTCGGACTTTCCGGGTTGCCGTTGTTCGAGGCTACGGAATTTCAGTACACATCGTTTTCGTTTCTTTGGTGGATCCTTGTTTGCTGGTTCATCATTCGCCTGCTGAAATCAGAAGATCCACGGTGGTGGCTCGCCATCGGAGGCGCGATCGGGCTGGGGCTGATGACGAAGTACTCGCTGGTCTTCTTCGTTGCGGGTCTGCTCGCCGGGCTGATGCTCACGCGGGCGCGACGCGAGTTTGCAAAGCCATGGTTCTGGGCCGGAGTCCTGGTTGCGCTGGTTATCTTCGCGCCGAATATTGTGTGGCTGATCCGGCATAATTTTGTTTCCTATCACTTCCTGCAGCACATTCATGCGCGCGATGTTGGAGAGGGGCGCGCTGACGGGTACTGGACACTGCAGTTGCTGCTGGATGCGAATCCAATTTCCATTCCGTTGTGTCTGGCGGGACTGATTTCATTTCTCCGCAACGGCAGGTATCGCATGCTGGCGTGGATGTACATCGTTCCCGTTCTTGTTTTCTGGGTCAATAAGGGGCGTTTCTACTATGTAGCCGAGGCCTACCCGGTGCTCCTTGCGATGGGTGCTGTGGTCGCCGAGCGCTGGCTCGCAGGACGCACCGTTGCTGTTCGTCGGACTCTTGAGATTGTCTACTTCGCCGGTCTCGTTGCGGCCGGTGCTTGTTTCGCAGCGATTCTTGTTCCCGTCGCTTCCTCGGGACGGCTGCGCGATTTTGCTTTTAAGAATAATGGCGACCTTCGCGAAGAGATCGGATGGGACGACCTCGTGCGTACGGTGGCCGGTGTTCGCGATTCCCTTCCCGCGGATCAGCAATCGAGCGCTGGAATTCTTGTCGGCAATTACGGTGAGGCCGGCGCGATTGAGAACCTCGGCGGCGCATATCACCTGCCGGCGCCAATCAGCCTCACCAATTCGTTCTATCTGCGCACCTATCCCGCGACATCTCCATCCACGCTTATTGTGGTGGGGTGGTCGCAAGAGGGAGCTGACCGCGAATTCACTAATTGCCGGATCGCGGGGCACGTCAGCAATTCGCTCGGCGTGAAGAACGAAGAGAGCGAGTACCATCCGGAGATCTTCGTGTGCGGCGCGCCTCGGCAGGGATGGCCTGTGTTCTGGAAGAATAACCAGCGCTACGGCTGAGCGGAACGCTCATCACGCATCGATCACATCTCGTCACAATCAGCGTGCCAGCGATCCCTCTGTGAAGGATGATTCTTGCTGCAACTGTGAACTTCGGGAGGTCCGATGCGCTTGCGATTCGCTATCGTTTGTGTCTCTGCGCTCTTGTCCCTTGCAGCGTCTGCCCAGGCGCCAGCCGCGTCAGATTCGGCGGCAACCGCCGCCGACAAGGCATACACGGCGCAGAACTGGACGGAAGCGGAACCACAATACTCCGCGCTGACGAAGCAGCAGCCGGATAATGCGCGTTTCTGGTATCGCCTTGGAACCGCTGCACGTGGCAACAAGCACTACGACACTGCGCTGGACGCCTTTCAGAAAGCCAAATCACTCGGTGTTGGAAAAGGCCTTCCTGTGTGGCTCTCCGACTACGAGATCGCAACCACCTACGCAGGAAAGGGCGACACCACGCAGGCGCTCGACACTCTGAAGACCGCTGCAAATGCTGGTTTTCTGCTGCCGGCGCGGCTGGATAGCGATGCAGAGTGGAACGCGATGCGCTCAAACGACGAGTTCATCGCTCTCGCAAAGCAGGCTCAGCACAATGCAAATCCTTGCGGAGATGTGGAGTTCAAGCAATTCGATTTCTGGGTGGGTGACTGGGATGTCGCCTCAGCGGCGGACGGAGTTCAGCGCGGCTCCAGTCATATTTCGAAAGAGATGAATGGCTGTGTGGTGTGGGAGAACTGGACGTCGGCCGGCTCTCCGTATTTCGGCAAGAGCTATAACACGTGGAATCCGAACCTGAAACGGTGGGAGCAATACTGGGTCGACACCGGAGCGGGTGTAATGTTTTTTCACGGCAATCTGAAGGACAACGTGATGGACTACTGGACGGACGATGTACCTCAGGCCAGTGGCGGAACGCTCTTGCGTCATCTCCAGTTTTTCAATCTTGGTCCCGACAACGTGCGCCAGTTCTCACAAGGCTCAACAGACGGCGGGAAGACCTGGCACACCGAATACGATTTCATCTACACGCGCGTGGCAGCGAAACCAGCGCCGGCCGCCGGCTCGAACTAATACAGCAAGACGGCAACCCGGTACGCCGTGAATGTGCCTGCATCGCCGTTGGGTTGGCAGCTTCCAACGGCTGCCTGCCGATACTGCCTTGTCGCGAGTTGATCTGTGAGATTTCTCGGCAGGCGGCTCAGGTCTGAGTCCTGCCAGCGCATGACAAAACTCGGTTCTGCCACACCTGTGAATCGCGGCAAGCCGCTGTTGGCGGTACATGCGGCGCGTGCCAGCGAATGATCCGGCATGATCTTGACGCCGCTCCGCGCGATCAGTTCCGCGACGTGTTCTTCGACCTGTGCGCTGGAAAGAGCTTCGACGACGCGAGAGAAATCCTCTGTTGCGTACAAAACTCCGTGGGCGGCTACCACCGCGATGCCGATTCGAGTGACTTGCGGATTCAACATGTTTGCGCGATGCCCTGGCGAGTGCATCCACGCATCGTGAATCTCTGGTGGCGTTGGCCCGACTGCGATGTTTTCTTCGATTAGGTCGAAATGAGCGCCGGCCAGCCCTGCGCGTTCCGAGAGTTCAAGCTCGCCCGGATAATGATGCTGGATTGCTCCGCCCTCGCTGACCATGCGGTTGGTGTGCTTCAGCGCGGCTTCTGCAAGCGCCGAATCCCACTTGACCGGAGGCAAGCCGCTTTGAGCGCGTGACTGGTTGGCGAGCGCGGCAAGCTGATGCGCCTCGGCAGTAAGGTTTTGAGCGACCTGTGCACGTAAATCATTCACGCACATGAGAAGCAGAATGGCTGCCGAGAAGCCGAAGAGGAATTTACCCAGTGGAATCACGCCTAAATATACCCATATTCTTCTGGCGAGGTGCTATGACGATGGTAACGGTGCATGTCCTTGCCACTTCGCTTAAATCGCTGGTTTACGTTCGCGATTGCCGTAATCATCGCGCGGTCTGACCCAGAGAATCAAAAGGAGGGCGGGCAGTCCAACAACGCTGGTAAGCAGAAAGAAATTTACCCAGCCTATCTTCTCTGACAATAGCCCGCCTGAAGAAGCGACGACCGTGCGGCTAAGCGATGCAAGCGAGGAAAGCAGAGCGAACTGAGTTGCCGTGAAAGCGGGCGAGCATAAGCTGGAAAGCCAGGTGATCAACGCGGTTCCTGCCATTGCACCGGTTAGGTTTTCGGCAGTGACACATAAAGCCAGATAGCCTATGCGATGACCGCCAACCGCCTGCAAAACAAAAAACAGGTTTCCGATGGACTGCAAAACACCACAAAGAATGAGCGAGCGGCAGATTCCGAACCTGGTTGTCACTACACCGCCGATTAAAGCCCCGGTCACAATGGAGAAGAATCCGAATATTTTCGAGGCGGTCGCGATCTCAGGCAGCGAGAATCCAAGCGAGATATAAAGCGGAGTTGACATCACTCCCGCCATGGCTTCGCCCATCTTGTATCCAAAAATAGCGATCAAGATGACGAACCAGAGCGGGCGATGCATGAAGTCGCGAAAAGGAGCAATGACGGCCTTAAAGAACGCGTGCCAAATCACACTCCATATCGATCGTGCTTGATAGGAAGGCTCCGGGGGAACCTTAGGTTCGGGACCGAACAAGAATACCAGGAGGCCGACGCCGACGAACCCGGCCATCGTGGCGTAGGCCGCGAACCACCCTTTGGAGGACGCGATGAACAGTGCGCCCGCGCCAGAGGCCAGCATGCCGATCCGGTAGCCGGATTGGATCATGGCGGCTCCGGGGGCCTGCTGATCGCTTGTGAGGCTCTCGACGCGCCAGGCGTCGATGACGATGTCCTGGCTGGCAGACAGGAACGCGACCACGACCGCCAGGATAGCCATGCGCGACAGCTTGTGCTTTGGATCGCAAGAACCGAGAGCGAGGATTGCGGCGATGAGAAGGATCTGGATGGTAATGCCCCACCCGCGCCGCCGGCCTAAGGGCAGCGGTGGAGGCACGCGATCGATGAGCGGCGCCCACACAAACTTTAATGAGTAAGCGGTGCCAACCAGGGCGATGGCGCCGAGAGTTGCGCGCCGCACGCCCACTGTCGCAAGCCACGCTTGAAGAGTTGAATAGGTGAGCAAGAGAGGAAGGCCGCTCGCAAATCCCAGTGCGAGCACCTGCAGGACACGCGGTTCCGTGTAGGCTGCGATCGCGTCTCGCCAATTTGTTCGAGCGTGTACTTCGTTGATTCGGGGTAATTCCTTCATCTTAGTTTCAAGTATCCTGATTCGGCCTATTGCACTACTTTTCTAATAAATGGTCGCTAGAAACAGTCTTTCAGTAGCGCCAGCCATGCACAAGTGGAAGAGCCAACAGAGTCAACGTAGCATGGATGGCTTCACATGCCGACGGCTTCGTCTCACGAGATTGACCTCTGCGACTCAATTCACTTCGTTTTCTTTCCGGCAGTAGTAACAGGAGCAGTACTGGGCTCAACTTCCTGGGAGACGTGGTGCGCTTATCGGCGTACGCGTCTGGAAATGGGGTTGTGAGATGGTCATCCTGAAAAAGGGCGACTGCGAGCATTGCGGCCGCTTCTACCGCTATTCACTGTGGCACTCCGGATTCGGCGATAACTCCTACGCGTATTGCGATGAATGCGGAATGCTCGCGCTGCTCAGCTACTCGAACGAAGACGTCGCAGCACTGCCGCCGATAGCGGAACAATTTGGAGAGATCGATTCTTCATGGGAGTCCTATCTTCAGCCCTGTGCTTGCGGAGGCAGCTTCCGCAAAGGCGCATCGCCGCGTTGTCCCTTCTGCAATGAAGAACTCTCGCCCACGCATGCAGCCGATCACATCGAGGCGCAGGCAATGGGTGCTCGCGGATGGAACTGGCAGAACAATTGGAGCGGCCTTTACTGCATCGCCATGGATAATTCTCAGAACCCGGGCACCCTGCTTCAGGTGACGAATCCTGTCCTCTCAACTAAACCGGTCAAGGTCCGGCGCCGCTGGCCCGTTCTGTTCAGCTTCAGCAGATGAAGATTGGCGTTGTCAGCGATACACATGGCCTGCTGCGTCCGGAGGTCATACCCGCGCTTAGCGGAGTCGAACACATTTTGCATCTCGGGGATGTCGGCGACTTTGAAATCGTCAAATCTCTCGAGCATGTCGCGCCAGTTACGGCAATTCGCGGCAACGTCGATAGGACAGGCAAATGTGGCAAGCTTCCGGAAACCGAGGTCGTGCTTTTCGAAGGCCAGTACCTCTACATGCTGCATGACGTGCAGACGATTCATCTGGATCCTGCGGCCGCGAAATTTTCGGCTGTTCTTTATGGCCATTCGCACAAGCCGGATATTCGACGCCATAAAGGCGTGCTCTATTTCAACCCTGGCTCCTGCGGTCCGCGCCGATTCAGTTTGCCGGTAACGATTGGATTGCTGACGGTCGTGAAGGGCACGCCGCCCATCGCAGAGATCCTGCATCTCAACATCCCATCACCGTAGATCGCGGTCTGTTCGCCGGTCTCCTTTGGTCTTGAAGCGCGAGATTCCTACGTAGAACGTATTCGCATCCGTGCCGGGATTGTGATGGCTGATGTTGGCGTTTGAAAGATGCTGGTAGCGATAGCCGATTGTGATGGCCTGGTTTTTGTGATGGAAAATGTTGAACCCGGCGCCGTAGTCAATCGTGTACATGAACTGCGATCCCTGTGGGCTGAGCACTCGGTCTGAGAAATAGATGAATCCGCCGTCACCTGAGAAGAACGGCTGCACACGGTGGAGAGGCAGAAAGTCCCACTGGAAACCGACTGGGCTTACTCCGCTTCCATATACACGTTTCCGCTCGTGATAACGGGGATCGGGTGGAAGGGGCGGTGGTGAGGGCGTCGGCCAATCAATCATTGCGATCGGGGTCAACTCCGGCGAGTAACGCATAGTCCACGATTGCTTGTGCCGGTAGACCTCATACGAATAGCGCAGATTGATGGGCATGTACTTTACATCGCCGGCATAGCCCCATATATGTCCGCTCATCAGCGAGACTCCCCACAGGGCGCCAATCTCGTGACGACCTCCAGGGCCTCGCCAGTCGGTTGGCGCGGAAGTCTTTGCTGCGGGCGCTACTTCTTCGAGATATTTTTCAGCTCCGCTCTCCGGATGTTTTGAAGCCCAGCGCATCGCTTCAGTTGTTGAAGCTGAGACGCCTTCCCCTTCAGCGCTCCAGAAGCCGCTTGCCTTCACAGTGCGCGAGTCGCGATACCAGGGCGGACGGAAACGCAGGATGTTCGCAAAGCCGCGCGCCGGCGTCAGGAAATTCGCCATCGTCAGCAGAATCGGATTGTGGCTCTTGTCCTCCAGTTTTGTGACCACGTGCTTGTCAAGGTAGTCCTCTGCGACGGTCCAGCCAAACCCACCCACGGGTGTTGTCACGAGTTCCACCCAGCCGGTCTCATTTGTGAGCACGCCTTTGTCGTAGAAGTAATGATCTCCGTTGTGTCCGATGCTCGCCTCGCCCAGCGGACCAAGCTTCCACTCGAAACTGTAGAAGGTTGACCACGCCAGCGCTCGCAGCCGGCTGTGCCAGTACTGCCTGCTGTTCTGGAACTGCAGCGTCATCCCTTTCGGGTCATTTTGAATCCAGATGCTATTGGTGATTGCGCCCATCATGGGGTGAGCCACGTAATCATCGAGCGCCGGATTGTCGTCGCTCCAGCGATCCCATCGCCATTGCGCCGCTGAGGCGATGTAGCGCTGCCACCAATGTCCGTGCATCGTTTCCCATCGATACCAGTAACCCGTGTAGAGATTTCCGCCATTCTCAAATGCGTTGTAGATCGCCGACTCCAAAAGCATCGGCTTCCAGTGCATGCGGCACTCACCGGCGCGCGTTTGGTCGGTCGGGCACTCCTTCAGCGGAATGTACCGGCTCTGCATCGTTTCCATGACGCTCGAGTCGATCGCGACCGGCAACGCGGGCGATGGCTGTTCCGAGATGGCCTCCGAGACGAGACTCGAAGAGTAAGGGATCCCCGATCGTTGTACTGCCAGTTCTGGGTGCTGGGTGCCATCGATGGATCTGGTGGGAATTGGCGCGTCGGGTAAATCTGCAAGCTTCGCTTGCACGGGAACAGCTTTCTCCGGCAGCGGAAAAGCTTGCTCCTGTCCGGCTGCTATTCCGGCGAAACTGGCGATCAGGCTAAGAATTAAAAACGATCGGGCGATCGAGAACGGGCACTTCTGGCGCAAGCTCACCTTGGCTCTGCTCTCCTGGGCCTTGCATGTGCGCACGGAGAAGCTCAGCTCAACGGGAAAGCTTTCGGAATAGGCCCGTTTGAGCTGGTCCGCCCTGGAATCCGGCGGGACAACGCACACTTTCGGCGCTTTTTGACTCGACCGCTTAGATGCGCGAAATGTGAGTTGCTTTGCCTGCAACGTCAGCGCATTGGTGCCTTTGGACACGCTATAGGCAACGTCAGTTCGCAGGATCTGGAGAATGGGATTCCGGGCACAAGATGAATCAAGAAAAGATGAGCCGTAAGCGAACGCACACTTCGTCCGCTGACCGGCTCCTGGTGTCGCGTGTCGCGATCACTTAGAACTGGCGGGTGTACTGCCTCACATCGCGGATTCCCCCGCCGATGCCCAATACGTGATCGATTCGACGCTGGAATGGATCGGCTCCAAGGCCGAGTCGCTGTCCGTTCTGCTCCTTTGCAGGCTCAGCAGTGGCCTCCACGCGGTCAGCCGTGGGTTCCTGCTTGGCAATCGCTACAGCGGGCTGGTCTTCTTCACCGATGATTGGCTTCAACACGGCAATCAACCGCTCGATCTGGTCCTTGCGAAGGCGCAGTCTCTCGAACTCCGCGCTGATTTCGTTCAGTTGCGCATTCGCCGCATCATGGGCGATGCGATAAATGTCCTGATTTGCTTCCGGATTCATGCCCTCTCCAGGCGCGTAGTCTAGCACGCACGTGGAGGTGACAACTAAGAGTCAATGGTAAGGGTTACCGCAGACCTTGCAAGTCGAGGTTCACGTGCGTCTGGTGCGGAAATTAATTGTCATGTCTGGAGATTTATTGTCGGTGAAAGGATTTGATGTGAAGCCGGAGAGAACGGAAGAAAGCTGCGTGACAGGTCGTCGGGGCCGTGAGCGGTGCATATCGATTGCTGCGCACCAACTCACGTACGCGCACGATCTCAGCGCGTTAGAACTGACGATTGAATTTGCGTGCGACTCCGTTGCCCAACGCGCTGTTCAAACGGCTGGCAAACGGGTCACTGGACGAAGAGCCGTTCGAACCCTGGTACTGATAGCTCGGAGTCTCCTCTGCCGACTGGGCAGCCTGGTCCGCGGCGTCCGTTGCGCTCTGCATGGCAGCGGTGGCGGCAGCCGCTTCTTCTGCTCCGAGTAGCGGCTTGAGGGCCATCACCACTTTCTCAATGCGCTCTTTGCGGGAGCGCAGGTCTTCGAAAGCGCCGAGGATGTCGTTCAGCTCGTGATTCGCTGAGTCAAAGGCTACGCGATAAACTTCTCCGATATTGGGCTTCATATCGATTTCGATCTCTCCAGTGGCGAATTTAGCATGGTTTCAGGGGCCCTGGAATTTTTCCTTCTGCAACTATCAGGTTAGTACAACCCCAACAATCCAAGGCATATACACGCAATCAGGCGCTCCCGACTGATTGGCCGGGAGCGCCTGATTTGGGTTGACCATTCCCGCTCGCCTGGTGCGGAACTGGCACTGCGAGTTTCGCTACTGAGGGCCGGGGTGCGAACCCCGACGTCTCAGACTAGATCGGCGACAGAAGCCCTTCGGGTCTCTGCTGCCATCCCCAGAGGGCATCGTCGATGCGGCGCTGGAAGGGATCCGCTGCGGGTTGCCGAAAGTAGGCAATCTGCTCAGGCGTGGCTTCATCCGAGTGCACACCGACGGTTTCGAGGACCGGCTCCGGTTCGACTTCAACGAGAGCAGGATCGGTGATGGTGACCTCCATGCCGGGGCCCGAAATCTGCATGAAGGTGAATTGAGGCTCGGGGGAGGGTTGCTCGATTGCGGGCGCCACAAACTCGACTACCGGAGCGCTCGTCTCGATGGTTGGGGTTTCGGCATGGAGGTCGAGGAAAGGCCTCAGTGCTTCGACTACTTTCTCAATCTGCTCCTTGCGGGAGCGGAGAGCTTCAAATTGCGCAACAATGTCGTGGAGTTCCTTGCTGGCTTCGTCCAGTGCGAATCGATAAGTTTCTTGTCTCATAGTCAACCCTTGGAGGGATTCTGTAACACCGAGGTGTTACTAAACAAGAGCTAAGTAACCCAAGTCTGAATTACTCCTGTAACGCAAGTAACATACGCGGTTGTCCTTTTGGGTTTTCTCCCGATTCGGGACGGCATCTGCAGCGCACGCAAAACACCGCTATCGAGGAGAGCGGGCGTTCCGGCGTTGCACTCTACTTCATACAAAATAGGCAGTTTGACTGACGTGCTACACCGTTTGCCAGTGTTCCGGCGAGAGGGTGACTGTAGCGCAGCCTAACGAGTAGTTGAACCATGCGTGATCGGTATTCGCCGTGGCGAAAAAGCCTTCAAAGTTCAGTTCGGATGCCATTTGCGTGATGAACGCTCTCGACCCGTAAAACAGGGTGAAGAAGCTGTCCCAATCCACGGTGAACAGGAAAGACGCATCAGGCGCCAGCAATGTGCCACAGCCCGGAAACGGAATTGAGCCATCTTGCAACCCATCCAACGACAAGCGCTCAACTGGCGCGGAGGCGGGAAACTCCGGCACGTACACAAGCTCGCCGCAGCCTCGCGCGGCAAATACGTGGAGCAGATCCTGATACAGCAGCGGCTCGAACCGACCTTCAGTAGGCATCCAAACCGGATGCGATTGCAGGAAGTCTTGCAGCGCATTGCGACCGACCGGATCAGCAAGTTCACCGCTCAATGAGCCTGTGGCGGCAAGGAGTGCCTGGCTAAGTTGCGCGCACGACGCGAGTCGCGTTTCTCGGTAGACTTCAGTCCACGTGTAGCGCGATCCGCATGCGAGGATGTCTACATCGGTCGGATACTGGTTCGTCACAGTCCACGACAGGCGCTCAGGAACGCCGATAAACGGGTGCAGCACAACGAACACCGCTTCGAAGCAGCCGTCATAGGCTTCAACCAGCGGCAGTCCATAGGGCGGATACGTGAATTCGTCTTCTCGCACGCGAGGAGCATATCGTCTGCCTGCCGACACCTCCTGTGACCTGGCTAACGGCCCTGTGTCAATGACTCGAGGACCTGATAGCCGCTCTGACTCGCTATATCGACAAGCCCACTTTTATCGTCGTCGCCGCATCGCAGTCGGTGAGAATGGGATCAGGTTGACAGGAGATCGTCATGTCGGTCGTGCGAAACTGCCCGTCCTGCGGTAAACCAAATCGGATTCCAGCAAAACACCTGGCAGATGTGGGCCGATGCGGTGCGTGCAAGTCTCCCCTTGCGGCGATGGCCGACCCGATCGAGGTGGGCACCAGCGAGTTCGATGAGATCATTCGGGAAAGCAAGGTTCCGGTGCTTGTCGACTTTTGGGCGGCATGGTGCGGTCCGTGCCGCATGGCTGCACCTCACGTCTCGCAAACCGCAAGGGATCTCGCCGGACGCGCAGTCGTTCTGAAGGTCGACACCGAAGCGCATCCTGACCTGGCCGCGCGCTACCGGGTGCAAGGCATCCCAAACTTCGCAGTTTTTGCAGGAGGAAACCTGCAGTTGCAGCAAGCCGGACTCGTCGACGCCAACACGATGAAGGAATGGCTAAGTCGCGCCTGGTCTGCTCAGCGCTAGATCGACACGCCAATACACAAGCGGGAATCAGGGCTTTTTCGCAGCAGTCTGCGGGGGATAGGCATGATCTATCTCCTGGCGCAATTGCCGCAACAATGTCAGGCTCGGCGAATTCAGTCCGTCCTTCATTTCGCCGGACCATACCATCGCTCCGCGGCTGCCATCGGGTGTGACTATATAAACGCGAAGCATGTCATCGGGTGGGCCGACCTCCCCACGTGCCCCGATCTCCGTTGTGGTGGTTCGCCCGGCGCCGGTATTGTTTGGACCTGCCGGATTGTTGCCGCGCGGATTGGACCCACCCAATTGGGGCCCCGTTCCTACCCCGACGCCGCCCATCACCTGAGCTCCGGCGATCCTGCCCTTTCGCACGACCATGACCAGCTCGGCGTCCGACTGATCGATGGCCACAGCGTATCGGTTCCAGTCGTGAAGAGCATCCTCCACATCCGCGATCGCCTCGCGATCCTCCGGGAAGAGCCGGGGATTCATGATGTCCCCATCCTCTGCTTGTACGTACACGAAGCGTGCCGTAGAAAAGACTGCTGGAAGATCATTTTTCTTCTTGTCTTTGGCGAATCCCAGCGGAGCTGCAAGGATCAGGGCGAGAGCGACAGACGTGATCACTTTCATGCGGAAGCCTCCGAACCTACATCTTGGACGGAATCAGGATACGCTCGGCTCTACGATCAGGCCAAAAATAGAGAATTCGGACCTTTTAGCGGACGAGCGGACTATCCCAGACCCGCTCCAGAATCTGCTTGAGCTGTGCAAACTGCGCTGAACCTAATTCGGCGCTCCACTCGTTTTCCAGTTCCGCAAGGATGCGGTAAATCCTGCTGAACGCCGCACGGCCCCGCTTTGTCAGTTTGACAATGCGGCTGCGCTGCTCTCCTCTGGCATTTGCCCGGTTCAGGTATCCCAATTCCTCGAGGCTGCCCAGTAGCTGATTCATTGCCTGCTTGCTCATCCCGGCCCGTTCTGCGAGTACGCTCGGCCGCTCCCCGTCGGGCCCGGGGAACTGCAGCACGGCAATGTGGGGAAGGCGCAGGTCTTCGAATCCTGCCGCATTCAGCTCTTTGATAATTCGCCTGTGAATCGCCTGCGCAGGCACCCGCAGCAGTGCCCCAATCAGAAGCTCTTCCCTGTTTGCGATTTGCGGTTTGTAAGAACTTTTCATTGACATTTGGTAAATGCAGTTTACCATAAGAAAAATAGTAAATCGCATTTACCATTCAGGAGATATAAAGATGAATCTGCAAGCGCCTCTCCTCCGCCTGGATCCTTCCGACGAAACAATTCCCCTTGGAGGTCTGGCCGTTCGATTCCTAGTCACAGGCGATGACTCCAACGGCAGCATCGCTAGATTCGAGCTAACCGTCAAGGGCGGCGAAAGCCTCATGGCGCCGGCCCACAGCCATCTTCACTATGAGGAGACGATTTACGGGCTTGAGGGTGTGCTCATGTGGACTGTCGATGGCAAGGAGATTGAGGTCGGCCCTGGACAGGCAATCTGCATTCCACGAGGCGCTGTTCACCGCTTCGATAATCATCAGCCGCACGATGCAAAGGCTCTTTGCGTCATTACTCCCGCGGCGATCGGCCCTCAGTACTTCCGCGAGTGCGCCGAAGCTATCGCATCAGCTGGAGGGGGCATGCCGGACAGGGCCAGAATGATGGACATCATGCTCCGCCATGGCCTCAAGCCTGCACCTCCCAAGTCGTAGCCGAAGCTCAGAACTCGCATCATTGTCCTTTGGAGGACTCCGTCAGCGGTTTGTCAGTCTTCCCGATTGGTTCGACCTGGATTTTCGCGATTCGGCGGCCTTCCATCTCCTGCACGGTCAGGCGGCGTTCTTCGTATTCCACCGATTCCCCGGGCCGCGGAATGTGACCAAGTCGGGTGAGCATGAATCCTGCCAGGGTCTCTACTCCACCGTCGCGGGGAAGGCTCCACTGCATCTGGGTCTCAAGATCGCGAAGGTTGGCGCTACCCTCCAGGACCAGCGTGCCCTGCGCATTGGCGAGCACGGGACGCGCGGGATCGTCGAACTCGTCTTCGAGTTCCCCGGTAAGCTGCTCGATCGCGTCTTCGGCGGTTACGAGCCCTACTGTCGACCCGTACTCGTCGACAACGATCGCCATCTGCCGGCGGCGCTTCTGGAATTCTCGCAGCAGCGCCAGTGCTGATTTTGTCTCGGGTACAACCAGGACGTCGCGCATCACGTGACGCAACCGAAGCTCCATGAAGGGCAGGCCAAGCTGCGGATTGGCGGGGCGCACCGGTCCTGCCGGCGCTGGTGGCTGGGTTGCGGGAGTGGGCTGGGCGGGCTGGGGTCCGGGTGGACGTTGCTGTGCGCGGGGCCGAAAGAACATCAAGCGCGAAAGATCCTTTGAATAGACCACGCCGATGATGTCCTCGGGGCCGCGGGTTTCGTCGTACACGGGCACGCGGGAGTTCATGTGCTCGATGACCTGCGCGCTCGCTTCTTCTACAGGCATGTTTGATGGAAGCGAGAAGATTCGCTGTCGCGGGGTCATGATTTCGCGGACCGGCACATCGTCTAATTCGCTGGCCCCGTGAATGAGTGTTTCCTGAAAACGCGGAAGGAGGCCGAGGCGGCGCGCCGCGGTTGTAATCAGCTTCAGTTCCTCTGGTGAGTGGACGGCTGCGCGTTCCGTCATCGGGATATCGAATCCGCGCAGGATCACGGCGGCCGATGCCTTCAGCAGGCGGACCGCAGGCCGAGCCATTGCGATGAAGATCAGCATTGGCGGAGCGACTGCGACCGCGAGGGCTTCGGCGCGTCGCAGGGCGAGCGACTTGGGAACCAGTTCGCCGATCGTCACATGGAAGTAGGTGATGAGGCAGAAGCCCAGCGCCACAGCTGTCACGGATGCGATATGTGCGTAGATTTGCGCGTATGCGACTGGATGCGGCAGCAGGTTGATCCAGCCAAGCACGACACCCGCCGCCATGGGTTCGCCGATCCAGCCAATTGCGAGCGAGCACAGGGTCACACCGAGTTGTACGGCCGGCAGGAAGTAGTCGATATCGTGCTGCAGACGGCGAACCGCCCGCGCGCCCGGGACCTTGTTAGCCAGCAACTGCTCGATGCGCGTATCACGCGTGCTGACCAGCGCAAACTCGGCGGCCACAAAAAAGGCGTTCGCCAGAACGAGCATTCCGACAGCGACAACCTGGAGAAGCGGCAGACCGTGCATCCCGGTTGTGAGAATAGCATCCGACGGGGCCTGCATCAGAGGTCCGGATCCTGTTCACCCTCCGTCCATCCCAGCCGTCGCGCACCCTGTGACTTCACTCCGCTGGTGTGATACACATACGTCGAACTCAAGTCCATGAAGCGAGAAGCTCTCATTCTGTCCGCCTGCTTGTTGCTGCTGCGGCCTTCGCCTGGCCAGGCAAGCGACTATACAGCCCGGCGGGCGGCGGCCAAGCAGCAATGTGAGGCAATCAATCCCGGAGAGGCTCAAACCGGTCTGGCATTCAATCCTGACGGTTACAGGTCGTACTACGTCCAGTCAGAATGCTTTCAGAGGGCCGCCGTGCAGTTCCGCGATGCTTCGCTTTGCGATCGCGTTCGTCGGCGTTGGTCGATCTTGTGGTCGAGCTGGGGAGTAGCGTCTGCGCAATGCCAGAAGCTCGTATCGCAGGGAGTTGCCGCGGATCGCGCGGAGCTTTTGCAGGAGAAGCAGCGCTATCAGGCGGGGCCGCCACGGCTGCAGAGCTTCCGAATTGAACGAAACGGCAATGGCCGCGATTTCGACATTCTTCCGGATTTCACCTCTGGCTACGCACACGGGTACACGCTCACCTTCGAGATCATAGGGGTGCGCGAGCAGCCGATTCTGCTCCATTCGGACGGCTACTATCTCGATGCAAACTCTCGCCTGCGCATTTTCGTTCGCCAGTCGGAGATACGGGCGAGGTTTCCGGAGTTCGAGCTCAGTCGTCCGTACAAGGTGCGGGCGACAGTCACGCTGAGCATCGGCAACGGGGGCCTGGCAGGATACTGGAGCGATGAATTTCTCGAGAGCAACTTCCCTGCCGTCAGCAGGACGCAGTCGATGACGATCGAGAGCAGGTTCTAGAGTGCGGGAGGCGCGCTGGCAAGACGCATCGCTCAGGAAGCACTCGTACCACAGGCAATCTTCCGGGGATCTTGTCACGAGGTGAGCAGTTGTCCGAAGCGGCCGTGGCCGCGGATGTTACCTGACTCGGTGCGCTCGGTGTACTCGACAGTGCAGCACAGCATGGGACGGATCCAGATAGCTTCACGCATTTCCTCCGCATCAAGGGAGCCGCGGCGGCTGCGCTCGGGCAGGTTGTCGAAGGGCGTCCGGGAGGCTCGGAGTGCTTCCATGCGCGCGAGGAGGTCGGCTTTCTTCTCGTCATCGAAGCCGAAGCGGACTTTCTCTTTGTAGACGAGCTTGCCGGCTTTGCGTTCGCCGACGATGAGGGCGTCGAAGTAGGGGTCGTGGCGTTTGAGGTAGCCTCCAATGACGAATTCGCCGATCTGGTAGAAGCGGTATTTGATCCACGTGCCCGGCTCGGAGCCTTCGCGATACCGTGAGGTTTTGCGTTTAACAATGATGCCTTCGAGGCGCTGATCGTCGAGGGCGGCGATCAGAGTGGAGATGGGGGCGTCAGCGGGCAGCAATTCGGAGAGGCGGACGTATCGCGGAAAGGATGGAGCGATGGAGTCGAGGACGGCTCGGCGGATTTCGAGGGGCAGTTGCATGAGATTGCGGCCGCGGTAGTTGAGGATGTCAAAGATGTAGATGACGATTTCGGCGCCGTTGTGCCGGCTCTGCTGGAGAAGCTGGAAGGATGGGCGGCCATCGGAATCGAGTGCGACGAGTTCGGCATCGAGGACGCAATCGGGCAGCTTCGAGGCAGAGAGGGCATCCTGGATGTGCTGGTAGCGGGCACTGGGAGGCAGGTTGCTCTTGGTGCGGAGCGAGGCCTCGAGGGCGCGCTTGATGATGCTGACGCGGTAGCCATCCCACTTGATTTCACGGAACCAGTCGACACCGGATGCCGGGATGAGGTTGACGTCGTTGACGGATACACAATCCATTTTGCGGATAAAGCGAGGCTCGGACTGGGGCAGATCCGTGAGTTGAATGCGCGTACCGGGCAAGAGCTTGCGCAACGAGCTACGCGGCATGATTGCGGGTCCTGCGCTGTGTAGGGAGGAATCGGGAGAGCATGGAGCGGGTGTTGGGCAGGCCCGGAACGAGCCTGCCACCGATGTTGGTGAGGTTCCAGGTATCTTCCTCGCGCGCGAGCCGCCAGGGGCCGCTCATGCGCTGGCCGCTGAAGTAGATGCTAGCGCGAGCGCGATCGAGGCTGCCTTCAACGATCTCGTAGGTGCCGAGATCCCAGACTTGGCCGCTTTGCGGTGATTCGTCCGTCAGGTAGGCGAGCGGCCTCATGCCAATGCCGGGATATTGTGCTGCTTCGGATTTTCGCGCGGGAATCTTGGGGAGTTCATACAGACGGAACTGGTCGCGGTGTTCGATCGCGAGTTCGAATGTGGAGCCGCGGCGATGTACCACGAAGAGACGTCGACCGCCCTGGCCGCTGCTGCGAGGGAGCGTTGGAGTTGCTGCGCGCGGCTCCGGAATCCTGAGGGGTTGCGGCGGGGGTTCTGGGAAGAGCTGGAGTTCAGAGGCGAGCTTTTCAGGGATCTGCTGTTGCAGAGTAAGCACCGGCCCGAAGATGTCGCCGAGTTTGCGAACGCGTTGGATTGCTTCGTTGGGCGGAAAGACTAGATTCTGGGTTCGCCGGGTTTTGAGGGTCTGCTGGATTTCTTTCCACGTGATGGGCATGGAGACGAAGGGCTCTTCCTGCTTGGTGCGGACGGAGTAGACGCTGACCGTTGTCTTGTGTTCGGCGTTTTGCGACCAGTCAATGAAGATCTTGCCCGTGCGTTCGGCGCGGGCCATGGAAGCGATGATCTTGTCCGGATGGCGCTGTGCGAGGTCTTCGGCTACTTTGAGCGCGACCGCCTGTGTGGCTTCGTAGGAAGAGGGCGTGTTCAGGGGAACGTAAACCTGGATACCTTTGGATCCGGAGGTTTTTGAGAAGCATTGAAGTTTCCAGCGGCGAAACCAGTCGCGAACTTCGATTGCGACGGCGCAGCAATCGACGAGATTCGTTCCGGGGCCCGGGTCGAGATCGAAGGCGATGACGCTGGGTGAGGTGATGTAGGGATAGCGATGAAGGAAGGAGTGAATTTCGATGCAGCCGATGGAGGCTGCCCAGCGCAGGGCCCTGGCTGTTGTAAGCGAGATGTAGTGAATGATGCTGTTCTCGTGCTTGCGCGGGACGGGCACTCGGCGGATCCATGAGGGAGTGAAGTTCGGAGCATCTTTTTCCCAGAAGGCTTCGCCGTGAATGTCAGTGGGGAAACGTTTGAGGGTGAGCGGACGCGCGGCGAGATGCGGAAGGATGACGGGCGCAAGCTGTTCGTAGACAGAAACGAGGTCGTCGGTTGTGAATCCGGTTTTTGGAAAGAGGACGCGGCCTGGCACGGGAGGTTAGATGGCGCGAATCGAGATCGAGATGATTCGCAGGCTGGCGTCATTCGAGGTGGAGCAGCCAGAGGGTGTAGCTCAGGACTTCGTGCTCGATGCGTTCTGTTTCGCCGCTGGGACCTTCAATGGGAACGCGCGGCCGTGGAGATGTAAGGACGTTCAGACCGTTTGCGGCACAGATCTGGTGGATTCGGAAGAGATGGGTGGCATCGCTGACTACAACGATGCGCTGAAGATTATTGCTGCGCGCGATGACGGCGAGGCGGCGGACAGACTGATCGGTGCTGGTGCTTTCAGTTTCGGCAATGATGTCGGAGTCAGGAACGCCGGAGCCTACCAGGTATTGCTGGCCGACTCGGCCTTCCGAATACTGGTCGCCACCATCGCCGCCCAGTGTGATGATGAGCGGGGCGATGCCGCGGCTGTAGAGGGATTCGGCGTGGTCGAGGCGGGCACGGAAGACGGGTGAGGGATGTCCGTCGTACTCGGCGGCGCCAAAGACAGCGATGGCGTCAGATGGGGTGGCCATATCGCGGCTGGCGTACCACTGAATCTGGCCATAGACCCAGCGAACCCAGGCGAAAGTGAGGATCACAAGGACCGCCAGGGAAATGAGGGTCCAGCGAAGGATGGGCTTCTTTTTGTCAGTCTCCACCGCTGCCGTTTTTGACTGCGGGCTCATTTCGATGGCTACCGTTGCAATACCATGACGATCTCGTGCGTGGGGATGGCACCTTCGCGGAGGATCTCCCAGCGTCCGTCGCCGAGTGAGAGGTCGACGATCGTTGTCGGAAGAGAGCGTCCAGTGGGTCCGCCGTCTACGATGAGCGGGATGCGGTCACCGATCTGATCGCGCACACACGCAGCGTGGGTACACTCAGACGCGCCCTGAAGATTCGCGGCTGTCGCGGTGATGGGAAGTCCAAATCGCTCGACCACGGCGCGGGGAATGGCAGCATCCGGAACGCGGATCGCCACGTTGCCGGTATTGGCGGTGGAGCGCAAAGGCAGCTTGGTTCCGGCGCGGACGATGATGGTGAGCGGTCCGGGCCAGAAGCGATCGGCAAGTTTGTCGAGCATCGGGTCGGTATCGCGCGCCAGTTCGTAAGCCTGCGACAAACTGGAGATGAGCAGTGAGAGCGGCTTTTGTTTCTGACGACCCTTGAGGCGGTAAATGTTCTCAACCGCGTGAAGATTCACGGGGTCCACGGCGAGGCCGTAGAAGGTGTCGGTGGGCAAGGCTACGACATCGCCTTGACGCAGGCAGGTGACGATGTAGTCAATCCGGTCTGGTTGGGGCTCGTCGGGATGAACGCGCAAAATTTCCGCGGACAAGTAGGTCTACCTCGGTTTTGGTCAGGCGCTTCACCGGGAACTGGCATGCAGTCTTCGGCTCTTCGCCTTGTCGCGTTGAGTCTTGATCCTCGCAGAAGCAAAAGATCAAAGCCCGGCCACAATGACGGAAGCTACCACAGCACCCGCTGCGACGCAACCCGGCTAATCTCGTCGATTCAGCTACATCGCGCAAAAACAGCATAGAATCGGCTAAACGGAGTCGGTTCGCACAGATGCCTATTCGCATTGTACAGAGTAAGCAGAACGCGCGGTTGAAGGAATTGCGAAGGGCGCTCGAGAGTCCGGGGCGCAAAGCGGCAGGTCTGGTCGGAATCGAGGGACCGCATCTGATTGAGGAAGCCCTGCGGACAGGTTTACGAGTCAGGTGCGTCTTTGTCGGGGAGCAGGCGCAGCACTGGGTGGACGCATTGGAGTTGTCGGCCGAAACCGAGGTCCTGATCGTGCCATCCGGTGTGCTGGCCGCGACTCTCACCACCGAAACGCCGCAATTGGTGGCTGCACTGGTGGAGCCGCCGGAGTGGACGTGGGCACACGTACTTGGGACGGGCAAGGCATCGCGGGCGCTGGTTGTGGTTCTGGCGGGAATTCAAGATCCGGGAAACCTCGGGACGATTTTGAGGTCGGCGGAGGCGTTTGGGGCCGATGGCGTCGTCTGCCTGCCGGGAACCGTGAACGCATGGAATCCGAAGGCGGTGCGGTCTTCTGCCGGGAGTGTGTTCCGGCTGCCGGTTTTGACCGCGGGCGAGGACGCGGTGGCCCATTTGCGAGAGGCTGCAGTGCGGCTGCTGACGACGACTGCGGATGCGGGAGAGGCAGCGGATCTGGTGGATCTGGCAGGGCCGGTCGCCTTTCTGATCGGAAACGAGGGGAGCGGCGTTCCGGCCGATCTGGCGTTGAAGGCGGATGGAGCTGTCACAATTCCCTGTCCCGGGCCGGTGGAGAGCCTGAACGCGGCGGTAGCGGCGAGTGTATTGCTGTATGAAGCTGCCCGGCAGCGCGGCATGGCGCGGCAGCGGGGCACAGGGAGCGACGGGCCGCTCAGAGGCCGGGGAGGGACGCGATGAGTTTGTTCGACGGAGTTCCGGATTCTCCCGTCGTTACAGGTAAGGGAGTGGTTCGTCCGACGGCGGGTGCGCCGCTGGCGGAGCGGATGCGGCCCCGAACGCTGGACGAGTATGTGGGGCAGGAGCATTTGCTGGGACCGGGCAAGCCGTTGCGGGTGCAGATCGAACGCGATGCGCAGGACTCACACAGTCTAGGGTCAATGATTTTGTGGGGACCGCCAGGCGTGGGCAAAACGACCCTGGCGAAGATTATTGCCGAGACAACGAAGGCGAACTTCGTGGAGTTTTCGGCGGTGTTGAGCGGGATTAAGGAGATCAAGCAGGTGATGGCAGCAGCGGCGCAGGCTGCCGAAATGCACTCGCGGACAATTTTGTTTGTGGATGAAATTCATCGATTCAACAAGGCGCAGCAGGATGCGTTTTTGCCGTACGTGGAGCGCGGGACGATCCGGCTGATCGGGGCGACAACCGAGAATCCGTCGTTTGAGATCATTTCGGCGTTGCTGTCGCGCTGCCGGGTGTATGTGCTGCAGCCGCTGAGCGAAGAGCGGATTGCCGGCCTGCTACGGAAAGCGATGGAGGACAAGGACCGCGGGCTTGGCTCGATGGGATTGACAGCGGACGACGAGGCGCTGGAGCTGATCGCGTCATACTCGAGCGGCGATTGCCGCAGTGCGTACAACACGCTGGAGGTGGCAGCGCAGCTCGTGTCGGAGGGCACGAAGCACATCGACAAGGAATTGGCGAAAGAGGCTATTCAGCAACGCGTTTTGATGTACGACAAGTCAGGCGAGGAACACTACAACCTGATTTCGGCGCTGCATAAGAGCGTGAGGAATTCTGATCCGGACGCCGCGCTCTACTGGCTGGCGCGAATGTTTGCTGCGGGCGAGGATCCGCTGTATCTGGCACGGCGTGTAGTTCGGATGGCGGTGGAGGATATCGGGCTGGCGGCGCCGGAAGCGTTGAACCTTTGTCTTTCCGCGAAGGAGACGATTGATTTTCTTGGATCGCCGGAGGGCGACCTGGCGCTGGCGGAGGCGGTGGTGTATCTCTGTCTCGCGCCGAAATCGAATGCGGTATACACGGCCTACGGCGCGGTGCAGCAGGAAGTGGAAGAAACGCGGCAGGAGCCGGTGCCACTGCATTTGCGCAATGCTCCGACAAAGCTGATGAAGGAACTGGGATACGCGAAGGGCTACCGGTACGCGCACGATGAAGAGGACAAAATCGCCGAGATGGATTGCCTGCCGGACTCGCTTCGAGGACGGAGCTACTATCATCCGACGCAGGAAGGGCGGGAGAAACAATTGGCCCAGCGGATGGAGGAGATCAGGCGAATTCGCACGGGCAAGCGTGGCGGGCGAAGTTCGGATCAGTGATGATGAGATATCAGCTGCTCAATCCATCAGAGTCCGCGGTAAGTTGCGACGAAATCGTCTTGCGCAGTTTGCATGATGGCGATTCGAGATGATTTTATCGTCACGAAGTCTGCGCGTGACTAAATAGCGTCTGTCGGGACGGGATTTCGTCACAGGTGTTTCGTCACTTCGCTTTTCTTGGCCGTGTGAAAAAACAGCGGAACTTCTTCTAAGTCATTTCCGTTCTGTGAGTCATAGCTTGTTGGTCCTGCCATAGCAACTTTGGCACGCGGTTTGCACTTCAGAAGGGCAAGCGCAGTTGGTTCTCAAGCGAGGCGAGTTGAAGGAAACATGCAGAAGCCTCACGTGGGAGCGCAGTGGAGGGAATATGACGCCGGACTGGAATGAACACACCTACGAGCAGCAGTTCGACAGCAGTTTGCGGCGCAGCCCGAAATCGCGTCCGGTTCCTGTGACGACCAATTTGCGCATCATGGACGAGACGACAGCGCGCGAGGTTCGGATCTATGCGAAGGCCGCGGCCGGAACGCCGGAATACATTTTGGAATCCTGCGAAGAGGCTCCGCTGCAGTCGGGTTTGCGGGCAGTGGGGCGTCAATACTTCACCTGGTAATCGACAGTCTTGATTGCGAGATCAGCGGAGAAATCGTAGGCGCCGCGTGAATGGAAGAACCAAAAACTTCACTGCCGATTGGACGCAGCGGCCGTGGTCTGAGATGAGCTACGCGGCAGCTGGGCGATGGCGTTCGTCACGATTCCCGGGGTGAGGACTTCGGGCAGGAGACGAGGCTGGGTTTCGCCCGGGACGTAGAGGGCGTAAGTGGGCACGCCGCTGCGGCCAAAGCTGTTGAGAACGCGCGTAATGTTGTCGTCGTAACGGGTCCAGTCGGCGCGCATGAGGACGATGTTGGCGTCGGCGAAGGCTTTTTGAACTTCGGGTTTGCTGAGGGCGATACGCTCGTTGACCTGGCAGCTGAGACACCAGCTTGCAGTGAAATCGACGAAGACGGGGCGCCCTTGGGCTTGGTATTTCGTGACGGCCTCGGCGGACCAGGGCTGCCAACCGCTCGCATCGGAGCCAGACGCGATCAGTTGGTGGCCTGACTTTGATTGAGCAAGTTCGCGCGGCGCGACAACGGAAATCCAAACCACAGTGATTACAACCAAACCAGCGATCCAGGTGGACCATGCCTTCGCGGGCCAGCGGCCGAGGAACCATCCTGCAATGGCGAGGAGAAGGAAGCTGCACAGCAGGGCCGCGAGGACGGCGGCTCCGTATGCGTTGGCGAGAACCCATGCAAGCCAGATGACCGTGCCGAAGATGGGAACGGAGACGGCCTGTTTGAGGACTTCCATCCAGGCACCGGGGCGCGGGAGGATGCGGGTCCACGCTGGCTGAAGCGTGAGGGCGAGGTAGGGCGCGGCGAGTCCGAGAGCGAGCGCGGTAAATACAGCGAAGGTGACGATAGCGGTTTGCGAGAGCGCGTAGCCCAGGGCGACGCCCATGAAGGGCGCGGTGCACGGAGTGGCGACGATGACGGCGAGGACTCCGGTGAAGAAGCTACCGGTGTAGCCCTGCTTTGCAGCAAGGGAGCCGCCCGCGCTGGTGAGCGTGAGTCCGATCTCGAATTGGCCGGCGAGTGAGAGGCCAAGGAAGAAGAGCAGCGCGGCCATCAGCGAGAGGAAGACCGGCGATTGAAACTGAAATCCCCATCCGAGATGCGCGCCTGCGGTCCGGAGGCCTAGAAGCACTCCTACGAGAAGCCAGAATGAGACGAGAATACCCAGCGTGTAGACGAGGCCATGGGTGCGGAGCTTGTGTCTTTCTTCACCGCCCGATTGGACAAGCGACAGGCCTTTGATGAAGAGGACCGGGAAGACGCAGGGCATGAGGTTGAGGATGAGTCCGCCGAGGAAGGCGAGGCCGGCGGCCTGGAGCAGGCCGGTTTTAGCGGGGGTGGCGGGGTTAGCGGAGTTGGACGGGATCGTAGTTGCGGGGCTTGTGCTCGCGGCTGGTGCGGATTCCGATGGAGCGGCTTTCGCCGGCTTCGGAGCACCGGAGGGAACGATCAGTTCGTAAGCGCGACCGTTGGAGAGAAGAAGGACGCCGGGGAGCTCTTTGGGATTTGCGGTGAGGGTTTCGTCCTTTTTGAGATCGAGCGTGAGGCCGTTGGCTGTGGGCGTGACCGCTTGGGGCGCGGGGTTGGAGAGGATGTCGGGCTTCGAGGGGAAGAAGGAGGCTTCGGTTTCTTTCTGACCGGTGATGACGGTAAGGCGAAAGCCGGTGCTTGTGGGAACGAAGCCGATTTTCAGGTTGGCCGGCGGAGTTTGTGGGAGCTTGTTTGCGAGGCGTGCCCAGATCTGCTCATCGGGCTGAACGGTTTCAGTGCCCTGGCCGATCGGGCGCGTTATTTCGAGTTCTGTTTTCTCGGGAATGCAGCTGCCGCGGCAAACGAGCCAGTCGACCTTCGCGTGAAGTGTTGCTGGACCAGAAGCCGCAGCGCTGGCTACGTCTATTTGGAATGGAAAGAGCACTTCGTCTTCGTAGCCGAAGTCCATCAGGGGTCCGAGGGGGAGGCGCTTGGGAATTGGGTAGTGGATGGCGCCGGCTGTGATTTCCTGCGGAAGAGTCCACTTGATCCGGGGTGGTTCGCCGGCGTCCCCGGGGTTTTTCCAGTAGACGTGCCAGCCGGATTCGAGCTTGAAGTAGAGGCCGGCATTGTTTGCGCCGGGATGGAGTTGCGCGTCAGGAGCTATGAGCTGGACGTGAACGTGCGGGAGGTCAGCGGAGCTGGAAGCGGCGAAGAGCGGAAGAGACGCAATGAGCGCGGCAGAGAGGGCGATGATCGTTCGTAGAAATCGCATCAGAGGCAGGCGTGGACCCCTTCATTGGACGGCAGGGAGCAGGTGTTGGTTACAGATTCGCGCATTTGCACACACATGGATCCCATCACCCCACCCTTTGTGCGTGTTCGCGGAAGATGCACACGTTTTGAACGGCTTTTACGCCTGCCGAGCGGGCGAGCGCCATCGCCTTGTCGTTGATGACGTCTTCCTGAAGCCAGAGATATGGGATGGCGAGCTTGATCACATCCTCGACGATTGGCGGGACTTTGTCTGACGCGCGAAAAACATCGACAAGATCGATTCCATCGGAGCCTTCGGCTTTGACAGCAGCCTGCGCGGACTCAAGATCGGGATATGCCTTGAGGCCATGTACTTCCTTCAGCCTCGGATTCACGGGGAGCACGCGATAGCCCTGCATCACGAGGTAGCGGCCGATGTTGTGACTGGCGCGCCAGGGCTTATCGCTCATGCCGACGACCGCGATGGTCTGGGCCTTGCGGAGCATTTCGTCGATGAGGGCGGGATCATTCATGAATTCAGCTTTTAGCTCCTAGCTATTAGCTTCTGGCACTGGACCCAAGTCTCAGAGTCGAGACCTGGGGCATTTAGATCTTCATTATGTTCACACGTCAAGTTCGTCGTCGGCGCCGGAGGCTACGGCAGTACCGCGCCGCTTAGCGAGCAAGTATCCGCGGAGGAAGGGTTCGAGGTAGCCGTCGAGGACCTTGTCGACGTCGCCGACTTCCACCTTGGTGCGGTGATCCTTGGCGATGCGATAGGGCTGCAGGACGTAAGAGCGGATCTGCGATCCGAAATTGATGTCGAGCTTGGAGTCTTCGAGCTTCTTACTCGCGGCGCGCTTCTTATCGAGTTCGTA
>Ga0157372_10001210_pt1 | contig 27930 bp, 18 predicted proteins | sample C55metaG_FD_115307 | JGI IMG/M metagenome (GOLD analysis project Ga0157372, IMG submission 115307) | Corn rhizosphere microbial communities from Kellogg Biological Station, Michigan, USA - C5-5 metaG | ecosystem: Host-associated > Plants > Roots > Rhizosphere > Soil | place: USA: Michigan...
TGGACAGCCTTTGTATTAGCTGCCGTGATTGCCCTATTGATTGCCTTTATCACTATCAGTTTTCAATCGGTTAAGGCCGCGCTGGCTAACCCGGTTGATAGTTTAAGGAGGGAGTAATAAAGTATATTTTTAGAAAGAATAAAACCCGCGTCATTGCGAGGTACGAAGCAATCCCCTATAAGCAGATCCGCTCTGTATAGTTTGGGATTGCTTCGTACCTCGCAATGACGCTTTTATAAATTGTATTCATATTTATTTAAAACAATTCCACCAACCGCTCTAAAGCCATTCCTCTCGATCCTTTGATCAGGATAGTTGAATTGGTAATAGGCTGTGCTTTCAAAGCAGCAATGGCATCTTCGGCAGTTTCATAAAACTTGTCCATGGTCCATGGTCCATGATCTATGGACTGCGAAGCACCCAAAAAATCCTTTCCGATAAAGATGCGTTCATCAACAGGGGTGTCCATCGCTTTGCTGATAACGGATGCATGTTCAACAGCCGCTTCCGGCCCCATTTCAAACATATCGCCCAAAATAAGTACCTTCCTTTTTGCTTCAATTTTGCCCACGTTTTCAATGGCTACAAACATGCTGCTTGGGTTGGCATTGTAATAATCGCAAATGAGCGTATTAGTAGCTGTTTGTACAATTTGCGAGCGGTTATTTTTAGGCTGATAACCCTCGATACCGGCGTTGATTTCATTAGCCGGTAAACCGAGATAGGTGCCTATACATATGGCTACTAAAATATTGGGCAGGTTATAAGTACCCGTTAGCTGGGTTTTAACTTGATAGCTGTCGCCGGTTTTATTATTGGTCCAACTTAAAGTGAGCAACGGAGAATTTTCCAACAGTTCACCGCTGATGAGATTGTCAATAGCATCGGTTCCGTAATACTCCACGTGAGGTAAACGACGGACAGCAGCCATCTCCATTAAAACAGTATCATCGCTATTGACAAAGACAGCACCATCTGTTTTGCTTACTCCCCCTTTAGGGGGCAGGGGGGCAAAATAATCATACAACTCCCCTTTACCCTTCTTCACTCCTTCAACTCCGCCAAAACCTTCCAGATGCGCTTTACCAACATTGGTAATTAAGCCAAGCGATGGTTGAGCAATACTGCAAAGCAGCTCGATCTCTTTTTGGTGATTGGCCCCCATTTCAATAACGGCCACCTCGTGGCTGGCATCAATGGTTAAAATGGTAAGTGGTACACCAATATGGTTATTTAAATTGCCTTGGGTAGCCTGGGTTTTAAAATGCTGCGATAATACGGCATTGATCAGTTCTTTGGTGGTGGTTTTTCCGTTGGTACCTGTAAGTCCGATAACCGGGATGTCAAGCTGACGGCGATGATAACGCGCTAAATCCTGCAAGGTAGTTAAAACATCCTCAACCAATAAATACTGTTCGCCCAGTTGATATTCGGCGTTGTCAATTACCGCGTAAGCTGCACCGGCCTCAACTGCTTTTTGTGCAAAAGTGTTGGCGTCAAACTTATCGCCTTTGAGCGCAAAGAACAGACTGTCAGGCACGATCTTCCGGGTGTCGGTGCTAATTACGGGGTGTTTGAGGTATATATCGTACAGTTGGGTTGTGGTAGTCATGTGTGTTGAACAAATGCAATTCAAAAATATGTCATCATTAGCTTGCGCACGTTTGCAACGAGTGCTTAACGTGGCTCGGCGATTGTATCGCCGGGCTTGCGTTTTAAACGCAAGCCCATTTTAAGCGCTCGTTGCAAACGAGCGCAAGATTGTTCTTTCAAACTTAACAAAAATTATTCCCCCTTGTTCATCCAGCCAATTACAGCTTTGATTTCACCGTAGCTGTAATCATCGCCTAAAACTTCTTTTAAGGGCGATAGTCTTTCAGTTCCATAACTTTCAACGGCGTCGGCAATAACAGCGATCTTTTTCTGCGGAACTATTTCGGTGATATCCAGATCGCCGTTTTGTACATAATAACTCAGGTGTGTTTCTATGGTAGCTGTAGTGAACCCGCGCTCAGCAGCTATTTCGGCAACGGTTTTTCCGGAGCGATATAGGTTAAACGTTTCGGCTTTAGTATCATTGCTTCGCGAAGAAGATTTGGTTTGCCCCGGTGATTTCGCCTTCCGCTCCCGTTTAGGCAATTTCTGTTTTATTTTTGAGCCGAGGCCTTTTTCAGCACAATAAATCTTAACCGGTTCAAGCAGTTCGCGACCATAACGGGCCAGTTTAATATCGCCAAAACCAGAAATCATTCGCAGTTCATCCAAACTTTGCGGTAGGTAGGTAGCCATTTCCTGCAGTGTAGCATCGGATACAATAACATAAGCCGGTACATTTTCACCCTCGGCAATGCCCCGCCTAACTTCCCTTAACCGGTTGAATAACGGAATCTCATAAGGCAGGTTTTCTTCATGGTGAACCTCTTCAACTTTTTCTATCTCAATAAACTCAACCTTTTGCCCGCCCTTTAATACGTCGGTGCTCTGCGCGGTAAGTTTTAATACCGGGTATTCATCGCCGGCGGTTTGCAGATAGCCCATACTAATCAACTCGCGGATGTGGTGCTGCCAGTCGGCCTTGCTGATATCTGCACCGATACCGTAGGTTTTTAACTGCTTATGTTCTTCACGGATCTTATCGCTTTTTGATCCCCGCAAAAAATCTATTACATAGTTAGCCCCGAAACGTTCATTTAACCGGGCTACCGCCGAGAGCGCTTTTTGAGCGATCAGCGTGCCATCAAAACGTTTATATTCGGTTAAGCAAACATCGCATGAGCCGCATTTGGCCGGGAATTCCTCATCAAAATATTTCATCAGGTATTGCCTGCGGCACGATAGCAGCTGGCAATATTTAACCATATCATTAAGCTTATTAAGCATGATGCGGCTTTGCTGCTCATTGCCTTCTACTTTGGCAAAAGCCTGCAATTTCATTGCATCGCCGGGCGAATAAAGCAACAATGCTTCCGACGGAAGCCCATCGCGTCCTGCCCTGCCGGTTTCCTGATAGTAACCTTCAATGTTTTTTGGCAGATCGACATGCACTACATAGCGCACGTTTGATTTGTTGATGCCCATGCCGAAAGCGATGGTTGCCACAATGATCTTCAGGTCATCTCGCAAAAATGCTTCCTGATTACGGGCTTTTATTTCGTTACTTAACCCGGCATGGTAGGCTTCTGCAGCAAAGCCTTCATCTTTTAAATCCTCGGCCAATGCCTCGGTAGATTTGCGGGATAGGCAATAAATAATCCCCGACTCATCCTTATGTTCATTTAAAAAGGCGATGAGCTGTTTAAAGCTGTTCTTTTTAGGCGCCACGCGGTAAGTAATATTTGCCCTGTTAAATGAGGATACAAATATTGCCGGCTTATGAAGGTTGAGCTTTTCAAGGATATCTTTTTGCGTAAGCTTATCGGCTGTAGCCGTAAGTGCTATAACCGGCACCGACGGAAACTCTTCCTTAAGCCCGGCAAGCATTAAATACTCAGGCCTGAAATCATGTCCCCAAGAGGAGATACAATGTGCCTCGTCAATAGCTATCTGTGCAACTTTCAGCGTTTTTAAAAAAGGAATAAGCTTACTTTCTTTATTCTCTTTGCTTTCGGCACTGAACAAACGTTCGGGGGCAAGGTAAAGTAGTTTGATCTCATTGTTTCGGAGCCGGTTTACCAGCACCCTCGTTTCCTCGGGATTTAACGACGAATTGAGGAAAGCCGCAGGGATGCCGTTAACGTTCAGGCTATCTACCTGGTCTTTCATCAGCGCAATAAGCGGTGATATTACAATGGTCAGCCCATCGAGCAGAACAGCAGGTAACTGGTAGCACAATGATTTGCCGCCACCGGTAGGCATCAGCGCCATTACATCCTGCCCCTTAAGTATATTTTGAATGATAGCCTCCTGCTCATGCCTGAAGGTACTATAACCAAAGTATTTTTGCAGGGCCTGGATAGGTGTCATGTTTGTTAATTGCAGATATGCAAATGTGCAGATTTCAGATTATAAATGTGCGGATTTCAGATGTGCAAATTTTAGATAATGCGCATCCTATTTGTTTTGTGTTTTTATAAATAAATTCAGTGTATTTTCTAATCATTTACATATCTGCACATCTGAAATTTGCACATCTAACAATTTGCCAATATTTTTCTGCATATTAGCTTATCTCTTTTCTCCTATATATCTATTATTTATTTATGATAAAAAAACATTTACTCCTTTTTGTATTTGTAAGTTTTTTTTGCCCGGCCTTTGCGCAAAAGATCCAATCGCCGCAGGAGTTCCTGGGTTATAAACTGGGTGAGCATTTTACTCCACATTATCGTATCGCCGAATATTTTAGATACGTTGCGTCGGTTTCAAAAAATGTAAAACTTCAGCAGTTTGGTACTACCAACGAGGGCCGGCCTTTACTGGCGATGTTCATCGCTTCTGATGAAAATATTGGCAGGCTGGAAGAGATCCGTCATAATAACCTTAAACTGGCCGGGATTGAAAGCGGTGGCGGCAGCACTGCCATGCCTGTTGTTACCTGGCTAAGCTATAATGTACATGGTAACGAGCCTGCATCAAGCGAAGCTTCGATGTGGACTTTGTTTGACATGGTTGATCCGGCAAATGCTGCTACTAAAGCCTGGCTTAAAAATATGGTTGTTGTTATCGATCCTTGTTTAAACCCCGATGGGCGCGACCGCTATGTTAATTTTTATAATTCGGTAGTTGGCGCTGCGCCAGATCCCAGCCCAACATCGCGCGAGCACGTTGAACCATGGCCGGGAGGCAGGGTAAACCATTTTTATTTTGACCTTAACCGCGATTGGGCCTGGCAGCAGCAAAAAGAAACCCAGGCCCGCGTAGGCTTATACAACCAATGGCTGCCGCAGGTTCATGTTGACTACCATGAGCAGGGTTACAACGCACCTTATTACTTTGCCCCTGCTGCCGAGCCTTACCATAAAGATATTACCCAATGGCAACGCCAGTTCCAGATCACCATTGGTAAAAACAATGCCAAGTACTTTGACCAGAACGGCTGGATGTATTTTACAAAATACGAGTTTGATTTACTGTACCCATCATATGGCGATACTTATCCTTTATACAATGGCTCTATCGGCATGACGTATGAGCAAGGTGGTATCAGTGCCGGTTTGGCTGTGGTTACCCGCAGTGGCGATACCCTTACCTTGGTGCAACGTGTGGCCCATCACCATTCAACAAGTTTAAGCACGCTTGAAATAGCCGCGTTAAATACTCAAAAGCTGTTGGATGAGTATAAAAAGTTTTTTGACAACAGTCGGGCCAATCCCCCGGGCGATTACAAAACCTATGTTATTAAAAACGATAACAATAATAAAATTAACGCGTTGGCAAAAATGCTGGGCCGCAACGGCATCCAGTATGGTTTTGGCTTAGCTAATAAAACCGTTACCGGCTTTAACTATGTTACCCAAAAAACGGAGCAATATAATGTTGGCGCAAACGACCTGGTAGTTAATGCCTATCAGCCTAAAGCAGTATTACTGCATGTGCTTTTGGAGCCCAAAACTTTTATCCCGGACTCTAATACATATGATATCACGGCATGGTCGCTTCCGTATGCTTATGGATTGAAAGCTTACGGATTGAAGGAATCATTTAAACCCGCCAGTGCCGAATGGAGCGTAGCCGAACCTAAGCCTCTGGTAAATACACATGCTTATGCTTATGTATCGGCATGGCAATCGGTTAATGATGTGAAATTTTTGGCTGCTTTGCTTAAAAAGAAGATTAAAGTGCGTTATGCCGAAAAGCCTTTTGAAGCAGGGGGCAAGCAATTTACAGCAGGTTCGTTAATTGTTACCCGTGCAGGCAACGATCTTGCTGATTTTGACCAGGTGGTTACGCAAACAGCTGCGTCGCTTAACCAGGAGATCAGCCCGATTTCAACAGGTTTTGTTGATAAGGGATCAGATATCGGATCGGATGCGGTAAGGTACATCCATCAACCCAAAATTGCTTTGATTGCCGGCGATGGCGTTAACTCGGAGGCTATGGGCGAGGTTTGGCATTTGTTTGAAGCACAAATCGGGTATCCTATTGCTTTAATAAGGTACCAGGATTTGGGCAGGACCAAATTGGGCGAATTTGATGTGGTGATTTGTCCCGATGGCCGTTATGAAGATTTCCCTTCAGAGAAATTACAAAACTGGGTCCGCGAGGGTGGTAAGCTGATAGCGGTGGATAATGCCGTATCATTACTGGTTGATAAAAAAGGGTTCCTTATTAAAAGGAAAGAAGAAAAAAAGGAAGACAAGGATAAAGAAAAGGAAAAAGATAAAGCAGTTAAGCTGTACGGGGATCGTGACCGCCTGGCCCTTAGTGAATCTATCCCCGGCGCCATTTATAAATTGAACCTTGATAACACCCACCCGCTTGGTTTCGGTTTGCCTGATTATTACTATTCGTTAAAGCTGAACGACGATATCTACGACCTTTTTTCGGGCGATGATGGCTGGAACGTGGGCACCATAAAAAAGGATGGCTATGTATCGGGCTTCGTTGGTGCAGAATCAAAAAAGAAGATCAACAACGGATTGTTGCTTGGCGTACAGCCTATGGGCCGCGGTTCGGTAGTTTATATGGTTGATGATCCGTTGTTCCGTAGCTTCTGGGAAAACGGTAAGCTGTTGTTCAGTAATGCAGTATTTATGGTGGGGCAGTAGTTCAGTTTGCAGTTTGCAGTTTGCAGTTTGCAGTTTGCAGTTTGCAGTTTGCAGTTTGCAGTTTGCAGTTTTTGAATTAGCTGATTAAGTTACGATGATTTGTTAAAAAGAAAAGCGCCGGATGATAAGCCCGGCGCTTTTCTTTTGGTGAATGGGCAACTGTAAACTACCCGGTAATAACTGCAAACTGCCCACTGGCAACTAATTAGCTCCCTTTACCCTTCCTTTTTCATCATCGGCGCCGCTGCGGTGCTGACGCATTTTGATAGAACTGTTACCAAAGTTATAAGTAAAAGTAAGGCGCATTACCCGGGTATCATTTTTTTGTTTGATAACAAAGTTATTGTTCACCACCTGGCTGCTCAAGTCATTGCGGCGGATGTTGAAGATGTCATCGCATGAAGCTTTGATGTTGAATTTCTTTTCCATGAATGATTTACTGACACCCATATCTACCGAGTAACGTGGTCTGATCTTGTAAATGCCGTAGGTTAATGATGATTGATAATCGCCGGTTACTTCAAAGCGGTAGCCTGCAAACTTGAATGTTTGTGTTGTACGGCCCTGGAAAGCCCATTGCCCATCATTGAACTTTTGACCAGCAAGGGTATCCGACTTAAAGCCCAGGTAAAACGCGGTTGCGTTAACATTGCCCTCCCACCATTTGGTAATGGTGAATGGTGTGTTGATGTTGACATTGTAACCGGTTTGTGTTTGCAGGTTTTGATGTGTTTCAAATGAACGCTTGCCTTCTGTTAAAATCAGCTCTGTAATAGCATCGGTTGTGTGACTGTAACCAAGGCTTACATTGATAGTTTTATTATAAGTATAATTAAGCTCAAAATTTTGAGTGTATTGCGGGTTCAGGAACGCATTACCTTGCGAATAAGTGTAAGGGTCAAGGTAATAAACAAAAGGGTTCAGATCGTCATAGCCCGGACGGTCGATACGGCGGCTGTATGAAAAGCTTATCTCGTTTTTATCATTAATGGTTTGGTTAATGAACACGCTTGGGAACAGGTTTAAATAACTCCTCTTAACAGGTGTACTGCCAATCAGGTTACCTGTAGACCGGGTTTGCTCGGCACGTAAGCCTAATTGTACCGAGAATTTTTTGAACTGTTTGTTCAGGTTCAAATATCCGGCGTTGATTTTTTCGGTATAAATAAACCGGTTGGTACGTGTAGTATCATTAATATAAGCACCGTTGCTGAAGATCTGCGCTTGCAGGTCATTATCGGTTTTAACACTGCTGAATTTTACCCCGGCTTCCAGTTTGATGGTTTTGGTAAGCGGTTTGGTGTAGTCAGCCTTACCGGTGTAGATGCTTATGGTTGAAGGTGTTTGGTTACGCAGCATTTGTGGTTCATGCTGTATACTTCCATCAGGTAAAAAATAATCGGTATTGTACATGGCATTGGAGTTGTTTTTGAATTTAGAGTAATCCAAATCAATGCTCAGCTCCTGGCCGCTGGTATCAAGCTTAAGCCTGTCGTTAAGGTTAAGGGCGAAGTTTTTATAGGTTTGCCTGATATCTGATGCAGTGCGCAACGAAGAATCGGGCACGCCAAATTGTTTGCCGATAATTGTGCGGTTATCATTCAAGTCTTTTTCGCTGTTTGAATAGCCGCTTACCACAAAACCTATGGTATGTTTCGGGGTTAGGTCATAGTCGGCACCTAAACGATAGTTGTTGTAATGGTTGATGCTTGGCAGGCTTGATTTCTGGTTGAAATAAGTTTTATTGCCAAGCGAATCAGTAATGATACGGTCAATGCCAATATCATGCCCGCGTTTATTATCGCCCCTGCTTAATGAAGTAAATACATTAAGACCGCCTTGTTTGTGGTTAAGGTTAAGGCTGCTGTTATCGCGCCAGTACTTGCTTTTGGCACCGCCAATAGTAAGGCTGCCATTAGTACCCGATTGGGCATTCTTTTTCAATTTTATATTGATGATCCCTGAATTGCCTGCTGCATCATATTTTGCCGATGGGTTGGTAATGATCTCAATAGATTTAATGGTATTGCCATCAGTTGAACGTAATAAAGTAGCCAGTTGCGCTGCGGTAAGATAGGTTAGCTTGTCATTGATCATGACAGTTACGCCCTGCTTACCTTTCAGGCTGATGTTGTCGTCTTTATCAACGGTAACACCAGGGGCACGTTCTAAAATTTCCATAGCGGTATTGCCGGCTGCAAGTACGCTGTTTTCAACGTTCATTACGGTACGATCAATTTTACGCTCGATAAGGGGTTTGGTAGCGGTAATGGTAACGGCTTTTAATTCGGTGCTGCCTGTGCGCAGGTTTAAAGCCGGAGCTGTAACCTGCGAAGAATTAGCGGGCACAGTAAAGGTTTTACTTACCGCTTTTTGATAACCAACAACAGAGGCTTTAATGATATAATTACCTGCTTTTATATTGGTGAAAACATAAACCCCGGCATCGTTACTTAACGCGCCTTTAACCACGGTTGAATCAGATGCGCGCAACAGGCTTACCGTTGCATAATCAAGAGGCTTACCCTGTTCGTTAAGCAAGGCCCCGGATACCTTGGTGGCAGGCGCGGCCTGCTGGGCAAAGGATACACTGTAGCTGATAGCAACAAGCAGCAGTGTATAAAATATGTTATGTATGATAGTTTTCATTTTAGTTCGGTTTAGAAAGTAAGGGCAATACAATGCCGTTAGAGGATTGCTCCTTTTTTAAAATTTGTAAATAAGTTTTCTTTAGTTCCCGGCGTGTTTTCCGGTTTTAGGGTTTAGTAGTTATGAGATATAGGCGATTGTTTTCATAGTATTCATGCTTTTGATTTAAATTTTTGGCAAAACAATCCCACGTGGCTTTTAAGCCTTTTTTTAACATTATTAAATTTATGTTGCCGGATCACCCGGAAATGGTAACTGTGTTGCTTTTTATAGTAAGATGCAAAAACAGGGGTGTTGGTTACAGATTATTTTCACTTTTTAATGCGGGCATTAAATTTTTTGCTATATCCTTAATAATCCGGAAGGTAATTGGCATTTCATTTTGGCGGGGAATGTTTGATTTGAGGTTGGTTACTCTGCTGTTTAAAAGCGGGTTACCGCTTGGTTGAAGCAGGAAGTAGAAGGGTATAATAAGCCCGCTAAAAATTAGCAGGCTTATATATTTAAAAAGTGTTTTCACAGGGAAATGGTTTATTGGGCTTTTGCTGTATCTGCGGGGCTTGCCGGTAAGGTATCCTGTTCCTGTTTGAGCGCCTTTAAGCTATCGGCTTTGAATTTAGCTGCCTTTATCGGGTCAACTTTGCATTCCAGCCCACTGGCGGTCATGATATAGGTGGCTGTGGTAATGCCATCACCATCGCTTTTGCACTCATATATATTAAAGTTGATGTTACGGTCGAGTTTTTGATCGATAATGATCTTAGCATTAAGCGGCACCTTTAAGGTAAGGTGCAGTTCCTGCCCGCGCCATAAAAAGCCTTTAGGCATTTCCAGGTGGCGGTCAAAATTTAAAACTGAATCTTTTTGTTCAAAGCGATAGGCCGCGCTGCGGGCGTTGATCAGGGCCTCCTCAAGATTACTACCACGGGCGCTGAAGGTTTCGATGAGCACTGGCTGTGGCACATCACTTTTTTCAATATCGATGGTAACATTGCGGTTTGGCATATCATCGCCATTAAAATCATCATCTAAAATGATCATGCCTTTAAAGCGCTCGTTTATTTTGAGGCGGGTACTGTCTTCATTGCTTAAATACTTGGTATCGTTCAGCTGCAGGTAATAGGTGTTATTCGCAGTTGGCTTAAGCTTAACTGTTTGGGTAAATTTACCGCCCTCACGAAAGCCGGCCGCCGTTTTTACGCCATAATATGAAACCGCACCTAATGAAGCTAACCAGATACATAACAAGGTGGTACCAATTGAGCGGTTAAATGACGCTTTTTTAAACAGGAAGCCTATCGTTGATAAAATAATAGCTAATAAAGGTATAGATAGTACTAAAAAGCCGCTTGCCATAAAAATGCCGTTGGCCTGGTGATTAGTTATGTTGAACGGAAACAGGTTATATATGCCCATATTACCCGCCGCAAATAAGGCGATAAGCGAAACGATGAGCGCTATCATCATGCCGAGGCAGGCCAATAAAACAGCTGTAGCCAAAAGTTTACCAAGTAAACTGCCGGTACCTCTTAAAAAGGCTGCAAGGTGTTCAAAGATATCGCTGATCAGGTCGCGCACCTGGTAAATGAACGGTTTGGCTTCATGTTTAAAGTTTTGGAGGTTTTCGCGTACAGTGCTCAACTCTTCTTCGAAGTTCTTTTTAAAACCCTTCAAATCCTGCTTTTCACCCTTCATAGCCATACGGTCGGCACGGGTAATGGCTTTAGGGACAACCATCCATAGTATTGTATATATAACAAGGCCCATGGCGGCAAAAGGTACCAGGATAGCGAAGGCCAGCCTTACCCAAGCCGGGTTAATATCGAAGTAATTAGCAATACCGGCGCATACACCGCTAATCAGGTGATCATCCGGGTCGCGGAAGAGCCTGCGGCGTTCAGTATTATATTCAAACGGACTGCCGCCTCCTGATTTGGCATCGGTTTCGGCAGTTTCAAAATCCTGTACGCTGCCCATTTGCCCGATAACTTCCTTTACATCTGTTTCCACGATAACTTGTTTGGCATCGCGGGCAAGGATCTCGTTAAACATTTCGGCAATGCGGTTTTCAATGTCGGTTGTGATCTCCAGGCTATCGGCCGAAGTAGAAAAATGACGCTTTACATCCGTCATATAGTTCTTCAACACTTCGTAGGCATCTTCTTCAATGTGAAAAACCATGCCGTTTATATTTATGATAATTGTTTTGTTCATGATTATAGTGAGTTTGTAGGTTTTTCTATTTTCTGTCCCCGATAGCTGTTTGAACAGCGAATACCAGTTCCTGCCAGGTTTTATCTAATTGTTCAAGTACCGCCCGGCCTTCGTCCGAGAGCACATAGTACTTTCGGGGCGGCCCGGAAATTGACTCCACCCAGTTATAGGTGAGCAGTCCGTTATTTTTTAAACGGGTTAAAAGAGGATACAGAGTACCCTCAACTACAAGCAGTTGGGCTTTCTTAAGTTCAGCAATTATGTCTGATGCATATGTTTCGCCCTTAGCTATGATGGAGAGGATGCAATACTCCAGTATGCCTTTCCTCATTTGGGTTTGGGTGTTTTCGACGATCATAATACAAAGATATATGTTTTAGATTGTATTATGCAATACATAGTACTATAATTATTATTCTTTTAGCTAAAACTTGGCTTTTTGAAAAAAAAATGACGTTTTGAAAGAAATTACTTGACTTTTTGATAACGTAACATTACTTTTATGATTAATTAACTATTAACTGATCTTATTATTAACGAAATGAAAAAACTTCTACTCGTAAGTTTGTGCTTACTTGTGTTGTCTATGACGCAAGTATTCGCGCAAAACCGTACAGTTACTGGTACGGTTACGGCCAAAGACGACGGCCTACCCATTCCGGGAGTAACAGTAAAAATCAAAGGGACCACACAAGGTACCCAAACCAACGCAGCCGGTAAATACTCTCTCAGCGTACCGGCAAATGGCACACTCGTTTTCTCTTTCATTGGTATGGCTTCGCAGGAAGTTCCCAGTGGCAGCAGGAGTATTTTAAACGTAGTGTTGGAATCTTCAGCAAGGAGCCTTGGTGAGGTACAGGTAACAGGTGCATTAGGTGTTAAGCGCCAGGCAAAAGAGCTTGGTTATGCTGCTACAAACATTTCAAACAAGCAACTTACCGAAACCCGCCCTACCAACTTTACCAATGGTTTAACAGCTAAGGTTGCCGGTTTGGTTGTTAGTACTGTGAACAACGGCCTTAACCCAGATACCCGTTTTACACTGCGTGGTAACCGTCACATTATTGGCAATAACTATGCGCTGGTGGTATTGAACGGTACCCCGGTTTCTCCAAACGAGGTTTCCACCATTAACCCTGATGATATCGAGAGTGTTAACGTATTGAACGGTGCGGGTGCCGCGGCCCTTTACGGTTCTGAGGCATCAAATGGTGCGTTGGTTATTACTACCAAACGCGGTAGCGGCAGCGGCCAGCCAACCGTTAGCTATTCAAACACTTACTTATTAGAGTCAGTTGCCTACATGCCTGCTTTGCAAAACAAGTTTGGTGGTTACGGTGGTGAAGGTGCTCCTTACCAGGATGCGGTAACCGGTTTTATCACGACTAATGTTCCCTACGAAAACCAATCATATGGCCCTGCTTATGATGGTAGCATGCAACAACTGGGTATCCCGCTGGAGGATGGCACTATCCAGTCATTCCCATACCAATCACCTAAAGGTCAAAGCTATGCCCGTCGTTTCTTTAATACCGGTCACAGCGATCAAAACAACATATCATATTCATCGGGTGATGCGGCAAACTCGTTTAACTTCTCGGCTTTCCGTTTAGATCAAACAGGTATCGTTCCGAAAGATAAATACAACAAAACCCAGATCCGTATTTCTGGTACCAAAACCGCAGGTATCTTTAAAGTTGACGGTACAGCAAGCTTTTCACAAGGCAACACCGATACTTATGGTAACTACGGCGATATCTTAAGTACTATCTTCAATACACCAAGCTGGGTGCCGTTACAAAACTATAAAGATCCAACCAAACCATTTGCTGATCCAAGTACCTACTTTAACTCATATGGTATTAACCCATACTGGAGTATCAATAACTCAAGGATTACCAAACGTACGGATGTGTTTAATGGTAGCTTTAACGGCATTATTACTCCAACCAAATGGTTTGATGGTACTTATCGCTTAAGCTACAACGGCGGCACTTACCAGGAGCAAAACAGGCGTGCCGAAATTGATTACACCCCTTATGCACTCAGCGATCCTACACACGGTGGCAGTACTGTTGGCTCAAGCTATGGTGCGTTAATTAACCCTGGTACTGTAAGTAATGTAAAAGTATTTGGCGATGGCAGCATCCCAACCAATAACAACTTTGCAGGTCCGCAAGGGTACAACCGTTTACAACAAGACCTTTTGGCCAACTTTCACAAATCATTTTTCAATGACCAGTTAAAAGCAAATTTATTGCTTGGTAATTCGATCTGGCAGCAATATGCTGATTACGTTCAGAACGGAACCAACAACTTATTGGTAAAGGATTTTTATAACGTAAGCTATTTGTTAGGTGTTCCAAGCGCTACACAGGGTACATTCAAAATCAGGCAGGTGGCTTATTTTGGTGACTTATCATTAGGTTGGAAAGACTATGCTTTCATCGAAGGTACTTTACGTAATGACCACGATTCAAGGCTGTCAGGCGCTAACCGCTCAATCTGGTATCCATCAGTAAAAGGCTCATTCGTATTTACATCGGCTTTTGATGCATTGAAAAATAACAAGATCATCAGCTACGGTAAATTAAGGGGCGGTTACAGTCGTGTAGGTGACGTAAACGTTGGTCCATACAGTTTATTGAATACCTTCACTTCTACATCTGGTTTCCCATACGGTAATACAGGTGCATTAAGCCAAAGTACTGTATTGAACAATAAAAACCTGAAACCAGAGTTAACTTCTGAAGTTGAGGTTGGTGCTGATTTAGGTTTCCTGGATGGCCGCATTAACGCGAATGTTACTTATTACAATACGCATACTAAAAATCAAACTTTGCCAATTTCAGTTTCTCCTACTACAGGCTATACCGGTACTGTACTTAACATAGGTGAAACACAAAACACAGGCTATGAGTTTAAGTTAGATGTAACCCCATTACAAAAAACACAAACAGGTGTTGGTGTAACATTAGGCGGTAACTTTGCTATCCAAAATTCAAAAGTATTATCGTTATTCGGGGAAACCAAACAGCTTTCATTAGGTGGTTACACTATTGCAAACACCCGTGCAGTTGTAGGCCAGCCATATAGCGTTTTATATGTAACCGATGTTAATCGCGATCCGCAGGGCCGCGCTATTGTTGACCCGGTTACCGGCTATCCATCAGCTAACCCTAACCTGGTTAACGCAGGTCAAACTACTCCTAAATATGTATTAGGTTTAACACAAACTGTAAGCTACAAATTCATTACCTTATCGGTTACAGAAGAGTATCGTTCAGGTAACGTGATCTTTAGCCAAAGCTTGCAATCAGCTACCGCTGCCGGTGTATCTCAGTTCTCTGTATCTTCAGACCGTCAGCGTTTTATTTTCCCGAACTCTGTTATCAATACAGGAACCGCTGCTAACCCGGTTTATACCCCAAACACCACTGTAAGTGTTCAGGACGGTGCTTTAGGTTTCTGGGATAACGGTGCATTCTACCAGTCAGGTTCTACTTATGTAACCAGTGGTGCATTCTGGAAACTGCGTGAAGCCAACTTATCTTTCGATCTTTCAAAATGGATCAAAAAGACAGGCTTTATCAAACGTGCCAACTTCGCAATAATTGGTCGTAACTTGTTTATGTGGAGGCCTAAAACCAATAACTGGGTTGACCCTGAGTTTGCTAACAGCGCTACTAACGGCGATATTGGCGTTAACAGCACCCAGCAAATGCCGGCAAGCCGTATCTATGGTGCTAACTTAACACTGACATTTTAATTAACGTAACAATGAAAAAGTATTTATCTATCATATTTGCAACGCTTACGTTAGCGGGAAGCAGTTGCAAAAAGGACTACCTGGAGTTGTCGACCAACCCCAACCAACCGGTAACAACAACCCCGAAGCTGGCTTTAACCGGTGCTTTAAAAATAACAGCAGATATCACTAATAACGTTGGCCCGGGTGGACTCGGCTCTTACGTTAATTATGCCTGCTGGATGGGTTACCTGAGCTGGAGTACAAGCTACCAACCTAACATCGCCTTGCTTTCATATCAGATAACATCAGCCAGTTATGATTATTGGACACCACTGTATCTGAACATTGCAAACTATAACGCGATGAAGGCCTCAACTACCAATCCTTATTATCAGTCTATTGCCGAAATTATGATCGCGTTTGATTACCAGGCGCTGGTTGATAACTATAACAATGTGCCATATACTGAAGCTTTGCAGGGAACCAAAAACCTGAACCCTAAATATGATAAAGGTTCGGCCATATATGATGACCTGTTAAAACGTGTGGATGCAGCTATAGCAGCTATTCAAGCTGCTCAAAAAGCTGCCGTACCTCCGGCGGCTCCGGGTACTGAAGATATCATGTACAAAGGAGATATGACCAAATGGTTAAAATTTGCCAATACCCTTAAATTGCGTTTGGCGTTGCGTCAAAGCAACGTAGCCGGTAAAACAAGCGCCCTTAAAGCGGCCGTTGCAGCAACTCAAAGTATCGGTTATATTGACGCTACTTCTCCGGCTACCGTAAACCCCGGCTATCTGAACAGCGATGCTACCGGTGGTCAGCAAAGCCCGCTTTGGAGAAATTACGGTACTACACAAAACGGAGGTGCACAAACCAACAAAAATCAATACCAGGCTAATAGCTACGGTGCAACTGTGCTTACATCAAACAGCGATGTTCGTGGTTTTGCAGTGTATACTACTACCTCAGGTGCAATCAGCGCAACAGCATTGGGAGTAACCCAACCTCCTGCCGTAGCCCCAAGTAAAGTTGGTAGCGGCTTATTGAAATCAGCAACTATGGATGCTGTGATCATGTCGGCTTCTGAAGGTTTATTTTTACAGGCCGAAGGTGTTAAAAGCGGTTATATCACAACCGGCGGGTTAAGTGCAGCTAATTTATATAATGCAGGGATCTCTGCATCATATGCTGATCTTGGCTTAACCACAGCACAGGCAAACACCTATATTGCTGCCAATCCATATCCGGCTGCCGGCACCGATGCGCAACAGGAACAAGCTATTATTACCGAAAAATGGAAAGCGCTTGCTATTTACGGTGCGTTTGAGGCTTTCAACGAGTTTCGCCGTACGGGTTACCCTAACAATATTCCGCTTTCAGTTTATCCTGGCGCTAATCCACCAAATCAGGTAACACGCATCCCTTATCCTTCGGTTGAATATCAAACAAACGCGGCTAACGTAGCCGGTGAAGGCACTATATCGGTATTTACCTCTAAAATATTTTGGGCTAAATAACATTTAAAACGAAAAGAAATGAAAACGAGATTATATATAAAATTAGCTTTAGCCGCGTTGGTTACCATGACGGGTTTTAGCTCATGCTTGAAGGATGATAAGCACTATGTGGATTTTGCAGGGGCAACTCCACTTGTAGAATTACCTTCTGCAGCAAATGTAGGTGGTAGTGGTGGTCTATTTCAAGCACTTGCTTTAGATATTTCAGATACTCCTATACCTGTTAACTTAATGGTTAACCTTGCCTCCCCTCATACACTTTCGTCTAATTTGACAGTTAAATTATCAGTTGATCAGGCCGCGTTGACCAAGTACAACACAGATAATGGTACAAATTATGAATTGCTACCAGCTGCTGATTATACAAGTTCTCTTACCGCTGTAATTCCGGCAGGACAGAACTCAGCAAATGTGGTAATTAATATTAAATCAAGTACAATACCAGCATCTAATACAAATTTGGTTTTGCCATTGACAATTACCGATGGTGGTGGACAGAAAATCAGTAATTATAAAACAGTTTTATTTAATGTTCAGGTAAAAAATCAATACGATGGAACTTACAGAGCCTCTGGTACAAGGGTGCATCCAGATTTAGGGCCGTTTAATTTTGATTATGACGTTACTATGGCGACATCTGGAGCTACTTCCATTACTGGAGGTGCACTAGCTGACTTGAAATCAGATTTAAAGATCACGGTTAATGCTGACAATACTGTTACTTTATCAAGCGCCGCGCAGCCATCAGTGGCATTACAAGCTGGTGGCGTGAACAAATATGATCCCGCTACTAAGACGTTTACGTTGAATTATTATTATAATACCGCTGCTCCTCGTTTGATTACCGAGAAGTTAGTAAGAAAATAGCGAGATAATCTGCTTTACAAAGACAAATGCCCGGTATTTTTCCGGGCATTTGTCTTTTATATGAACTTCGTTTTAAAATATTAGAAGACTTGGTAAACGTAGCCATGTTATAAATTTATTACAATGGAATTAAGTTGTATTCCGCTTTAATTTTTTTAACTTTTGACCTTATACATAAACCTTATATTGAAATACATGAAAAAGATATTTTTTTTCGCCCTCATCACAATTAGTAAATTAAGTTTTGGCCAAACAGTTGCTGTTAATGGCACAATAACGGATTCAAGAGGCAAACCGGTTCCCTTTGCCTTTGTAAGCGATTCCCAACACCCATATGCAACCTATTCAGATCCTAACGGCACATTCAATTTACAGGCCGATCCTGCTTCAAAATTGATTATAACGGCTAATTTTCATAACGAGGTAAAAGTTAACCTCCAAAACCCAACAAATATTAAAGTTGTGATGACCGGCGATTCGGTAAGCAATAATGCCCCTGCCGAAACAAGCAACGTTAACTTTTTTAAGATGGATGAAAATATAGTCGACCATAACGTATCTGTCAACAGGATTGGGACCGGGCAGGAAGGTTTGCACGGCAGCAGGTTTTTGTTTAATGATTGGGTACACGGCTTTGGAATAACCCCGAAAGATTCGCTCAAGCAAAGTGATGTGTACCTGTTTAATTACGACAAAGTAGCCGGAAATTTAATATTCACCCGTACAAAAAAAACGGCGATGATTGTTGTAAAAGAAGAAATAAAGGGCTTTACCCTGTTTGATGAAAACGCGCAGCCCTATGTTTTTGAAAGTGTGCCGGCTATCAACCCTAAAAAGTATGTGCAGGTTTTATCATCGGGCAAAAAATATAAGATCTACAAAGACCTTGGCACTACATTTATAAAAGCCAGTTTTTCAACCAATGGCATTACATCAAGTGGCAATAACTACGATGAATATAAAGATGAAGCTGTTTATTATATTGTAAAAGTGGGTGGTCAGCCACAAAAGGTGGAACTGAAAAGCAGGGCCATAAAAGCTGCTTTTCCTGCAGATGCCGATAAGGTGAAAAAGTTTTTTTCGGATAATGAAGGAGATGTTGATGAAAATTATCTGAAGGCACTTGGGGATTATTTGAACCAGTGAGAATAATAAATTATTTCCTCATGACTGTAAAGCCAATCCAAAAGAAGATATAAAGATGTGGCTCCAAAATTCCATAAAGCCGATTTTTCGACAAATGGCATTGCCTCAACAGGAAATAACTACGATGAATATATAGATCAGAATTTTTATTACGTTGTAAAAGAGGGCGGGCAACCCGTTAAATTGCTATTGAAAAAGAAAGCTCTTAAAGAAGTGTTTGCCGCTGATGCCGATAAATTGAACAAGTTTATGTCAGTAGCAGGTTCAGGAGATATTGATGAAAATTATTTGAAACAGTTAGGCGACGCGATGAATAAGTAATTATTTTCCCTATTGTAATAAAGCCCGGGTCATATATGTGAACCGGGCTTTGTGTTTTTTTAAGAAGTTCTTCTATGGTTTAATTCTGAGTTTATTAATCAGATATATAAACTATGAGATATCCAAATTGCCATTAAACACAAATGATGTACCGTTTGCTCTATAAATGGTTACGGAAACATGATATATAGTTCCTCCTACTAAACTATAAGTCCCTGAGCCAAAACCACCAGACATGCCTTGTTCAATGCCTTCTTTAAATACTTTAGTAATAGAAATGTTACCGTTAGTCCCATAAACATCATATACAATAGTATTATCAGCCGGATCCGGAACCGCACCTACAAATTTAGGTGCCTGGGGCGTTGCCGGTGTTGGAGTAGGGTAACTTATAGAAGCTAAAGCCCAATGTGAGCCGGTTGTCACCCTAATGAGTTTGCCTGTAACAGTCACATAGCCTCCCATTCCACTTGTATACGAGTCTTTTATATAATCCGATGCTAAAGGAACCTGGCCCTGGCCGCCAAGTTTTTCGTAATTGTCACGGGCCTTCATGTAATTATCAACGTCCTTTTGAAAAGCCTGGAGATCAGGCAAAGCTATTGTGCCTATTGATAAAATAAAGAAGTCCTGTCCGGCTGAAACGCTTGATGAAATCATATTCCCATTACTATAAACGCCATATGAGGCATCCAAGCCAGGTATTCCGTTTACCAATGCCGGGTACGCCGCCTGGTTCCAAACAGGTGTTCCTATCACTTTTACCTCTGCCCCCGACCATACACCCTTATAGGTATCAAAATTTTCTCCCGGCTGTCTTGGTTGTAGTGCCAGATCGGCATAGGTATAGGTTGGCTGTGTAGTATTCACCTTTGTGCTTTTCCCTGTGCTGCTTTCGTCATTAACAGGTTTAAACGAATCTTTCTTGCATGAGCTAAAACCTGCCATTAACAGCAGCATGCCCCATAATAATTGTTTTTTCATATTGATTTGTACCAATAGGTGTTTTAACGGTATTTTATAAATATTTTAATTGATAGTGTTTACGATAAATCAACAGTATTCTGCTGCGTAAGTTGAAATGTAGTACCATTAGCGCGTTTAATAGTAACAGTAACGGTATTAACATTAGGATTAGCTGTCGCGGTATATGTACCAGTGGCTGACTGTGCGTTGGTACTAATTCTGGTTATATTGCTGTTTAAACCGTATAAATAATAAACGGTATTAGAGTTTGATGGGTCAGTAACAGCACCAAGCAGGTGCTCTGCTATAATCGGTTTAGGTACTTTGTAATCGCCATTGGCGATTGCCCATTTTGATCCGGTTGTTATTGTGATGAGTTTACCGGAGGTGGTTATTATGTTTCCATCAGAACCCGTATAAGTAGATTTTATATAATTTGACATAATAGGTTGTGAATCTGTAGGCATTCCGGATTCCGCCCAGACTTTCCAATCAATAACATATCTATGAAGGTCGCCATGTACAGCTGAATAGTCAGTAAAGGTTTGATGAATTGTTGTTACCACAAATGTTTTACCTAACGTAGGGCTCTCATCAGTCACAAGTGAACTAATGTTATTAGGCCCGGGTATACTTACAGATCCAAATGCAGGAATACCTTCGCGAAAGGTAGGGTATTGTCTGGAATCATAATATAAACCCGACACAACTAACTGTGCTTCCCCAAAAGTTGCAAAATAAGTACCAGGGGTGTTGGGGTAAGGTTGTAACTCGACATAGTTGGGTGCTGCCACATCGGTTTTGATTGTTTTAGAAGCGTTGGCTTGGTTACTTCCAAAATCGCTTTTCTTGCAAGCTGTAATTCCACTTAATAATAGGGCGGCGCCCCATAATAGTTGTTTTTTCATATTGATTTGTGATATTTTTCTATAAATATATAAATCAATATATTTCGCGCCAATAGGTGTTTTAACGGTATTTAATAAATATTTAATTGATAGTATTAAAAGTGATTGCTTTAATATTAAATTAATGTAATTATTTTTTATCCACGCTATATTTCCCTGGCCCAATAAATATCAAACCGGCAAACATAATGGCGTCTTCAATGGCATGAGCGGCACCGCCCAGCCCGTCGCCGGTACCCAGGTGCATTAAGGCCGCAACTATAAGGTTGATAAGCATCAGGATACAAACCGGCCTGAATGCCAGCCCGATGATCAGCAGAAAGCCTCCAAAGCATTCTGTAACTGCTGCAAGTAATCCCCAAACTACCGGCCAGAAATGGATTCCTACATATTTCATTGATTCGCCAATATCTTTCCAGTTTTGGGTACCACCCATCAGTTTGGGATAGCCATGATAGATAAACATAATACCCAACCCGATGCGGATGACCAGAAGTCCAAGATTTTTGTAATTGCTTAAATTGCCTAAAAGTGCCATTTAAAGATATTTTGTTGATATGAGGGCTTAAGGTAATAAAAATGTTGGAGGGTAGTAAAATATGGGACTTAATTCCCAGGGAAATCGCGTTTAAAATAATTCGATCTGTTTTACTAATCTCATACTGAGAAATTTTTACACTAATGCATTGCAAGTTCTCTACAATTAATCGAATTACACGAATCTTAACTTAATTCAATTCGTGTAATTTGATTAATACGTAAAAATTAGTGTCAAAATTTCTCAGTTATTGTTTTTCAATCCACATGTGGTTAAAAGCGATTTTCTTGACTTAATTCCGTTTTTGAACGGACATAAGCTTCTTAATGGGAGCTACGCAGTTCTGCGCTTTTTCTTCCTTAAGTTAACGGCTACCCAGCTCCGGCTTATCAACGAATTAGGTAACCCTGAGTTCTTGTTAAATTGTTGATTGTTAGTAATTTGTATATTAAAAATCGAAATTGTGTTAACCCTGTTAACCCCCTTTTAGCCCCCGAGTTAACGGCTATGTACTCGCATAAAAAGAATCGTGCTTGCCTGCTTTTTTGATTGTGGCTCATAGCCGGTGCTTCTCAATCTACCATATTTAAACTATTGTGCTTATATTACTATCTCCAAACAGCCCGTATGAAAGCAAGCCTTATTTTATCACTATGTGTGTGTTCGCTGCAAGCTATAGCTCAAAAAAATGCCTTACGTACACAGGTAAATACCAAAGCCGATGTCCTGCAGGAACAGGTAATAACCTGGCGGCGTGATTTTCATGAACATCCCGAACTGGGTAACCATGAGGTACGCACTTCGGCCATTATCGCCAAACATTTACAATCATTAGGTATTGAGGTAACAACCGGCATAGCTACTACCGGTGTGGTTGGGGTGTTGAAAGGCGGGCATCCGGGCCCGGTTGTGGCGCTGAGGGCGGATATGGACGGGTTGCCGGTTATTGAGCGTACACCTGTGCCATTTGCATCTAAAGTAAAAACTACTTATAACGGACAGGAGGTTGGCGTGATGCATGCCTGTGGGCACGATTCGCACATGGCCATACTGATGGCGGTTGCGCAGGTGCTATCGTCAATGAAAGTAGACTTGCACGGAACCGTAAAATTCATTTTTCAACCCGCCGAAGAGGGTGTTGAACCCGGACAAAAAGGCGGGGCCGAGCAAATGGTAAAGGAGGGTGTGCTGGAAAACCCCAAAGTGGATGTGGTTTTTGGCCTGCACATTAATTCTCAAACGGAGGTTGGCAAAATAACCTATCGGCCGGGCGGCACCATGGCAGGGGTTAATGATATGCAGATCATCGTAAAAGGTAGATCGGCCCACGGGGCCTATCCATGGTCGAGCGTTGACCCTATCATAACCTCTGCCCAGATCATCAATAACCTGCAAATCATAGTGAGCCGCAATATCAATATAACCGAAAACCCGGCAGTGGTAACTATAGGTGCTATAAAAGGCGGTAACCGCTCAAACATTATCCCCGAATCGGTTGAAATGCTGGGTACCCTCCGCTCCTTTACCCCTGCCGACGAAAAATTACTGATTGCGCGGGTAACAGAAATAGCCACTAAGACTGCCGAAGCGCAGGGAGCAACAGCTACGGTAAAAATACCCTACAGCAACCACTATCCTGTAACTTATAACGATCCCGCGCTTACCCAGAAAATGCTGCCGAGCCTGCAGCAAACTGCCGGTGCCGCTAATGTGCTGTTGCGCCCGCCTGTAACCGGTGCCGAAGATTTTAGCTTTTACCAGGAAAAGGTACCGGGCTTGTTCATATTTTTGGGCGGTATGCCAAAGGGAGGCGATCCGTTGAAAGCACCATCGCACCATACACCCGATTTTTATATTGATGAAAGCGGCTTTAGTTTAGGTGTAAAAGCTTTGTGCAATATGACTATTGATTACATGAACAGCAAAAGATAAGTTAAATGTCACCCGATGACTCTTTTTTATTGCTGCTGAAACAATAGTGATCAAAAAGTATTTTTACAACGGCTTATTCGTATATTGAACGGCCTTAATAGCATAGTGTGAAATTGTTAAGATCATGAAAAAGCATTTACTACCCCTTTTATGCCTGTGCGTGTTTATGAGCAGTTTGTCTGGTATTGCAGCTTCGGCAAAAATGATGCTGCCTGCCGATACGGTAGCTAAATTAAAGCCCGAGGTGCGCCAGGTTGTTGAAACAGTAATAAAAGCTTCCGGCACTTTCAGCATCGAAGCGGTATCTGATCTTTACGCTCCTAATGCAGTAGTGGCCGATGAACAGCCTCCTTTTTCGTGGAACGGGCAACTAGCTGGTGTACAATGGATAAATTCCGTACAAAAAGCGGTTAAGGATTTTAAGATTAGAGATTTTAAAGTTGATCTGCAGCGCATTAAAACTTTTCAGCAAACGGAGGAAATAGTTTACCTCGTAGCCCCCGTGGAATATACCGGCCTTGTGAACGGCGAGCATTTTGAAGAACAAGGGGCTTTTTCGTTCGTATTGCGGATCGTGAGCGGTAAATGGCTCATTAAAAGCCAGGCCTGGGTGCCGCGCAACGGCATGTAAAATGCCTCCTGTATTATAAACACTGCTACTTTTGCAATCTGAATTTAAAATTAAGGTTGACAAAATTTCCGCTTCAGCAAAGACGCGGGTTTTATTTATAACTTAGCTTTCATGAACGCTATCCTGCATATATTAAATGGCGATGCCGCGTTAGATGGTTTTGATCAAACCGGGCTCGACGGGGATGTTATGGTTTGGCGCGAGGTGTTTTCTGAAGGTCCTTTACAGGAAAATATCCTTTCAGGAAGTTTCTGGAGCGCGCGGCGCGATTGGATTGGGAGAACATTCGATGCCCCGGCAGATGAATATCAGCATAAAGTGATAGATGAGCTTGGCAAACTAAACAGCCGGTATACCGAGATTAACCTGTGGTTTGAATTTGATTTGCATTGCCAGGTAAACCTGCTGGGTGTATTGGAAATGCTTTCGCTAAAAACCGATATGTCGGCCCCGGCCATTTACCTCATTTGCCTGGCCGATTGTGTTCAGTTTGATAATAAGAAAGGCCTGGGTGAATTAACCGGCGAACAATTTGAAGAATTGTATGATGCCCGCGAGCGCCTGAACGAATGGGAGCTCGGTCTGGCCGCCGATGCCTGGAGGCTATATGTTAATAATGACCTCGCCGGGTTAGAAAAATGGCTAAACGAAAATACCTTTTGGGGCGGCCTCCCGCTGCTTAAGCCCGCACTACAGGCACACCTTAAACGGATGCAAACCAATGCGGATGGGTTGAGCTATATCGAACAAAAACTACTGGATATTTATAATGGCGGCGCTAAAACCAAAACGGCCATTTACCACGCTTTTTGGAAAAATGAAAGTATTTTTGGCATGGGCGATAGTGAGATCGATATCTACCTCAATAAACTGAAGGAAAAAGGGTTGATTGAGTTATAATCATTTCGACTGGCCAGAGAGGGGTTGAACATTGAGGCGAAAGCGAGATCTTATACGCCCGGCTTAAACGCATTGCATACCCGCTTGTTTATAGTGCATAAGATCTCTCACCCGGTCCTCGTTTCGAAATGACAACGGGATATTAAAGCATTACGGAACCGTGACGGCTATCGTTGGCGACCTTTCACTCTCATTCTTCATCCTATCTAATGCTGTGACTACATAAAAATAAGTTTTACCCTTAATAACAGTATTATCATCATACCCCAGTGTGGGATCATATTTGATTTTGAGAATGTTTTTAGGGTTGTCGATGTCTATCTTTTCACCATCGTTAAAGCGGTAGATCACATACCCATAAACCGGCTCTTCGTCTTTAGCTAAAGTTGGAGTAAGCCACCTTACTGCTACACTTTTACCTACGGCTTTGGCCGTAACCTGCTGAGGGGCGTTAGGCGGTATCGAATCGCGCCATAGCATTACCGGCGGCAACGCAGGATATTGGTAATAATTGTCACGCAACGAGTCGGTAAAGCCAAGCGGGTTGCTGGTGAGTGAGTTGGAACTAAAGTAAACACTGCCCTGCACCCTTGGGTTGTTACGAATAAGTTCTATTTGCTGAGGTAGCTGAGCCGGGTTTCTGAAAGCCTGAACCTTGCGCTCGTTGATGCGGTAAGCCGCCTGGCCTACATACAAATGCCTGCCATAAGTATTGTCGCCCCACCAGTCGAGCAGCTTTTGAAAATCGGCGGCACGGTTGCCTATCTGCCAGTAAAGCTGCGGATTAATATAATCAATCCAGCCTTCTTTTACCCATTTGCGGGTATCGGCATAATTTTCATAATATGATGAGCCGCCATTAGTTTCAGACCCTTCCTCATTTTGCGCTTTATTAGCCCAGATGCCAAAAGGGCTCACACCAAATTTCATGTTAGGATCATGCGCATGAACGCTATCGGCAATCATATGTATCAGCAGGTCCACATTGTGACGGCGCCAGTCTTTAATATTATCGTAACCCTCACCGTACTTTCTAAATGTTTCCTCGTCGTTTATTTTTTGACCGGCAATGGGATACGGATAAAAATAATCGTCCATGTGTACGCCGTCTATGTCGTAATTATCCACAACATCCAGTATTACCTGCACAATATAGTCGCGCACTTCGGGCAGGCCGGGGTTAAAAGTTTTAATGCCGCCGTAGGTAAAGAACCATTCAGGCTTTATTTTGGTAATATGCTGCGGACTAAGCGCTGCAAAGTTGCCGTCAAAAGTAGCGCGGTAAGGGTTAAACCAGGCGTGCAGCTCCATGCCGCGTTTATGTGCTTCGGTGATGGCAAATTCAAGTGGGTCATAATTAGGGCTGGGGGCCTGGCCCTGTTTACCGGTTAAATATTTCGACCAAGGCTCACGGCTTTTGGCATAAAATGCATCGGCAGCGGGCCGCACCTGTAGCATAACTGCATTGATCCCGGTTTCCTGGTGCGAATTTAATATATCGATAAGCTCTTGTTTCTGCTTTTCTGAAGGAGATTTGGAGTTGGTTGGCCAGTCGATGTTAACCACTGTGGCTATCCATACTCCCCTGAATTCGCGTTTGGGCTGCATTTTTACATCAACCGGTGCCGGTACAAGATCGGCCGGCTGCGCATTAACTGTTAAACTTGCAAACAGGATTATAATCAGAAGTATGAACCGTTGGTATATATGCATCAAATAGAATTAAATTGAAAGTTGCAAAGATATAAACTCATAACGTAGCAGGTTTATTATGAAGTATAAAAATTGAAGCCTTATTGTGTTTTAAACATTTTGTAGTTATTTTAGCTCAACGCCTAAAACAATTGATGTAATAATTTTTTAAAAAATCATATTTTTAGTGTTTTAACGTTCAATATGTTAACCATTAAGGATAAACGCATCTGTATATACTTGCAGGAAAGCGCTTTACATCAATTAACAGTTGATATTTCGTTAAAAACTAAACACTATAGCTAAGCTTTTGTTATACCACTTGCTTAACTATGCTAAAACTTAACATTTAATTGCTATGGAAAACCAATCTGGGCAACAACAACCTAAGAAAAACTCAAACGTCATTTATTTTCTTATTGTAGTAGTGCTTGCTTTATTGGGTACCGATGTGTATCTGTACCTGCAAAAAAACAACTCCGATAAAAAAATAGTTTATCAGCATGATGAGCAAACAAGGCTGCAAACCGAGCTCGACAGTCTTGAATCGCAGGTTGAACAGGTCACTGCAGGCAAAGCCAAGATGACCGCGGCACTAACCGCCAAAAACGATTCGTTAAAATCTACCATTAAAGTTTTGAGGGCCAAACTGGCCAAAGGTAAACTTACCGCACAAGAACTTGCCAAAGTACAGGAGGATGTAAAACAACTCCGTTATTTTGTAACCAAGTATACTGCCGACATTGATGAGCTCAAAAAACAGAACACATCGCTCACCACCGAAAGGGATACTTTAAAAACCAATTTGGCAACGGTTGCCAAAAAGGTGGATACGCTATCCAAACAAAATGAAGACCTTGGCGCTAAAGTGAAAGTAGCCCAGGCGCTTAAGCTGGCAACATCAGATGTGGTGGCCTATAAAATAAAAGGCAGCGGAAAAGAGGTTGATGTAACCCGTGCAAACCCAGCCAAAAAACTGAAGATTAACTTCACTGTGGCCAGCAATACTTTGGCTACAAAAGCTATGCATGATATTTATGTACGCGTCATTGATCCAACCGGAAACCTGATTACAGCACCTGATTCAGGAACTTTCAGCGCCGATGGCCAGGACCTGCAATACACCTACAAAACATCCATTGATTTTAAGGATGATGGCACACAATACACCATCGACTGGATAAA
>Ga0157372_10001212_pt1 | contig 27905 bp, 22 predicted proteins | sample C55metaG_FD_115307 | JGI IMG/M metagenome (GOLD analysis project Ga0157372, IMG submission 115307) | Corn rhizosphere microbial communities from Kellogg Biological Station, Michigan, USA - C5-5 metaG | ecosystem: Host-associated > Plants > Roots > Rhizosphere > Soil | place: USA: Michigan...
ATGAAGCCGTAGAGAATTTCCGCGAGGAAGCGCCGCTCCTTCGGCCCGAGCCGCCCCATGATGCCGCAATCGACCGCGACGAGATCGCCGCCCGCATCGACGAACAGATTCCCCGGATGCATGTCGGCGTGGAAGAAGCCGTCGCGCAGCGCTTGGCGGAGGAACGACTGGATCAGCACGCGCGCGAGATGCTTGCAGTCGAAGCCGGCGGCCGAAAGCTTGGCGCGGTCGGAAAGCGAAATCCCGTCCACCCACTCGATGGTGAGCACGCGCTTTGCGGTGCGCGCCCAGTCCACGCCGGGCACGCGAAAGTCGGGATCGTCCTTGGTATTTTGCGCAAGCTCAGAAAACGCCGCGGCCTCGAGCCGCAGATCCATTTCGATCGCGACCGAGCGCGCGAGCGTCTCCACCGTGGACACGAGCCGAAGGCGGCGCGCTTCCGCCGAGTGGCGCTCGCCGAGCCGGGCGGCGAAGAAGAAAGTGTCGAGGTCGCTCTGGAAGCGATATTCGATCTGCGGCCGAAGCACTTTCACCGCCACGGGATAAAGACCGTTCTCGCCCTTGATTTCCGCGCGATGCACCTGCGCGATCGAGGCTGCCGCAATCGGCGGGCCGAAGCTTGCAAACAATTCCTTGATCGGCTTGCCGAGCCCTTCCACGACTGCGGCTTCCGCCTCACGCTGCGAGAACGGCGCCATGCGGTCTTGCAGGCTTTCCAGATCAGACGCGATCGCGGCGCCCACCACGTCAGGGCGCGTCGCAAGAAACTGCCCGAGCTTCACATAGGAAGGTCCAAGCCGCGCGAGCGCGCGCGCGAGCCGCACCGAGCCGCGCCCCGCGTTCCTGCGCTCGAACAATCGCCCGATACGCACGAGAAAACGCGGCCCCGGCGGCAGCAGCACCGGATCGATCAGCGCGAGCACGCCTTCGCGCGCAAACACGAAACCGGCGCGCGCGAGCCTCATAAGATGGAAAAAACCGGAGAGCACGTTCGTCCTCAGAGCCGCCAGCCGAAGTGCAACGCCACGATGCCGCCGGTCATGGGCGTGAAGGAAACCCGCTCAAAGCCCGCCTGACGCATCATGCCGGCGAAGGCTTCCGGTGCCGGAAAGCGGCGGATCGATTCCACAAGATAACGATAAGGCTCGGCGTCGCCCGCGACGAGTTTTCCGATCTCGGGGATGACGCGGAAGGAATAGAGCTCGTACAGCGCGTCGAGGCCCGGCATTTGCTCGGGCGAGAATTCGAGACAGAGAAAATGCCCGCCCGGCTTCAGCACCCGGTAAATCTCCGCGAGCGCAAGTTCGATCCGCGGCACGTTGCGGATGCCGAAGGCGATCGTAGCGGCATCGAAGGATTTATCGGGAAATGAGAGCGTCTCGGCATTCGCCTCGACGAATTCAGCCTTGTCTGCGAGCCCTCGCTTTTCGGCGCGTTCGCGTCCGACCGCCAGCATATCGGCATTGATATCGGCGACCGTTGCCCACGCGCCTTTTCCGGCTGCCTCGATCACGCGAAAGGAAACGTCGCCGGTGCCGCCCGCAAGATCCAGCAAATGGAACGCCCGCGCGCTTTTCGGCGGGCGAAGCTTGGAGACGAGCGCGTCCTTCCAGACGCGATGCAGCCCGCCCGACATCAGATCGTTCATCAGGTCGTAGCGCCGCGCGACTTTATGAAAGACGTCGTCGACCATCGCCTGCTTGTCGGCAAGCGGCACAGTGCGGAAGCCGAAATGGGTGTCGGAACGCTCGCGGGACATGGTTCAGCCTTGGCTCTTTAGACCATAGCGCGCGGGCGCTATGGGCGCTATCACCGCCGGAAATAGAGTGCCGAAAGGTTAAAGTGCCCGAACTCCCCGAAGTCGAAACCGTCCGGCGCGGGCTTGCGCCTGCGATGGAAGGCGCGCGCCTTGTGAAAGTCGAAGCACGGCGGCCGGATCTTCGCTTTCCCTTCCCGAAGGACTTCGCAAAGCGCCTCGCGGGCCAGACGGTCACCGGCCTCGGCCGACGCGCGAAGTATTTGCTCGCGGACCTTTCCTCCGGCGAGGTGCTCCTCATGCATCTCGGCATGTCGGGCTCGTTCCGGGTGGAGAAGTCCGGCGAGAGCGCGACACCCGGCGAGTTTCATTATCCGCGCGGCGAGGCGGGAAAACACGACCACGTCATCTTCCGCATGTCGTCGGGCTACACTGTAATCTTCAACGATCCGCGCCGTTTCGGCTTCATGAAGCTGATCCCGCGCGGCCGGCTGGAAGAAGAGCCGCATCTTGCGCCGCTCGGGCCGGAGCCTCTGGGCAACCGTTTCGACGCTGAGACGCTCGCGCAATCGCTTGCGGGAAAGAAGACGAGCCTGAAAGCCGCGCTTTCCGATCAGAAAGTCGTGGCGGGATTGGGCAATATATATGTGTGCGAGGCGCTGCATCGCTCGCATCTTTCGCCGAAGCGCAAAGCTTCGACGCTCGCCGGCCGGAAAAGTGGCCCCAACGACATGACGCGTTCGCTCGTGGACGCGATCCGCTTCGTGTTGAACGAGGCGATCAAGGCAGGCGGTTCCTCGTTGCGCGATCATCGCCAGACCACGGGCGAGCTTGGCTACTTCCAGCACCACTTCCGTGTCTATGACCGCGAAGGGACGAACTGCACCACCCCGGGCTGCAAAGGGAAGATCAAGCGCATCGTGCAGACCGGACGCTCGACCTTTTACTGCCCCGTCTGCCAGCGTTAGTCGTGTCTCAGTTTTTAATTTTCGTCATCACCGGGCCGTCGCGCCCGGCGAGCGCGAGCGAGCCGTTTGGCGCGACGAGACCCGGTAATCCATGATGACGTTCCGGATACGCCGACAGGCCTCATGGATCACGACAACTCGGACTTGCCCGAGTTGTCTATATTTAGCTCAAGTCGGCTGCAGCCGACTTGAATGTCTCGCAGCGTCGGCCGCTCGCTACGCTCGCGGGACGCTGCGGCCCGGTGATGACTTAAAAAAGAGACACCAGCGCTGACCTGATTGCCGCAGGCCATGGCCTCGGCTAGCAAACGGTAGGGAGGATTGCCCCATGGCTTATGAGAACATCCGCGCCGAGACGCGCGGCAAAGTGGCGCTGATCACGCTCGACCGTCCGAAGGCGCTGAACGCCCTGAACGGCGCTTTAATAAGTGAACTCAATCAAGCGCTCGACGGCTTCGAGGCGAATGCCGAGATCGGCTGCGTGGTGCTCACCGGCTCCGAGAAGGCGTTCGCCGCCGGCGCCGACATCAAGCAGATGCAATCCTTGAGCTATCCGCAAAACTATCTCGACGATTTCGTCGGCCCCTGGGAGCGGCTCGCGAGTTTCAGGAAGCCCGTCGTCGCGGCGGTCGCGGGCTATGCGCTCGGTGGCGGCTGCGAGATCGCGATGATGTGCGACATTGTGATCGCCGCCGATAACGCCCAGTTCGGCCAGCCCGAGATCAAGCTCGGCGTGATGCCGGGGATCGGCGGTACGCAGCGGCTCACGCGCTTTATCGGCAAGGCGAAGGCGATGGACCTCTGCCTCACCGGCCGGATGATGGGCGCGGAGGAGGCGGAGCGAGCGGGGCTCGTCTCGCGCATCGTGCCCGCGGCGAAACTGCTGGAGGAGGCCATGAAAGCGGCCGAGACGGTCGCCGCGATGTCTTTGCCGATTGCCATGATGACCAAGGAAACGGTCAACCAGGCTTACGAAACCACCCTTTCGGCGGGGATCCGGTTCGAGCGCCGGTTATTCCACTCGATGTTTGCAACATCGGATCAAAAAGAGGGCATGACGGCCTTCGTCGAGAAGCGGGAGCCGTCGTTTAAGCACCGGTAGCATCCGCAATTAATGTCGTTGACGCTGGCGGGCCTCCCCACTATGGTCCGCCCGCGTCGCGATGCCTCAGGCATCGGCACGCCATTATTTCTCATTCCATCCGAAATCTGATCGAACTGGACGTTCACGCATGCCCAATACGACTTCCGCTAAAAAAGCGACGCGCAAGATCGCGCGCAAGACCGCGATCAACAAACAGCGCCGCTCGCGTTATGCCACCTATATCCGCGCGGTCGAGGAAGCGATCGGCGCCGGAGACGGCAAGAAGGCGCGCGAGGCGCTTGCTAAGGCAGAGCCCATGATCATGCGCGCCGCGCAAAGCGGGGTTCTTCATCGGAATACCGCCGCGCGGAAAGTGTCGCGGCTCAATTCGCGTGTGCAAAAGCTCAAAGCCTGACCGCTTTCGCTTCTGTAAATTTTTGCGGCGGCCGAGAGGCCGCCGTTTTTGTTTTTGCTTGACCTGTGTCTTCGAGGTCACGCTCGCGCGCTTCAAGCCGCCGTGGACGAAAATTCGTGCACCTGACCTTGGAAGCTACGCCGATTTCCGAGTCAAAAAAAATGAAGAAAGTGCAGAACCTTGGCGCATAAGCCGTGTCATGGACTTGTAATTTTTCCGTTTCCGAAAGCGAAGTCGCCTTTCTGCGAAATAAATCGAAAAATATTTGTCGCGCCGGAGCGCAATCCGGTCGCGGCGGAATCTGTAGTCGAATCAACGCTTATTGCCCTCACGAAAGCTTTTGCCGCTGTTGCTGCGAGAAGGTTCGCCCGCCGCAGAGGGGCATTCGCAATTTTTTTCGAAATGAATCTGTTGCGCCTCATATCTTGCTATGTAATCGTCATTTCATCGAAGGAAGTTTTCTTCCTTCTGCTGCTCAGAGATTGCGGAACGTACAAACTAAATCGGGGAAGCTGATCGGCATGATGAAGATGTCTCGTTGGATTACCGGCTCATTGTGTAAGAGTTATATGACCGGACGCCGTGTTGTTGGTTCGCAAGCGTAAAAGTTTCAGTCAGGTTCGGCGTCGTAATCGGGACCAATCGAAAACTGAATTGTTGAGCGACCGCGGGTCAACTGCGGCGGATGGGGCGGCCATGCTTGAGATGCAAAATCGATCGCTGCGAAACAGCGTCTGTCGCAAACACTGCGCGGACACATTCCAGTACAGCAACGCACCAATACCGGATCGCCGCGCCACGCCGGTCATCGAAGGGCCCCCGCCGATACGCGGACAATCCTAGCTCTTTCCTTCGTTCAAAATTGCGTTCCCGCTCAATTCGAAACCTGAAGTCGAACGATCCAGCCGGATCCGATTTCGCGCCTGACAAGGCATTTGGAGTCTCGCGATGGCGCCTCAAAAGCAGGAAATTCCCGACAACAACGACGCGGGCCGCTGGGATCGCGTTCGCCGCCGCTTGCGCGCGGAAGTCGGCGAAGATGTTTATTCGAGCTGGTTTGCGCGCATGGAGGTCGAAGACTGCGGCGCGGAAAGCGTGCGGCTTTCCGTCCCCACGCGGTTTCTGCGGAACTGGATTCAGTCGCATTACGCCGATCGCCTGGTGACGCTTTGGCGCGGCGAAGCGCCGGCGGTGAAGAAAATCGACCTCGTCGTACGTTCTTCGGTGTCGCGCGCAGGCTTTGCCAATATCGCGATGAATGCTCCGGCAAAGCCGAATGTGATGATGCGCATGAACGGCGCGGCGCGGCTCCCCTCGCCGCCGTCGGGGCCGCTCTCGGCGCGAGCCGACAAGACTGGAAGCTCGCCGCTCGATGCGCGGCTTACATTCTCCACCTTTCTCGTCGGCCGCTCGAACGCGCTCGCCCATGCCGCCGCGCGCCAGGTGGTCGAGACCGAGCCCGGCACGGTCGCGCGCTTCAACCCGCTTTATGTCTATGCGTCGGTCGGCCTCGGGAAGACGCATCTTTTGCAGGCGATCGCTTGGGCGGGAGAAACCAACGGCCGCCGCGTGAGCTATCTTACCGCCGAAAAATTCATGTACGGCTTTGTCGCCGCGCTCAAGAACCAGTCCGCGATCGCCTTCAAGGAAGCGCTGCGCGGGATCGACGTGCTGATCATCGACGATCTGCAGTTCTTGCAGGGCAAGACCGTGCAGCAGGAATTTTGCCACACATTGAATGCGCTGATCGATGCCGGCCGGCAGGTCGTTGTCGCCGCCGACCGCGCGCCCCCCGAACTCGAGACGCTGGAAGAGCGCGTGCGCTCGCGGCTCGCGGGCGGGCTCGTGGTCGAAATCGGACCGCTGGAGGAAGCGCTCCGTTTGAGCATTCTGGAAGCGCGGATCGCCGCGATCAAAGCCCAACATCCGGATTTTGATGTGCCGCAATCGGTCGTGAACCACGTTGCGCATCAGGTGACGCAGAGCGGCCGCGATCTCGACGGCGCGATGACGCGATTACTTGCCCATAACCAGTTGAGCAATCGCCCGGTCACCATCGAACCTGCCGATGAAGTGATCCGCGACCTCGTGCGGCCATCCGATCCGCGCCGGATCCGGGTCGAGGACATCTTGCGCATCGTCGCCAAGCATTATGGCGTTACGCGCTCGGATCTCCTGTCCTCGCGCCGGACGGCGAATGTGGTGCGGCCGCGGCAGATTGCGATGTATCTCGCAAAAACGCTGACGCTTCGCTCGCTGCCCGAAATCGGCCGGCGATTCGGCGGCCGCGACCACACCACGGTGCTGCATGCCGTTCGCAAGATCGACGCCCTTATTGTGACCGATAAGGTGCTGGCCGAGGAAGTCGAAGTCCTGAAAAGGCTGTTGCTGGAGGCGTAAGCGTCCGCAAGGCCCAATAAGAATAATTAAGAGGCGTGGGTTTTGGCCCGCGCCCCTTGCCTTCGGCGCCGTGAAACGCCAAAATTTTCGGCCCGCGCGGTTCATCCCGCCTGCGCGCGGGGCCAGAGGCCACCATCCGGATCGCGAGCCTATGAAGGTTACCGTCGAGCGCGCCGAACTCCTGAAATCGCTCTCCCACGTTCACCGCGTGGTCGAGCGCAGGAACACGATTCCCATTCTCGCGAATGTCCTGATCAAGGCCGGGAAAAGCGGGCTCGAGCTGAAGGCGACCGATCTCGACCTCGAAATCGTCGAAACCTTGCCGGCGGAAGTAAAGACCGCGGGCTCCACCACCGTGCCCGCGCATATGATCTACGATATCGTGCGGAAACTTCCCGAAGGCTCGCAAGTGGAGCTCGCGGCGAGCGGCGACCGGGGCTCGATGACGGTGAAAGCCGGGCGTTCGCGCTTTTCGCTGCAGACGCTCCCTGAAAGCGATTTTCCGGATCTCGCCGCCGGCGAACTTCCGCATAAGTTTCGGCTGGCAACTTCCGATCTCAAGCGCCTCGTCGACAAGACACAATTTGCGATTTCGACCGAGGAGACGCGCTATTACTTGAACGGCATCTATCTGCATCATGTGGATGCGAAACCCGCGAAATTGCGAGCTGTTGCGACTGACGGGCATCGGCTGGCGCAAGTAGAAATCGCTGCGCCCAAAGGTACGAGCGGCATGCCGGGCGTAATCGTGCCGCGCAAGACCGTCAGCGAAATCCAGAAGCTCGTCGAAGACGCGGGCGACGAGGTCGAGATCGAGCTTTCGCCGGCGAAAATTCGTTTCGCGCTCGGCAAGGTGACGCTTACCTCCAAGCTGATCGACGGCACGTTTCCCGACTATGGCCGCGTCATCCCCGCGGGCAATGACAAGACGCTCGTGGTGGAGAAAGCGGATTTCCAGAGCGCTGTTGACCGCGTCTCGACTGTATCTTCCGAGCGTGGCCGCGCCGTGAAACTCTCCCTCGCCTCCGGCAAGCTCACGCTGTCCGTGACGAATCCCGATTCCGGAAGCGCTACCGAGGAGCTTGAGGTCGAATACAGTTCCGATCCTCTCGATATCGGTTTTAACAGCCGCTATCTCCTCGACATCGCGGCACAGCTCGAAGGCGAGAAAGCCGAATTGAAACTCGCCGATCCCGGTTCGCCGACCCTGCTGCAAGACCAGGACGCAGGCGGGGCGCTCTACGTTCTGATGCCGATGCGGGTGTGAGCGCGAAGAAGAAAAAATCCGCTTCACCCGTTCCGCAGCCCGCGCCGCGTTCTTTGCCGCGAGTTGCCGCACGCATTCGCAGCCTCCAGCTCACGAATTTCCGCTCCTACTCGCGCGCCGACCTCATGTTCGGCGACGCCCCAATCGTGCTTCTCGGCGCGAACGGCGCTGGCAAGACAAATATCCTGGAAGCGGTTTCATTTCTCGCGCCGGGCCGCGGCCTCCGGCGCGCGACGCTGGAAGACGTCGCCGCAAGTGATGGCGATGGCTCCTGGGCGGTCGCAGCGACGGTCGAGGGCGCTGAAGGCGAGGTGCAGCTCGGCACCGGCATCGACGCGCCGCTCGAGGGCGAGCAACCTGCGCGCCGCTCGCGCATCGCGCGCGAGAATGTTGCGTCCGCGACGCAGTTCGCGGAACATCTGCGCGTTGTCTGGCTCGTTCCGGAAATGGATGGATTGTTTCTCGGGCCGGCAGGCGAACGGCGGCGCTTTCTCGACCGCTTGGTGCTCGCAATCGACGCCAAACATAACGTTCGCGTTTCTGCGTTCGAGCGGGCGCTGCGCTCGCGCAATCGTTTGCTCGAAGAAGGCGTCACTGACGCACGCTGGCTGGATGCGACCGAACACGAGGTAGCGGAGCTTGGCGTTGCACTCGCTGCCGCGCGCGCCGAATGCGTCGAAAGATTGCGCGCCGAGATTGAGACAGCACACGATCCGAAATCGCTTTTCCCGGCGGCCGATCTTTCGCTCGATGGCTGGATGGAAGCGGCCGTCCGCAACGAACCCGCGATCGAAATCGAAGATCGTTATCGCGGAATCCTGCACGCGTCTCGCGAGCGCGACCGCGCCGCTGGCCGCACGCTTGACGGCCCGCACCGAACTGATCTCGTCCTCGTCCATCGCGAAAAAAACATTCCCGCCGCGCGCGCCTCGACGGGCGAGCGCAAGGCGCTCCTCGTCGGGATCGTCGTCTCGCATGCGCGGCTGGTCGCGGCCATGCATGGGCTTGCGCCGGTGATGCTGCTCGACGATGTCTCGGCTTTTTTGGACGCTGCCCGGCGTGACGCATTGTTCGAGCTTCTCGCCCGCTTCGGTGCGCAGGTATTCATGACAGGCGTCGATACCGCGTCATTCGCGGCGCTCGGCGGGTCAACTGAGCGGTTTTCTGTGATGCCCGGCAAGGTCGAGCCGATGTAGATTTCGCGATTTTTTCCTGCTTCCGCAGCGTATCCTCCGCGGACTTGAAAATCTGCAAATCAGTATTATCTATCAATTAGTTAGCGGCTCCAGAATATCCTTTCAGCGCCGCTTTTTTCGTGCAAAGTCAGCCATCATTTTCTTCGCGGCAAGCGATCTGATTCGAGGCCATCTGTCATGGCGAAAGCCCCTAAAGAACGCGCTCCCAAGACTCACCCCGGCGAATATGACGCCGAATCGATTCAGGTTCTGAAGGGGTTGGAAGCGGTCCGCAAACGCCCTGGCATGTATATCGGCGACACCGACGACGGGTCGGGTCTCCACCACATGGTCTATGAGGTCGTCGACAACTCGATCGACGAGGCGCTCGCAGGCCACGCCAAGCATGTGCAGGTGGAATTGAACGCCGATGGCTCCGTGACCGTCATCGACGACGGCCGCGGCATTCCGACCGATATCCACAAGGAAGAAGGCGTTTCCGCTGCCGAAGTGATCATGACGCAGCTCCACGCCGGCGGAAAATTCAATCAGGATTCCTACAAGGTTTCGGGCGGCCTGCATGGCGTCGGCGTTTCGGTCGTGAACGCGCTATCCGCAACGCTCGATCTCACGATCTGGCGCGACGGCAAAGAACATTTCATGCGCTTTACCGACGGCGAAGCGGATGCGCCGCTCAAGGTCACCGGAAAGGCCGAAGGCAAGCGCGGTACAAAAATCACGTTCCTGCCGAGCAAGGAGGTCTTCACCAAGACCGAATTCGACTACGCGACGCTCGAGCATCGCTTGCGTGAGCTCGCCTTTCTGAATTCAGGCGTGAAAATCATGCTCTCCGACCTGCGCGGCCCGGTGCCGAAAGTGGAGGAGATGCTGTACGACGGCGGCGTCGAAGCCTTCGTGCGCTATCTCGATCGCAACAAGCAATCGCTGATCCCGGCGCCGGTTCTCATTCGCGGCGAGCGCGAAAAAGTCGTCGTCGAGACCGCACTCTCTTGGAACGACAGCTATCACGAGAATGTTCTCTGCTTCACGAACAACATTCCGCAGCGCGACCGCGGCACGCACTTCACGGGCTTCGCCGCAGCGCTCACCCGCGAAGTGATCCGCTACGCCGAAAACGCGGGCCTCGGCAAAAAAGATAAAGTTGAGCTTTCCGGTGAAGATTGCCGCGAAGGGTTGACCGCGGTGCTCTCGATCAAGGTACCCGATCCGAAATTCTCTTCGCAAACCAAGGATAAGCTCGTTTCTTCCGAAGTTCGCCCGGTGGTCGAGACGATTGTCTCCGACGCGCTGCAGCAGTGGCTGGAAAAGCATCCTTCGGAAGCCAAGGCACTGGTCGGCAAGGTCGTGGAAGCCGCCGCCGCGCGCGAAGCCGCGCGCAAGGCGCGCGAACTCACGCGCAGGAAAGGCGCGCTTGATGTTTCGTCGCTGCCCGGCAAGCTCGCCGACTGCCAGGAGCGCGACCCCGCGAAGTCCGAACTCTTTATCGTCGAGGGCGATTCCGCCGGCGGCTCGGCGAAACAGGCGCGCGACCGCGCGTTTCAGGCAGTGTTGCCGCTCCGCGGCAAGATTTTGAACGTTGAGCGCGCGCGCTTCGACAAGATGCTTTCCTCCGAGCAGGTCGGCACGCTCATTACCGCGCTCGGCACCGGCATCGGCCGCGACGATTTCAACGCCGATAAGCTCCGTTATCACAAGATCATCATCATGACGGACGCCGACGTCGACGGCTCGCACATCCGCACGCTGCTGTTGACGTTCTTCTTCCGCCAGATGCCGGAATTGATCGAACGCGGCTATATCTACATCGCGCAGCCACCGCTCTATAAGATCGCGCGCGGAAAATCCGAGCAATATCTGAAAGACGAGCGCGCGCTCGAGGATTACCTCGTGCAAGCCGGCCTTGAGGACGCGGTTCTACGGCTCGCGAACGGCGAGCAGCGCGGCGGCAAGGATCTGGCTTCGATCGTTGACGAAGCGCGCGCCGCTCGTTCGATATTGAAAGGGTTGCACCCGCGCTATAACCGCGCCGTGATCGAGCAAGTTGCGATCGCGGGAGCCATCTCGCCGAAAATTCTCGCCGATCCGAAGTCGGCGCAAGCCGCCGCGAACTATGTCGCAAAGCGCCTTGATGCGGTGGCGGATGAAACCGAGCGTGGCTGGGAAGGCGCGAGCGACGAAAACGGCTTCAAATTTTCTCGCACAGTGCGCGGCGTGCGCGAAGAATTTCTCGTCGATCAGGCGTTTCTCGCCTCGGCCGATGCCCGCAAGCTCGATGAAATGGCGCCCCGCCTGCAGGAAATCTACGCGAAATCCGCGAAGCTCACGCGCAAGGGCGAGGAGACCGCGGTGCACGGGCCGGTAAGCCTGTTCGAGGCGATGACCGGCACCGGCCGCAAAGGCATTTCGCTCCAGCGCTACAAAGGCCTCGGCGAGATGAATCCGGAGCAGCTGTGGGAAACGACGCTCGACGTGAATGCGCGCTCGCTGTTGCAGGTGAAAATCAAGGAAGTGGACGAGGCCGACGACCTCTTCACCAAGCTCATGGGCGACGTCGTCGAGCCGCGGCGCGAATTCATCCAGGAGAACGCGCTTTCGGTCGCCAATCTCGACGTTTGATCGCGGCTTTATCGGCTGCGCCGGATCGGCGATAACAGCGTCATGGCACTTTCGTCCGACGAGCTCGAGCGCTACGCCCGCCATATCGTGCTGAAGGAAGTCGGCGGCCCCGGCCAGCAGCGGCTGAAGGCCGCGCGCGTTTTCGTGGTCGGTGCGGGCGGAATCGGATCGCCGGCGCTCTTGTATCTTGCCGCCGCGGGGGTCGGACAAGTATCGGTAATTGACGACGACAAAGTTTCGCTCTCGAACCTGCAGCGCCAGATCATTCATACCACCGAGGATGTCGGTCGCAGGAAAACCGAGAGCGCGGCGGCGGCGATCTCACGCCTGAACCCGCACGTAAAAGTGCGTGCGATCAACGAACGGTTGACCGCGAAAAACGCCCTCGATTTGATCGCCGAAAATGACGTCGTGCTCGACGGCTCCGACAATTTCAGAACGCGCTATCTCGTGTCGGACGCCTGCTTTTTCGCGAAGAGACCGCTGGTGACGGCAGCACTCGGCACTTTCGACGCCACCCTCACCACAATCCGTGCTCATGAAAATGGCGCCGACGGAAAGCCGAACCCGACCTATCGTTGCCTCTTTCCCGAGCCACCGCCGGAGGGAACGGTCCCGACCTGCGAGCAGGCAGGTATTCTGGGTGCGCTTGCGGGCGTCGCCGGCTCGCTCGCGGCACTTGAAGCGATCCGCGCCATCGTTGGTTTCGGCGCGCCGCTTGTCGGCAAGCTCCTGATGATGGATGCGCGCGAGATGCGTTTCGAGACGCTGAGCTACGCCTGGAATCCGGATAATCCGCTATCGGGCGAAAAACCTGTAATCAAGGATTTGTCGGCGCACACTCGTTAAAGCATCGACGGCAGCACGCGGTCCGGCGGCCGGTGGCCGTCCATGAAGGTGCGAATATTCACGATCACCTTGTCGCCCATGTCGTTGCGGCCTTCGATCGTGGCCGAGCCCATATGCGGTAGCAACACGACCTTCCCCGCGCGCGCGAGCTTCACGAGTTTCGGATTCACCGCGGGTTCATGCTCGAACACGTCAAGGCCTGCGCCGGCAAGCTCGTCCGCCTCAATCATACGCGCAAGCGCATTCTCATCGACAACTTCCCCGCGCGCGGTGTTCACGACATAGGCGTCTTTCTTCAGAAGCTTCAGCCGTCGCGCGGAGAGCAGATGATAGGTCGCCGGCGTATGCGGGCAATTCACCGATACGATGTGCATGCGCGCGAGCATCTGGTCGAGGCTGTCCCAATAGGTCGCTTCCAGCGCTTCTTCCAGTTCCGGCGCGACGCGCCGTCGGTTGTGATAGTGGATCTGCAAGCCGAAAGCTTTGGCGCGCCGCGCGACCGCAGTCCCGATCCGGCCCATGCCGATGATGCCGAGGCGTTTATTCGAAATGCGGTGGCCGAGCATCCAGGTCGGCGACCAGCCTTGCCACTCCTGATCCGAGGTGAGCGTCGTCGAGCCTTCAGCGAGCCGCCGCGGTACCGCGAGGATGAGCGCCATCGTCATGTCGGCGGTGTCCTCGGTGAGGACGCCCGGCGTGTTGGTCACGGTGATTCCGCGCACAAGCGCGGACGCGACGTCGATATGATCGACGCCGTTCCCGAAATTCGCAATCAGCTTCAGATTTTCGCCCGCATGCGAAAGCACCGCCGAGTCGATGCGATCGGTGACGGTGGGGACGAGAACGTCGGCGGTTTTTACCGCCACGACGAGCTCGGCTTGCGAAAGCGGCCGGTCCTCGTCGTTCAACCTTGTGTCGAACAATTCGCGCATGCGCGTCTCGACGCTTTCCGGCAAGCGTCTCGTGACGACGACGAGCGGTTTCTTCTTGGGCATCGGTCGGGCCTTTTCCCGCGCGGTTTGTTTCCTCTGATAAACTGTCTAGCAGAGCGGTTTTTGAAACTCAAAACGCCGTGGCGACGGTCTCCCGCATTGACATCGAGGAAGGGAATGCGGCTAGTGATCGCGGAATCGGCGAACTCAGAAAGGAAAACGGCATGATCCGGGGAGGGCAGTGCAAAGCCGCTATCCGCATGCTTGCCGGCGCCGGAGCCCTTGCGTTGGTCCTGCTGCCGTTTGCAGCGGCGGCGCAAATCAAGGGTACCTCGACCAGCCTGCCCGTCCCGCGCTTCGTGAGCCTGAAGGCTGACAAGGTCAATCTCCGCTCCGGCCCGACGCGCGACAATGCCGTGAACTGGGTATTCACGCGAGTGGGGCTGCCGGTAGAGATCACAGCGGAATCGGAAAACTGGCGGAAGATTCGCGACTCCGAAGGAACCGAGGGCTGGGTCTTTCACACCTTGCTTTCAAGCCGGCGCACCGTGCTCGTCGCGCCTTGGGCAAAAAAAGAAGTGCGGGACTATCCGCTGTACGACAGCCGCGGCAGCTCGACAGTCACCGCCAAGCTACAACCCGGCGTGCTCGCCTCGGTGAAGTCTTGCGACGGCAAATGGTGCCGGATTTTCGGTGATGGTTTTTCCGGTTATATCGAGCAGGAACGCCTCTGGGGCGTTTATCCTAACGAAGTTGTCGAGTGACGAACTACTTGTTGTCTTTGCGCTTCAGACGAACAACGACATCGATGCGCGAGACTTCATAGCCTTCGGGCGGCGCGGGCATCTTGTCGAGCGAAAGAACACCGGGAATGTCGACGAGTTTTCCGTCGCCTTCGACGTAGAAGTGATGATGGTCCGAAGCGTCGGTATCGAAATAGGTCTTCGAGCCGTCGACCGCGACTTCGCGCAAGAGCCCCGCTTCGGTAAATTGATTGAGCGTGTTGTAGACGGTAGCGAGCGAAACGGGGAAGCGCGCCTTCAGCGCGTCCTCGTGCAGCACTTCGGCGGTGAGATGCCGTCCACCCTTTGCGAACAGAAGCCAGCCGAGCGCGAGCCGCTGGCGCGTCGGCCGCAGGCCCACGTCGCGCAACATCGCGCGCACGTCGTGGAATGGGCAGCCCGTCCGCCGCCCGGCGGAAGGCTCGGTGCTGAGCTGCTCGATCGGCAACTCGGCATGTTCGTCATCCACGAAAGTTTTACGTTCGACTTCGCTCATTGCTTTACTCTAGCCACATAATCGTTCTTCTTCCGTAACCGGCCCGAAACGCCCCTGCCCCGAAGGATTGGGCGGCAACGAACTGGCTACAGCGGTAGCCCTATAATAAGTCTACGGGGATATCAGTGCAATGTCTGTAAAGCATTGCAATTTCTCGCTTTCCGGGCGGATTGATGGTTCCTATCGACCTCCTTTATCTTTTGGGAAAGGGTGCTGTTGTGTTAGGGAAATCAAGGTTTCCCTAGAGCGACTAGAAAGCGGCAATGAGCGAACGACCCACGAGCTTCAGTTACGAAGACCTGTTGGCCTGCGGCCGCGGCGAGCTTTTCGGTGCAGGCAATGCCCAGCTTCCGCTGCCGCCGATGCTGATGTTCGACCGGATTTCGGAGATTTCCGAGCAGGGCGGCGAGCACGGCAAAGGCATGATCCGCGCGGAGCTCGACGTGAAACCGGACCTTTGGTTTTTCGCCTGCCATTTCAAGGGTGATCCGGTCATGCCGGGCTGCCTCGGCCTCGACGCGCTCTGGCAGATGCTCGGTTTCTTCCTCGGCTGGCTCGGCGCGCCCGGCCAGGGCCGCGCGCTCGGCATGGGCGAAGTCAAATTTTCCGGCCAGGTGCTGCCGACGGTGAAAAAAATCGTCTATGGCATCGAACTGAAGCGCGTCATGCGCTCGAAACTCGTTCTTGGTATCGCCGACGGCTGGCTTTCGGCCGATGGTGAAGTGATCTACCGGGCGTCCGAACTCAAAGTCGGCCTGTTCAAGGCCGGCGAAATGGCGCCGGCGAAAGCGTGACGAGGCCGCCGCGCGAAACGCGGCGCCCCGCGAACCCAGAAATCGAAGAGGCGGATATGAGACGCGTCGTTGTCACTGGAATGGGGATCGTCTCGTCGATCGGCAACAATACGCAGGAAGTGCTTGCAAGCTTGCGCGAGGCGAAGAGCGGAATCTCGCGCGCCGAGGATTACGCCAAGCTCGGCTTTCGCTGTCAGGTCGCGGGCGCGCCGACGCTCGACGCTTCCGCCATCGTCGACCGCCGCGCCATGCGTTTTCATGGCGGCGGCACCGCGTGGAATCACGTTGCGATGGATCAGGCGATCCAGGACGCGGGCCTCGAAGAAAAAGACATCAGCAATCCGAAGACCGGGATCATCATGGGGTCGGGCGGCCCGTCGACCCGCACCATCGTGGAAGCGGCCGACACGACGCGTGCGAAAGGCCCGAAGCGCGTCGGCCCTTTCGCTGTGCCGAAGGCGATGTCCTCGACCGCGTCTGCGACGCTTGCCACCTGGTTCAAGATCAAGGGCGTGAACTATTCGATTTCGTCCGCCTGCGCGACCTCGAACCACTGCATCGGGAATGCGTATGAGATGATCCAGGGCGGCAAACAGGATGTGATGTTCGCGGGCGGCTGCGAGGAACTCGATTGGACCTTGTCCGTTCTATTCGACGCCATGGGCGCAATGTCCTCGGGATATAACGACAAGCCGGAGGTCGCTTCGCGCGCCTATGACAAGAACCGCGACGGCTTCGTGATCGCGGGCGGCGCCGGCGTTCTGGTGTTGGAAGAATACGACCGCGCGAAAGCGCGCGGCGCGCGCATGTATGGCGAAATCGCGGGTTACGGCGCGACCTCCGACGGCCACGACATGGTGGCGCCGTCGGGCGAGGGCGCTGTGCGCTGCATGCGGATGGCGCTCGACGGCGTGAAGCTCCCCGTTGACTACATCAACCCGCATGCGACCTCGACGCCGGTCGGCGACATCAAGGAAATCGAGGCGATCCGCGAAGTGTTCGGCAAGAAATGCCCGCCGATCTCGGCGACGAAGTCGCTCACCGGTCATTCGCTCGGCGCCACCGGCGTGCAGGAGGCGATCTATTCGCTCTTGATGATGAACAACGGCTTCATCTGCGAGAGCGCGAACATTGAAGAACTTGATCCCGACTTCGCCGATATGCCGATCGTGCGGAAGCGCCAAGACAACGTGAAACTGAATTGCGTGCTGTCGAATTCGTTTGGTTTCGGCGGCACAAACGCGACGCTCGTGTTCAAGCGTCACGACGCCTGATTTTATGGCTATGAGCCAAAGAGACAGCGTATGAAGGGATTGATGGAAGGAAAGCGCGGCCTGATCATGGGGGTCGCGAACGATCATTCAATTGCGTGGGGCGTCGCACAGAGCGTTGCGGCTCACGGCGCGAAACTCGCCTTCACCTATCAGGGCGAGGCGCTGGAAAAACGCGTGCGGCCTCTGGCGGAATCCGTGAAGGGTGAACTTGTGATGCCCTGCGACGTCGAGGACATTGCGACCGTCGACAAGGTTTTCTCCGAGATCGAAAAGAAATGGGGCGGACTCGATTTCCTCGTCCACGCTGTCGCTTTTTCCGACAAGAATCAGTTGAAGGGACTCTACGCCGACACCACGCGCGATAATTTCATCCGCACCATGGTGATTTCCTGCTTCTCGTTCACCGAAGCGGCGAAGCGTGCGGCAGCGCTGATGAAGGACGGCGGCTCGATGATCACGCTCACCTATAACGGCGGCGACCGCGCGATGCCGAACTATAACGCCATGGGCGTCGCGAAGGCGGCGCTGGAAGCGAGCGTGCGCTACCTCGCAGTCGACTATGGCAGCCGCTCGATTCGCGTGAACGCGATCTCGGCGGGTCCGATCCGTACCTTGGCGGGTGCCGGCATTGGGGACGCACGCGTGATGTTCGCTTTCCAGCAAAAAAATTCTCCTCTCGGCCGCGGCGTGACATTGGAAGAGCTCGGCGGAGCGGGGCTTTATTTTCTCTCGGACGTGTCGACCGGCGTGACCGGCGAAATCCACTTCGTGGATTCCGGCTACAACGTGATCGCGATGCCGCATCCGGACACATTGAAAAACGGCGCCGAGGAAAAAAAGCTGCCGAAAGCCGCCGAATAGATTTGCACCCAATCACGAACAAGACGGCCGGGGATCGTTTCCCGGACGTTTTGTTTTATGATCGCTTGCCAACAATCAGCCGTGAAGGTCGAAGCGATCCGCGTTCATCACTTTGGCCCAAGCCGCCGCGAAGTCCTTCACGAACTTCTCCTTCGAATCCGAGCACCCGTAAACTTCCGCGAAGGCGCGAAGCTGGGAGTGCGAACCGAAAATGAGGTCGACGCGCGTGGCGGTCCACTTGACCGCCTTGGTCTTGCGGTCGCGGCCTTCATAGAGGCCGTCGCCCGCCGGGCTCCACGCCGTGCCCATGTCGAGCAAGTTAACGAAGAAGTCGTTCGTCAAAGCCTCCGGCTCCTTGGTAAAGACGCCGTGCTTGGATCCGCCGGTGTTCGCGCCGAGGACGCGCAGGCCGCCGACGAGAACCGTCATCTCCGGCCCCGTCAGCCGCAGCAACTGCGCGCGGTCTATCAGCGCTTCTTCCGCCTGCATGAATTGCCGCTTTCCGCCGATGTAATTGCGGAAGCCGTCGGCTCGAGGCTCGATCGGCGCGAAAGACTCCACGTCGGTCTGTTCTTGCGAAGCGTCCATGCGTCCCGGGGTGAACGGCACTTTCACGTCGATCCCGGCATTCTTCGCGGCCTTCTCGACCGCCGCGCAGCCGCCGAGCACAATCAGGTCGGCGAGCGAGACCTTCTTGCCGCCCTTCTGCGAGCCGTTAAATTCCTTCTGGATCGCGTCAAACTTCGAGAGCGCACTCGCAAGCTGTTTCGGCTGGTTGACCTCCCAGTCCTTCTGCGGGCTGAGGCGGACACGCGCGCCGTTAGCGCCGCCGCGCTTGTCGGAGCCGCGGAACGTCGAAGCCGACGCCCAAGCGGTCGAAACGAGTTGCGATACCGTGAGCCCGGAGGAGAGAATCTTCGCCTTCAAGTCAGCGATATCCTTGTCGCTGACAAGCTCATGATTCACCGCCGGGACCGGGTCCTGCCAGATCAGCACTTCCTTCGGCACGAGCGGGCCGAGGTAGCGCTGGACCGGGCCCATGTCGCGATGTGTGAGCTTGAACCATGCGCGCGCAAACGCGTCCGCGAATTGTTCCGGATGCTCGTAGAAGCGCCGCGAGATCTTCTCGTAAGCCGGATCGAAGCGCAGCGACAAATCCGTGGTCAGCATGGTCGGCACATGCTTCTTCGACTTGTCGTAGGCGTCCGGGATCGAAGCTTGCGCGCCTTTCGCCTTCCATTGCTGCGCGCCGGCCGGACTCTTCGTCAGCTCCCATTCGTTTTCGAACAGGTTCTCGAAGAAGTGATTGCTCCATTTCGTCGGCGTCTGCGTCCAGATGACTTCCGGGCCGCCGGTGATGGTGTCGACGCCGATGCCGGTGCCGTGCTTGCTTTTCCAGCCGAGGCCTTGATCCTCAAGCGCCCCGCTTTCCGGCTCTGGCCCGACCAGTGACGGGTCGCCTGCGCCGTGGGTTTTGCCGAAGGAATGCCCGCCGGCGATGAGCGCAACGGTTTCTTCGTCGTTCATCGCCATGCGAAAAAATGTTTCGCGGATATCTTTCGCCGCCGCGATCGGATCGGGATTGCCGTTTGGTCCTTCCGGATTGACGTAGATAAGGCCCATCTGCACCGCGCCGAGCGGCTCCGCGAGCTGGCGCTCGCCGCTATAGCGCTCGTCGCCAAGCCATGTACCTTCGGGACCCCAGTAAAGCTCTTCAGGCTCCCAGACATCGGCGCGGCCGCCCGCGAAACCGAAGGTCTTGAAGCCCATCGATTCGAGCGCAACATTGCCTGCGAGAATCATCAGGTCGGCCCAGGAAATCTTGCGGCCGTATTTTTGTTTGATCGGCCATAATAGGCGGCGCGCCTTGTCGAGATTGGCGTTATCCGGCCAGCTGTTAAGCGGTGCGAAACGCTGCTGGCCAGCACCTGCGCCGCCGCGGCCATCGGTGATGCGGTAGGTGCCCGCGCTGTGCCACGCCATGCGGATCATGAGCCCACCATAGTGACCGAAGTCGGCCGGCCACCATTCCTGCGAGTCCGTCATGAGCTTGTTGAGATCGACGATCACGGCATTCAGATCGAGGCTCTTGAACTCCTTTGCATAGTCGAACGTTTTGCCCATCGGGTCGGACAGGTTCGAATTGTGGTGGAGGACCTGGATGTCCAATGCGTCCGGCCACCAATTGCGGTTCGTGTGCCCGCGCTTGCCGCCGCTGAAGGGACATTTGCCTGTGTCGTCTGTTTTCGCGTCCATATTTTCCTCCCATGCGACTCGTAGACGGTAGCGTTCTTTAGAGTCGGTCTGTGTTGCGTTTTTTAGGCACGGGCGGGCGATCAGGTCTAATCGTATTGATTGCCCCAAGCGATCAGCTAAACTTATCGGCATGGTCACATTGCGTCAGTTGCGGTACCTCACTTCGCTTGCCCGTCATCGTCATTTCGGCCGTGCTGCCGGCGACTGTGCCGTCACGCAGCCGGCCTTATCCATGCAAATCCGGGAGCTTGAGCGCGATTTGGGTGTGGATCTGATCGAACGTCGCCCAGGCGACATCGCGCTCACGGAAATCGGCGTCGAGGTCGCGGAACGCGCCGGCAGGATTCTCACCGACGTGCAGGACCTTGCCGATTTTGCTCGCCATCGGAATCGCATACTGGCCGGCACGCTGCGGCTTGGCATCATTCCTTCGCTTGCCCCTTATGTGCTGCCGCTCGTTCTCCCCGCCTTGCAGAAGGAATATCCGGACTTGCGGCTCGACGTGCGGGAAACGCTCACCCGGCAATTGACGGAGGAACTGGAGCGCGGCGAAGTCGATGCGATCATGCTGGCGCTTCCCTTCGAGCATCCGGGCACGGAAAGCGTTCACTTGTTCGAAGATCCGTTCTTGCTCGCGATCGCGGCGGCGGAGGCGCCTTCAGGAACGCCGCGCCTGCGGGCGGACACGCTCGACTCGCGCCGGTTAATTCTGCTGGAAGAGGGGCATTGCCTGCGCGATCAGGCGCTTGCTTTCTGTTCGCTCGCGCGCAGCGGCGTTCCCGCGTCGCTCGGCGCAACGAGCCTTGCCACTGTCATGCAGATGGTCGCGAACGGCTACGGCATCACGCTCGTGCCGAAGGTGGCGGCGCAAATGGAAGTGCGCGACACACGAATCAAACTGCTGCGTTTCCAAAGTCCCCAGCCCGCACGGAGGATCGGCCTTGCCTGGCGCACGACTTCGTCGCGCAAAAAAGATTTCCTGGTGCTTGCAAAAATCGTGACGAAAGCCGTCAAAGCCGGTGGAACGAAACGCCCGCGCGGCAGGAAAGCCGCCGGCTAAGTTTCCGCTTCGCGTTCCAGCAGCGTACGGTTCTCGATCCGGTAAAATCCGCTTTCGCGGGAAATCAGCTTCTGTCGCATCCACTCGTTCAGCGTGCGGCTGACATTCTCGCGCGCAACCCCCGCCATCGCGGCGACTTCGTTCTGCGTGATTTTCTGTTTGATGAGGTTCCGCCCGCCGCCGAGATCCTGCCCGAAGGCTTCGGCAAGGCCGCAAAGCGCGAGCGCGACGCGGCCCTTGGTGGAAAGAAAACTTGCGGCGGCGACGATACTGTTGGTGTCGCGCAGTCTTTGAATGAGCATCATCATGATGTGATCGCGCGCGTCCGGATGCTGCCGCACGAAATCCTCGTAGGTTGCGCGGCTGATGAAGCGGAGGAGGCTTTCGCGCACCGCGGTCACCGTCGCCGAGCGCGGCTGGCCGTCGATCACCGCGAATTCGCCGATCAAGGAGCCAGGGCCGAAAATCGCGAGGATGCGCTCGCTTCCCGTCGGCGAAATCACGCTCACTTTCATCAGCCCGCTCTCGACCCGGTAGCAGCCGTCGCCCGGGTCGCCCGCCGTGAACAGCGTCTGGTCGGCGGCGATTTTCACCAGCCGCGATTTGGCGAAGAGATCGTTCGCGAGTTTCTCGGGAAGGCGGGAGAAAATATGCGCGGAAGCAAGAGCCCAGGGCGCCATCGAAACACCAAAAGAATTGACGCGCGACTGTAGCGGAAGCGGGGCCGGCCTGCGAGAGCCGGGGAAATTCAGCAAAAAGGGGCGGCCTTTGGCCGCCCCTACGCCTTTCTATGAGCGCGGGGATTACTCCGCCGCCGGCTGCTGTTCGCTCTTTTCGCTCTTGGCTTTCGCTTCGATATCCTCGCCGGTCTGCTGGTCGACGACTTTCATCGACAGCCGCACCTTGCCGCGATCGTCGAAGCCCATCAGCTTCACCTTCACCTTGTCGCCTTCCTTGACGACGTCGGTGGTCTTGTTCACTCGGCTCGACGCGAGCTGGCTGATGTGAACGAGGCCGTCCTTCGCGCCGTAGAAATTCACGAAGGCGCCAAAATCGACCGTCTTCACGACGGTGCCCTCGTAGATTTGGCCGACTTCCGGATCGGAGGTGAGCGACTTGATCCATTTGATCGCGGCTTCGATCGACTTGCCGTCGGCGGAAGCGACCTTCACGGTGCCGTCGTCCTCGACATTGATCTTGGCGCCGGTCTTTTCGACGATCTCGCGGATCACCTTGCCGCCGGTGCCGATCACGTCGCGGATCTTGTCGGTCGGGATCTGGATCACTTCGATGCGCGGCGCGTGTTCGCCGAGCTGCGGGCGCGCGGCGGTCAGCGCCTTCGCCATTTCGCCGAGGATATGCATGCGGCCGTCTTTCGCCTGCGTCAGCGCGACCTTCATGATTTCTTCGGTGATGCCCGCGATCTTGATGTCCATCTGCAGTGCGGTGACGCCCTTGTCGGTGCCCGCGACCTTGAAGTCCATGTCGCCGAGATGGTCCTCGTCGCCGAGGATGTCGGACAAGACGGCGTATTTCTTGTCTTCAAGGATGAGGCCCATCGCGATGCCCGCGACCGGACGGCGCAGCGGAACGCCGGCGTCCATGAGCGCAAGCGAAGAGCCGCAGACCGTCGCCATCGAGCTCGATCCGTTCGATTCCGTGATCTCGGAAACAAGGCGAAGCGTGTAGGGAAATTCCGTCGCCGGCGGCAGCAGCGGATGGATCGCCCGCCAGGCAAGCTTGCCGTGACCGATTTCGCGGCGGCCGGGCGCGCCCATGCGGCCGGTTTCGCCGACCGAAAACGGCGGAAAGTTGTAATGCAGGAGGAACGTCTCTTTATACGTTCCCGCCAGTGCGTCGATCCACTGTTCGTCCTCGCCGGTGCCGAGCGTCGTGACCACGAGCGCCTGCGTTTCGCCGCGCGTGAACAGCGAGGAGCCATGCGTGCGGGGCAGCACGCCCGTTTCCGCGACGATCTTGCGAACGGTTTTCGTGTCGCGGCCGTCGATGCGGATGCCGGTATCCAGGATCGAATTGCGGACGATCTTCGCTTCCAGTTCCTTGAAGATGCCGCCGATTTGCTGCGGCGTCGGTGCGTCCTTGTCGGCCGACTCTGGAAAGGCGGCTTTCACTTTTGCCTTCACTTCGTCGATCGCTTTGTGGCGCTCCTGCTTGGTCTTGATGCCGTAAGCGGCGCGAAGATCGGCTTCCGCGATCGACGCGACCTTGCTCTCGATCGCCGAGAGATCGGGGGTCACGACTTCGCGCGGATCCTTCGCGGCTTTTTCCGCGAGTTTGACGATCATGTCGATCACCGGCTGAAAATGACGGTGTCCGAACATCACCGAGCCGAGCATGACTTCTTCCGGAAGCTCTTTCGCCTCCGACTCGACCATCAAAACCGCGTCCTTGGTGCCGGCAACGACGAGATCGAGCGAGCTTTCCTTCATCTCGTCGAGCGTCGGGTTGAGCACATATTCGTTATTGATGAAGCCGACGCGCGCGCCGCCGATCGGGCCCATGAAGGGCGCGCCGGAAAGCGTGAGCGCGGCGGAGGCCGCGACCATCGCGAGAATATCGGGATCGTTTTCGAGATCGTGCGAAAGCACGGTGACGATGACTTGCGTGTCGCAGCGCCAGCCGTCGGCGAAGAGCGGACGGATGGGCCGGTCGATCAGCCGCGACGTCAGCGTATCTTTTTCAGGCGGCCCGCGCTCGCGCTTGAAGTAGCCGCCCGGAATACGGCCGGCCGCGTAATACTTTTCGGTGTAATTGACGGTGAGTGGAAGGAAATCGATTCCCGGTTTCGGCTGCTTCGCCGCAACGACGGTGGCGAGCACCGTCGTGTCGCCGTAGCTTGCGAAGACGGCGCCGTCAGCCTGGCGCGCAAGTCTTCCGGTTTCGAGAACTAGCGGGCGTCCGCCCCAATCGATTTCTTCCCGATGAATGTTGAACATTTAGATTTTCCATAGCTTGCGGAGAGGGAAAGCCATGGGCAAGACGGCAAGAGGCTCTCCCGCGCGCTGGCGCGCATCGGAATGAGAGCATCTAACGATCCTGCCATGACTTTGGCTCTGCCGTAGGTGATGCGGCGAATGCCGCCGCGTATATGCCGCGCGAAGCCCTATGCCCGCGCGGCGGTGAATTACCGGCGCAAGTTACCGGCGGATGTCGAGTCGCTCGATCAGTTTTTTGTAACGCGCCTCGTCCTTCGACTTCAGATAGTCGAGGAGGCTGCGACGCTGCGAAACCATCTTCAGCAAACCGCGCCGGGAATGGTTATCCTTGACGTGAGTCTTGAAGTGTTCGGTCAGGTAATTGATCCGTTCCGAAAGGATTGCGACCTGCACTTCGGGCGAACCGGTGTCGCCTTTCTTGGTCGCGTACTCTTGAACGAGCGCCTGCTTGCGCTCAGCACTTAGCGACATCGGTTTCTCCTTTTGTTGTTGAGGAAACGGCCGGGCCGGGATGTCGTCCAGCAGGGTCGCGTAATGCGGCGCAATATAGCGATATCCGGCGCGGAGGGAAGGGGGTGGGCGCCAAGTAAGCTATTGATTTCATTTGAGTATCTATAAGAGTGGCAAAACTTTTATCCGTCATCCTGAGGTGCGAGACCGCGCAGCGGTCGAGCCTCGAAGGATGAACGGCCCGTGCATCGCGGATGGGTCACCCTTCGAAGCTCACTCGCTTCGCTCGTTCGCACCTCAGGATGACGAGTTTGGTGCTGCCAGCCGCCATCATTACCGCGCGAGGTTTTTCCTGCCGGATCATCGTCAGCTCTCCGCCCCTCAAAAATAAATGAGGGCGGCGCGGGACGCCGGAGACTTACCGGTCTCCACGGTCTCATGTCGAAGAACAAAGAGACATGAGAGTTGTCTTCCGCAGTCGCCGGCTCGTAACCAGCGTCCCGCGCGCGATGTTTAGTCGGCCTTATCCCTGCGAGCCCCGGCGGAGTTACCAAGCCTTCCTTTTGGGAGAGGCCCTTTTATCCGCCGCTGGCGGGATCCCACACCGGCGCGATCGTGTTTGGGACACGGAAAGCGCCAGACCCGGAGACCCCTGTGGCGCGCGGCCAGCGCGCCGGGCACTACAGGCTTCAGCCGCCGCAGCGCGTTTGCGAAACCCGCCGCGGCCATCGCTCCCGATCCGCATTCCAAGACGCCTCTAGAAACGCCCCTCGTGGATCGAGACTTTTGGAATATAATCCTATATCGACAAAGCGTCAAGTCCATATTTCGTCATTACCGGGCCGCAGCGTCCCGTGAGCGAAGCGAACGGTAGACGCTGCGAGACCCGGTAATCCATGCGGACTCTCCGAGCATGCTGAAATTTATCATGGATTGCCGGGTCTCGTCCGCGCCACGGCTCGCGTTCCGCTCGCCGGGCGCGACGGCCGGCAATGACGAATGAGAGATGATGTTACAGATGAAAAATTCGCTTCGGCTTTAAAGCGCCCTGTTCGATATCCGCAAGCGCGATCAGCGCACCGCGCGCGGAGACGGTGACCGTGCCTTCCAGCACCGGCGCATCGCGCCCGCGCAGGAACACCGGCTGGCCCATGCGGATGCGCTGCGCGTCATCCGGCCCGACCGAAACGGAAGGGATCATGGATAACGACGAGGCGACCGGCAGCAGCGCGCCGATCAGCGCGTCGGGCGAGGATTCCGCGAGCTTCTCCACGTCATCGAGTGCGATCGCGGAATTTTCGTCAAAGCTGCCGACACGCGTGCGGCGCAGCTCGCAGACATGGCCAAGTGAGCCGAGCATCCGGCCAAGATCGCGCGCGATCGCGCGCACATAGGTGCCCTTGCCGCATTCGGCTTCAAACACCGCATGATCGGCGTCGGGCTGGTCGACCATATGCAATGAATGAATTTCGACCGGACGCGCGCTAAGCGAAACTTCCTCGCCCGCGCGCGCGAGATCATAGGCGCGCTCGCCCTCGACCTTGATCGCCGAAAATTTCGGCGGGGTCTGCTCGATTGTGCCGGTGAAAGCGGGAAGGGCGGATTCGATCTCTCCATGCGTGGGACGCGCGGCCGACTCCGCAACCGGCTTTCCTTCCGCGTCGTCCGTGTCGGTCTCTACGCCCCAGCGCACCTTGAAGCGATAGACTTTCTCGCCGTCCATCACATAGGAAACGGTCTTGGTGGCTTCACCAAAGGCAATCGGCAAAAGGCCCGAAGCGAGCGGGTCGAGCGTGCCGGCATGGCCCACTTTCCTCGCGCGCGTGAGCCGCTTCAGGATCGCCACCGCCGTTGTGGAGGTGACGCCGACCGGTTTATCGAGCACGAGCCAGCCATGCACGTCGCGCTTCGGAACTCGCGGCGCGTTCACTCCAGCGTATCCTTGGGCTTGTTCTTGCCAAGATCGCGCGCGACTTCCGGCGAGCGAAGCAAACGCTCGATGCGGTCGCCTTCGTCGAAGCGCTCGTCGACGCGGAAATGCAGTTCCGGCATGTAGCGTATCTTTACGCGCTTCGCGAGCGCGCCCCGGAGCCAGCGCTTGTTCTTGTTGAGCGCGGCGATCACGGCGTCGGTGTCCTTGCCGCCGAGCGGCATCACATAGATCGTCGCGTGGCGAAGATCGGCGGTCATCTTCACTTCGGGAAACGTGATCGTGTGCGACGAAAGCACGGGATCGTGCACGCCTTCATGAATGAAGACATCGACGATCGCGTGGCGGATGAGTTCGCCGACGCGCAACATGCGTTGCGAGCTGCCTGCCGGTTTCGAGCGTGAAGATCGGGTCATGGTCCCTACGCCGCGCCGGGATTGAACCGGAAGCGGCGCCGTTCGGTTCGATTACAGCGAGCGCGAAATGGATTCGACGCGATAACACTCGATCACGTCGCCGGCGCGCATATCCTCGTATTTCTCGAAGGCCATGCCGCATTCCTGGCCGGCCGGCACCTCGCGCACTTCGTCCTTGAAGCGCTTCAGCGTCGAAAGCTTGCCTTCGTGCACGACGACATTGTCGCGGATCAGGCGCACATTCGCGCCGCGCTCCACCTTGCCGTCGGTGACGCGGCAGCCCGCGATCTTGCCGACCTTCGAGATGTTGAATATCTCCAAAATCTCGGCGTTGCCGAGCATCGTCTCGCGCAGCGTCGGCGAGAGAAGCCCCGACATCGCCTTTTTCACGTCGTCGACGAGATCGTAAATGATGTTGTAGTAGCGGATCTCTACCCCGGCGCGTTCGGCCGCCGTGCGCGCTTCCTTATGCGCGCGCACGTTGAAGCCGAGGATGACGGCGCCGGTGGAGCCTGCGAGCGTGACGTCCGATTCGGAAATGCCGCCGACGCCCGCGAGGAGAACGCGCGCAATCACTTCGTCGGTGCCGAGTTTTTCGAGCGAGCCCACGATCGCTTCGATCGAACCCTGCACGTCGCCTTTGATGACGAGCGGGAACTCCTTGCGGCCGGCGGTCTTGAGCTGGCTCATCATCTGTTCGAGCGAGCCGCGCGCGGCGCCCACCGCCGGGCGGTCGCGGCGCTGGCGCGCGCGATAATCGGTGACTTCGCGGGCGCGGGCTTCGCTGTCGACGACGGCGAGGCGGTCGCCCGCTTCCGGCGTGCCGGCGAAACCGAGCACTTCGACCGGCATGGAGGGCGTCGCTTCCTTTACGTTTTCGCCGCGGTCGTCGACGAGCGCGCGCACGCGGCCCCATTCGCCGCCCGCAACGATGATGTCGCCGACGCGCAGCGTGCCTTTTTGCACCAGCACGGTCGCGACCGGCCCGCGGCCGCGATCGAGCTTCGCTTCGATCACGGTACCTTCGGCGGCGCGCTCGGGATTCGCTTTGAGCTCGAGAATTTCGGTTTGCAGCGCGACCGATTCCAGGAGTTTCTCGAGATTGGTTCGCTTCGTCGCCGAAACCTCGACGTCGAGCGTCTCGCC